>ERZ1066135.899-NODE-899-length-13094-cov-12.922617_pt1 | contig 13094 bp, 12 predicted proteins | sample MGYA00382782_ERZ1066135 | MGnify/ENA primary metagenome ERZ1066135 (study PRJEB33369, sample SAMEA5778365) | biofilm metagenome | biome: Industrial cooling water; feature: Water cooling tower basin; material: Biofilm | place: United Arab Emirates | collected...
AATCAACTGCAACCCGAGCATCTTCGATTCACAGAGCTTTGTATTGAGAAGAGGAGAATGTTGAACGAGTTAAGTGATCTCGAAACCCAGGCAAGAGAAATTAGATCAGAAATAAATTGTCTACTTGACTGTTTTATTGAATTGGTTGACCTAGCATTGTTTTTGGAGGATGACAACTGGGATGAAGCAGACGAGAGTGACGACGTTCTTAACACATTTTCACAGTATGGCTTTTTAGGTGATTCTGAAGAGGAGGAATTAGTTGAAAATGATCACTTAGAACTAATTCAGAAATACTCATATTTGTATAAGCAATCTCCCAAGAAAAAGAGATCTCGTTCTCCTCTGCGCAAGCCTCTTCAGATGAAGCAAGCCTGAAGTTAGCAAAATTTGTGGTTGTACGTGGATTTTGCTATATGATAAGTCTATGGACACCGGTCGACAAAAAATTTGTATGTTTCTGCGCAGCTTGATGATATTTTCGCTGTCCAATCTTCGTCACAATCCCGAAAATCAAGTAGAGTACTTCTTTGGAATAAAGCCATTCAAGCTGCAGCTGCAAACAACAACATTTTAAGTATGTTGAGATGAACAATAAATAATTATGAATTTTACCAAAGCCCAAGCAGAGGCCTTCGTTAGGATATTATTACAGACAAGTGTCCCCTTGTCCAACAATGAACCTGGAGCCGACTTTGGCTTTTCACCAGTTTGGGAGATGTTCATGCGGAGATCACAGCCTCCAATCTCTATCGAAGACTATGTTGTTCGCCTAGTATTCCATTTGAAGTTGGATGAGTCCATTCTTCAAAAAATTCTCGCCTATAAGAATCGACTTGCTGAATTAGCTGGATGTGTCGTTGACAAAGATCACGCTCATAGGTTTCTCATTGCTAGTGTTACAATAGCATGTAAATTATGCAGAGAAGAAGTTTATTCTTTGTCATACATTTCAAAGGTAGGCGGGGTCGGAGTAAAAGAACTTCAATCTCTTGAGTTTGGACTGTGCCAACTTCTGGATTGGCGAATCTGAATATTAAGTTTTTCACAGCAAATTTTCTTCACACAGACATGTTGCAACATGTCTCTCGCTGGTATTCAACGGCGTAAATCTAATACCTGTCCCAGTATAAAATTTGTTGTTAAATTCAACCCAATGCAGTCGAAGGGCATGTAGAAAAGCAGATAGTCCCTCCATTATGACCATGATCGCAACGGTGAGTGCAAACCATGCAGCAAAACCAACAACCAAAGTTATCGGATTCAGCATTGTTTTTTCCAGAATCATATCCCACAATACTTCGGATAACTGTGCATGAGCTAAACTCAATGCCCATAGTCTAAGATAGCTAGCCGTGTTGCTGACTGAGCCAAGTACAAATTCGATGGTGTGAATCATTGAAAACATAAAGCAATCGGCGAGACTTTCCTTCTCAATTTCAGTAGAAGGAATATCATGTTTGGATTCGGTATTAAGATTTTCTTGTTGCTCTCCTTGATTGTCGAGTAATAGTGGCGTACTTTGAGATGTAGGCTCGTAGCCTGCCATTTTAACTCGTAATCTCTCCCAAACTTTCCACAATGGGAGTCCGAAAAACATCCAAGGAACACAAATTATAGCAACACACACAAGTACTCGCTGAACCATTCCTTGACCAGTGTACAAAGGTTCACCTTCGAGTTTTCCAAGTCCCAAAGCCATATTTATGAAAGTAATGATCAATGAGATGTCTTTAGGCCATATCCACTTCACAATTATCAGAAATCCTAAATAACCGAAAAAGCACGTGAAGAAAAGAAATTGAGGCAGAAAAACAGTTAGTAAAGAGAGCCGGTCCGCATTCTTTACGAAGTTCAGTGCGCCCAGAAATAAGCCAAAAGTCATTTGCACCAATCCCAATAGTATAGATTGCTTCATCTTGTACGAATTGGTAATGGAAAGAGCATTAGAGGCACGGTTCCATACAGGATCAAACCCTATTGGGTAAACTCGTGAGCCGTGTCTGCTAACAGCACCAGTTCGTCTATCTAACAAATAGGCTGAAGGCCATATAGCGAAAGATCGGGCAAACACATCGTTGTATATCATGCCCGCATAAATCGACGCCGCACCCATCAAAGCGATGATATATCTCCCAGAGTATACCATCCCGAACATCTCATTTCTTGATGCTTTCGATTCTAAGTTTTTTTCAAATATACAGAGAAACAATCCAGACAAAAGAAGTATGAGACCGTGCCCAAGATCACCGAACATAACAGCGAAGAGAAACGGGAATGATGCTAGCATGAATAATGCGGGATTGATTTCTTGATATGATGGTACTCCATAAGCGTCATTCATTTCTTGAAATGCCGCAGTCAATGGGGTCACTTCAAAATACGTAGGAATCGATCTATTATTGTTAGGTCCTGTCTGGAGGATCGATATAAATGTCGGGACAGCCGCATAAAGCCCCGCCGCATTCGAAGCCCTCGCTACTGCGGCTTCAACGGCGGTCAATGAATTCGAAGGAATCCACGCTTCACCTAATAAGCCACCGCCCGGTTTTTGCAAACCATCGGAATGTACTTTTGTGAACATATTCAAAACAGTGTAAATGGCCTTCTCTCGCCGTACGCTCACCAGCCATTCCTCTACATTCTCTGCTACTTCTCGCAATTCAACGCGCATAGATTGCTTGCTGTTGTAGAGTATTGCTTGGATGTCATCTATTTGCGTGATCAGCTCAGAATAGCGCACTGATCTCAGCGAATGTTCATCTGGAATTTCAACAAGTTTACATCCCATAGCTTTGCACATCTTCTTGATTCTGTCTGTCGTTTCTTTCCCGTGGCAAAAGACGATGAAAGCCGACTTTTTTTCGTCACTTGAACTACTGGACGGCAAGCAAACAGTTTTGATAATAACGTTACCTCTTAAAGCTCTCCACATCACCCTTTCAAAAGCTTCTGCTTTTTTCAATGAAATAAGGCCGGGAATAAAGCATGTCGATGCAACCGAAGAAACGATGTGAGAAGGGCGCACACGTTCCTTGATAGATTCAGAATGTAATGGGTCGTTTGTGATTGGTGAGCGATGTTCACAGCTTGTCTGGAGATGACGATTTTCAGTTTCTTTCTGGTTGACACGAACATTGTCCAGATTGACCTATTGAGAAATCTAGTTAGTAAAGTTTGTAATTGATACATCTTCCAAGAATGCAGACAGTTCCACGAGCACATCCCTCTGTTCGCAGAGATCATTATATTGTTGCTCGAGAATTTTTTGATTCTTATGAAGCTGTTGGAGTCGTTCTTCGTTTTGAACCAATTTTTCGTCGAATTCATCAATTTCTTGTAGTGAGCGAATTGCCCTGACTCGACTGGGTGTATTCAAAGAGGTCCAGGATCTCACATCAATATTATCAGCTTTGCAGTATTCCAAAAATGTTCCTGAGATAAGTACTATATAATTTACTTAGTCTGCGCTCAATTTCATCCAACCGTCTAATTGTAAATGTATAGTCTCGTTGGTTGTCAGGTATGTTGTCATTCAACTACCATATATTGTCAATATTGATAGATAAAAATACCTCTTTGAATTGACACGATCCAAGCTCTCCGAGCTCTGCAATTGTGCTGGCTGCCACCTCGCTTGGAATATAAAGCTGAATTAGTGACATTTTTGCAGGCCTCAGCAACGAATTGTTGTTCGAGTCCATTAAAAAATAAATATGAATGTGTTGTATTTATAAAACGCGTCTAGCCTGGTCAAGTGCATTCCAAATCTTTTTCAAAACTCCAGATGGTCTGTGTGGCAAGTAGTGCTTTGAGATTTTTTCGAAATCCTTACCGAAACGCTGTACACCCTAATATAAAAATCAATCAATCCGATATACCCTGTACAAAAACTCCTCTTCAACATCACTTAACGGCTTCATCAATGCCTCATTGAATGTTTTCAAGGGATTTTCGTGAGCCCTCCGGCAAGTCAGATTTTTATACCGCATTTGCAATCTTTTTGATGATTTCGTGGGTACTAACTGAGAGTGTATCATATCCCAGCTTCCGATTCCGTACTTCTTCAATCCGATGAGCAGAAGACTAGCATTGTAGTTATTAACCAGATATAAAATACGAATCTTCGCATGGCAGGAAACGCTCTCTGAGGTTCCATTTGATTCGCTCACTCAACGCCTCTAAAATTATACGCAAAAAATGAACTTTTGGAGATATTGACGGTGAAGTCAGGTGTAAACGTTTCCTGAAAAAATGCTAGCCAAGTATAGTAAGAATTTGAATACCCTGTCTTGAGATTGTCTTCTTTCAAGCCAATGGTTTGGTAAAGAGAATCAGAGCTTATTCTGATGAATCTCGTGTTTGAGTATTTAAAAAATTCGCATGTTTTCTCCACCATTCCGATTTTTTCGATATTTTTGACTAAAGACGAGGATGGAAAGCTGTAAACGGTTGTTTCAAGTGAAGGCATATCAATCGTTTCCGGATGCGGCTCTGAAGTAATGTGTTGAAGGTTGTTCGTGCAAGAGGTCTCTTGATATAAAAATTGGCATTCTTCTCTTAAAACGCCCTATTCTATTACTTGTTGAGATGTACCAAATAGTTAAAAAGCTCTGGGATCAGCTTGTCTGCACCAAGCAGCTCCCCACAAAATGCAATACTTTGTATCAACAACTGAATATGCTATGTATATTAAAGACTATTTTTGAGGTACTTTGCATATTTGATTGTCCAGTCGACAAATCAATTGGTCGCTGAAACCAATGATGGCCGTTTTTTCTTTGTCTATGTGTTCAAGTCGCTTCCGCAATCGATCTACTGAAATGTGCTTGCCCTTGATAAAATACTCGTCTTCAAACAGATCCAGAAGTTCTTTCATGGAAATTTTAACAGTGTCATCTCCGTTATAATCGTCATCATCGTCTAAACTTCTCACTCCAGTATTGTTGACGTAACAGTCATCGTCATCTGTTTCAGATTCTTCTTCAATGTCGTTTATGACCCTTTGAATGAAACTGTCGTAAATTTCTTGTGAAGTTTCAGCAGAATATGGCCTTTTGCTTCTTTTGGTGGATATAACGTTGATAGATAAGTTTTTAGAAGGTTCGCGATTTTCATCCCTTGAGAGCTCACTGACGGTTTTTGCAGGATGGTCTGGATTCAGACAGTTGTGAATTATTGGGGCCCGACGCAGTTTCTTAATAGTAATCCTTCCGGTATTATCTACAGGAATGGTATTTTCAATATAATCGTCTAAATCGTTGTTGTCACATACATCACTGTGATAGTCGACTGCGTCGGCCCAAGATTCCAAACGCTCCATTATGTCTACCCCAGAATCCCGCCAAAGTATATGTAAATGGTAATACTAAGTATATCTTTATTATGGATACTATTCTTACTGAGACTCGGTGACAGTCAAACGAGCATTACCGTTGGTCAGCTTGATGCTCAACTCCTTGGCCTTCTTGACGATTTCGATGCGTTTACGAGCACTCACATTATGGGCAACTTCAGCAGCGTACGCCTTGGTTTGCATAACGAGCATTTCCAGGTCTTTAAGATTATTGATGAGAATCTTTCGCAAGCCGTTTGGCAAGACATGCTTGGTGGCTTTGCAAGAACCATAACCAATCTTAGGCATAGGCAGCTGTCCCTTGAAACGACGTCTGACTCTATTATCAATACCCTTGGGCTTTCTCCAAGCCTCCTTAACGGTCTTGTAACGGTCAGACTGGTGTCTCTTGAACTTCTTGGTTCTTTTCTTGACAATTATAGGCTTTGAAGACATCTAGAATACGTCAGATTTGGTCTTTCACGGAGTTGGCGAATGGATGGATGGAGGAACAAAGGATATCGGAAGGAAGTTCTACCTTAGTAATCTACCCCGGCCGATCGGTTGATATTGAATAAATGTTCTATCTACGCAAGAACCGCGAGGCCACATGGTTTCATTCAATCTAGGCAATCCCGTGAGCTAAAACTCCTCGGGTTCTGTTTGATTTTCATAGACTTTGAGTATGTGCTCATTATACAGTATTTATACCTTTGAAGAAGCCTAAAACATGTAGCCTTTCCCTTTGTTCCGGGGTCCATGGACAGTTTAATCGTCCCCCCTCCAGAAATAAGGGAGCTTATTGAAGGTGTTGCCTCTTACATAAAAGAAAATGGTGAAGATTTTGTTGCGCAATTGCGGTCGACTGAAAAAAATAATGCGAAATATTCATTCTTGAACGAGAACGACCCGTATTATCCCTTTTACGCCGCCCAGATTAAAAATACTCATGGCAAAAAGCCCACCATTCACGGTACGTCCGCTCAAGATAATAGACATCTTCCGGTCGACATCCCCGCAAGTTATGGTGCTCCTAAAGCTCCCATGTTTGAGCACTCGCTAACTCTTAATCCTATCTCCGCTTATGATCTTGATCTTATAGGGCTGACTTCTGTTTTCAGCTCCTTCAACGAGGCATCCTTTTTGTCCAGCTTGATTTCCAAAGAAATAAGGAATCTTCAGTTCAATTTTCTTCGAGCAGATCATTCACAGCACCGGGTTTACAAAGACATCACCAACAGCTATAAGCAAATCAAAGGGGGCATGATTCATTTCGATAACTCATTTTTAGATTGTCTGAATAGCATAGAGAACGCGAGTAAATACTTCGAGCCAACCAATCTAAGGCAAGAAGTTCCAGAGCTAGAGGACGCCTCAAAGAATCTGGATTGGGTCAATTTTGTTATAGGGGATATAGTTGATTTAAATAATTATGATTCTTTCTCAGGAGCGGTCCTGTATAAAGATGTTCTTGGGTCTTCTGGCTCTTATAGAAGATCGCTATATGGGGGTATACCTGCCACATCAGAAGCTTCAAACCAAGCGATACATGAAAGTTACGTCATTTGTCCGTTGTGCAATGGGACCGTTTCATCGAGAGATATCGATCGACATATGAGATTAGAACTGGCTAGTAGTTCGTCTATCAAACAGCGACAATCCTATGAGGCCAAATTTGTCTCCAAATCCACCGAGAATTCATCTCACGAAGTTGAAAGAAATTTGTCAAAAATGCTCAATCGTCGAAGCGAATAGGAAGAGTTCATGTTTATTTAATAAAGCAATTAAATATCATCTATATCTTCATCGTCAATTTCAAACAGAATGTCGTCATTTGCTTGACATTCTTCGTTCTCGTTGATGATTGCTAAAGATATATATTAGAGCTTTAAAGATTGTACCTGAATCAGGTAATTCTCCGTGGCTTTTCAACGATCTGGCCTCGTCGGGAGTATATTTAAGGATAACATCGGCCTTATCGGGTTGAAAATCACGAATCGAAACCAGGATTATGTCACCGGAATTGATCCATACTTTTTTCCTCATGTTACCACGTATGTGGGCGATTCTCTTCACGCCATCAAAGCATTGAACTTCCACCCTTCCGCTACCCAACATTTTTGCCACTTGCGCATACTCTAAAATAAAACTTATATTTCAAACCTTGGCCGAATTCTTTGAAGACCAACTCCCTCTTAAACGCATCACTATCATTTTTCCCTTTTCTTCGATTTTTCCCACCTTTTCCTTTATTCTTGGTCATTCTTTAACCCCTGTTAAGACATGAAGAAGTCTTCATTTGAAGCCGAATTAGAAAAACTGGGCGATCAAAGTATTTTCATGGAGTGATTTTAATTATAGTCTATCATGAAAATAGATTGAGGAGGCCAGCTACAGAGCAAAGCGATTTATTGACATTTTTCGAGCTCGATGTAGAATCTTACGACGATATTCAATCCCAGACAATATTCCGGATATTCGGTGTTACAGAGGTACCAGTCCCTGATTGCTAAAAATCAGAATGAGAATACAGTTATGCTGACGGTCAAAGACTTTTACCCATATTTTTATTTCCCCGCACCTTCCGGATTTGAAAGTAGTCTTCATCTTACATCCTTGAAAAATGCCCTAAATGTACACTTCGCCAGTTCCCTCTCATTTTTAGGATAACCTATCAAGACACTCTCGCGGAGCGTCAGTTCACAGTCTTGAGACCACTACTGGAACGAGCATATATGGTTATTCAGATCATAAAGATTTGCTGTTTATCAGGGTAAATTGCACAAGCCAAACGTACCTAAATGCATCAAAGAAACTGGTCGAGTCAATAGGATTCCAGTTTGAACAATTCCCGTTTATGACATATCCAACCTATGAGAGCAATATACCTGTTGTAATGAGATTTATGATTGATTTACGTATGACAGGAATGTGCTGGATTCAGGTTGATAAAAGATCTTGTGTACAACCGCAGATCAATGCGTCAAATTGCCAAATCGAATACGAAGTATCATATAAGTCGATATACTGCCATCCCCCCGAGCAGGAATGGAGCAGAATTCCACCCTTGAGAATAATGAGCTTTGACATTGAATGTATTTCTGAATCAAATGCCTTTCCCGAAGCCGAGAAAGATCCGGTCATTCAAATTGCTTGCGTCTTGGTGAAATTTGGCCAATCGGAACCTTATTCACGTTGTGTTTTCACATTGAACTCCTGTTCACCTATATCTGGTACTACCGTCAAGTCTTTCGATTGCGAGAGAAAGCTGCTCATGGCTTTTACTGAATTCGTGAATCTTTCCGACCCTGACTTCGTTTTGGGCTACAATATCCTGAATTTCGACTTTCCTTATTTATTAGATCGTGCAAAATCCCTCAATCTAGACGAGTTCGATCTGTTGGGACGGTTAAACAACTTCAGAACTCGAGCTAAAGACACCATATTCTCTTCAAAAGCATACGGCACCAGGGAAAGTAAACTCGTGAATCTGGACGGGAGAATCGTTCTTGATCTGATTCAAGTGATTCAGCGTGACTACAAATTGCGGTCATATTCATTGAACGCTGTCTCATCACATTTTCTCAATGAACAAAAGGAAGATGTCGCCCATAGTATGATACCTGATTTATTCCGCGGAAACGATGATACTCGAAAGCGCCTAGCTCTGTACTGTCTGAAAGACGCAATCCTTCCATTGAAAATATCAGATCACATTATGTGTCTTTACAATTACATTGAGATGGCAAGAGTAACTGGCGTACCTTTTAATTATTTGCTAGCTAGAGGGCAGCAGGTGAAAGTCATATCGCAACTCTACAGAAAAGCTAAAGAGGACTCATATTTTATCCCAGCATTGAAAGTAGAAGCATCGGATGAACAGTACGAAGGAGCGACCGTGATAGAGCCTGATAAGGGGTTTTACAATGTTCCTATAGCTACTCTAGATTTTGCGTCACTATATCCTTCAATAATGATGGCACATAACCTATGCTATACAACTCTCCTAGACCCGAAAACAATCTCTGCATATAATTTGAAAGAATCGGATTATACAATTACGCCTTCAGGTGACTACTTTGTAAAACCCCATATAAAAAAAGGAGTTTTGCCAATAATTTTAGAAGACCTGATTTCCGCAAGAAAACGGGCCAAGGCCGAACTAAAAAAAGAGACTGATTCTGCAAAGAAGGCCTGTCTTGATGGTAGACAGCTGGCTCTTAAAATAAGTGCCAATAGTGTTTATGGGTTTACCGGAGCCACTGTAGGCAAACTGCCATGCATTCAGATTTCACAAAGTGTAACAGCATTCGGTCGACAAATGATCGAGCTTACCAAGGAAGAAGTTGAGAAGCGCTATAATGTAATGAATGGCTATTTGCACGATGCGAAGGTAATATACGGTGATACAGATTCTGTAATGATCAAATTCGGCTCTAATAGTTTGGAAGAAGTTATGAATTTGGGAAGAGAAGCCTCTACATTCGTCACTTCTAAATTTATTAAGCCAATATCGCTAGAATTCGAAAAGTGTTATTACCCGTATCTGTTAATCAATAAGAAGCGATATGCTGGACTATACTGGACGAAATGCGATCAATATGATAAAATGGACACAAAGGGCCTTGAAACTGTGAGAAGAGACAACTGTAGATTGGTCCAAACTTTGGTCGACAAATGTCTAAGAATGATATTGATCGATAGGGATGTAGAAGGAGCAAAAGAGTATTGGATATTTTTTTAATCGTAGGCATGCAAAAAGCGTCATTTCAGACCTTCTTCAGAACAAAATTGACCTGTCGCAACTTGTCATCTCCAAGGCTTTAAGCAAAACTGGGGATGAATATGCAGGCAAACAAGCACATGTGGAGTTGGCTGAAAAGATGAGAAAAAGGGATGCCGGTTCCGCACCCTCTCTTGGTGACAGAGTTGCATATGTAATAGTCAAGTCGGCCAAAGGTTTGTGATTGTATATAATCGTATAGGTGCGGCTGCATACGAGAGGGCAGAGGATCCTCTTTTTGTTCTCGAAAACAATATACCTATAGATACGCGTTATTACCTGGAAAATCAGTTAGCCAAACCATTGATGAGAATATTCGAACCGTTGCTCAGTCATCCTGAGGAGCTTATAAGCGGAGATCATACCCGAGTTGTACAAATCAGTGCACCCACAACGGGTATAATGAGCAAGTTTACGATAAAGAAAGAAACGTGTTATGGATGCAAAGCGTTATTGCAAAAAGACGAACTACTACTATGTAAGCATTGCATCCCTCGCGCCTCCGAGTTATATTTACAAGCTGTTCTTAGAGACAATGAGCTGGAAGAAAAGTACTCTAAACTATGGACACAGTGCCAAAGATGCCAGGGAAGTCTCTTACAAGAAGTTTTATGCAGCAATTTTGATTGTCCAATATTTTACATGCGTAAGAAAGTTCAAAAAGACGTTGTCTCCTCCGGAACAATCGTTAGCAAGTTTTACGACCTTTCAAATCGACTATCTTCAAATAAATAGCCTTAAACACAGGGAAAATATTTTCGCTCAATTCACAACTACCATTAATGCAAGATGTGTACTTTTTTGCCAAAAGGCCCAATTCTTCTGCAAAATCAGCGATGCTGCACTCATTTATGAAATGGAATATATCGGCTGCCTGATTCACCAAGAATTGTAGGCCCTCATAATGGTGGAACAAATTGACGATTATCCGAAATCGCAGTTTTGTGCACATCAAGTTAGAAGCATCCTTTGCAAAGATGATAGGCCTCAAGTCAAAACAGTCCAGAATCTTTACAAAAATGTCTTCTTCCAATATCCACATCCTTAAAACGTCTAAAATTGGATATCTTTGACCATCACCCAACTTGAAGTAAGTCGTCATTACTTTTTCATGGTTGCAATCAATAATATCTCGTTCCGAAATGGATCCTGCAGTCCCTTCGAGGAAGTATTCCAGTTTTTTCAAGCAAGCACTCATATTGAACTTGCTAATGATCGCAGTTTCTTTCAAGTCAGTGAAGGCACCAACCGTCCTGGATAGATGATTCTTGATTTCTGTGAAATACGAATTGGGCAAGGCCCAATTAATGAGAAATCTCTCTATTGCGGCATCATGGTTCTCTAAACGTAGCCATGGTATTAATATAAAGAGGTACCGCCAAACATGACCACTAAATCAGCCAGTTCCCCGCTTGGTAATTCTATTGCGACTTTCTTTGTCAAGGCATCAATTGATAATGATCCTAAAGAATGCCATGATTCAGAAAAACGCTGCACATTAAAAATATATCTGTACAAAAAGGACTTTGCATGTATTGGAGCTCTCTTTAAGAAGACATGATGTATTATCAGTGTATCCTTTAGGAGCTGCATCAAATATTTTTGGCAAGCAAAACATCAATTTGGACTCCGAGAGTTGCTGGTCACCATCACAATATGTTCCAAAACGCGAGGTCGATGGAATTGTCCACAATTTGCCAGAGCTTCCTGCCAGAATGGTAGCATCACTAAAGAAGATTCCGTCCCAAATAGAGTCTTCGCACAAAGATACAAATCCTGCCAAATGCAAATTGCTGTTTTCAAATTTCCATAATTTTGCCATGCAATCCTCGGAAACGGTCACTAAATAGTTGCATGATTCAAATATGGAGTATATATACGACGTGTGTCCTTGAATGGCGAAAACAAGACCACTTTGAACATTCCAACAGCAAATCAAACCATCATTTCCAACTGAAAAGAAAAGATCTCGATTTGATCCCAAAATTACCAACTTGCGAACACAACATTTGTGTCCTGAAAAAACCCTGCAAACACCATCAAGACCTATCATTTTGACTGTGCCGTCGCCACAAGCAGCCAAATAAAAATCAGGACCATATTCCATCAAATCCCAGCAAGGAAGAGTTGAAACCATGAACTCTTGTTCCACCTCATCGAACTTCCATAATTTTCCATGACCATCCCAAGATGATGACAGAATTCTATTTCCAGAAGCTCTATTGAGGCAGCAGACATTGTCTGAGTGTGCTTTTTTGATATATTTTATCAAATTTCCAGCCAGAGGATCACTGATCAGAATATTACCCTCCGAATCACCAGAGTACAAAATTAATTGCTGATTTACAATACAGAAACAGATCGAGTTAATGTAAGAGGTATGAATCTTGATCGAAGATAGCAATTTGAGAGCATTACTATCTTGTAGCTGCCATATTTTGATAATTTTGTCACGAGAGCACGTGGCCACCAACTTCATGTCTATCCAATAAATGGAATCCACTTTTTTGACCTACATTTAATGACTATTCTGTACATCTTGCTCATGAGCTTGAATGCTATTTATCATGTGATGGACCGCACCCATGTTGGCGAATGTCGGCTTCTACAACGCTTAAATTTGTAAGCAAATATGATAAAAGAGTGAAAAACGTCTTATTTTCTTGTGGAAACGTTCACGTTTTTGTGCTTATAGAGAACAAATGGGTATTCTCTTTTTTACCTCTCATTACCGTAGTCACATGCCAATATGTTTGGTCTTTTAGCTGTCTATGATGTTGTGAACAAAGGTGGTGATTTTCAGTTCGCAATAATGAACAAAAATGACACGACATGCATGATTGAAGGAGTGTCTTACATTGATGTATTGGAGAAGGGAGACTGTTTCATTCATGTACAGTTCAAAAATAGGCGAATTTATTCACTTTTATTCGTGAATCCTGAAGATTGCCAAACTGCTTACGAGGTGTTCTTGTT
>ERZ1066135.900-NODE-900-length-13087-cov-6.749233_pt1 | contig 13087 bp, 8 predicted proteins | sample MGYA00382782_ERZ1066135 | MGnify/ENA primary metagenome ERZ1066135 (study PRJEB33369, sample SAMEA5778365) | biofilm metagenome | biome: Industrial cooling water; feature: Water cooling tower basin; material: Biofilm | place: United Arab Emirates | collected...
GTGCACGAGCTCGGCGTCGACGCCGAGGGCCGCGCCTACTTCACGATGAAGCTCGTGCAGGGCGCGACGCTCGAAGAGGTCTTCGATCGCGCGCGCGCCGGCGATGCGACCTGGAGCCGCACACGCGTGCTCGACGTTTTGCTGCGCGTATGCGAGGCGATGGCCTACGCGCACTCCAAGGGCGTGATCCACCGCGACCTCAAGCCCGCCAACGTCATGGTGGGCGCGTTCGGCGAAGTGCACGTGATGGACTGGGGCTTGGCGCGCGTGCTGAACTCGGAGGGCGAGGACGCGGCGCGCGGCGAACCCACGCGCGACGACGCGGACGAGCCGCGCGATGCACCGCACGGACCTGCGTCGGAGGACTCCTCCTCGCGCACGCTCGAAGGCGACGTGCTCGGCACGCTGGCCTACATGTCGCCCGAGCAAGCGCGCGGCAAGCTGTCCGAGATCGGGCCTGCGACCGACGTGTACGCTCTGGGTGCGATGCTCTACGAGCTGCTCGCCGGCTACGCGCCGCACAAGCCGCCGGGCGAGCGCGCGGACGCAGCGGAACTGTGGCGGCGCGTGCGCAGTGGCAAGGTCGAGCCGCTGCCCGAGAAGGCGGCGCCGCCCGAGCTCGCCGCGATCTGCGAACGTGCGCTCGAGGCCGATTGGCGCCGCCGCTACGGCGACATGTCGGCGCTCGCCGAGGATCTGCGCGCGTACCTCGAGGGTCGCGTGGTGCAGGCCTACCGCACCGGCGCGTGGGCCGAAGCGCGCAAGTGGATGCAGCGCAACCGCGCGCTCGCCAGCGCGCTGGCCGCAGGCCTCTTGGCCGTCTTCGTCGGACTGGTCGTTGCCGTGATGCTGCGGCGCGAGGCCGACCAGAACGCGCTCGCCGCGCAGGCCAGCGCCGAACGCGCGGAAGAGCTCGCGCGCCTCGCCGACGAGCGCCGTGCACAGGCCGAAGCGGCGCAGGCGCTGGCGCAGGAGCAAAAGCTCGCCGCCGAGCGCGCCGCCGAGGAGACGCAACTCGTGGCGGACTTCCAGACGCGCATCCTGTCCGAGCTGTCGCTGGCGGACTTCGGCCGCGAGCTCATCGCGGGCGTCCGCGAGGAGCTGCGCCGCGCTGAGCGTTCCCGGCCCGCGTCGGCGCCGTCGCGCGAGGCGCTCGAGCAAGCGCTCGCGGGCGTGAACGCGAGCAACGTCGCGCAGCGCGTGCTCGAGGCGCAGCTGTTCGAGCCCGCCGTGCGCTCGATCGACGCGACCTACGCCGATCGGCCGCGGCTCGCGGGCCTGCTCTACGCGCCGGTCGCCGAGGTGCTGCGCGAGCTCGCCTTGTACGAGAGCGGCGAACGCTGTGCGCGCGCGGCTTGGGAGGCCAAACGCGAAGCGCTCGGCGCGCAACATCGCGACACGCTCGCCGCGCTGGCGAACCTCGCGCTGCACCTGCGTGGCCTGGAGCGGCACGCCGAAGCCGAACCGCTGCTGCGCGAAGCGATCGCCGGGATCGAGCAGCTCACCGACGGCGAAGAAGTGGTCCTGCCGACGCTGCAGTCCAACCTGGCGCTGCTGGTCGGCGCGCGCGGCGAACTCGACGAGGCCGAGGCGCTGCTGCGCGCGGCCCTCGTGCGCCAGCGCGAGCTGCGCGGCGAACAGGACTCGTCCACCAACTCGACCAAGTACAACCTCGGCGAGCTGCTCCAGCGCCGCGGGCGGCTGAACGAGGCCGAACCCTTGCTGCGCGAGGCGCTGCAGTTCGCGCGCTCGAACGACGGCGAGCGCGCGCTGAGCACACTGACGATGTGGAACACCACGGCGCTGGCGGTGCGCGCCGTCGGCAAGCTCGACGAAGCGCTCGAACTCGCACGCGAGGGCTACGAGCTGGCGCGCGCGGAACTCGGCGACGCACATCCGCTCACGGCCACCTTCGCCGACACCTTGGGTTTGGTGCACGCGCGCGCGGGCCGGCACGCGGAGGCCGAGCCGCTCTTCCGCACCGCGCTCGCCGGCCTGACGGCGACCCACGGCGACGAGCACGCCTACGTGCGCCTCGCCAAACACCACCTCGCGACGACGCTGCGCGCGCTCGGGCGCCGCGCCGAGGCCGAACCGCTGGCCCGCGAGACCTACGCGGGGCTCGTGAAGACCGTCGGCGCGGCGCACCGCGACAGCGCGCTCGCAGGAAACTTGCTCGCGACCCTGTACTTCGAACAGGGGCGGCTCGACGAAGCCGAGCGGCTGTGGAGCGAACTCGCGGAAGGCCAGCGCACCCTCGCCGGCGCGGGCACTGCGGAGTTGGCGACGGTGCTGGGCAACCTCGGCTCGCTGCTGCGCAGCAAGAGCGAGTTCGCGCGCGCCGAGGCGCTGTACCGCGAGCTGGTGGAACTGCGCCGCCGGCTCAACGGCGACAGCGCGCTCGAAACCCTCGACGCGCAGCACAACCTCGGCGGCTGCCTGCGGCGCAGCGGGCAACCGCAAGCCGCGCTCGAGCACTACCGCGCGGCTCTCGCCGGGCGCGTCGCAACGCTCGGACGCGAGCACGAATTGAGCCTGTATTCACGGACGGGCCTAGCTCTCACGCTGCAGCTGGTGAGCGAAGTCGACGAAGCGCAGGCGCTGCTGCTCGAGGTGCTCGAAACGCTGCGCAAGACACCGGGCCGACTGCCGGACCTCGCCCGCGAAGCCGCGAGCGCGCTGCGCGACATCTACCGCGCGCGCCACGAGCGTGAACCGGCCGCCGGCTTCGACGCGCGCGCCGCCGAACTCGAACGCGACTGGCTCGACAAGCGCTGACGGCGCTTGCGTCAGCTCCGCGTGCCCGCGCGCGCCGGCGCGAGCAACGCAACCTGGCGCAACACCGCGTCCGCGATGCGTTCGGGCGTCAGGGTCGAGGTGTCCGCGTCGGGTTTGTACGAGCAGTAGTCCGGCGCGGTGCTGACGACCTTCTCGCCCAGGCCGAAAAGCTCGATCTCCGGCGCCGAGGTCGGCGCGAAGAACACAACCGTGCGCACGTTGCGCGCCAGCGCGACGTGCAGGCCCAGGCTGTCGCTCGTGAGCATCAGATCGCAGCGGTCGACCAGCGCGGCGAACTCGAGCAGCGCGTTGTCGACGCCCGCGTCCACCAGGCGCACCCGCGGTGCGAGCTGCGCGGCGAGCCGCTGGTTGCGCTCGCGCTCGTCGGCGCCGCCGAAGAGCACGAAGGTCGCCGCGCCGCCGAGCGCGGCGTTCACCCGCTCCGCGGTTTCGACCGTGCGCTCGACGGACAGCATCTTCGAACGCCAACGCCCGCCGGCGCCGGTGTTGAGTCCGATCACAGGACCGCGCGCGCGCAGCGCGTGGCGCTCTTCGAAGGCCTGCGCGAGAAGCGCGTGGCGCGCTTCGAACTCCAGGCGCGGCTTGCCCATCGAGAGGCCGAGCATCGAGCACAGGATCTCGGGATGGCTGCGGCGGTTCTCGACCTTGAGCTGGTCGGCGCGCGCCTTGCCGTGCACCGAGAGCAGTCCCATGTCGAACCACGGTGCGACGTCGCGCGTGTAGGCGCGCCGGCCGTCCGCGTCGAGGTGCGCGCCGGAGAGCTTTGCGGCGTTCAAGCGCGACGCCAGTGCGCACAGCGGCTGTTCGTCGTCGAGCGAGATCACCCAGTCGAAGCGCCGGCGCGCGAGGTGCGCCGCGAGCGCTTCGCTGCGCTCCGGGGCGCGCGCGTCGAACGTCACCACCTCGGCGACGTGCGGATGCAGGCGCACCAGGTCGAGCGCGTCCGGCGCGGTGAGCCAGGTGACGCGCGCGTCGGCGTGGCGCTCGTGCAGCCCGGGCAGGATCGCGGTGGTGCGCACCACGTCGCCCAGGGCGCCGGTCTTGAGGATCAGGATCTCGAACACGGTTGCGGTGGGTTCTAGCTCGCGCCGGGGCGGCGGCGCAATCAAAGCTCGGGCGAAGATTGTCGGCCAACCACGCCGCGCGACGCGAGCTTTCGTGGCTCAGCCGCCGCTGACGACCGCGACGATGTCGAGTTCGTCGCCGTCGCACACCAGTGCGCGGGCGGCGAGCAGCGCCCCGCCGCGCGCCACGTTCGCAACCGGCCGGCCCGCGTTGACCAGCGCTGGGGCCGCCGCCGGAACGCGCTCGGCAAGCTGGGTGAGAAGTTCTTGCGCGGTGCAGGGCAACTCGAGCGCGACTTCGAGCGCTTCAAGCGCACGGCCGCCGGCGTGCAACGCGGCCGCGGCCCCGATGCCTCGCACCCGCACGCGCCCGGGGCCTCGCGCGCCGGTCGCTCCGTCGCGCGCTCCGTCGCGCGCACCGTCGCGCGCACCGTCGCGCGGGGCTGAGTCGCTCGGCGTGCCGCGTCCGGAGTGGCTCCGCGGTTCGTTCGTGGCACGTGCTGTGCCGCTCACATTGCCGCGCGCCAAGTCGCTCGCCGTTTGGCTGGAGGTGTCGCTCGTCGTGTCGCTCGTCGTGTCGCTCGTCGCGGCGCTCGTCGCGGCGCTCGTCGCGGCGCTCGTCGCGGCGCTCGTCGTGGCGCTCGTCGCGGCGCTCGTCGTGGCGCTCGTCGTGGCGCCCGTCGACTCACTCGTCGCCGCAGAGCTCGACGCACCCGGCGCGGCGCTCGGAGCAGCGCGCCCCGTGGACTCGGAGGCGGCCGCGCTCCAGCTCCAGCGCCCCGCGCGTTGCGCCGCGCGCACCGCGAGGTACTCGGGCAACACGCCGGGCGCGTCGAGCCGCGCGCGCGCCCAGTGCGGCCGCTCGTCGTCGTCGCTCGCGCCCCAGGCGCGGTTGAGTTCGCGCTGCGCGAGCGAAAGTTCGGCGCCCGCGCGCAGCAGTGCGCCGCGGCCGCGCAACGCGACCCACTGCGGCGCGAGCGCGGCCTCGAGCGCATCGATGCTCGTCACGCCGTCGCTGAGCAGCGCCGCGGCCGAAAACGAGCAGAAGCCGAGAGCATCGAGTGCGTTGCTCCAGTCTTCGTGCCAAGCGACGAGCAGCCCCTTGCCGCGCGGAGCGCGCGGGTCGAAGGCTTCCTCGGGCAATTCGAAACCGCCGCGCGAACACCATTCGCGCAGCTGGGCCGCGTCGAAGGACTGGAACGGGAACGTGCGCATCGAATCGCCGCCACGCGAGGACACGCACTGGCCGAGCAGCGCCGCGAGGTTGTCGTCGGGGCGCACCGACGCGCCCTTCGCGCAGGTGTGGCGCAGCTCGAGCCCGAGCGCGCGTGCGAGTTCGCGCGGACCGCGCGCGACGAGACGCCCCAACTCGCTCGCGCCCTCGACACACTCGCGCAGCACACGCTCGAAGCCCGCGCGAGCGCCGAACTGCGGCGCGTCGACGCGCACGCGCTCCTGCGCCGCGAGCGCCAGCAACGCGAGCGCCGCGCCCGCTTCCTTCGCGTCGAGCCCGAGTTCGTCGCACAACGACAGCAGCGCGAGCGCGTCGTCGAAACGCTCGAGGCCGAGGTTGAGCCCGAGCGCGTAGCTCGCGCCGAAACGCGCCGGCTGCGCGCCGCCGCTGGAGGTGCGGAACTCCCAACCGCACGGCGTGGGACAACCGTGACAGCCGTGCGAGCGCGTGCGCTGCTCGCCGATGTCGCGCGCCAGCTCGCGCACGCTCGCGGCGTCGAGCTCGCGCTCGAACGCACGCGCGCGCAGCTCGCCGTTCGCGCCCAGCGACGCGAGTTGCTCGAACGTACCGCCCTCCGCGCGCGCCGCGAGCCGCGGCGAGGCGAGCAGCGCCTGCGTGAGCTCCGAATCGGTCCGCGAAGCGACGCTCGGCGCACGCACGCACACCGCCGCCAGTCCGAGGCGCCCGAGCGCCGCGCCCAGGCCGCCGCGCCCGACGAAGTGCGGCGTGTCGCCGCTCGCGGCGAGGTTGGCGAACGCGACGCCGCGCCGCCCCGCCGGCCCGTTCGCAAGCACCGCGCAGGCGCCGAAACGTTCGCGCAGCCGCGCGTGCAGCGCCCGCGGACTTTCGTCCTGCGCCGCGAAGTCGCGCTCGAGCCGCACGCTCGCGTCCGCTTCGACGACGAGCACGTCGCCGCGCCCGAACTGCGGCTCGGCTTCGCTCGACTCGAGCGCCAGCGCGTCGGCGACGCTCGCCAAGCGTCGCGCAAGTTCGCCGCCGACGAGCCCTTCGGCGAACAAGCCCGTCAACGGCGAACGCGAGGCGACCGAAGCGCGCGAAGCGGTCGGAGCGCCGCGCTTCACACACTCGCCGACGGACACGACGAGCGGCGCCGGCCGGCCGCCGCGCGCCGCCTGCGCGATCCACGCGAGCCCGAGCGCGCCGCCGCCGAGTTGGGCGAAGTCCGGGACCTCGCTCCCCCACTCCGCCAGCGACGCGCAACGCGCCGCGCCGGCGCTCCCGCCGCGCAACGCGCCGAGGTCGACGCGCAGAACGCGCAGAGCGCGGGGTTGAAGTGACGATCGGGACATCGCGGAGGAGGGCGCGTAACGCCCTTCGCCGAACAGCGTAGTCACGCCGTGCTCGCACAGCCTCGTCGTGAATCCACAGCGGCCCCAGTTCGATCGTCCTGCCGCGCCGGCCGGACGGCGCGACGTGTTCCTCCGGCCCGCGGGACCAGCGGCAGCGAGCGCGTCCCACGAGCTTCGCCGGCGCGGCCCCTCGCGGCCCTGCGCGGCGAGGTGCGAACGCGCGCCCGCTCGGCGGCCGGAACAAGCGCTCCGGCCAGCGGCCGAGCCGCGCGTACACGCGCCGCCGGGCTCGCCCTGAGTTGTGCACGTCGACAACTGGGCTTAGTGTCCTCCACCCGCTGATGCGGCGCGACAGCCCCGCTCTCCGCCACCCCAGCCGCCCCGCCCTCCATCCAACCACCGCCCGGCACCGTGTTCGGTTCCCTTCCCGTCGGACGCCTCTTCGGCATCACCGTGCGCGTGCACTGGCTGTGGCTCGCCATGGTGCTCGCGCTGCCGCTGTTCTTCGACGAACAGCCCCTGGCGACGGTGATCGCCTTCCTGGTGCTGTTCGGCGTCGTGCTGCTGCACGAGCTCGGTCACAGCCTGATGGCGCGCCAGTTCCGGATCCGCACGCTCGACATCACGCTCTGGCCGCTGGGCGGCATGGCGCGCATGGACCGCATCCCGGAGAGCTCGAAGATCGAGTTCTGGATCGCGATCGCCGGACCGCTCGTCAACTTCGCGCTCGCGGCCTTGGGCGGCGCGCTGCTCTTGATCCTCGCCTTGAGCGACGTCTCCGCGAACTTCGACGACCTGCGCTTCTCGCCGGTCGAAGTCGCCTGGGGCTTCGTGCTGATGAACCTCGCGATGGGCGGCTTCAACTTGCTGCCCGCCTTCCCGATGGACGGCGGCCGCGTGCTGCGCGCCGGCCTCGCGCTGTTCGTCGACTGGGTGCGCGCGACCGCGCTGGCGGTGTTCGTCGGACGGCTGTTCGCCTTCGCGATGATCGCGCTCGGGCTCGCGGGCCTGCTGTTCGAGTGGCCCAACACGATGATGCTGCCGGTGCTCGGCGTGTTCATCTGGCTGGCCGGTGCGAACGAGCTGCTCCACGTGCGCATGCGGCGAGCGCAGGCTGATCCGCGCTTTGCCGCGTTCGGTTTCCGGCCGCCGTACAACGGCGCGGACACGCCGCCCTTCCCGCCGCAGACTCCGCCGCCGGGCGCGGCGTCGAGCGACGATCCCAGCGGCGCGCGGCGCCCCGAGACGACGCCGCCGGATCTCAGCGCCGGGCCCGCGGAGGGCAAACGACTGAGCGACGAAGAGCTCGAACGCCTCGAGCGTTTTCAGGGCCGCATCCGGCCGCGCAACGACGAGTAGCGCCGCGCGCGTTCAGGCTTCGAGGAGCAGCAGCTCCGAACAGAAACCCGGCCCCATCGCGAGCAGGAGGCCGCGTTGACCGGCGCTCGGCGGACGTTCGAGCAAGGTGCGCTCGAGGATCACGAGCACCGAGGCGCTCGAGAGGTTGCCGATGCGGCGCAGGCTGTCCCACGAGAGCGCGAGTTGCTCGTCCGACAGGCCGAGCGAGTCGCGTGCGGCCGCGAGCACCTTCGGGCCGCCGGGGTGGCACACCCAGAAGCTGATGTCCTTGCGCTCGAGGCCGCGGCTGGCGAGGAACGCGTCCGCGTCGGGGCCGAGGCGCTCGCGCGCCACCGTCGGCACCGCGGGCGAGAGCACGATCGAGAAGCCGTGCTCGGAGATGCTCCAGCCCATGACGTCCTCGGTGCCCGGATAGAACACCGAACGGGTGTCGACGATGCGCGGCCCGCGCGCCGCGCGCTCGGCGCCGACCACGACCGCGGCCGCAGCGCCGTCGCCGAACAGGCCGCTCGAAATCACGTGGGCGAGCGATGTGTCGTGCTTCTGCCAGGTCAGCGAGCACAGCTCGACCGAGAGCACCACGACCACGCCGCGCGGCATGCCGCGCACGAGATCTGCGGCGCGCGAAAGCGTCGAAGCGCCCGCCACGCAGCCCAGTCCGAACAGCGGCATGCGCTTGATGTCGGAGCGAAATCCGAGGCGATTGCACAGGCGCGCGTCGATCGAAGGCGACGCGAGACCGGTGACGGTCGTGAACACGATGGCGTCGACGTCGCGCGGCGCGAGGCCGGCGCGTTCGAGCGCGGTGCGCACGGCGCGCTCCCCGAGCTCGAGTGCGTGCTCGATCCACAGGTCGTTGAACTGCCCGAAGGTCTCGGTGCGCTCGTACTGCTCGAGCGGCAGCACGAAGTGGCGCGTCTCGACGCCGCAGGCGCCGAGCAGTGCATCGAGCCGCGAAACGACCGACGGATGATCGCGCCAGATGCTCGCGAGCCGCTGGACAACTTCTTTTTGGGTGTGGACGCGGGAAGGGAACGCGCTGGCGACAGAGGCGATCTTCATGCTTTGAGTCGGGGCAAGAGGTACGGCGTGCGACGGCGGTAGAGCTCGAAACGCTCGCCGTAACGAGCCAGATAGCGCGCCTCCTTGTGGAGCGGCGCGAGTGCGCAGTACGCGGTCCAGACCAACGCGAGCGCGAGGCGGTCGAGCGTCAGCGTCGGTCCGGTCCAGAGCGTGAGCGCGAAGGCGAGGTACACCGGTTGGCGGCAGCGGCGGAACAGTCCGTGCGTCGGAAAGTCGCGGAACTGCGGACGTTTGCCGCGCAACACGCTCCACCAGCCGAGCGAGCCGGTCTGCAGCTCGAGCCCGGCGTTGGCGAGCGCGACGACGAGCAAGGCCCAAGACGCGGCGAAGGCGACGATCGAGAACCACCACCAGGCGCCCTCGGCGGCGTACAGCACGACGCTCGACGGCGACCAGAGCGCAAACGTGGCGAGCACCTGCAAGCTGCCGAACAACGCGAAGCTCGTCGTCGCAAGATCGGCGGCGAAGGCGCGCGGAGCGAGACGCAGCAGAACTCCGCGGCCGGCGCGCGAGAGCAGGAACGAGTGCAGCAGCGGAAACTGCAGCACGAGCGCTGCGTTCGCGGCGAGCGCAGCGAAGCCTTCGAGACGGCCGAAGCCCGTCGTGAGGCCGCTGTACAGGCCCGCGATCATCGCGGCGATCGCGACGGCGAACAGCGCGTGGTTCGCGATGCCGTACGTCAACGCCAGGGCGATGCGGGCGGAGCGCGAGCTCACGACTCGACCACCTTGCGCAGCAGCGCGCTGTAGCCCACCGACACGTCCGCGCTGGGCCGCAGCGAGACGGCCCAAGTGCGCAGGGTGCGCAGCAGGTTGATCGACTCGCCCTGCAGCGCCTCGAGCGACAGGCCGTTGCTCCAGGCGCGCTGCGCGAGCTCGTCGGGGCGGATGAACAGTTCCGCGGCGTGCGTGCCGGGCGGAATCAGGCGCACGCCTTCGGCGAGTTGCACCGCGAGCAGCCGCGCCCGCCAGGTGCGGTTGAGCGTGTTGACGAACGCCGCGCCGCCGGGGCGGAGCACACGCGCCGCTTCGCGCAGCACGGCGCCGCAGTCGGGGACGTGTTCGAGCACGTCGGCGAGCAGCACCACGTCGACGCTCGCGGCGGCGAGCGGCGCGCGCTGCGCGTCGGCGCGCACGAAGGCGCCGGCGACGTGCTCGCGCGCCTGTGCGAGGCTCGCCGCGCTCAGGTCGAGGCCGACCACGCGCGCACCGGCCTCGGACAGCGGCCGCGCGAGCAAGCCTCCGCCGCAACCGAAGTCCGCGACGACACGGCCCTGAAACCGCTCGCCGAGCCAGCCACGCAACACGCGCAGGCGGTGCTCGTTCACCGCGTGGAGCGAGCGAAAGGCCGGCGAACGCGCGTCCCACCACGACTCCGCGTGGCGTTCGTACAGCTCGAGGTCGTTGCCCGCCGAGCGGCTGGCGCGCGCGCTCGTCATTGGATGGCGGCCCGCCGCAGCAGCACCGTTCCGCCTTCGTTTTCGAGGCGCAACAGTTCGCCGGCGACCGAGGCCTGCGCGGCCGCGGCGCCGTCGAGCTCGAGCGCGCCCTCGTTCAGCCGCCACACGCCGCTGAGCGTTTGGAACTGCGGCGTGGGCCCGCCGAGCACGAGCGCGGCGCCGCTGTAGCTGCCGCCGGGAACGCCGGGCTCGAGCGCGAAGTGGTAGTGGATGCGCCACAGTGCGACCGCCGCTTCGCCTTCGATCGCGGTCGACTCGAACAGACCGTCGAGGTCCTCGGCGCGCGCCGGGCGCCAGTCGCGCGCCTGCGGCGTCGACTGCACCGCGCGGCCTTCGCTGCCGACGACGCTGGGCGCAATGCACGCTGCGGGCAACGCCGCGAGAACCAGGAGCAGGGCGCTACTTCGCACGGGCGTCCTCCGCCGGCGCGGCGGCGCCGAGCGAACGCGCGCGCAGCGCGATCCACAGCTTGAGCTTGTTCTCGACGCGGATCATGCCGAGTTGGCTGGGCGGTTCGACGCCCCAGTCCTTCATCGCCACCTCGAGCTCGCCCTCGATGGCCACGCGCTTGCTCGCGTCGACGCTGACGCGCACCGGGAACGCGACCTCGCGCTCGACGCCCTTGATCGCGAGCTTGCCGAGTGCGACCGCGGTGAGTTTCTGCGCGGCCGCATCGACCTGCGCGTCGCGGACGCCGGTCCAGGTGAAACGCAGCTGCGGATGCGCCTCGACCGAAAGTTGCTCGCGCCTCCCCGCGTCGCGGTCCGCCATCCCCGTGTCGAGCGAACGCGCGTCGACGCGCACCGCGCCCGAACAGCCGGCGGCCGGATTGGCGAGGTCGACCTCGAGCTCGCCTTCCACCTTCTGCGTGACGCCGCTGAAGTCGTGGAGCGTGCTCTTGGCGTCGAAACCCACGCGCGAGAGGCTCGGCACGAGCGCCAGGCGCTGGCGGCCGGCGAACGAGAAGCTCTGCGACGGAAGCGAGAAAGAAAGGAAGGCGCGCTTGGGCTCGCCCGCGGGCGCCTGCGCTGCCTCGGTCGGGCTGGACTGAGGCGCGGCCGTGGAAGACGCGTCGGCCGTCGCGGGAGCGGAAGGTTGTGCAGGCGCCGCGACGGGTGCGGATACCGGCTCGTTCGAGGTTTCGGGTTGCGTTTCGCTCGTCGCCGTCGCGACTGCGTCGCTCAGCGGCGTCTGCGTTGCGTCCGCAGCGGGCGTCGGTTCGCTCGCGCTGACCGCCGCAAAGGTGCGCTCGAGCCACACGAGCGCCGCTGCCTGCTCGGACTGCGTGCGTGCGACGTTCTGCGCCAGCGCATCGAGGCGAGCACCGAGCGCAGCCGCGTCGGACTGCGCGCGCGTCTCGAGCTTGGCCAGCGCGGCCTGCGCGGCTTGCGCGCGTTCGAGCGACGCGCCGTCGAGCGACGCGTGCAGTTGCTCGAGCTGCGGGCCCAGCGCCTGCGTGAAGGCGCCGAAGTCCTCGCGCAACTGCGTCAGGTCGGCGCGGAGCAGGTCGAGCGGATCTGGCCCGCGCGCGGCGGACGCCTGCTGTTCATCGTGCACGACGAGCGTGATGCGCTGCTTCACGACGGCCAGCGCCGCGAGCCCGCCGACGCCGAGCGCCACCAGCGCGACGACGCCGACGCCGGAGAGGAATTTGCCTGCCATGCCGCCCAGTTGAGCAAGCGCCGGGCCACAACCCAGAACGCGCCGCCCCGCGGCGTCGCGGCGGCCCGCACGCGGCAGCACGTCGGCGCCGCTTGTAGAACTTGCCAGCGCTTGGCGTTTCGTCCATAACCAACGCGCGGAAAGAGCGGCGGAGCACCGCCCCGGGCCTTGGCGGCCCGCGGCACGCGACGTGCTTCCACGCTTGGATTGAGCCACCCCAACCACAACCGCTGGCCGACGCTGTGGCGCGTGCTGCTGCTCGCACTGCCCACGCTGTGGCTGGGCTGGCTCGGCGCGAAGCTGCCCATCGACGTCGCCAACCGCGCCCTCAAGGCGCCGGGCACGCCGGAGGCGCAGTCGCTCGCCGCCCGCATCGAAGCCTTCGGGCGCGACGAAGAGCTGTTCGCGCTGTTCGAGGCGTTGCCGCTGGGAAGCGGACAGTTGCGTGAACCTGAGCGCGCCGCGCTCGCAGCGTTGCGGGCGGAGTTGGGTCAGCTCGACGGAGTGCGGCGCATCGACCTCGCCCCGCACCAGGGCGACACACGCGAGGGCTGGGCGCTCTCGCTCGACGCGCCAGGCGGCGATTGGACCGCGCTGGTCGAGTCGCTGCAGCAGCGCTTGCGCGACGGCGCGCCGCGCACGGTGCGCGTCTCCATCAGCGGCCTGCCGGCGGCCGAGCTCGTGCTCGCGCGCGAGCTGCAGGCCGAACAGGCGCATGTCGTGCCGTGGGTCGCCGGCGTGCTCTGCGTGCTGCTTCTGGCGCTCTACCGGCACGTCGGGCTCGTGCTCGCGATCCTCGTTCCGCCGGTGTGCGCGATGCTGTGGATCGGCGGCCTGCAGGCCCTCGCCGGCCGCGAGTTGACGCCGGTCTCCGTGCTGCTGCCGCCGGTGATGCTCACCGTCGGCGTCGCGGCCGGCGTGCACTGGATCGAGGCCTACCTCGAGCGCCTCGGCGACGGCATGGGCGCCACGCAGGCGGCTGCCGCGGCCGTGGACGAACTGCGCCAGCCGGCGTTGCTCGCCGCGCTGACGACGGTGATCGGCTTTCTCGCGCTCTCGTTCAACGCGATCCCCGCTGTCGCCGACTTCGGTGTGCTGGCCGCGCTCGGAGTTGCGC
>ERZ1066135.901-NODE-901-length-13068-cov-6.510643_pt1 | contig 13068 bp, 4 predicted proteins | sample MGYA00382782_ERZ1066135 | MGnify/ENA primary metagenome ERZ1066135 (study PRJEB33369, sample SAMEA5778365) | biofilm metagenome | biome: Industrial cooling water; feature: Water cooling tower basin; material: Biofilm | place: United Arab Emirates | collected...
GCGTGTACTCGATGTCGACGAATTCACTTTCGTCGGTGGAGATCACGAGCGGCACGGCCGGCACGAGGTCGAAGCGCACGCCGTCGACGCCGGCTCCGCTGCGCAGGTCGACGAGCTTGGAGCTGCGCGCCAAGCCCTTGTCTTGGGGCCGAACGGTCACGCGGTAGAGGTGGCGCGACAGGCCGCCGATGCGGAACGAACCTTGCTCGTTCGTGCGATGGTTGAGCGAGCCCTCCAGTGGCAGCGGCTCGCCCGTGCTTGCGTCCACGGCCACGTGCTCGACGTTCGCACCCACATGCGGCCCCTGTGGTCCATGAACGGCGCCTTGGATCCAGGTCTCTGCTTCGACTTCGATCTCGCCCAGATCGCGAAGCTCGCCGGGCTCGAGGCGCAGCCGCAGCTCGGTGCTTGCCAGCCCGCTCTTGTGGACACGCAGCACGACGTGGCCAGGCGCAATCTCCGAGCATTCAAGCGCTCCGTTCGCGTCGAGGCCTCCCATCTGCGTCGAGCCAGCGTCGATCCGGTAACTGCCTCCGCTGAGAGGCGCCTTTGTTCCTGCTTCGACGAAGCGAGCGCGTAGCGAACCAGCGCGCAGCAGCTTGGAGCCTGGCTCGACTACGAACACCACTTCCGCCTGGTCGGGCTCGACGCGAACGCTGTCGATGACGAACTGGCGATTGAGGAGACTGATCCACACGGGCGGGTCGGCGTGGAGTACGACGCGGCCGAAGTACTCGGGTGAGCGCTTCTCGCTCGCGTGGCCGTTGTCCCAGAAGTTGCCGACGCCAAACCTCTCGTTGAGGCTCCCGCGCACGCTGTCGAAGAACTTCGCCGGACGCTCGCGTGTGGCAACAGCGACTGCGCGGACACCTCGGAACTTGACGGGCGCTCCCTGCGCATCCACGACCTTGATCCACACGTCGCGCTCGAGCTTCAGCGCGACGTCGACGAGCTGCGCCTCCGTCCCCGGCGCCAAGTGTGCACGCGCGCGTCCGCTGCCATCGATTGTTGAATACGCGCCCAACCAGTACTCGCCCGGCGCAAGTCCGGTGAGCGAGTAGGCGCCATCGCCCGCGGACTTCACGATCCAGCGCACGCCGAGCGCGTTGGTCACGACGACCGCGACGGACTCATCCTGCAGCGCGGAGCGCCGCGGATCGGGACGCACGTAGCCGTAGAGCGTGATCGTGCTCGCGGCGGCTGCTGCGGGTTTCTCTGGCGTCGCGCTCAACGCGTCGGACGTCGCGGTGCGTTGTGGGGTTGGAATTACGGGAGAACTTCCGCTGGCTTCCGCGGGAGCATCGAGCGCTGCGGAGCGACTCGGCGACGCGACTCCGGGCGTGTTGGGCGCTGCCGCATCGCTCGTTTCGGTCGCGCTGCGCAGCAGCAAGACGACGAACACGGCGCACACGGCGAGCGCCGCGGCGAGGGAGAGCTTCCCGCTGCGAGTCATCGGGTCTGCACCTCGAGTGCGAGCGGCTCTGCGCCCACCGCGAAGCGCGTCGCGCGCGTCACGAGTACGCCCTCGAGCTCTTCGAGCGTGTACTCGCCGGACGCGAGCGTCCAACGGCGCGGGTTCCAGGGCCCCAGCCAGTCCGAAATCAACGGCAGGCCGCGCGCGTCGCGGATGCGCACGCTGCGGAAGTTCACGGCGCCGCGCGCGAGCTTCGCCGTCACTTCGACTCCGCGTGTGAGTTCGATCCGCAAGCCGTGGCGCTGCGCGCCGACGTGCACGCTCGCAACGGCGCAGCCCGGCGCCCAGGCGACAAGGTGGAACGCCTCGGCCGGCATGTAGGTCAGGTCGAACGAGCCGTCGACCGCGGAGCCTGTGGAGAGCTGCGTGGACGTTCGACCACCGACGGCGTTCGCATCATCGAGTACGTAGGCCATTTTCGCGGACAGCCCAACGCCGTCCGGCCCGACGACCTGTCCGCTGCACGCGGCGGGCGCCGTGAGGCGGAGCTCGCCGAGGTCGTTCTCGACACCCGGCGCCAGATTCACCCAGCGCGATGCGCTGACGAGGTACCTGTCGGCATCGACGCGGCGCTGGCCAGCGAGGGTGCGCGCGAAGCGCGCGACACCGAACTCGTCGGTCTGAGCCCGCTCGCCGCCGCCGTCCTCGAAACCGAGGCTGACCCACTCGCCCACGGCCGGTCGCCCCGTCGCTCCGTCGACGCAGCGCACCACCGCGCGCGCGAACAGTGGCTCCAACTGCGCACGCTCGACGCGGAACACGATTTCGCGCGTGCCGGGTTCGATCGCCGCGCTGGCGATCGGCGTGTCGCGCAACATCGCGTAGGCGCTGAGCGGCGGCGGCGTGTACAGCGCGAGCACACCGTCGGCGTGGGAGTGCGGCGCGCCGCGCGGCCAATCGCGGACACGCTCGTAGACCCCGAGTTCCGTCTGGCGCATCGCCCTGACCGCAATCCACGACTTCTGCGGCGGCTCGCCGCGCGTCGCGACCACCGCCAGGCTCCAGAGCAAAGCTTGGTCGAAGTCGGCGCCGAGCGGCTCTCCGTTGGCAGCGTCGAGCCAACGCACCACGATGCGTCCGGCGGGCTCGAGCGTGAGATCGTGGCGCACACGCTCGGAGCTGCCGTCGAGCACCAAATCGAGGTCGAGCGGCACGTAGCCCGGCTGCACGCAGCCCACGCGCCAACGCCCCGGCGTCAGCCCGAAGATCGAGTAGTTGCCGTCGGGTCCCAGCGTCGCGCGCCGCACCTGGTCGCGCTCATCGACGAAGTTGAGCGTCAACTGCGGCGTGGACTCGCTCGCGTCCGGCGTGAACCCGGTGAGCGCGCCCCAGACGAGAATGCGCTCGAAACGCGGCGCGGGCGATGCGGCGGTGGGAGTGCGCTCGAGCGCCGCAGGTTCATCGGACCTCGACTCCGAGCGCGGTTCGGTCTCGTTCGGCAATGCGCCCGCACGCGGCAGTCTTGCCTCCAGTCCGTCGGACGCGCCCATCGGCGTCTCGAAACTCCACCACGTCAGCGCCGCAAGCAGAAGCACCGCGCCGGCGCCGATCGAAACTTTCGAGACCATGCTGATTCCTGTCGTGAGCGTCACGAGCGGCGTCTCCGCCGCGAACGGCGCGCCGATGGCGAGCCAAGCGCCGCGTTCTCCGTAGCTCTTGTCGAGGCGCACCCGCAGCTGGTCGAGCGCGCGCGAGATGCGGTTGCGCACCGTCGAGCTCGGCTGCCCCAGGCGCTGGGCGATCTGTTCCGCGCTGAGGCCCTCGTAGTAGCGCCACAGAATCGCCTGGCGCGCGCTCTCGTCGAGCGTCGCGACGGCGGCGAGAACGCGCCGTTGCAGCTCGGCTTGCGCGAGCAGTTCGTCGGGCCCGGGAACGGACTCCGGCCGCGCGACGTGGCGCTCGCGTTCGCCGCGCGCTGCATCCCTGAGGCGCGAACGCGCCTCGACGTTGCGCGCGACGCCGCCGAGCCACGCACGCGCGACGCGCGCGCTCCCGACGCGCGTCAGCGCGCGCAACCACGTCTCCTGGGCCACGTCGTCCGCCTGCGCCGCGTCACGGCACAGCCGCACGGTCAAGGCACGCACCCACTCGGTGTGCTCGAACAACTCCTCGACGCGCGGCGTGCTTTCCACTTCTCGCAAGTGTCCTCAGGCCGCGAAAGTGTCGCCGCAAATCCCGAGAAATGCGCGAGGACGAAAAGCGAGGCGCCACGGCGTGAAGTGCTCGCTATCCATGCGCGCCGTCGACTCGCGGCGCGACTTGACGCCTTGAACGTCTCCTGTCGCGGGAGTACGACCCTCTCGCGCAACGTCCGCGCGCGAAGTGCGCGCGGAAACGCTGCCACGAACCCAAGGATCTCCATGAACAAGTCGGAACTCATCGGCCGCAAAGCTGCTCCCAAGGGCGGCGCTCCCAAGGCCGCCGCAGTCGCCAAGTCGGCGCCTGCGAGCAAGTTGGCCAAGCCTGCGAAGAAGTCCGCCGCCAAGGCGAAGCCCGCTGTCCAGGCCAAAGCCGCCGCAACGGCCGGTGCGAGCGCCAAGGCGAAGGTGCCGAAGTTCAGGCCCAGCAAGGGGCTGAAGACGCTCTGAGTCTTCGGCGGCGCAGGGCAGACGCGCGCCCTTCGCCGCGGATGCGTGTCGGGCGCGCGAGCCGCGTTCGGCGGCCGTGCGCCCACGCAGCTTCGGACGCGCTTGTTGCGGTGCGCAGCGCCTGTGCTCGGCGCATTCGGCAGGATTCGAGGCGCGGGCCCGCAACGCTCGCGCCCCGGCGTCGTTCCTCCGGTAGTACAACCCGGAGCACCACGCCGTGACCGCCCAAGCCCCGCTCAGTTCCCAAGTCCTCGTCGAGCACCGTTCCTTCGTGCTCGCGCTCGCGCGCAGCCTCACCCGCGACGAAGCGAGCGCGGAGGACCTCGCGCAGGACGCGCTGGTCGAGGCGCTCGCGCGGCCGCCGGCGGCGGGCAGTTTGCGCGGCTGGTTCGCCACGGTGTTGCGCACGCGTGCGATCGATCGTGCGCGCGTCGAGCGGCGTCGCGCGGCGCGTGAGCAGAGTGCAGCGCGCCCCGAAGCGCTGACGCCGGAGCTGAGCGGCGCGGAGCGCGTCGAACTCGCGCAGCGTGTCGTGGCGGCGGTGCTCGCGCTCGAGGAGCCGTACCGCAGCGTGGTGATCGGCGTGTACTACGAGGGACTCACGCCGGCGCGGTACGCCGAGCGCAGCGGAGTTGCCGCGGGCACCGTGCGCTCGCAGCTCTCGCGCGCGCTCGAGCAGTTGCGCACGAAGCTCGATCGCGAGCACGGCGAGCGGCGCGTGTGGTCGGCTGGGCTCGTGGCGTTGCTCGAGCGCGAGCAGGCCGCGGCCGCAAGCGGCGCCGCGGCGGCTTGGGTTCCGTGGGCCGCAGTGATCGTCGCGACGGGCGCGAGCGTGCTGCTCTGGCGCGCGTCGCAGTCCGCGCGAGGCGCCGCGCCGTTGGACGGAGCGGCCAATGCGGCTGTGTCCGACGCAGGCGGCGCTCTCACGGGGCCAACGTTGGAGCCGCAGGGCTCGACCGAGAGCGCGACTCGCGCGCCAGTTGCCGATTCGCCAGCGCTGCTCCTTGCCCGTGAGCAGCGCAAGGAAATCGACGCCGTGCTCGAGCGCGTGCGTCAGGTCAAAATCGTGCTGCTCGAGCGTTTGCTTCGAGTTTCGCCCGAGCACCTCGAGCAGTTTGCGGAGTTCACCGCGGGCCCGCGCTCGGGTGTGGTGCGTCTGCTCGAGCGCCAGCGCTTCCGCGAACTCGAGTTGCCGTGGATGCGCGAGGGCGGTTGCTACTACTCGTTCACGGAAGGCGTGCACGATTTCAACCGGCGGCCGCAGGTCAGCTTCGAGCGAGGTGTGCTGAGAGCGGAATACGACGGTGCGATCTCGCTTGGCTACGGTCCGCCGGAGTCGTTCGATTTCCGTTCGCCGCAGGGACTCGATGGCGCCGCGCAGCTCGCGGTCCGCGCGCTGTGGAGCGATCCAGCGGGCGGCAGGCCATCCTCGTGGCGCGTCAAGACGGAGCTGAAACGACTCGCACAGGAAGCGCTGGCGCGCGGCGAGCTCGATCTCACCAGCGCCACCGAGCTCGGACGCGGCGTCCGAACTGAGCAAGTGCGGCCTCAGGTCGGCGCCAACATCCTGTTGCGCAGCCGCAGTCCGGAAGAAGCCGATGTGCTCGTCGCGCTGCACGTCGTGCAGGTTGACGACGACAGCTGCACGCTCGCTTGGCGCGAATTGAAGCGCTGGCCGATCGCGGACGAGGACCCGGTCCGTCCACCGGACGTGCGCCCCGATCAGGTTCCGCCGCCTCCGCCCGCGTTGCTCGAGCTGAGCGACGAAGAATTGCACGCCGAGCTGACTGGCTTGCGTGAGCGCGGATTCGAGCTCGTCTACGAAAGTCTGCCCGCGGAGATCGAGGCGCGTTTTGGAGCGCTGCGCAACGAGCCCAATTGCGGCCTCGCGCGGTTGACGCCCAAAATGGGTGCGTGGACGGAACTGGGCCGCGGGTTCGCACAAGGATCCGCTGTGTCGTTGCTCGACGGTCGCCACGACACAGCGGATACGCATCTGGGCTACGCAGGGCACAATCCATCCAACGGTTGGCTCATCGCTGGATTGGACGGCGGTGTTTGGGGTGGAGTTGCCGATCTCGGCATCGTCCCGCTCGATGCGGTGTCCGTTGCAAACTTGGCGAGTCTCGCGGGGCCGGCGGGAGAGCTGTTCGCTACCTACCGCTTGCCCCACATCGATCCGTACGCGACGAACCCGCAAGCCGTGGTGGACGCGCGGGACGCAGCGCGACGGGACTTCGACAACCGCCAGGCGGCTTGTGGCCTCAGGCCTCCTCACGCCAAAGCAGCCCAAGCGCACGTTGGCCACACCTACGCCGCCCGCATTGTCCGCTGGGATCAGGTCGATCTCCTCGCCGCCGTGCACGTCGCCGCGCTCGACGACCTCGGCGCCATCGTGGCTTGGCGTGTGCTCGAAGCGCGGCCGTTGCCCGTCCAGCGCTGAGCGCGCGTGCGGCTGTCCGCCGCGCTCGCGAGTGCTAAGTTCGCGGGCATGTTCCTCCGCCGAGCACTGAACGCCGCCTTTCTCGCTTGCTTCGCCTGCGCATGCATCTCCATGACGTGGCGAGAGCCGCGCCCAGGCGCAGCGGGTTCGCTGCTCATCGTCGGCGGCGGGCTCGACAATGACGCTGGGCACATCTACGGAACGTTCGTAACGCTCGCGTCCGCGAGTGGTCCGGCGAACATCGTGATCGCGAGCGCGGCGACGGGCCCGCAGGACGACGAGATCACCGACAAGACTGAAGCGTTGCGCGTGTGGGCGCCAGGTGTGCCGGTGCGAGCCGTGCGGCGCGAGACTTCGACGGAGGAGACCGTCGCGGCGATCGACGCCGCCACCGCCATGCTCTTCACCGGCGGAGATCAGAAGCGCATCACGGATCGATATCGGCCCAACGACACCGACACGCCCGAGTGGCTTGCGATGAAGCGCCTGCTCTCGCGCGGCGGCGTGATCGCCGGTTGCAGCGCGGGCGACGCGATGATGGGGGAGCTGATGTTGCTCAGCGGCGGCAGCGCCGCTGCGCTCGGCATCGCGCCGCAGACGAGCGACGCCGAGCCCGTCGAGCTCGGCCCGCGCGTCGGACCCGGCATGAAGTTCTTGCCGTGGGCGATGACCGACTCGCACTTCTTCGAGCGCGACCGCATCGGCCGGCTCGTCGCCGCGCTCGAGGCGACGAACACGCGGCTGGGCGTAGGCGTCGGCGAGGACGGTTGCGTGTTGGTCGATCTGCAGTCGGGCGCCCTCACCGGCTACGGCACGTCGGAGTCGCTGCTCGTCGACGTTTCGCAACTGGAGCGCGACGGGCAGCGGCGCGTGAACCTCGTCGCGCGCCCGATCGGTCCGGGGGACTACGTGTCCCTCAAGGAACGCCGCGAAGCTGCGCCGACGCCGCTGAGCGCGCGACCCACGGGGCCGATCCACGAGGTGCCCGTTGTCGAGCCCGGCCAGAATCGCCAGCTCGCATCCTGGCGCCTGTTCCGCTGCGCCGCAGGGCCGAACGGCAGCCCGCAGCGTCTGCGCCTCGACGGCTGGGAGGTGCTCGCCTGGCCCTCGAGCGTCGACGGTGAAGTCGTGTTCGAAGTCGGGCCGCTTTCTCCGCAGGCGCCGCGCTGACCGTACGGTCAGAGCCCGCGGTACAGACGCAAACGCGCGAGTCGCGCTCGCTCCTCAGCGCTCCAGGCCCCGTCGAGGCCGGTGTGCGCAAGGCGTGCGAGCAAGGCGACGTCTTCGTCGCCTTGCGCAGGGCGAAGTGACTTTTCGTCGAGCCTGAACGACCGAGCGAAGCGCGCGCGGATTTGGGCGGCGTGCTCGCCGCCAGCGTTGGCGTGCAGGCGTTGCCGCACGAACTCGGCGCCGACGCACGAATGCAGCAGCGCGTCGAGTGCGTCGAAGTCGCCGCTGCGCAGCAGGAGTCGCCACAATGCCTCGGCCTCGGCCTTGTTGCGCGGCACGAAATCGGCGCTGCACCAACTCTTGAACTGCGCGAGGAGTTCGACGCGCTGGTGCGAGTCAAGACGCGCCCACGCAAGACGCCATTCGTCGCTCCACAGCCACTCGCGCGCGGCGTACAGCTCGCGGGGAGTCCCGTGTTGCACGATCGCGGGGGACACGAAGCGCGCCAGAAGGTCCAGCTCTTCGCTGAACTCGCGGCTCTCCGACCGCTTCCGCCAGTCTTCGAGAAGCGCGAGCGCGCATCCGGAGTCCCGCGGATCGAGGTCGAGCGCCATGCTCCAGTCCGCAGAGAGCGCGGTGTCGGTGGCGGCGGCCGTTGCCGAAACGCGGCGCACGCGCAGCGCGCTGGCGAGCGCGAACCGCCAGGCTGGAGACGCTGCGGTTGCCAGTTCGCGCCGGAGGGTGGCGTCCGCGATTTTCGCGTCGGCCAAGCGGCCGACGACGCGTTCCGCCCGCGAGCCCAGTCCGCCATCCACCGCAGGCCAAGCGAGCGCAGCGAACACACCGAGCGGCACGCGCGTCCAAAGCTCGTCCGGCAGCTCACGGTCGAGCGCCTCGAAGCGAGTGAGCACGAACTCCGGCGAAGCGAGGCGACGCAAGAGCACGGCGCGGCTCGCCGGGTGCTCTGCCAGCCATGCGAAAACGCCCGGTACTTCGTGGTCCTCGGCGTCCAGCACGAGCTCAGGCGGCAAGGACTCGCGCTGAGCGTCGTCGAGAAGCTCCCACGCGCGCCAGAACTCCTCGCCGGTCGCGAGCGTGGCCAGTTCGAGCAGCGCAGCGCGCAGCGCTTGGTTGGTCGGCTTCACCGGCGTGAGGTCGAGCAACTGGAACTCCGCGAACGCACAGCTGCGCGCGTGGCGCCACCAGCGTGCGACGAGCTCCTCGCGCAGTGCCGTCGGTGGACAGTGCTCCAGCGTGTACCCGATCACCTCCGCGCGCTCACACAGCTCGTCGGGCGCGGCGAAGTGCGGCGCGTCCAGCACGCGCGTCACGAGTTCGAGCGCCAGCGCCTGGATTCGAGCGTAGGCAGCAGCTCGCCACGCTCGCTCGGGCCAAGCGCACTCGGCCCCGGGCTCTTCGAGGCGCCAGAGGAAGTTCTCGAGCGCTTCGAGCTGCGGCCACGGATCGTTCGACGCAGCAGGCGGATGCGCCAGCAGCGCTGCGACGATTCGAGCGCGCGTCTCTTCGTCCACGTCACTCTCGTTCCAACGCGGAGCGTCGCTGCGCCCCTCGAGGAGCGCTTCGATGACCTCGCGCAACGGCTCGCGCTCGACGTCGTACGCCGCTTCGAAAGCGTCGAGCCACCGCTCGAACTCGCTCTCGACGTCCAGAGTCTGCGTGAGTCGCGTGAACGGTGAGCAGGTCGCCGTGGCGGGCTGCGACGAACTCGGCGCCGCGTGTACGTCGACGAATCGGCCCGAGGTCCCGCCGTCGCTGCCCGAGCAGTACATCGGCGTCGCGACGCTCGGCGGCCACACGAAGCGTCCGGTGAGCGTCGGCACGACCTCCAGGCGCAGCTCCGTCCGCTCGTTCGCCTTGAGGTCGCAGACGAACGCGACGCGGTCGTCGAAGCGTTCGATGCTGGAGGGCTCGTGCGGCAACTCGAAACCCGCGGGCAGCGGGCAGTCGACCACGACGTGCTTCATCGGCACGGAGGAGCGCAACACCAGGCGCAACACGAGCGGCCGGCCGACCTGCAGCGGTCCACGCTGCGGCGTGAGATCGAGCCCCTCGCGGCGTTCCTCGTCCGTCGCGTCCGCACGCGCCACGCACAGCTCTCGTTCGACTTGGATCGGCGCCGCCCACGCCGCGTGATCGCTCGCGCGTTCGCTGCGCTCGGTCGTGAGCCGCACGAGCAGCGGTCGGTCCGCCGCGCCGCGCACGGTCACGGAGCTCACGTGCGGAACGCGGCAACGCAGCGCGGCGCCAGGACCGCCGCCGATTGAGTACTCGCGCCGCTGGCCGCCGGCTTCGACGACGAGCGCACCCGAGTGCGTGCCGGTGCGTGGCAACGCGCTCGCCAGCACCGTCAGCGTGCACGCACGTCCGTAGGTCGATCCAGAGCCCGAGAGCAGCGCGAGCAGTAGCTCCGCCGCGCCGCGCTCCGTATCGGCGGCTGACACGCCGAGCGCGAGGTCGAGCTCGAGGCGCAGCGCTTGGATCGCGAGCGGGTCTTCGCCGGGAAATCCGTCCGGAGCGAGCGTCGGCAGCGACGCGTCCTGAAGTCGGAGACGACACGCGCGAGCGCCACGTTCGTCGCCGGCGCCGAGCAATGCGAGCCCCATGCGCGCACACAGCCCGGCGGGCAGCTCGGACACGCGTTCGACAGCGGGCTGCAGACGCGCTCGCGCGGTCGGGTGGTCAGGGAACAACCGCAACGCGCCCGCGAGTTGCTCGGCGGCCATCACGAAACGTGTTGCCGAATCCTGCGTGGCGTCCAAGCTCGGGAGCGCCATGTCGCCGCTGCGGTGCGAGAGAGCGAGCCCCGAGCGCTCGAGGTCGAAGCCGCCGTCGCGCAGCACGGCGAGGCCGTGCAAGACCAGTCCAGTGATGCCCGGGTGCGGCCGCTCTCCGGGCCAAAAGGCGAACTGTCCCGAGCCGCCCGACTGCAACGTTTGCAGGCGTGCGAGGCCGACGCGCAAGCGCTTGGCGAATTCGGCGTCGATCTCTGGCGGCGTCTCGCCGCGAGCTCGCGCCGCGCGTATCCACGCAAAGCGCGGAAGCAAACGTGCGAGCGTCTGTTCGGCACAGCCGTACGGATAGTTCGCCAGCTCCACTTCGAGCAGGCGCCACGCTTCGGCGCCGCCTTGGAGGACGTCGAGCGTGACCGGCGCATCCGGCGACGCTTCGGCGGGCAGTTCGAGCGTCACCGCGCCCGTGCCAGAAGCGACGGCGCTGAGCGAACGCGCGACGCGGTCGGGCGCCACGTGAAGCGGGCGCTCCGATCGGTCCGCGTGCTCGCCCAGCTCCACCGCGAGTTGCAGCGACGTGTCACCCGCCGCGATCGCACGCATCGGAACTTGCGCGGTCGCGGACTGACCCGCGCGCACGTCGAGCGCGGTGCTTTCGCGTTCGACGGCGAGCGCGGAACCCTGGACGGAGGTGCGCAGCGCGCCGCTGTCAGGGCCCTGTGCATCCGCCGCGCGGTCGATGGAAACCGGCAACTCGAAGGCATCGCCGACGCGCACCACGCGCGGCATCACGGGCTCGGCGCTGAGCGGTTGTGTGGACGCAAAGCTCGTGCGTTCGATCGCGCCAGATCCGTCGGGTGCGATGACAACGGCCGTGACACGCCAACGCGTCAAGTCGTGCGGAAGTTGGAAGTGCGTCGTCGCAACGCCTGCGCTGTCGGTGACGACGGTTGTGAAGTGCGCCGTCGGCAAGAAGCGCGAGCGAACTTCCGGCGCAGACGCCGCGGCCGCGCCACCTCCGCCGGCCGAGCGGCTTTCGAGTGACAAGTCACGCGTCCAGTCGAGCTGCGGAATGCGGCCGTAGAGCAGCAGCGAGTCGAGCAACTCTGTCGGTGTGCTCACAGCGGGTGTTGCGGCGCGGCTCCACGAGCTCCTCGGCAGGCGCGGCCGGAACGCATCGTCGGGATCGCTCGTGCGATCTGGCGCCAGCGCGTACATCCGCTCGTCGACGACAGCGAACGTCACCAACGTGTCGGGCGCTCCGCAGTGCGCGCGCAGCGTCGTGGTTTGCCCGGGAGCGGCTTGCGTCGGCGTCTCGATTCGCACCGGCGTCGGACCGCGCAGCCTCACCGGCGTGCTCGTGTCGCTGCTCCCCGCGCGCGTCGCGACGGCGACATCCAGACGCGGCCAGTCGTTGCGTCGGACAGTCTCCTCGAGCACGGCGACGCCGTCGGACCCAAGTTGCACCGAGCGCACGCGCGCGTTCGCGCTGCGACCGACGACGACCAGCACCTGCATGCCCGCCGCTCCGCGGAGCGTGATGCGGCACGGCGCGTCGACGATCGCGGAAGCGAGCTCAACTTCCGGCGTCGACCGTTGCAGCCATCCGGGCGCGGTTAGGTGTTCCGTCGACTCGTCGGCCCGCTCGATGTCGAGCGCGTGTTGCTCGCGCAGCTCCTTGCCGTCGGGCCCGAGGACCTTGAACTCCACGACGATGCGGCGAGGCGCGCTCCCGCCGAGCGCGACGCGCACACTCGCGCGGCCGTCGTCGTCGGTTTGCAAGGCGAACCTTCGGCGCTCCGCCGGGTCCCGGTCCGCCCAGACTTCCGCGGTCGTGTCGAGGTGCGCCGCCGGACCTCCGGACGCCAGGCGCGCGCGCAAGCCGACCTCGACGTGGTCCGCGTCTGCGGCCACGGACTCGGGGGCCTCGATGGCCAGTTCGACGGCTTGCCGTCGGAAGTTGGCGATGCTGCACAAATCGCCCTTGTTCAGCCGCAGCGGCGCGCCGGTCGCATCGAGCTCCGGCAGCTCGATGGTGAATGCGAAATGCTCGCCAGGACCCGCTTCCTCCGGCGCAACGAACGAGAACGGCGCGTACCCGTGCTCGTCGGTGTGCAGCGCCAGCGCGAGCGTTCCGAGCGAACTCGACGAAACCTGGAGCGACGCGCGGATCTGCGCTGCGGCTGCCGTCGTCGGAACGCGCGCGAGGTTCTCGCCGTCCCAGCTGCACGTGCGCAGCACCACACGGCCCTGCACGAGTTCTCCCGGGCGGTACAGCGCGCGGTCGAGCATCACGTGCGCCAGCCAACGTGCAGGCTCGAAGGCGACGGAGTCCTCGCCGTTCAGTCCAAGCCATGCAGTCCCGTGCTCGGTACTCAGCCGAAGCTCGCCCAAGCTCGCAGAAGGATCGAGATTCGTCTGGAGTCGAACGAGCGCGGGCTGCGCGCTGAGTTCACCGCGCCCGATGCGCTCGCCGCCGCGTTGGAGGTCCCACGTCGCGGCGACGGCGCCACGTGGTCCGAACGCAGCAAGCGCCGTCCAACCGTCCTGGGTCAGCGCGACGGCCTCGAGGTCGCTGACGAGCACACGCCGCACGCCGCGCCAGGGCGACGTCGTCGAGCGCGCCTCGAGCAGCCAATCGCC
>ERZ1066135.902-NODE-902-length-13064-cov-5.605120_pt1 | contig 13064 bp, 33 predicted proteins | sample MGYA00382782_ERZ1066135 | MGnify/ENA primary metagenome ERZ1066135 (study PRJEB33369, sample SAMEA5778365) | biofilm metagenome | biome: Industrial cooling water; feature: Water cooling tower basin; material: Biofilm | place: United Arab Emirates | collected...
AGTCAGACCCACGTTCTACCCTATCAAACCCCACCCACCCCCAAAAACCCTATTGCCCCAAAACACCTAACCAACTAACATGACAGACCCCAAACCAAACCCACCAAAAAGACCCCAACAAAACCCCAAACCAAAACCAATACTCACACCCAATACACACAAGATAACTCTCTCAGAGAGCACTGAACCAATTTCAAAATACCTCAAAGATTCAAATCACTTAAGATAGAAATCAAATAAATTCTAATCCAAAACTACTATATACAAATACATATCAAATCTGAGAGGCCACTCACACGGTCATACCTCTTCACTCTTACACTCAATCGATAGACATGACTCAAAGGGGATTCCGTTTACCCGAGCCGCCGTTCCTTGAGATAGGGTCAAGTGAGACGTCTCGACCCCTGAACCAAAATGAGTCACAAGATCGACAAAATCAAACCTCTGAGACCTGACCGATCGCAAGGGTCCGGTTGCGATCGAGACGTCTCACGTCTCAGTCCTCAGAGGTGACACCTTTACTCTGACAGACGTCACTGAACCAAAAAGCTACCTAACCCCGTAAGAACTGTAGCAAACCCCCCGCGTGTCTCATTTTCAGGACGTTTTGAAATGAGATTTGTCAGTCCGGGACCCTGAAAAAATCGATAGGGTCAGTCAAAACGACGCCCCCTTACCCTACGACCCCGACGAGTCAGGTCGACCCGGATCGTGTGAGAGGTTTGTCGAGTCAGTCGACCTGAACCAAAATGACAGGGCGAGGGTGAACCAAAATCGGGCAAATAGAATTTTCGCGTGCCTATCGGCGTGTAGGTAACACGGTCGGTCCTGATCCAAACGGTATTGACGGATTGGCGGGGAGACGATAGACCTTTGTCAAATCGGTTTGATAGAAATCGAGTGGGACTGTAGGGGGCGATTACCCTCGCCGACAGAGAGTGACCCTCAAAACCCCTTGGCGGGGTTTTGGGTCAGGTTGAGTCGGGTCGAGGTTTGATTACCTTCAGTATGATTACGGGTTGATCGTTTGGGGTCGACCTCTGTGGACTGAGGAGAAGAAAGAGATGTCAGAGTTTGACGAGTCATTTGCCGATCGGGTCGGATCGGATCAATCGTGTGAGAGAAAAAAGCTATATGAACGTGGTGGGTCGTTTGACGAAGTGACTCGACCGATCGACTTTGTCCGTTTGGGTTTGGTGGGTCGTGTGAGGAAGTATTTTGTCGAAGCGGATCGAGTGGAGGTCTATCTCGTCGGGGTGATGAGTGGGATTGTTCTCTTTTTGTCGTTCTATCTTGTCGTGGTGGTGATGTCATGAGTGGACGACGAGTCGAGGTCAGCTATGAAGGCATGGGGACTTGTGTGGAGGCGACGATCAGACTTGGCGGCAAGACGATCTGCTCAATCTACACCAACAACGCTCAGACGAATCGACTGACCGACGAGATCATCACGGTCGCAAAGAACCACCTCTTAAAGAAAGAGAAACAGAGATACGGTAAGAAACACGGTGAGCAGGGGGAATCAAAATGAGAATGTGGATGGTTGATCCTTCAAAAATGTGTAGAAAACATTTGTTGGGAGAGCACGTCGAGCTTCATATGTATGTCGGTCACTTAAGGCTCAAGCGTCGGGTCGATCGATACGTCACCAACAACCTTCTTGAGACGAGAGCGATCGAGTCACGGCATGAAGAACTTGTCGAAGAGATGAAACGTCGAGGGTACGATCACAAGTCCCCGATCAAAAAGCCAAGGGTCTTTGATCTCCCCATCGAGCATCAGAACTCGACGGTCGACAGAGAACTCGCTCTCAAGGAGTTACTCAGACGGTGTCCTGAGTGTCGGGAGATGCACAAGTGAAGAAATCAAAATGGACAAAGCAAGAAGCGATTTATGTTGTTCTCCACAAGATAGACAACACGCTCAAGTTGTTGACCTCTGAGGCAGAGGAGGCTCTGGACTTTGCAACTCAACCCGATACGGGCGAGATTGATTGCTGGATTGAGTTTTGGGAAGTCGACCCGACAAATTCTTCAATGAAGTTTGTTTCGAGAGTTACACCGGCACTGTTAAGAAGTGCGATAGCGAGGGGAACCCAACTTGCAGAGGAGAGGTTGTGAGAGTGAAGATGAAACAGATTGATCCAAAGACCAAGGGACACGAACTCGACAAGCTACTCGTCACTCTCTTCGGTCAGGGCAAGTTCGTGTGGCTCTTTTTTGACGAGAGCAAGCGAGAGTTTTGGGCGACGGACGAAGAACCAATTTATTACACCCCGCCAGGGTTGAGACTTTTCTCTGCGGGGCCAATAGGAGAACAAAAAAATGCAGACACCAAATGACGTTTACAAACGACTTGGACAAGAGATCAAGTGGACGGACTTGATGAAACCCGACGCTCTCACGATTGAGTTCTGTTGGAGGATTTTTGCGAGCAATGTTTTGGTAAAACAAGTCACACCCGACACGGTCCAATACCAGGAGATGAAGAAGGCGTTCTTCGCTGGCTTCCTTGAGTGCTTCAAGATCATGAACGACTTGTCGACGGAACTGACAGAGGATCAAGCGTGTACGATCTTGTCGAAGATCAGTGACGAAGCAAACGCTTTCTTTGATCGTCTTATCAAAGAGCATCCAATCAGGGGGAACCAAAATGGCTAAGTGCAAAGTTCTGGCTCTCTTGAGTCAAGACCCGATCCTTCTCGATCACTGCAAACAGATTGCAGAGAGAAAAGAGCAGCTCAAGCAAAAAATGGAGTTCATCAAGAAGCAAGCTGAGAATGCGGTCAAGGAGATGAAGGACGCTGACGAACCAAACTGGCAAGCGATCTCAGAGAGACTTCAGGAGACTGGAGCCTTGAGTGGATACAACAAAAACACTCATCACTTGAGTTTCTCGATCGAATCAAACGCGATCGAGTTGTGTGAGAACGAGGACGAGCGTCACCCGTTAGAAGTGATCTTCGGTCCACTGTTTCACAGATAAGATTTCAAACGGTAACACCAAAGGGGGGATACAGAAAATGAACACTCAATTCACAAAGGAACTCGAAGGACTGCTCAATCGACACTCGATCGACAATGAGTGCCAGACGCCAGACTTCATTCTAGCCGACGCAGTCGCAGGTTTCTTATGCAACTACCGAGACACTGTCGTCAGGAGAGAGAACTGGCATGGTCCGACCAAAGAGCAGCAGCAGGAATTGTTCACACTTCAAGATGCGAAGCAGATTGGTGGTGACCAATGAGCGAGTGTATAGGCTGTGGAGAGCCGATCCTTCGGCTCGGAGCGAGGGACACGTCGACCGCTGACGTATGTGACACCTGTCTATTCGAGGGACTCGATGACGACATTGACGATCCATACTCGGACCAAACCGACGACGAAGATGAATACGATTACTTCTAACCGACGTGTATCAAGATGGGACGTGTCATAGAGATTTTTTTGAGGAGGGGATAGTTGTCAGAGGTTCTGCGAGCATTAGCACCATTGAATCAGGATCAGGCGAACCGAGAGATGGGACGTATGAGACGTGACTTCCGGTGGTTGACCAAGGATCGTCAACCCGTTCAACTTCGAGAGATGACCTCTCGTCACATCTTTTACTCAATGAGGTATCTGAATCAAAAAGCGAGTCAGAAGGGGAGTCGTCTGTTTCACTCTCGACAGGGGTCGAGTCCAGTCGTCCACCCAAAGGGTCAGACCGGAGTTTCGTTCTTGGTGTTTTTGGACGAGCTTCTATTGAGGGAGAACTTGGAGAGACGAGTCGTCCCCGAGTTTGTCGGTCTTGTCAGGTCGGCAGTCGACTCTCAATACGTCAGGAGAGTAGCAGAATTGGTCTCAGAGAGACCGCCAGCGAGTCGTCGACCAAGATACTACTCACAAGAGCCTGCCGTCCCGGAGAACGTCGTAGATCCTGACACGGTCGGGGTCAGACAAGGGATTGCAAACGTGATTGCGACGATGGACGAGATGAGTCCCGCACAGTGGCGACATGAGTTTTTGAACGAGGTTTGGAGACAGAACCCGCCTCGACCTGTCAGAGACGAAGGTCTCAGGGGTCAAGAGATTCGTCAGGTCATTGTCGACGAACTGAATCACTTACCAAACTACCAGGCATTGGTGAGAGATGTTCCGATGTATGGCAATCTTGGTGTTCCTGAGCACCTGAATGCGAGATCGGTCTCAGTTCCAAGAGTTGGTCCGATCAATCTGTCAAACTCAGTGGAACCGATCGACATTTCAGATCGACTTCGGGGCGTGTCGATCGATCCGAGAGGACCAATTACTCAGGCAATCGACGAGATTGCTCAGACTCGCGGACTGAGTCGATCCGATATGATCGATGCTCTCTCGTATTCGTTGACGGCAAACCCGAACCAAAAAGCACAAGTGAAAAAAGAGCTAGAGGATCAAATCGCAAATGAATCAAAGGTCGCAAAGGAAGTCGATCAACTAACACAAGTCGGACGGCGAAGGATCGTGATCGACGAGGAGAAAGAATGAAACAAGAGAGTCAAGGCCAGGGCGTTTACATTGCGCTGACTGACAGTCTGAAGCTGATGATCGATCACTACAGAAAGACGATGTCGAACGATCAGTTCGAGAGGTTCATGCACCAAGTCTACGATGCAATCTGTTTTTACAAAGAACAGTTCTCAAAGATCCCTCAAGGATACCAGAGAGCATTCAACGTCCATAGGTTTGTCGATCAGCTAATTGAAGAAAACCAAAGAGAGCAAGCCGAGGACTGGGCAGACGTGAAGTGTCGACAGGGGTGCAGTGCCTGTTGCCACAAGACGGTGATTGCGACAGACGACGAGGCCGATCTCTTGGTGGAGTATTGCAGAGAAGAAGGGATTGAGATCGACGTCGAGCATCTCAAGAGACAAGCAAACTTCAAAGGCAGTCCTGACGAATGGTTCAATCAGGGGAGAGAGAAAGCAAGATGCGTTTTCTTAAAGGACAACAAGTGTTCGGTCTACAAACACCGTCCGGTCGCTTGTCGAAAGTTCTTTGTCGTGAGTGATCCAGAACAGTGTGACGGTCCTGCGGGTCGAGAGATCCTAGCACTCATCAAACTGAACGTGGAGACGGCAGCGGCGGGTGCAATGGACATCGATCACAAGAGAGTTGGAGACCTGCCCGACCAATTACTCAAACGGTTAGGAGTGAGACTTGGAGAAGTTTGAGAACGCAATCATCTACATCAGGATGGACGAGAAGATTGATCGTGACTCAGACGAGTGGAATGCGATCGTCAAGAAAGAACTCGACAAGATTGGACAGCATGGTTGGGAGCCGTATCAGGTGAACAGTCTTGGGTATGGAGAAAAGATCAGAGTGTATTTGAAGAGGAGAATCAAGTGACCTCTGTAGGTAGAAACTCAGACGAAGCAAGGTTGAAGTCTCGACGACTTGTCAGACTGACATTCAACATTCACTTCCCGACATGGGCACTCGGACGTGCGTTTGATCTTCTGCCAGAGGACACGATGATCGTAAGGTGCGGGTATGAAGACTTTCAGGTTGGACTCAGCACTTTGATCCTTTGGTCGAGTGAGTTTGAACCGACTCCTCAGCACATGGTCTTGACCGAACTCAAGATTCTGGTCACTGAGCATCGAGAGAGAAATGGCGAGAGTCACTACGACGTCAAACTGACGAAGTGGGACAATGTAAGGAATGAGGACGTTGAATGCGAATTCAGATAGTCCTGACCAAAGAGGAAGCGAGACTCTTGTTACCGATCTTGGAGTCAAGTCACAAGATGGATCAAGCCGACCCACAACTCGCTCCACCGAGCGCAGCGAAGAATTGGAAGTCGATGATTAGAAAACTTAAACAAGCAATGAGGAGAAAGAAATGAGATTTCTATTTGATGAGAGGCTAAAGAAAAAAGATAGCACAAAGCTACCAAAGAAAATGGACCTGGCGGGCGACTACTCGGTTGTCGATGGCAGAAGCCGACAAACGGTCAATTTCAGAGTTGTCAGAGTTCCGACATTCGGAGAACGCACATTCATTGAGGTTGGATTCGATAAGGACTTCGGTTCTCTCGGTTCGATTAGATGTTACGTCAGAACGTATGGTGGTCTTAGAAAGGCATTACGGGATGCAATTCGTAGCCACCGATACTTTTTGGTCAAGACAAGGAACGAGAACGATGTCCACTAAGATGAGCAAAACTGTCGACGAGATCGAGGAGATGTTTGAAGTCTGTCTTGTTGAGGTCGACGGTCCCGCAGTTGGATTCATCGAATCGCTGTATGAGCAATGGGAAGAGAAGCAATTTCTGACCGAAAAGCAAATCGAGTCACTGGAGAAGTTTTATGAAAATTGTCAGAGGGGGGATTGAATGGTTCAGTAACTTGTTCACTCCCAAACCAAAAACGCAAACAATGAACAAAGGGTCAGAGAGACCCAAGAAACAATGGAGGAACGGAATGAAAATCAATGGAACGGTAAAATTCTTCAATCAAGAAAAGGGTTTTGGATTCATCAGAATGGGGAACGAGGACATCTTCGTCCACGCAACTCAGATTCAGGGTGGAGCAAAACTCGATCAAGGGGACGAAGTGAAGTTCACAGTCGGTCAAAACAACAAAGGCCAGGCGGCGACAGAGGTCGAGCTTGTGCGAAAGTCTCAGGAGAAACCTCAACGTCAGGAGCGACGTCCGAGGGACTTCAATGCGAGGTATTGATTGGACTTCAAAGAGTTCGAGCGGCGAGTCCAAGGACGAGGACTTGTCGCGGTCGACTGTGGTAATGGGCACTGGCGGGTCGTCGGCGGTAAGTATGAAGTTAACTGGTGGCCGCTTAGTCGTAGAAAGACAATTTACGTCAACGGTCAAGCAAGAGAACGGACGACACGTTACGGGGATCTTGAGAAGGTTCTTGAACTCGCCACCACAGACCCAAACGTCAACCCAAGAAAAAGGACAGGTCGAAAAAAGAACTACACAAGGGTCAAAAAGAGAAGGCTCAAACGAGATCCGTTCTGTCACTGGTGTCGGTGTGGATTGACACTAGCGACGGCGACGATCGATCACGTCATACCGTTAGCGAGAGGGGGATCAAACGCTGACGACAACTTGGTCCTGTCGTGTGAACCGTGTAACAAAGAAAAGGGTCATGAGATATGGACCAAGGAGAAAGCAAATGGAAGTGGAGAAGAAGAGAAAGGTGACGCTACCGCAGCTCGACGAGATTTGGAAGGCGGCGAAGGATCAATGGGGCGACCCAGGACTGAGGCATCCAGCACCTGATCCAAGGTTCGAGACGCTGAGGCACTTGCTCAATGACATTGAGGGTCTGTTTGGTGACGAGTCACGAGCGTCCGTCGACGACTTCAGTCTCGGGACAAGTGTTTCGGCAAAGAAGAGACCTCTCAAGAAGTCTTACTCCGGTCCTGGCAGTCGAAAGATCATGTCAGACGATGACGATGAGGAGATCCCGTTTTGAGCAAGATAGAAGCGGGTCGACCGACATTTGACAGGGACGTGATCTCTCACGGCGACGGTTTTCAGATCAGAGATTGCCACGTGAACGTCGAATACGATCCTTATGACGACATGAGGAGAGTTCGATTCACGTTTGACATCTACATCGAAGACGTTCCGAACCTGATGGGATTGTTCAAGGCAGTCGCTTTCTCTGCCGTGACCTATCTCGCTAGGGTTTTCTCAGTCAGTCCACCGACTCCAGAAGACTTGTATGGTGGTAAGGTGCCTCTCAGAGAGAAGAATGATGGACCAAAATCCGACTTTGGATTCAAATTGGGAAGTCGCAAAATGATTTTGGACGAGTAACTCAAACTTAAGTGAAATTGAAAAGGAGAAACGAAAATGAACAAGATGGAAATGAACGGTCAGAAGACAATGGAGATGCTTTTTGAGAAGCAAGAGATCACTTGCACGAAGACGGAATACCATCGAGACGTTAGGACGGCGATCGAGACCTACCATCGACGCGCGGTCGACTTGGGCAAGACTGATCTCGCTGAGTTTTGTCAGAGTCAGATTGATCGACTCGACAAGGAACACGGTTTGCCCCCGAATTAAATAGATAGAAAACCGTCTCAAACTGATTTGAATCTCAAAGTCCGACACGATCGTCCCAGTGTTTTTACGGGGTTGACTCTGTCGGACTGATTCTTGTCGACACTATCAAATCGATTTGATAGACTGATCTTGTCACGTTAGCAAAGAGAGGTTCAAAATGTTATCAATAGCAAGAGTCAAAGTTCAAGACGCAGAGAGGTCTCAAAACAAAACCCGCGTCTATTGTTTTTTGGTGGGTGAGTCACTCCACCAGAACCTTGTCGAGAGATTTTCTCGGCCTCATGATCTTTACAAAAAGACGATCGCTCAGCGTTTGGTGAAGATGGGTTTGATCTCGTCTCCAAAGGACCTGTCATGGTCTCAAACGGCGGGTTGCTCTTGTGGTTGTTCACCCGGATTTATTCTCAAGAACGGTCAGGTCGGTAAAGAAGTTTTCATCGATCTCAAGGGGGCGTCAAATGAGTAACATGAGCTATTGCCGATTCCAAAACACTCTCCTCGATCTCCAAGATTGCGAGAACGAATTGAGTGAGTGTGCCTACGAGCTTGAGACTTTGAAGGACAGTTTGAGTGCCGACGAGTTTCGGGCAATGAAGAGACTTGTCGAGTTAGCAAAGACGATCGTCGAAGGCGCGGAGCAATCGGGTCTTCTTGACGAAAACGGAGAGGTGAAGTCATGAGAGTAGCAATCTACGCCCGCGTATCGACCGACGGTCAGACCGTCGAAAACCAGTTGACCGATCTCAAGAGGCATTGCGACCTCAAGGGTTGGTCGAACCAAACTCTTTTCATCGATGAAGGCATTTCGGGTGCCAAGACCTCTCGACCTCAGTTTGACAAAATGATGGACGCCTGTCGTGCGGGTCAGTTCGACGTCGTAATGGTGTGGAGATTTGACCGAGCGTCTCGATCGACAAAACACTTGCTCACTCTGCTCGATGACCTTAAGTCGATGGGCATTGACTTTGTCTCTCACCGAGAGTCGATCGACACTTCGACGGCAGCGGGCAAACTCATGTTCACGATGGTCAGTGCCTTTGCCCAGTTTGAGAGAGACATCATTTCAGACCGAACCAAGGCGGGCATGGAGAGACTCAAGCGAGAGGGTAAGAAAGTCGGTCGTGATCGTCAATTCGATCACGGTCGGGTAGTTGAATTAAAGAAACAAGGTCTCAAGACTTACGAGATTGCCAGACGCCTCGGTATCTCCGAGAGTCACTGTCGTAAGATCATGAGAGCCGCTTAAGAAAGGGGGGATCGAGTGAGAACACTCATTTTCTTTCTATTGATAACAAGTCAGAGTTTCGCGGAAGACAAACCACGCAGGGAACCTGTACCTGGAGGGGCGAGGGCCGATCATCACTTCGTTAAGCAGTGGGAGAACATGATTCAGGGTCAGAAATTCCCACCATTACCGCACGAGTCAAAACTTGAGGGAGACCCAAAGAAACTGCCGAAGATTGAGTCCCGCCAACGGTTTGTCTTTCAACTCGACACTCGATTCGTCGACATCAAGAACGAGATTTGGGACGACGGCTATTACTACTACGCCTATCGCTCAAAGGATCAAGGCAATCTCTGGATTGTAGTTCATCCGAAGTATCGAGTTTGTTTTGACGACTTGACCAAGAAGTTCGACCTCATGCAGTGGGTATCGTTTGAGAACGGAGAGATTGCCGGGTGGAAGCAGGTCGTTTTGGAGTACCCTCGACAATGTCTTGGACAGTTGAAGGACACGGGATCAAAACTCAAAACTGCAAAGGGAGTCATGGAGTGAGAAGGCGTGTTTTGATCGTCGAGGACAGTCCAGAGTTCTTGGTCCTTCTTGAGGAGTTTCTCTCGAAGGAGTTTGACGTCGTGTCGTCACTCAAGAGAGACGAGATCGAGAGACTTGTCCAGACGGTCGACCTTGTCATCTGCGATTACCACTTCAGTCCGACCCTGACCTTTGAGTTGAGTCAGTCGTCGAGATCGTCGACGGTCGAGTGCCCGTGATCTTGTGTTCGGGGGAACCGCCCATTGATTACCCGAACCGAGTCGACAAGACTCAGATTACGACCAAAATGAGACAAACGATCGAGAGTCTATTGGACAAAGTGTCCTGATTTTACGGCCTTCTGACGACCATGTCGGGGGCGGCGATTTGACTCGACACTATCAAATCGATTTGATAGACTGATCTTATCAGTGAGGTAAAAATGACCATGACAAAGACAGAAAGTCGTAGAGCAAAGTTTGAGTCCCTATCGACCGATGGTTGGTATGCGAAACACTTTAAGAAACTGAGTCAAGACAATCTCAAGTTCTGTCGTGAGTGGATCACTCAGTTCGGCGAACTGCCAGACGGTGAGTGGGAGCACAAGTGTAATATGATGTGGATCGATCGATCGGGCGAGAAACCAAAACAGGCGATGGTAATGTTGGAACTCTTGTCAGTTTGTCGTCGAGGTTTGTCATGAAAGATTGGAACAAAACCGACATCAGAGAGGTCGTCAAACTTCCAGAGTGGCAAAGACTCCGAGAGAGTCTTGTCGGCACTTGGATGAAGACCCCTGAGCAAAACGTCAAACGACTGAGAGAGTTTCTCGGATCAAACCCCGATCAAAGACGTTTGAGAATCGTCCATAACTACCTGACAGGGACGGCGTTTCGTTTGGGCAAGATCAAGACCAAAGAGACGGACCGACTCTTGGCAGAGGTCAGAAAGGCGAGGGGTCATGAGTAAGTCAATAGCACTCCAGATCACAAGTCAGGGCGGCGTCCAAATGCTTCAGGACGATCAAGTCGACTTGCGTGAACTTGGTTTGGTCAAGGTCTCAAGGGCGAGTCATGTCGAGTTCGACAATGAGAAGCAGACTTGGTTCGTCCAGTCGGCAAAGACCCTTGAGGTTTTGAGAGACGACTTCAAGACGAGAGAGGAAGCACTCACTTGGGAGAAGGCGTTTTATTCACCTGGCGGTCAGGGTTGGCATGAGATTGAAGATGAAACAAAAGGAGAAGAGTCATGAGTCATTTCACGAAACTTGATCGGGCGCAGATCACAAGTGCAGACGCTTTCATCAAAGCCTGCAAAGACTTGGGGTTCACTGAGATCCAGCGAGACGTCACGATCAAAGATTACTACGGCAAGTCGATCAAGGTCGACGTGGCAGTCAAGGCGGGCAAATACGACATTGCTCTCCAGAAAAACGAGTCAGGCAAATACGACATGGTTGCCGACTGGTGGGGCGTGAGAGGTGCGGCACCTGAACTCATGAGAAAGGCAAAGATCAATGGCGACGGCGATCTTCAGGACTATCTCTTGAGGCACACGACGAAGCACACGATCGTCGAACGGTATGCGCGACAGGGGTTTCGTGCTGACGTGACTGAGGACGCAAAACAAAACCTGAACGTCGTATTGACGAGAGCTTACTAAGGAGACCGATCATGGAGAAAATCAAGGTTGTAATCTCAAAGACTGGCGAGATCGAATACGAGGTCTCAGGAGTCAAAGGCAAAAAGTGCAAAGACTTGACCAAGGCGATCGACGAGATCAGCGGCAAGGTTTTGTCGTCTGAGGTCACTGGAGAGTATTGTCAGGTCGACCCACAAGAGAGAGTCAGGACAAGGGGCGAGTAAGATCGACCCCTTTCACTCAAAACCCGCCCCGAAAAACAGTCGGTCAAACCTCGATCGACTGATCTCCTCGTAAATTGAGACGCCCTAAAGCCGTAAGAAGTGTAGCGATCTCTCATTGAGTCGTCGTGTGGACGTTTTCAGTCGACACTATCAAATCGATTTGATAGACTGATCTCATGAGTCAGACAAAAGTAATCAAATTCAGAGGCAAAGAGACGACGGTCAAGTTCGTCAGAGATGCGGGCAAAGATTTCTATGGCAACAAACTTGTCGTAGTAGCGATCGTGAACAAGGGCGAGACCGACGACGGTCAAGAGATCACGATCCAAGCAAAGGAGATCAAATGAGTCAGCGTCAAATCGGTCGAGCAGGGTCAGGTTCAAAAGTCCACGTCGTAGACGTCTTTGTCAGACCGTCGGACGGACTTGAGATCAAGTCGATTTTTTGTGGTGCACAGCAGTTCAACGGTTCAGGTCACGGTCACTTGACCCGATCTTATCCGTTCGATGAATCCAAAGTGACTTGCAAAAAGTGTTTGAAGAACATCCAAAAAAAGGGAGCGTAAGATGAAGCAAAGACTTATCAACTATTTCAAGGCGTCATTCCCCGGACTGGCGATCCAGACGACAGAGGAACCAAGAGTCCTCGCCGACGTCATTGACGCCGCCAAGTCGGTCAAGCGTGACGTCGTCATCTGGTCGGCGACAGAGGGTCTCAAGAGACTTCTGCCAAACCCCGAGGAGTTTCAGGACACGAAGGACCCTGTCGAGGCGTTCAAAAAGCGACTCAAAAACACGGTCTACATCTTTCGTGACCTCAACAATTGGCCCTTTGATCGTGACCCGATCTTGAGTCGGTCTCTCAAAGACCTTCTGACTTGGGCACCTGTCGAGGGAGCTTGTGTCGTCATCACAGGTCCAGAGTTCAAATCAAACTCGACATTCGAGAAACTCGTCACGGTCATGGACTACTCACTCCCAAGTCCCGACGATCTCAAAAAGATCGCAGAGGGGATCGCAGAGTCAGTCGGTAAGACGATCGACAGTGGAGACGACGTGATCCGAGCAATGGGGGGACTGTCGACAAGTGAGGCAGAGAACGCACTTGCTCTCTCAGTGATCGAGACAAACAAGTTCGACCCCAAAGTCATCTACCGAGAGAAAGTTCAGGCGGTCAGAAAGACAAACCTTCTCGACATCGTCGAAGCCGATCCGAGAGGTCTTGAGGCGATCGGTGGGCTTGGTGCCCTTAAGAACTGGGTAGTCAAGAGACGTCGTGCTTATACGCCCGAAGCGACAGAGTTCGGTCTGCCCGCTCCCAAAGGGGTCTTGCTTGTGGGCGTCCCTGGGACTGGTAAGTCATTGAGTGCAAAGG
>ERZ1066135.904-NODE-904-length-13043-cov-7.373345_pt1 | contig 13043 bp, 10 predicted proteins | sample MGYA00382782_ERZ1066135 | MGnify/ENA primary metagenome ERZ1066135 (study PRJEB33369, sample SAMEA5778365) | biofilm metagenome | biome: Industrial cooling water; feature: Water cooling tower basin; material: Biofilm | place: United Arab Emirates | collected...
GCGCGTGATCGCGAACTGCGCACGCCGCGGGGTCGCGCAGCTCACGCTGTACGCGTTCTCGTCCGACAACTGGTCGCGGCCGGCCCGCGAGGTGGAGCTCCTGCTCGCGCTGTTCACCTCGCACATCACGCGGGCGGTGGCGTCGCTGTGCACGCATGGCATCCGTGTGTCGGTGATCGGGCGGCGCGACCGGCTGCCCGCCGCGCTGCTCGCGGCAATCGAGGAGGCCGAGGTGGCGACCAGCGCCGGGCGGCGCATGCATCTGCGGGTGGCGATCGATTATTCGAGCCGCGGTGCGCTGCAGCGTGCGCTCGCGGTGTCCGACCGCCTGCGCGGGGCCTGGCCCAGCGACACCATCCTCCCGCCCGTGGACCTGCTGCTGCGCACCGGTGGGGAGCGCCGGCTCTCGGACTTCCTGCTCTGGGAGAGCGCCTACGCGGAGCTCGCCTTCCTCGATGTCCCGTTCCCCGATCTGTCGGCCGAGGCGCTCGATGCCGTCTTCGCCGACTTCGCGTCCCGTCATCGCCGCTTCGGCGGCCTCACCACTCCGGAGTTGGTATGACCGCGCCTCTTGCCCGGCAGTTGCTCATCGTTGCGTTGCTCCTCGGGGTCGCGGGGAACTGGTTGTTGCGGGCGCCCGAATGGGCGGCCGGCTTCACCTTGTGGGCGCTGTTGGTCCTCGGTGCCGCGTTCGTCGCCGCAGAGCGCAGCGCGGCCCCCGCACCGGCCCTGCGACGTGAGGGGCGCGTGTTGTTCGCTGCGGCTGGGTTGCTCGCGCTGAGCTTCGCGTTGCGCGATGCGGACCTGCTCTTCGTGCTCGATCTGTTCGCGCTGCTGGTCGTGGCGGCGCTGTTCGCGTGGCGGGCGAGCGGTCGCTCGTTGACGCAGCTCGAGCCGCGCGATGCGGTGCTCGGTGGCGCCGCGACGTTCGCGACCGTCGCCGTGGGCGCGCCGACGCTCGCGCTGCGTGACGCCGCACCGCAGCAGTTGACGGGCGAACGCCGTCGCTCGCTGGGTGCCTTCGGCCTCGGCGCCGTCGTCGCGGCGCCAGTGCTGCTGGCCGTCGCGTTGCTGCTCGGGTCGGCGGACCCGGTGTTCGCCGCCTTCCTCGAGGAGACGGGGGCCTTGTTGGATGGTCGCCTTGTGGGACAGCTCATGGGCATCGGCCTCGCGGCCTGGGTCGCGGCCGGCGCGCTGCGCGGCACCCTGGCTCCGATCAGTGGCCGGCTCGCGGGCTTCTCACTGCGTCCGCAGGTGGAGTTCTCCGCCGTGGCGCCGCTGCTCGGCGGGCTGGCACTGCTGCTCAGCATGTGGATCGGTCTGCAGGTGCGCGCGATGTTCGGCGGCGCCGAGTATGTCGCCACGGCCACGGGGGTGACGGTGGCGGAGTACGCACGCCGCGGGTTCTTCGAGCTGGTGGTGATCGCGGGCATCGTGCTGGCCGCGCTGCTGGCGGCGGACGACGTGCTGGAGCGCGGCGCGGCCGCGTCGCGGCGGTCGTTCCGCGCGGTGGGGTTCGTGCTGCTGGGGCTGGTCGGGGCGGTGTTGGTGTCGGCGCTGCAGCGGCTGGGCGTGTACCTGCGCTTCTATGGGCTCACCGAGGACCGCGTGCTGGCGGCCGCGGTGCTGGTGTGGGTGGCGGTGGTGCTGGGCTGGTTCGGCGTCACGGTGCTGCGCGAGTCCCGGCAGCGCTTCGCCCCCGGCGTGCTGGTGATCTCGGCGCTGTGGCTGGGCGGGCTCAACGTGGCGAACCCGGAGCGCTGGATCGTCGCGACCAATGTGCAGCGCGCTGAGCGTGGGCTGAGCTTCGATGTCGCGTACCACGCGCAGTTGTCGGGCGACGCGCTGCCGGCGCTGCTGGCCGCTGCGGAGCGCTTGCCGGCGGCCGACGCGGCGTCGCTGCGCAGCGAGCTGGCGCGGGTGTGGCAGGCGCGGGCGCTCAGCCGGACCGATTGGCGCGCGTGGAGCGTGCCGTACGTGCGCGGGGCGCGTCGTGCAGCGTCGCTGGAGGCAGGACGAACGGCGCCGACGGCGCCGACGGCAACAGCACCTGCTGCGGCGCTCCCCCCTTCTGGATCTCCACCGCCAGCTGCGTCGGGCTCGGACGCCGCACGCTGAGGCGCAGGGCCGTGCCGGGGGAGCGCGCCTCGTCGTTGCGGTGGATCTGGACGAGGGCGGCGTCGGCATCGTAGGCCAGGCGCGTGAGCCGAACGATGGTCTCACGCGCCAAGGCTGGCGGGCTGTCGAGGACGACCAGGCCAAAGGCGCCGCTGCGCAGCACGATGTCGGCGCACCACGCCGCCCGGGCCGGTGTGGGAGGATGGATGATCCAGGCGCCCTCGTGTGCGGCGAAGGGGGCCCAGTCCTGTGGGGCCAGCGTGCCGCGCGCATCGATGACGGCGGCCCAGATGCCCGTCTGCAGCGCGTGCGCCACCCACTGCCAGGCGAGCGCGGTGGCACCACCGCCCGGCGCCGCGACGACCTCGGAGAGACGCCCCCGCGGCAGCCCACCGCCGGTGAGCGCGGCGTCGAGCGCGGCGATCCCCGTGGGGAGGGTGGGATCGCCAACGTGTGGCCGCGCGAGCACCGACGCCAGCTCGGCGCGCAGGGCGACCAATTGCGGCGAGACGGCCCGCGCGGTGGCGAGCTTGGGAAGCGCGGCCATATCTGAATAGTACCGAATAAAGACCGAAAACGCAAGGGTAACGCGCAGCGTCCGGGCGCACGACCCGCCCCGTGCACATCGGCGCGCCGGAGGGTATAACCCACGTATGCCACTGCCATCGCAGCACTCCACTCTTGGGGCGGACCGCGCGGGCGGGCCGCGACCCGGTCAACGGATCGCGCGCCGGCGCGCGGTGGGACTCGTCCTCTTCGCGCTCGCGTACGTTTCCGGCCCCATCGACGCCCAACGCAACGACGCCCGCGAGGTCACGCGCCTGCTCAATGAGGTGCGCACGCAACTCGCGCTGTACGAGAGTCAGGCGCACCGGCGCATCAGCGAGATGCCCGATGCCGACACGCTGCGCTCGGTGCAGCAGCTCGTGAGCCAGCGGATCGGCCCCGAGTATGGCCCCATCACCGACCCCACGCCGCGCGACCTGTTCTGGGCCATCACGGCCGTGCTGAGCACCACGCGGCCCGTCGCCCTCGCGGCGTCGGGCGAGGCGGCGTACCGCAGCGCCGAGGAGGGCGCGCGGGCGCTGTACGCCATGGCGCCGGAGCATCCGCAGGCCTTCCGCGCCTTTGCCAGCGTGCTCCTGACCCGCAACCGCTGGACCGAGCTCGAGCAGCTGGCGCGCACGCACACCGGGCGCAGTGTGGGCGATGTCAGCGGGTGGCTGGCCCTGGGGTTGGCCCACGCACGGCAACGGCAGATGGAGGCGGCGCGCGAGGCCTTCGACGCGGCCCTCGCCCGGCTGAGTCCGGCAGAGCGCGCGCGGCTGGACCAGATCGAGCGCATCATGCCCCCGCGGGAGGCGCGCAGGTTCGCGCGTGCCGATGCGGCCACGCGTGAGGCCTCGGCGCAGTCCACCTGGTTCCTCGCGGACCCGTTGTGGTCCTCGGACGATGAACAGCCGCGGCTGGAGTTCCTCGCGCGCGTGGCCTACGCCGAGCTGCGCTGGTTCGAGCCGGAGGATCGCGCCGTGGGCGTGGACACGGACCGGGGACGCATCTACGTGCGCTACGGGCCGCCGGACCAGATCGCGCGGCTGGACTATCGTCCGCCCGACAATGCGCCCGGGCGCATGAGTCCGGCCGGCATCACCTATTTCTGGATCTACGAGTCGGGCCTGGTCTTCGCGTTCACCGGCAATGCGCGGCAGGCGCGGCAGCGCATGGCCTTCGACGATGCCGCCGTCGTCGCGAACATCATGGACCGCGAGCCCGCGCGCTGGGACAACATCGCGACGCGCCGGATCGACTCGCTGGCGGTGCAGTATGTGCGCTTCCGCGCGGGGCGTGACAGCACCGAGCTGTTCGTGGCCACGCGGGCCCCGGTGGAACGCCTGAGCGACATCCGCGGCGCCGCGTTGGCGGCACGGGTGTGGTTGATCGGGCAGTCCACGCCCGACATGGCCGGTGCGCCGCTGCGCGTGGCGCCCGACGGCCTCTCGGCCTGGGTGAACACGGTACCGAACGGCACCTATGTGTGGCGCGCGGAGGTCGTGACCGTGGGGCAGGCGACCGCCGCACGCGCGACGGCGCCGGTGCTGCTGGGCGACGACCCGGCGACGGGCTTCCTGCGCGAGGGCTATGCGATGAGCGACGTGCTGGTGGGCACGGCCGCACGCGATGCGGGGGCGATGCAGCGCTGGCGCGATGCGCCTGTGGTGCCGCTGGTGGGGGCGCTGCGCGACCGGGCGCAGGTCGGTCTGGTGTGGGAGACCTACGACCTCGCCGCCCGTGAGGGACGCAGCCGCTATACCGTGACGGTCACCGTGTCGCGCGAGCAGGCGCGGCGGCGTGGCGCGACCGGCGACCTCAGTGCGAGCGTCGTGGGCGCCCTCGCGTCGACGGCCGGGGTCCGCCGCGGCCGCGATGCGCTGACCATCACCTACGAGCGCGAGGTCGCGGCGGCCCCCCGCGTGGTGGATCAGCTGACCCTCGACTTGCGTGAACTGCCTGCGGGGTCGTACCGTCTCACGGTCGAGGTGCGCGACCGCGCCACGGGCCGCGCGACCACGCGCGAGACCGCCCTCACCATCGCTGACTGAGCCGCCCCCGTGACACCACGTCCTTCCCGGTTGTCCGACATCGAGATCCAACGCGCCCTGGGCACGCTCGCCGGCTGGTCACGGCAGGGAGACAGCATCCGGCGCAGCTTCAGCTTCGAGAGCTTTCCCGCGGCGGTGGCGTTCATCACGCAGGTGATGCCGATCGCCGAGGCGATGGATCATCATCCGGACATGGACCTGCGGTATCGGACGGTGCATGTGACGCTGTCGACGCACGATGCGGGCGGCGTGACGGCATTGGACATCGAACAAGCGGGCCGCATCAACGCGCTGTGATGCGGCCCGCGGTGCGGGCCCGTCGGTCCCGCGCTGACCCGCGGCGCGTGGTCGCGGCGCCGCCCTGCGATCTCAGCTGCCTTTGAGCAGGCGGATCGACCCATTCACCGTCGTGAGCTCGATGCGCGGTCCGCCCGAGCCGACCGCGCCGCGCAGCCGCCGCGGCGAGATGGTGCCCTCGACCTGCACCGGGAAGTCCGTGGTGATGCTGCCGTTCACCGTGCGCGCCTCGACCATGGCGTTGAGGCCCGCGGGCATCGTCACCGAGATGCTCCCGTTGACCGTCTTGTACTCGGCGCCGCGCGCGGGGATCTGGCTCATGCGCACCCGCACATTGCCATTGATCGTCGAGGCCATCACCCAGCCGCTGAGGGACTCGGCTTCGACACTGCCGTTGACGGTGGTGGCACGCACCTCGCCGTTGACGCCGGTGACGGTCACGGCGCCGTTGACCGTCGCGGCGGTGAGATGGGCGCCGACGGGCAGCTTGATGACGTACTCGACCGAGGTGTCATTGCTGCGCGTGCCACCATTGGAGCGGGAGCGGTATTCGGTCTCGTTGCAGGTGGTCTCGGCGTTCCACTTGGCGCAGAGCAGCACATCGCGACCGCTGTTGATGCGCGTGACCTCGACGGTCACGGCCGCCGGGTCGCCACGCCGCCAGCGCTTGTGGGCGACGATCTCGAGGGTGCGGCCCGTGCCGGCCTCGACCTGGATGGGCCCGTTGAGGTTGCGGGCGATGAGGCGCGCACCCTGTGCGAGCTCGCCGCTCCAGGTGAAGGCGTTGCGCTGCTCCTGCTCGGGGCCACGCTGGGCACGGGCCGGGGTCGCATCAAGGAGGGCCGCGCCGGCCAGAAGGCCGAGGACCGCAGTGGTTCGCATGAAGGCTGGCATGGTCTAGTTCTCCCGTCGGGCGGCGTCGCTCTTCCGGAGGAAGATATCGCCGCTGAAGGTCGTGATCGCCAATCGGGCACCGCCGCCGTTGATGGCCACTTCCATGCGGCGTCCGCGGCCCGTGCCCGAACCCGGCTGCAGCGTGACGGCGAAGTCGGAGTTGAGCTCCCCACTGAAGCTCTGCATGGCCACGGTCGCCGCGAAGCTGCTGGGCACGCGCAGCGCGACAGAGCCGGAGTGCGTGTCGATCTCATTGCGTCCACCGGCCTCCAGCGAGCCCGAGAAATCCAGGTCACCGCTCACGGCCTTGTAGCGCAGGCTGCTGAGGACGGCGCGGTCGGCGCGGACGCGACCGCTCACGGTGCGGGCGTCGAGTGCGCCGCGCAGGGACTCGATGCCGATCCCCCCGCTGACGCTCGACACGGTGGCGTTCCCGCTGTGCTCCCGGAGGGCGATGCGTCCCGAGACCGTCTCGAGCTCGGCGTTGCCCTGCGTGTCGGACAGGTCGATGCTCCCACTGACCGTCTGGATGCTCACATCGTTGCGCAGTCCGCTCGCGGTGACCGACGCCGAGACGCCGCGCGTCGTGACCAAGGCGCGGGCGGGCACGGTGACCTCGTAGCGGGTGCGTCCCATCTGCCGGTCGACCGAGCGCACTTCGAGGCGCACGGCCTGCGCGGAGAACTCGGGGACCAAGGTCCCACGCTCCGTGCTGGCGACGATGCGGATCTCGTTGCGGTCCCAAGTGCTGATGCGGGCCTCACCACTGAGGAGGTGCAGGGCCACGCGCCCCTCGGCGTTGAAGCGGAAGGTGGTGTCGATGCTGGCGCGGGTCTGCGCGGCGAGGGGTGCCGCGCTGGCGAGGCAGACTCCGAGCGTCAGCAGGGCGCGCTGGGCGCCCGCCGGTGGCATGGGAAGCGTGAACATGGTCAGGAGATCTCCGTGAAGGTCGCGAGGCGACGCAGTAGGTCGAGCTTCATGTCGTAGGCGCCGGTGAGGCGCTGGGTGAGCAGTGCACTGGCGGGGTCGGCCTCGAGGGCCGCGCGCGCCGCGGCGATCGCGTCGTCGATGACCCGGAGGTTCTCGTCGATCACGCGGACGGTCATGTCGTCGAGATCGAGCTCGCGCTGCGCGAGGATCTCGCGCAGTGCGGCGATCTCCTGGTCGTAGGTGCTGGCGAGGCGGACCGTGGGGGTGTATGCGGCGAGCGTCGTCGTCGGCTCCGCCGCGTCGACCGTGGTGGCCACCGCCGTTCCCGCGCCGGGGGTCGGCGCCGTGCGGCGCGCGACCTGCCAGGTGCCGGCCGCCGTCAGCGTGACGAGCAGCGCTGCCGCGGCGGCGAGTCGGCCGGGCCGCGTCCATGCCGGTCGTGTGGTGGCCGTCGAGGCCCCGAGGGTCACGACTGGCGTCTCGATCCGCGCGGCGATGCCGTCCCACAGGTCGCGCGAGGGGCGCAAGGTGGGCAGCTCGGCCGCCTCGGCGATGAGGTCGGCGAAGCGCGCGTCATCGGGCTGCTGGTCGTCCGCGTCCGCAGGGTCGCGGTCCGCCGGTGGGTCGTAGTCGTGCGTCATCGGTCCAATGCCTCCCGCAAAAGTCGTCGGGCGCGATGCAATTGCGCCTTCGTGCCCCCCGAGGTCACACCGAGCATGCGCCCGATCTCCTCGTGGGTGTAGCCCTCGACATCGTGCAACACGAACACCGTGCGTGCGCCGCGCGGCAGCAACGCGATCGCCGACTCGAGGTCCACCGCGAGGCCGGGGCGCAGTCCGCCGTCGTCCCCGCCGATCAGGTCCATATCGTCGATGTTCGTCATCCGTCCATCCCGGCGGCCGGTCGTGCGCCGCTCGTTCAGGACGACATTCACCGCCATGCGATGCAGCCAGGTGCCGAACGCACTCTCGCCGCGGAACAGACTGAGCTTCTCCCACACCCGCACGAACACATCCTGCGTCAGCTCCTCAGCGCGTGCGCGGTCCTGCACCATGCGCATGCAGACCGAGAACACCCGGTCCACGTGCCCGCGATAGAGCCGCTCGAAGGCCCGTCGGTCGCCGGATGCCGCGAGCGCGACGTCGGCGTGCTCGGGGTCCAGCGTGCGACCGTCAGCGGGACGAGGGGAGCGATTCATCACACCGAGTTGGACGTGCTGAGGGCCGCGATGGTTTGGACGGGCGCCGCCCACCGCTGCCGGGCGCGGGGACCGACGCGCGGCGCGGCCCGCGCGCGGGGGTCACCGACCGTGCGATCGCGCCAGTGCCGGCAGTTCGTAAATGCTTGTCAGCCAATGGGTTGGAGCGGCGGCAGCGAGCGTTGGCCGGTCGAATGGACCCCACAGGCAGGCGGCGGTGGCGACGCCCGCTGCGTTCCCCGACTTGATGTCGTGCGGCGAGTCGCCGACGAAGATCGTCTGTGCCGGGGAGGCGCCGAGTTGCGCGAGTGCGAAGTGCACGGGCTCGGGGTGCGGCTTGGGATTCTCGATGGAGTCCCCGCCGACGATCACGCGGAAGAGCGGGGTGTAGCCGACATGGTCGAGCACCTTGCGCGCCAGGGCGTGGAACTTCGACGTGACGACGCCGAGCGGGTGGCCGGCCCCATGCAGGGCGGTGAGCACCTCGGTCACGCCCGGGTACGGTGCGGTCATCGACTCGAAGTGCTCGGTCTGGTAGATGCGGTAGCGCGCGATGAGCCACTCGAGGTCGGCCGACTCACGGCTGAAGGCGAGCAGTTGCGAGCGCAAGGTGGTCCCGATCCCCGCGATCCATTGGTCGCGGGTGGGGCGAGGGCCGTCGTAGTCGGCGAAGGCGAATTCCATCGACTGGCAGAGCAGTTCGATGGTGTCCACGAGCGTACCGTCGAGATCGAAGAGCAGCGGGGCGGGGCGGGTCATCCCGAAGTCTCAGCGACGCGGATGCTCAGCGGTAGTGCTCGTGCGTTCGAATGATGACACGACCGCAAGAATGCTTCGTGCCGATGCGTCGCTGCGCGGTCGAGGCGCCAGTGAGTGCAGGCGTGCCGCACTGTGCTGGGCGAGCGTCGTGCGGTGATGCGCTGCGCCCGAGGCCACCGCCGCGCGGAGGTCGTCGAGTTGTGATCGCGCCGCCCGCGCGGCATGTGATCGGTCGGTCATGGCGAGATCGCGGGCGGCGCGTCGGGCCAACGCGCGGGCCACCCGGTCCAGGGCGCGTGCGACCTGTGCGGCCGGCGGCGCCTCGCATGGGGACGCGGTCCCGACCTGTCGCACGGCCTCGGCGACGCAGCGTGGGTCGTCGGTCAACGCGCCCGATCCCGTGCTGGCGAGTAGGGTCGGGGGGTCGCCGAGCAGGCAGACGAGCGTGATCGCGCGGGGCGGGGTGGCGGGCGATGGTCCGTGTGGGCGGTGTGGGGTCATCGCGGCGACGAGCGGGGCGGGGCTCGGTCGATCGTGCGCGCGGTCCGCGCCGGTCGCCCAGGTCGTGAGTTCCCGCTGGATGTCGCGCGAGGCGTCGGCCAGTGCGCGGAGATCGGTGGCCGCGCGTTGCTTGCGCGCGAGCCGCTGCTCCAGCGCGAGCAGGGTCGTGGCCGCGCGGGCGGACTGCAGCGTGTAGCGGTGGACCTCGGGGTGTGGGGATGCGGGCCGGCGGAGACGTCCGTCGCGCTGCGTGATGCGGGCGGGCGTCCACGGGGTGTCGAGGTGGAGGATCACCCCCGCATCCTGCAGGTTGAGACCCTCACTGACGACGTCGGTGGTCAGCAGCAGCATCACCCGTTCACGCAGCGGCGGTGGGCGCACGCCCTGCGCGAGGGGGGCGAAGCGATCCAACAGGGCCTGGCGCGCGATCCGCCCTGAGGCGATGCGTCCGCCCGAGGCGGTGAGGGCCGCGACCCCAGGCCGGTGTCGCAGCGCCTGCCACAGCATGTCGACGGTGGCGGCGTACTGCGCGCAGGCGAGCACCGGGACCCCAGCGTGGCGCGCGGCGATGTCGCACACGGCGTCCGCCCGCGCACGGTCGCTCGACGTCGCATCACGCAGGCGCACGCGCAGTGCGGCGATCGCGTCGCGATGCGCGGTCATGGCCGCGACCGCATCCGACGGATCGACGTCGATGGGCGCGACGCGCGTCGCCGCGACGTCCGCTCCGCGCGTCGCCGCGATATCCGCGACGCGAGTCGCGACACCGGCTGCTAGGCGAGTCGCCTGTGTGGTCGCATCGGCCGTGGTCGTCGCGGCGGTGACCGCCGCTGCCGCCGCCGGGGCCGCGAGCAATGCGGGCCACGCGAGCTGGCCATCGTCGCGGCCCCATGCCCGTAGCGCCGCGCGGGTCGCGTCGCGACCGGCCGTCGTGGCGTCGAGCCAGGCGCCCGCCGCGAGTTCAGCGCGGCGCAACATTGCGCGGAGCGCCGCCGCGCTGGAGCACCAGGCGCGGAGCAGGGCGATCTGCCACAGCGCGACCGCGATGCCCCCATCGCGGGGCGGCACGGGAGGCGGCAGCGCGAGGATCGCCCGGCTGATCGCCGCCTCGTCGCGGATCCGCAGCGCCGCGTGCGTGATCAGGCGAGGGCTGGCCCGCGGCTCCGGTTCGCCCCGCACGAGCAGTGCCCCACGCTCGGCGTCCGTGAGGTCTGCCGCGTGAGCGCCGAGGAACAGCGACAGCAGGGTCGTGAGGTCCTGTGCGGTGTTGTGCAGGGGCGTGGCCGAGAGCAGCACGACGGGTCGTCGCGCGCAGAGCGCGCGCGCCTGGCGGGTGCGCTGCGCCCGTGGGTTGCGCAGGTGATGGGCTTCGTCGATGATGACCAGCGACTCGGACCCGACGGGGACCGACCCGCGACCCAGCCGCTCGATGGACACGATGCGCGCCTCGCGCTGCGCCCGCTGCAGGGCATCGCGCCAGGTGCTCCGCAGACTGGCCGGAGCGATGACGAGCAGATCGTGCGCGCGTTGCGCATCCGCGACCGCGAGGGCGATGTAGGTCTTCCCCGCACCGGTGGTGTCGCCGAGGAGCACACCGCCCCAGGTGCTGAGGACGGCACTCGCGCGTCGGGCGGTGGCGCGTTGGTCATCGCGCAGGACGACGCGGCCGACGCGTGCAGAGACCGGCTGCTCCGGGCGCATGCACGCCGCGATCGCGGCGCGGGCCTGCGCCAACGACACGAGCGCATAGTCGGCGACCGTCGCAGACATCAGCGGTGCCCCCACTCGAGCAGGGCGCCGACGTCGTCATAGCAGAGCCCCATGGCGCGCAGTGCGGCCCCCAGGAGCTCGTCGGGGGTCACGCCCTCGCCGCGCGCGCCTTTGGCCCCCAGCGGTGCCAGCAACTCGATGGCCGCCCGCCAGCCCGTGGGGATCGGCAGCAGTCCGACCGTCCAGCCCAGCAGCCGGTGGTACCCGCCGCGCGCCGGCTCGGCGAGCGCCGAGAGCCATGCCGCGGCAAGGGGCGCGTTGAGCCACGCGGTGAGGGCGTAGGCCTCGCGCAGCGTCCGCGTGGGCACGACATAGCAGCTGTTCAGGGGCACGGTGCGGTCGCCGGCGGGCAGAACCGCGGCGCGCGGGCTCTTCGCGAGGTCGGCCCACACCACGCGCGGGCTGCGGGCGTCGGCGGCGTCGGTGCGGAACAAGGCCCACCAGGGCCCGCGCCCGTGGTAGTCGCTGCGGGCCACGAGGGCGCTGCGCCATGGCGAGAGCCAGCGCCGTGCCTCAGGCGGCAGCGTCGTGAGCGGGGTGAGTGCGTCGTCGTGCGGGACCACGATGCGCTCGGCGCCGGGCATGATGCGCCACGGCGTCACCGCATCACCGCGCAGCAGTGGCCGGACCAGCGTCGGCTCGACGGTCGCGACGCGCCCATCGGGCGCGCACAGACGACCGACGTCGTCGATCGTCGCGAGGAAGGCGGCATTGCAGCCGCACTTCACCCCAAGTCTGGGACGCAGGCCGTCGAGGGCGCCGAGCGGGCTGCCGCGCTGTTGGATCAGCGTGAAGCCGCGCCGCGCCTCGGGAGGCAGCCACAGCCACGGCGCGCCGACGCTGTCGTCGAAGGCGAGTGTCTGGGGATCTGCCTCCCACGCGAGCGTGGTGGACCGGCGACGCACCGCGATGGTGAGCGCACGCGGGGCGTCTGGACGATCGTGATCGTCGGGGCGCGGCCGCGCACGTGACTGCGCCACGACCAGCGAGGGATACACGGCCGCATCGAAGGTCTCCGTGGCCTCGGACCAATCTTCGAGCCGGCGTACCGTGGCGTGGGTGCGAAGCAGGTCGCGGACGCCGGCGCCCGCGAGGGAACGCCAGAGCTTGATGGGGACCAGCAGTGCGAGAGTGCCGCCCGGAGCGAGGAGCGCGAGGCCGCGTTCCACGAAGAGGGCGGCGAGGTCCACCTGCGCGGCGAATCCGGTGCCTGCGCCGGCCACCGCGGCCCCCGCGCGCCACGCGGCCTCGCGATACACCCGGTACTCGGCGCGCAGCCGCGCGCGCTCCACAGGCGGGATGTGATGCAGCCGCACCCACGGAGGATTCCCGATCACGAGGTCGAAGCCACCCCGGGCGCCGATGTCGGCGAACTGCGCCGCGAAATCGAAGGGCGTCGCCCCCCCGCGCTGCAGAGTGCGCAGGGCCGCGCGGAGCTCCCTGACGCTGCGTCGTACGGCGAGCAGGCGCTCGCGCGTCGCGGCATCGGGGCGGCTGCGACCACCCCAGAGGTCGGGGGAGCGCGCCGCCGCGAGGGCGTCGCGGCGCGCGGCCGTGAGACTGGCGAGGCGCTGCTCGAGGGCCGCGATGGCGGCGCGCCGTTCGGCGGTCGCGAGACTGCGGCGCAGCGTCTGCTTGCGCGCACCGGTCGCGCGGGCGTAGCGCTCGCGCAGGCCTTGGAGCGCATGCCGTTGCCGCGGGCGGTCCGTGGTGAACGCGGCACCCGCGAGCGCATCGCCGACGCGGATGTTCGCGTCGAGGTTGGGCAGGGGCGGGACGGCGTGCGGGTCGGTGAGAGGCGTCTCGACGACCACGGCGAGCCAGAGGCGCAGCTCGCAGAGCCACACGGCGGTGGGGTGCCGGTCGACGCCGAAGAGTTGGCGGGCGAGCACGTCGCGTCTGAGCGCCCCGAGGTCGCGCGGATCGCCGCAGGCCGCGCGCCACGCCGCCAGCGTCTCGAGCGCATGCACCAGGAA
>ERZ1066135.907-NODE-907-length-12992-cov-7.083559_pt1 | contig 12992 bp, 11 predicted proteins | sample MGYA00382782_ERZ1066135 | MGnify/ENA primary metagenome ERZ1066135 (study PRJEB33369, sample SAMEA5778365) | biofilm metagenome | biome: Industrial cooling water; feature: Water cooling tower basin; material: Biofilm | place: United Arab Emirates | collected...
CAAGGATGTCGTCATCGTGCTCGACTCGCTGACGCGCATGGCCCGGGCGCACAACACCGCCGAGCGGGGCACGGGGCGTACGTTGTCGGGCGGCCTGGATTCGTCGGCGATGGCCAAGCCCAAGGCCTTCTTCGGCTCGGCGCGCAACATCGCCCCGCAGCACGGGGGCGGCTCGCTCACGATCATCGCCACGGCACTGGTCGAGACCGGCTCGCGCATGGACGACGTGATCTTCGAGGAGTTCAAAGGCACGGGCAACTGCGAGATCAAGCTCGACCGCTCGCTCGCGGAGAAGCGCATCTTCCCCGCCTTCGACATCGCGACGAGCGGCACGCGGCGCGAGGAGAAGCTCTACCCGACCGACCAGCTCGACGCGATCTACACGCTGCGTCGCGGCCTGCAGCAGATGCCGCCGCAGGCCGCGATGGAGTGGCTCATCAAGCGTATCGCCGCCACGCACAACAACGACGCGCTGCTCGACGGGCTCTGATGCCGTCGGGCGCGGGCTGGCGACTCAGGTCGCCAGCCCGTCCCACAGCCGGATGATCGCGTCGATGCCGCGATCGAAGTTCTCGACGGACATCCACTCGTCGGGCGCGTGCGCGTTCTCACCGGGCAACCCGAAGCCGATCAGGAGCACCGGGGCGCCCAGGATACGTTCGAAGTCCCCGACGACGGGAATGGAACCGCCATTGCCGGTGATGACCGCCTCGCGGCCGAAGGTCGTCGCCAGCGCCTGCTGCGCCGCATCGACATAGCGTCCGCTCAGCTCGCCGCGCCACGGCATACCGCCATGCAGGTGGGTCACGCGCACGGTCACGCCCGCCGGCGCGACCGCCGCGAGGTGCGCGGCCATCTTCGCCTCGATCTCGGCCGGGGTCTGCGCCGGCACCAGCCGACAACTCACCTTCGCCATCGCCTTCGCGGGGAGCACCGTCTTCGCGCCTTCGCCGGTGTAACCGCTGAGGAGGCCGTTCACCTCGCAGGTCGGGCGCGTCCAGATGCGCTCGAGCGTCGAGTACCCCCGCTCTCCGTGAAGGGAGGGCGCCCCCACGTCGGCCAGAAACCGCGCCTCGTCGAAGGGCAGCGCCGCAAATCCGGCGCGCACGGCATCGGGCCACTCGCGCACATGCTCGTAGAACCCCGGGATCTGGACCCGGCCGTCGGCATCGTGCAGCGTCGCGAGCATGCGGGCGAGCGCCATCGCCGGATTCACCACCGCGCCGCCGTAGGTCCCGCTGTGCAGGTCCTGCGCGGGGCCTTGGACGTCGATCTGGAAATACGCCAGGCCGCGCAACGAGCAGAGCAGCGAGGGGATGCCCGGCGCGAACATGGCCGAGTCCGAGATGACCACACAATCGCAGGCGAGGCGCTCACGGTATCGCTCGACGAACGCGGCGAGGTGTTCCGAGCCGACCTCTTCCTCGCCCTCGGCCAGGACGACGACGTTGACCGGCAGCGTTCCGCGGGTGGCCAACTGTGCTTCGATCGCTTTGAGATGCAGGAACAGCTGTCCTTTGTCGTCCACGGACCCGCGCGCGTAGATGCGTCCGTCGCGGATCGTGGGCTCGAAGGGGGGCGAGGTCCAGAGCTCCAGAGGCTCGGCGGGCTGTACGTCGTAGTGTCCGTAGATCAGTACCGTCGCGGACCCGGGGGGCGCGCCGCGCCATTCCGCCAACACGGCGGGATGTCCACCCGTCTCGAGCACCTCGGTGTGCAGCCCGATCGCGCGGGCATGGTCGGCGAACCACTCGGCCGCGCGACGGGTGTCGGCATCGTGCTCCGACCGGGCGCTCAACGAGGGGATGCGGAGGAATGCGAAGAGCTCGTCGTGGAAGCGGGCGCGATGCGCGGCGGCGAACGCGATGGGGTCGTGGGCGGTCATGGGTGGCGGGCGGTGTCGCGTGGGAGCCATGTCCCACGCCAGTCGGTGAAGAGCCAGAGGCGTCGCCACGCGATCGGGCGATCACCGCGGCGCATTGGGAGTTCTTCGAGGATCGTGACGTCCCCGAAATGTGTGCTGAGCGAGTCGACGACGCTCATCCAACGCGGCAGGGTGTCGAGCGCGAGCACCAGGGCATCGCCGGGCTTGGCGCGCTCAGGAAAACCGGGCCAATAGTCGAACTGGTTCGCCCGGCTGCCGATGTTCAGGGCCGCGACGAACGGGCGGCCGGGTACACGGAAGGCCAGTTGCGAGGCGTCCTGATAGGTGTTCGTCGCCAGATGCACCGTGGGTGGCACGGGCCCGGGGAGGAACGCCGCGAGTGCGCGCTGTACTTCGCTGCGATGCCCGTCCATGGCGCGCGCGAGCTGATCCCAACCGAACGCGCGGTTGAACGGGTCACGGTTGGTCGGTTCGACGGGGATCGCTGGCACCACGCCCAGCGCGTACGCATACACCGCGAGCGACAAGACCGCGCTCAGCGCGTACGCCGGTCGCACGAGCGATGCGGCGAAGCCTCGCGTGAAGGCGACGGCGAGCACCAGCACGGCCGACGGATACGCGACCGCAGGCCAGTTCGCCTCCACCGGCTTCTGGAAGGCCGAGAGGATGAAGAAGGCGAAGATCAGGACCGAGCTGCGGGCCAGCAGCCGGACGGCATGATCCCGCTCGGTCACGATCGCGCGAACAGCCGCCACCGCGAGGAGGCCACCGGCGAGGATCCCCGTCAATCCGAGCTGACCGCCGAACAACTCACCGAGCCGGCGGAGGGTCGCGGCCGCACTGCGGTTCGGCAGTGTCCCGAGCCCGTGATCGATCTGGAACGCGAAGGTGACCCAGTCGTGCTGCGCGTTCCACCAGAGGACCGGCGCCATCACCAGCGATGCCAGCCCGACCGCCACATAGGGCCCCGGCTGGCGCCAGAGTTCACGGTAGCGTGGGATCAACAGTGCGCTGATCGCGACGGCCGCCGGGATGAGCACACCGGTGAACTTCGAGGCCATCGCGAGTCCGATCGCGACACCGGCGACGCACCACCACGCGAGACGCGCCGAGGGCCGCGTGGCGTCGTCGGTGGCGCGCAGGATGGCCAGCCAGGTCACCGCGACACCGGCGAGCAGCGGCGCATCGGGCGTCGCGAGGACGAAGCCGGCAGCGGCGACCGGGAGCAGCGTCAGAAGGAGCGCGACGTGCAAGGCAGCGGTCGCGCCGGCGAGGCGTCGCGCGGCGAGGATCAGTGCCCCGCCGGTGACGAATCCCAGCAGGTTGGGCAGGACGCGGACCCCGAAGGGCGTGTCACCGAACAGCGCTGTGCCCGCCGCGATCAGGAGCGCGATCACCGGCGGATGATCGTAGTAGCCGGTGGCGAGTGCGCGCGACCAGGTCCAGTAGTAGGCCTCGTCGGCCAGGATCGGGTGGTCCGCCGCGAGGACCAGCCGGATCAGGAGCCCGGCGACGAGGATGCCCCACGCGCGGCGCATCGCGGTCGGCTCGGTCGGGTCGGGTGTGCTCACAACGATGCAAGATAACGGGGCCTGCGACCGGCGACCCCGGGCGACAGCGTGGTGTTGCGGCGTGTATCCTTCGACGATGACCGACACACGCGACGACTCCGGTGGCGGACGCCGCTCCGCGCGGCTGTGGTTCGTGTTGGCCGCGTTCGTGGCGGGGATGCTGATCGTGCCGATGTGGCGCACGCCACCGGATGTCGACGCGGTGGCTGGCGACGGGATCGCCTCGGCATTGCCGACGGTCGCGACCACCTGGCGTACATTGGGCCGCCTCGATGCCATGACGGGCTTCGCGCCCCCCGAGGTCGCGGCGCTCAATGGGCGACGGGTCCGTATCGCCGGCTTCTTGGTCCCGCTCGAGGACGACGCCGCGCGGGCGAGCGAGTTCTTGCTGGTGCCGTACTTCGGCGCCTGCATCCACCTCCCACCGCCACCGCCGAACCAGATGATCTACGTGAAGATGGTCGGCGCACCCGTGGTCGTGGACCTGACGGTACCGATGCTCATCGAGGGCGAACTCAGCGTCGCGACCGTCGATAGTCCCTATGGGAAGGTCGGCTATCTGATCGCGGGGCGCGTGGCGACTCCGTACGACCCCGAGCGGTCAGCGCCCGCCAGCTGAGCCGCCGCGGAACACGCGGAAGAGGTACCAGAGCGACGGCACGAGGATCACGGTGCCGACCGACAGCGCGATCACCAGCAGCCGCAGCGTCACGGTCGGCGCGGCGGCCGCATCGATCGTGAGGGTCTCGGGCACGATGTACGGATGCTGCGCCAGCGCCCACCCCCAGATGATCATCGCGACTTGCACCACGGCCAGCACGCGGGCGCCGCGGTAGCGACGGCGGACGAGCGCGATGAAGCACGCGAGGGAGACCAGCGCTGTGGACACCTGCACGGCGATGGCGAGCGGGCCGCGAGTGAGCCCCTCGTACACGTGGGGGGCACCGTCCCGCGCGAGGAACTGCAGGGCCAGTGCGGCGAGGGCCAACGCGATCCCCGCGCCGAGCGCGCGCCGACGGAAGTCCTCGCGGAGCGCACCCTCGGGCGCCTCGACTGTGAGGAAGACCGCGGCGAGGAACGCGAACAGCGTGAGCGTCAGGACGCCGGTGACGAGCGCGAACCCCGTGAGCCAGGGCCACAGGTACCGCGCCGCGAAGTCGCCCGTCGTGGCTGCGCCGATCGCGCCACTGGCGACCGCGCCGGCGCAGATGCCGAGCAGTACGGGCGTGACCGTGCTCGCCCCGGCGAAGATCACGCCCCAGCGTCGCTGCACGGCGTCCCGCCGCGAATCGTAGGCGCGGAAGGTGAACGCCGACCCGCGCAGGACCACGCCGACGAGCATCAGGGACAGCGGGACATGCAGACCGATCGCCAGGGCGCTGAAGGCCTTGGGGAACGCGGTGAAGAGGATCACCACCACGATGATCAGCCACACGTGGTTGGCCTCCCAGATCGGGCCGATCACATCGGCGATCAACGCCCGCTGCTGGTGCTTACGCGGCCCGGAGGCCAGCAGATCCCAGACGCCGCCACCGAAGTCGGCGCCGCCCATCACGACGTACAGCGTGAGGCAGACGACCATCACACCGGCGAGCACCAGCGGCAGCGTGAGCAGCATCCGTCAGTCCCCCGCCAGGGGCGGCACCGCCCGCAGTTCGCGCGTCACGAAGCCCTCCAGTTCGCCGCCCGGCGCACGGATGATCTGCCGGCGCAACAAGGCCAGCACGACGACGCCGAGGAAGACGTAGAGGATCGTGAAGCCCACCAACGGGACGACCAGCCCGGGGACGGGCGTGACCGCATCGGCCGTACGGAGGATCCCATGCACGATCCACGGCTGGCGCCCCACCTCGGTGACCACCCAGCCGGCCTCGACCGCGATCATCCCGAACGGCGCGCCGATCACGAGGGCCCGCAACACCCAGGGAACGGTCGCGACATGACGCCCCCGGAGGTAGAAGAACGCCACGGCCGCCGCGACGAGCATCAGATAGCTGCCCAGAGCGACCATGAGCTGGAAGGCGAAGTGGACCACCGCGATCGGGGGACGCTCATCCGGCGGGATCTGGTCCATGCCCGTGATGACGCCGTCGGCCCGACCGGTCATCAGCACCGACAGCGCGCTCGGGATCTCGATCGCATACCGCAGCTCGCCCGTCTCGGCGTTGGGGATGCCACCGATGACGAAGGGCACGTTCGCACTGGTGTGCATGTGCGCCTCCATCGCGGCGAACTTGGCCGGCTGGGCCTTCGCGACGTGCCGCGCGCTGAGATCGCCCGAGAGCGGCTGCAGCAACGACGCGGGGACGCCGACGATCAGCGCCACGGTCAGCGCGTGCCGATGGAACGCGTTGCCGGGATCGCGGCGCACGTACCACGCGTGAATGCCCGCCACGGCCATCGCGCAGGCCGTGTAGGCGGCCAGCGTCATGTGCAGGGTCTGGGTGAAGGCCGCGTCGTTCGCCAACGCCGCGATGGGGTCGATGTTCACCGGCCGTCCATTGACGACCTCGAAGCCGGTCGGCGCGTTCATCCACGCGTTGGCGATCACCACGAAGATCCCGCTCACCGCCCCGCTCACCGCGACCATGACGCCGGCCGCGAGATGCGCGCCCTTGGAGATGCGATCCCACCCGTACAGGTAGATACCGAGGAAGATCGCCTCGGTGAAGAAGGCGAAGCCCTCGAGTGAGAACGGCATCCCGATGATCGGGCCCGCCCACTCCATGAACTGCGGCCACAGGAGACCGAGCTCGAACGAGAGCACCGTTCCGCTCACCGCGCCCACCGCGAAGAGGATCGCCGTGCCTTTGGCATCGCGCTGGGGGAGGCCGCGGCAGGCGGCGGCGGCGGTGCGCAGCCGGCGCCATAGGGCGATCACCATCAGGGCGGGCATGCCGATCCCGGCGACCGCGAAGATGATGTGGAAGCCCAGCGAGATCGCCATCTGGGATCGCGCGGCGAACAGGTCGGTCATGAGGTGCTTGGGAGAGTGCTGCAGGGCCGGCGACGTGCCGGCATGGGTCAGTCGAAGTCGAGCGCGAGGTCGAGGGCCGGCGCCGAATGCGTGAGGGCGCCGATGGAGATGCGATCCACACCGCACTCGGCGATCGCGCGCACCGTGTGCAACGTGACGCCGCCGGACGCCTCCGTGATGGCCCGGCCACGGGCGAGGGACACCGCGGCGCGGAGCGCATCCGTCGTCATGTTGTCCAGCAGGAGCATCTCGGCGCCGGCGTGCAGCGCCGCCTCGACCTGCGCGACGGTATCACACTCCACCTGCACCGGCGTGCCCGCCGGCGCGATCGCGCGGCAGCGCTCGATCGCGAGCGCCACGTTGCCATCGCAGGCGCTGAGGTGGTTGTCCTTGATGAGGATCGCGCTGGCGAGGTCCATGCGGTGGTTCACACCACCGCCGCAGGCTACGGCGTACTTCGCGAGCCCACGCCAGCCTGGCAGCGTCTTGCGCGTGTCGAGGATGCGCGTGGCGGTCCCCTGCACGGCGTCGACGTAACGGCCGGTGAGGGTGGCGATCCCGCCCAGGTACTGGAGGAAATTGAGCGCGACGCGCTCGGCGCTGAGCAGGGCCCGGGCATGGCCGGAGAGGTGCAGGACCGTCTCGCCGCGACGCACCCGCGTCCCGTCGGCGGCTTCGACGCGGATCAGCGTCTTGTCGCTGAGCAACGTGAAGGCCCGCTCGGCGAGGGGAACGCCGCAGACGATGCCGTCGGCGCGGGCGACGAGGCGGGCGCGGGCGCGCCGGTCCGAGAGGACCGTGGCGATCGAGGTGAGATCCTCGAAGGCGCGGTCCTCGAAGAGCGCGTCGTGGACCAGATGATCCAGTTCGAGCTCGTCGAGGGGGAATCGCGCCGCCGGCGCTGCCATCACTCGCCGGGGTCGGTGCTGCGCGACGGCAACGACGGGGCCCCGATGGCGATCATCCGCTCGATCGACCGGCGCGCGCGTGCGGCCGTCCCGGGATCGACGGTGATGCGGTGCTGCAGTGACTCGAGCGCGTCGACGACATCGTCGAGCGTGGTGACCTTCATGTATGCGCACACGGCGCCGTCGTTGGCGGCGAAGAACTTCTTGGACGGATGCTCACGACGGAGACGGTGCAGGATCCCGACCTCGGTCGCGACGATGAACTGGTCGGCCGATGACTGCGCCGGACGGCGGATCATCCCCTCGGTCGAGAGGATCTGGACATCCGACCCGTCCACGTCGCCTGCGGAGATCGCCTCCAACACCGGCGTCGCGCAGCCGCACTCCGGATGGATCAGGAACTCGGCCTGCGGATGTAACGCCCGCTGACGGCTGATGTGTTCCGGGTCGATGCCCGCGTGCACATGACACTCCCCCATCCAGACGTGCAGGTTCTCCCGCCCGGACAGGCGGCGCACGTGGGCTCCGAGGTACATGTCGGGGAGGAACAGGATGGGCGTATCGGCCGGGATCGCGTTGACGACCTCGAGCGCATTCCCCGACGTGCAGCAGTAGTCGGCCTCGGCTTTGACCGCGGCGGTCGTGTTCACGTAGGCGACCACCATGGCCCCCGGATGCTCCGCCTTCCAGGCCCGGACCTGCTCCGCGTCGATGGTCGCGGCGAGCGAGCAGCCCGCCGCGAGATCGGGCAGGAGCACCGTCTTCTGCGGCGAGAGGATCGCCGCCGTCTCGGCCATGAAGTGCACACCGCAGAACACGATCACGTCGGCCGTGGTCTTCGCGGCCTCCCGGGACAGGCCCAGGGAGTCGCCGACGTAGTCGGCCACGTCCTGCACCTCGGGGCGCTGATAGTTGTGGGCGAGGATCACCGCGTTGCGCTCAGCGGCGAGCGAGCGGATGCGGGCGTGCAGGACCGCCGTGTCGAGGGCGGTCCGGGAGGAGCTGAGTGAGGCCATGTGTGGAAGTTAAGCGATCCGGGGAGCCGCGCGAAATCGGTCCCGCACGCGACGGAGTGGTGATGGTCGGCGGCGCCCGCGCTGGTAGCGTTGGCGTGCGATCCCGTCCGGGGTCGCTCGGCCACTCCGGCCGACCTACCCCGCGGGGGGCGCGGGGACAATGCACGCAGGAGGCGATATGCGAAAGACCATGAAGCGACTCGTGGCCGCGATGTGCGGCGTGGTGACGATGGCCGCACCGGGGATGGCGTGGGCGGAGGTCCCGTGCTCGACCTACTTCCAGGTGAAGAGCGATGCCACGGGTGGCGAGTACGTGGGCGGGCTGCTGTTCAGCGAGGGCGAGAAGCACCTCACCATCACGTACAACAAGACGGCCACCGGTTCGACGACCGCCACGGTGACATCCGAAGTCGGCACCTCCGGCGCGACGGTGACCGGCGGAGCGGGCACGACGACCACGGTCGCGCTGGAATCCGAAGTCGTCGTGAGTGGGACCTACAACATCGGTGTCTACAAGATGAACGACGGGTCGACGTGGCTGGTGAACTGCGACACCGGCATGCAGCTCCTCTCGATCGGCTGAGGCGGACCGATGCGTACACGGGGAGTGCGGTCGAGCTGCGCCCACGTGGCGCTCATCGCGGTGGTCGCTGGCGGCGGAGCGTGCACAGAACGCACTGCGGCGCCGATCGACGCACAAGCGTCCATGTTGACCTGGGAGCGACCGCTCGTCCTCCCGGATCCCAGAGTCGCCCAGTTCGTGGATTTCGATCCGTTGACCATCCGGGAGCGACGAGGAGGGTTTGCGGCCTTGGACAGGTATGCTCAGCAACTCGTCCTGTTCGACTCCGCGTTCCACGTGGTCGGCAGACGAGGCCGTCGCGGAGGGGGTCCCGGTGAGCTCGACGGCGTCATTCGCCTCGAGCGATGGCGACACGGATTGGCGATCGGAGAAGGTCGCAACGCGCGACTGTCGCTCTTCAACGACGATGGTGACTTTCGCGGCCTCGGCGGATCCCGGTATTATGGGACGCCCTTCGCGATTCGTGACGACCGAACGTTCGCGACACCCTCCCAGCTCACGACCGCATTGGCTGAGATGGCCTCCCTTGATGAGCGGACCAGGCGAACCATCGGGATGCGTCCGCCGGCGACAGACCCCGCCGATGATCGGTTCGTCGGCCTTGACCTCGTGGCGTATCGACCGGATCGCACGTTGCTGGTGCTCGACAATCGCAATGGATCCCTGCACGCCGTGCGCGATGACGGGCAAATGACGGCTCAATGGCACTTTCCCGCAGAGTGGTTGACCTCGCTGCGTTCTCGCAGAAGTGCTCGCGTCTCGACGGTCGAAGCGATCGCCGGGGCACGCGTGCACGGAGCACCGCTCTTCAAGGACCTTTCGGTGACCGGCAGACTCGCATTGATCCTCCAGCCCCTCGCGCCGCACTGCGTGCTACTCGTCGACCTCTCCGAGTCCACAGTGGTGCCTCTTCATGCAAGCACGCCAGACTTACATGACGCGCTCTGCCGAGCGGAGTCTGCCGTACTGACCCAACGAGACCTGGTTGTCGCTGTGAATGACTCACTGCTCCAGTTCGTCTCTCCCTTCAGGGCGCAGCCCACTGTCCGATGATCCGCAGTCTCGTGTTCGTGTGGTCTGGATTCCTGCTCTCCTGTTTTGGCGACCGGCCGGAGCACGATGGCGATGATCGCGCGCTCTGCGCGATCTCGGCGGATGGCGTCATCAGCGGACCGGAGCGCTGGCCGTGCCAGTATCTCATCGATCGCTTCGCGACGCTCGTTGCGGAGTCGCCACCGCCGGGGTCGTATGTCACCGCCGATGATCCGGTCTTCCGGTTTCCGCTCCGGGCTGGCGAGCCATGGGAGTTCGCCTTCACCGGTCCAAGACGCTGGGCAGATACCACCCCCATGCGGATTCGGCAGTTCAGGGCCAACACCGAACTGCATGAGGTCGGCCATTTCTGGCTGTTCCCCGCGTTCTACGGCGTAGCCCACGCCGATACATTCGTCACTAAGTACGGCACCGCTGCCCCCGATTGGCTCGACGAGGCCTGGGCGGTCTGGGCCGAGGGAGCGGCATCGCGGACACAGCGCTTCGAGCAAATGCCCGGACTGAATGCGCCGTCGCTCCGGATGCTGGTCACCATGCGGCACCCCGAACGGTCGTCGAAGGGGCATCAGGCTGCTCGCGTTGACGGGACCACGACGTCCGAGAGTACGACGATCGATCCATGTATCGGAAGCTGCGATTACCTCCCGGATTCGCTACGCGGCAAGTTGATGACCCGACGCATTACACGCCTCCCGAACGGCAGCGTCGACACGACGACCACCTGGGCAACGCGCGCAGCACTCGATTCCACGAGGCGAGCAGAGATCGAATCGAAGCACTTCTATCCCCTCGCCTACTCCCTCCTCCGCTACATCCGCGAGACCGGTGGCGAAGCCGCCGTCCGCGAACTCTTGGCCCGCTACCGCGCCGACCCGACCCCGCGCGTCGAGGTCTTCGCCGGGCTCCCTGGTCTTCCGACCACGATCGACGCCTTCGAACGCGGATGGCACGCCTTCCTCGCCGAGCGCCGGCCCGAGCCAGAGTAGCCTCCGGCCCCGCGGGTCGCGCTGGGCGGGGCGCGGCCCGCATATTCCCCCCATGCTGCCCCAGACCCTCCTCGACGAGACCCGCGCCGCCTTTCCCACCGACGCCCCCGGCGTCACCCTCGGCGCCCCCCTCCACGGTGGTCACAGCCACCCAGAGCCACTGGTACGGATCCCGCTGGCGATGCTCAATCGGCACGGCCTGATCGCCGGCGCCACCGGGACCGGAAAGACCAAGACGCTGCAACTCATCGCCGAACAGCTGTCCGATGCCGGCGTCCCCGTCTTCCTCGCCGACATCAAGGGCGACCTCTCCGGACTCGGCGCGGCGGGTACATCGAGCGCACGGATCGAGCAGCGCGCTGCGGCCTGTGGCTACGACTGGACCGCCTCACCCTACCCCATCGAGTTCCTCTCGATGACCGGCGCGAAGGGCGCGCAGCTGCGGGCCACCGTCTCGTCGTTCGGCCCCTCCTTGCTCGCCAAGGTCCTCGGACTCAACGACACCCAAAGCTCGGTGCTCGCGCTGGTCTTCAAGTATTGCGACGACCACGACCTGCTCCTCATCGACTTCGAGGACCTGCGGGCCGTCCTGCAATACCTCACCAACGACGGCGCGGCCGACATCAAGCAGTACGGCGGCATCTCCAAACAGACCGTCGGGGTCCTCCTGCGCGAGATGATCCGACTCGAATCCCTGGGCGCCGCCCAGTTCTTCGGCGAGCCGGAGTTCGACCTCGACGACCTCTTCCAAGTCGAGCGCGACGGACGCGGGCTCATCTCCCTCCTCGAGCTCTCCGACGTCCCCGACAAGCCGCAGGCCTGGAGCACGTTCATGCTCTGGATGCTCGCCACCCTCTACAACACCCTCCCAGAGGTCGGCGACCTCGACAAACCCAAGCTGGTGTTCTTCTTCGATGAGGCCCACCTCCTCTTCGATGGCGCGAACAAGGCGCTCGTCGATCAGATCGAGACGGTCATCCGCCTCATTCGCTCCAAGGGGGTCGGCGTCTTCTTCGTCACCCAGTCTCCCACCGACATCGCCCCACCGGTGCTCGCCCAACTCGGCAATCGCGTCCAGCACGCCCTGCGGGCCTTCACCGCCAACGACGAACGCGCCCTGCGTGCGGCCGCCCGGACCTTCCCAAAGACCGAGCACTACGACATCCAGGAGACCCTCACGGCCCTCGGAACAGGCGAAGCCCTCGTCACCGTCCTGACCAAGCGCGGCACCCCGACGCCGTCGGTCGCGACCCTGCTCGTCCCCCCGCGCGCGTCCATGGACCCACTCGCCGCGGACGAGTTCAACCGCAGGCTGCAGACCCCGCAGGTCCGCAAGTACGCGACCGCGATCGACCGCGACTCCGCGAGCGAAATGCTGGAGCGCCGAGTCGCCACCGCACGCGAAGCGGCGGCCAACGCTGCGACGCAGGCGGAGACCATCGACAACATCGGTCGACAGAGCGCCAATACCGCGACGCCATCGCGCCAGCGCGGACCTCAGCTCACCGAGGGACAAAAGATCGCGCGCACCATCGGAACGTCTGTCGCCCGATCCATGGCCGTCGCCGTCGCCGGCTCCATCACACGCGGCGTGCTCGGCGCCATGTTCGGCAAACCCACGCGGCGGCGGTGAGCGGGCCGAGCCGTCGCTCGGTCGGCGCGACTCTCGCCCCAGGACTGCTCGTCGCCGCGACCGGCGTCGGCGCCGGCGATCTGGTCACCGCATCGCTCGCCGGCTCGCGGGTCGGACTCGTCGTCGGGTGGGCCGCCGTGCTCGGCGGACTGCTCAAGTGGGCCATCAACGAGGGCACCATCCGCTGGCAGTTCGCCACCGGTCGCTCCCTGCTGGACGGATGGTGGACCCACCTTGGGCCTTGGTTCGGCTGGCTGTTCCTGGGCTATTTCCTGCTGTGGAGCTTCGCGGTCGGCGGCGCACTCATCACCGCCTGCGGGATCGCTGCCACCGCCATCCTGCCGCTCGGGACCGAGACGCAGTCCAAGGTGATCTGGGGC
>ERZ1066135.908-NODE-908-length-12988-cov-7.967989_pt1 | contig 12988 bp, 13 predicted proteins | sample MGYA00382782_ERZ1066135 | MGnify/ENA primary metagenome ERZ1066135 (study PRJEB33369, sample SAMEA5778365) | biofilm metagenome | biome: Industrial cooling water; feature: Water cooling tower basin; material: Biofilm | place: United Arab Emirates | collected...
GTGCATGCGCAGGCCGGCGCCGCTCATGCCGAGCAGGTCGAGCGCGCTGCGGTTGGCGCCGAGCACGCGGCCGTCGCGGTCGACCGCGAGGATGCCTTCCATCAGCGTGCCGATGAACTCCAGCCGCGGGTGGAAGTGCAGCCGCAGCGCGTCGCGGAAGTCGTCGTTGAGCCAGTGGTTCTCGATCATCCGCGCCGACATCTTCACCAGCCCCATCGTGTGGTGGTGGTAGCCGCGGTGGTCGCCGGAGACGTCGAGCACGCCGAGGATGTTGCCGCGCGGGTCGAGGATCGGCGCGGCCTGGCAGGTCAGGAAGTGGTTGGCGTGCATGAAGTGCTCGTCGGCGTGCACCAGCACCGGCGCCTCGTCGACCAGTGCGGTGCCCATGCCGTTGGTGCCGCGGTTGCACTCGGCCCAGTTGACGCCCGGCGCGAGCGCGACCTTGGCGGCCTTCTCGAGGAAGACCTCGTCGCCGATCGAGTGCAGGATCGTGCCCTGCGCGTCGGTCAGCACGACCATGCTCTGGGTCTTGGCCACCTGCTCGAACAGCAGCTCCATCACCGGCGCGGCGTGGGCGAACAGGCGCCGGTTGCGTTCGCGCGCCACGGTGAAATCGGAGCGCGCCACCGGCGTGTAGTCCGGCGTGCCGATGCGGCTCAGGCCGAGCGCCGCGCAGCGCTCGTGCGACTCGTTGATCGACATCACATGCTGGCCGTCGAGCGACAGCGCGCTGGCGATCGGCCGGGCGCTGGCTTCCTCGCGGCGCTTGGCGCGGCTGCCGGCCAGGGTGGACGGCATGCTCGGGTTGGACATCGAGCCTTCCTTTCGAACGGCCATCGGGCCGCCGGTCTCCGTGGTGGAACGGGCCGCCTCGGGCGGACCGGTGTGCCGCGGTACCGGCCCGTTGGCGGGCTTCGGTCGGCGGCGAGCGCGGATGCTAGGCCATGTGCTCGAAATGTTCAATTTCGCAGCACGAGACTCGGGTGGGGGTTCGAAAAAAACCAGGCCACGGTGGTGCGTGAAGCTCCAACCTGGGGCACACGGAGGGAGCAGTTTTCAGGGGCGAACCCTAGGGTTATCACGGTATATGAAGCGCCGTACCGACTTCAGAACATATGCGACGCTCTACCGAAGTGCCTTGCGCCGACGCGGGATGACGTCGCACGCAGTCCGTTTTCACTCCATCACCCGCCCGCGGAGACCGCCAGCCATGCAGAAGACCCTCCACCTCGACCCCGAAAAGTGCACCGGCTGCCTGCAGTGCGAGATGGCGTGCTCCTTCGAGAACTACGCGACCTACGCACCGAGCAAGTCGCGCATCAAGGTGTTCGACTTCCACCACACCGGCCGCAAGGTGCCCTACACCTGCACCCAGTGCGACGAGGCCTGGTGCCTGCACGCCTGCCCGGTGGAGGCGATCACGATCGACCACGCCACCGGCGCCAAGGTCGTCAACGAAACCACCTGCGTCGGCTGCAAGGTCTGCACGATCAGCTGCCCCTTCGGCACGATCAACTACGTGCAGGAAACCGGCAAGGTCCAGAAGTGCGACCTGTGCGGCGGCGAGCCGGCCTGCGCCGAAGCCTGCCCGACCGGTGCGATCACCTTCATCGACGCCAACTGGACCGGCCTGAACAAGATGCAGGCCTGGGCCGAGAAGCTCGGCAACCAGAACGCGGCCGCCTGAGGCGCCGAAGAGATTGAGGAGAACGACATGTCCTGGGCTGGAAAAATCCTTCGCGTCAACCTCACGAACGGCACGGTCGCGTCCGAGCCGCTGAACATGGCCTGGGCCCGCGCCTACCTCGGCTCGCGCGGCCTGGCCTCGAAATACCTGGTGGAGGAGATCGACCCCAAGGTCGACCCGCTGTCGCCGGACAACAAGATCATCTGGGCCACCGGCCCGCTGACCGGCACGATGGCGTCCACCGGCGGGCGCTACACCGTCGTCACCAAGGGCCCGCTGACCGGCGCGATCGCCTGCTCCAACTCCGGCGGCTACTGGGGCGCCGAGCTCAAGTTCGCCGGCTGGGACATGGTGATCTTCGAGGGCCGCTCGCCGAAGCCGGTCTACCTCTCGATCGAGGACGACCACGCCGAGCTGCGCGACGCCTCGCACCTGTGGGGCAAGTCGGTCTGGGAGACCGAGGAGATCATCAAGAAGCAGCACCAGGACCCGCTGACCCGCATCTCCAGCATCGGCCTGGCCGGCGAGAACGGCGTGCTCTACGCGGCGGTCGTCAACGACCTGCACCGCGCGGCCGGCCGCTCGGGTGTGGGTGCGGTGATGGGCAGCAAGAACCTGAAGGCGATCGCCTGCCGCGGCACCAAGGGCGTCGGCAACATCGCCAACCCCAAGGAGTTCATGAAGGCGACCTTCGAGAAGAAGCAGATCCTCAAGGACAACGCCGTCACCGGCCAGGGCCTGCCGACCTACGGCACCCAGGTGCTGATGAACGTCATCAACGAGATCGGCGCCTCGCCGACGCGCAACCACCGCGACGTGCAGTTCGAGGGCGCCAAGGACATCTCCGCCGAGGCCATGGCCACGCCGCGCAAGACCGACGGCAAGAAGCCGCTGGTCACCAACCAGGCCTGCTTCGGCTGCACGATCGCCTGCGGCCGCATCCAGAAGATCGACCAGGGCCACTTCTCGGTCGAGAACAAACCGCAGTACTGGGGCGCCTCGGGCGGCCTGGAGTACGAAGCGGCGTGGGCGCTGGGCAATGCCAACGGCGTCAACGACCTCGACGCGCTGCAGTACGCCAACGTGCTGTGCAACGAGCAGGGCATGGACCCGATCTCCTTCGGCGCGACGATCGGCGCGGTGATGGAGCTCTACGAGATGGGCGTGCTGACCAAGGAGCAACTCGGCACCGACGCGCCCTTCGGCTCGGCGCGTGCGCTGGTGCACTTCGCGGAGATCACCGCCCGCGGCGAGGGCTTCGGCAAGGAGATCGGCATGGGCTCGGCGCGCCTGACCGCCAAGTACGGCCACCCCGACCTGTCCATGAGCGTCAAGGGCCAGGAGTTCCCGGCCTACGACTCGCGCGGCATCCAGGGCATGGGCCTGGCCTACGCCACCAGCAACCGCGGTGCCTGCCACCTGCGCGGCTACACCGTGGCCTCCGAGGTGCTGGGCATCCCGGTCAAGACCGACCCGCTGGTGTCCGAAGGCAAGCCCGACCTCGTCAAGGCCTTCCAGGACGCCACCGCCGCCTTCGACGCCGCCGGCATCTGCATCTTCACCAGCTTCGCCTGGGGCCTGTCGGACGTGCAGCCGCAGGTCGCAGCCGCCTGCGGCGAGGAGTTCACGCTCGAGAAGCTCAACGACATCGGCGAGCGCATCTGGAACATGGAGCGCGACTTCAACAACGCGGCCGGCTTCACCGCCAAGGACGACACGCTGCCCAAGCGCCTGCTGACCGAGCCGGCCAAGACCGGCCCGGCCAAGGGCCTGGTCAACAAGCTGCCGGAGATGCTGCCGAAGTACTACGAGATCCGCGGCTGGAACGCCGACGGCACGCTCAAGCCGGAGACGCGCCAGCGCCTCGGCCTGTAAACCAGCGCTCCCGCGACGAAGGGCGGTCCGAGGCAACTTGAACCGCCCTTTGCCTTTGCTCCCGAGGAATTCCCGATGCGACACCTGATCCTGGGCGCCGGACCGGCCGGCGTCATCGCGGCCGAGACGATCCGCAAGCACGCCCCCTACGACACCATCACCATCGTCGGCGACGAGCCGGAGCCGCCGTACTCGCGCATGGCGATCCCCTACCTGCTGGTCGGCAAGGTCGGCGAGGACGGCACCTACCTGCGGCGCGACGCCGACCAGTTCGTCAAGCTGAACATCGCGGTGCTGCGCCAGCGCGCCGTCGACGTCGACGCCGCGCGCCGCACGGTCACGCTCGACAACGGCAGCATCCTCGGCTTCGACACGCTGCTGATCGCCACCGGCTCGAACCCGGTGCGCCCGCCGATCCCCGGCATGGACCTGCCCGGCGTGCAGCCCTGCTGGACGCTGGAGAACGCGCGTGCGATCGCGGCGCTGGCCCAGCCGGGCTCCAAGGTGCTGCAGATGGGGGCCGGCTTCATCGGCTGCATCATCATGGAGGCGCTGGCGCTGCGCGGCGTCGAGCTGACCGTCGTCGAGATGGGCGACCGCATGGTGCCGCGGATGATGGGGCCGACTGCCGGCAACATGATCAAGCAGTGGTGCGAGAAGAAGGGCGTGCGCGTCTTCACGAGCACCCGGGTCGAGGCGATCGAGCCGTCCGCCGCCGCGGCGCCGGCCCAGGCCGCGGCCCCGTCGTCCGGCGGGCTGCTCGGTAAGGTCGCCAACTTCTTCGGCATGGGTGACGCGGTCACGCCGGCCCCGACGGCGGCGGCGCCCGCGGCCGGCGGCGGCCGCGCGATGCGCGTGCGTCTCTCGAACGGCCAGACGCTCGACGCCGACCTCGTCATCAGCGCCACCGGCGTCAAGCCCAACGTCGCCTTCCTCAAGGGCTCGGGCATCGAGTGCGGTCAGGGCGTGCTGGCCGACGAGCGGCTGCAGACCAACGTGCCCGGCATCTACGCCGCCGGCGACTGCGCCGAGGCCTACGACCTCGCGACCCAGCAGCGTGTCATCAGCGCGATCCAGCCGAACGCCGCCGACCAGGCCTACGTCGCGGCGATGAACATGCTCGGCCGCGGCGCGGTGCTCAAGCGCGTGCCGCAGATCAACGTGCTCGACACGCTGGGCCTGATCTCGGCCAGCTTCGGCGACTGGCAGGGTGTGCCCGGCGGCCAGAGCGCCGAGCTGCACGACCGCGACGGTTTCAAGCTGCTGAGCCTGCAGTTCGACGACGAGCGCCTGGTCGGCTGCAACAGCATCGGCTGGACCGAGCATGTCGGCGTGATGCGCGGGCTGGTCGAGGGCCGCGTGCGCCTCGGCGAATGGAAGCAGAAGCTGATCGAGGACCCGACGCGCCTGACCGAGGCCTACATCGCCCGCGGCCAGGCGCAGTCGCAGTGGGCCCAGACCCACGCGCGGGCGCGCTGATTCGGCGCGATGATGCGCGCATGAAGATCACCTTCAAGCTCTACGCCACCCTCACCGATCATCTGCCGCCCGAGGCGCGCGCCGCCAACCGGGTCGAGCTCGACATCGCGCCGGATGCAACCATCACCGACGTCATCGCGCCTTACGGGCTGCCGATGAAGCTCGTGCATCTGGTGCTGATCAACGGCCACTACATCGCGCCGGAGCAGCGTGCCACGCGGACCTTCGTGGAGGGCGACGTGCTGGCCATCTGGCCGCCGATCGCGGGCGGCTGATGCTGCTCGACATTCCCGAGACGTTCGAGCGCGACACCGCCGGCACCGAGGCCGAGTGGCTGATGCGGCTGCCGGGGGCCTGCGGCGGCGTGCCGATCGTGATCGAAGGGCGCCAGGCGCGGATCGACTTCGGTGCAGGCGCGCGGCTGGAGATCGGCTGGCAGCCGCTGCCGCCGCGTCGCATCGCACTGCTGACGATGGAGCGACTGGCGGTGAATTACCGCTTCCGCGGCGTCGATGCGGCCGAGCGCGTGCGCTTCATGCGCCACTTCGATCTCTACATGCAGCGCGGCGGCGGCTAGCCGCGCGGCTCAGCCGTAGCGCAGCTCGGTCGCCTTGCCCCAGAACACCTTGTACGAAAAGGCCGTGTAGGCGGCGATCGCCGGCACCGAGATGCACACGCCGACGAGGATGACCTTCAGCGCCGCCGGGCTGCTGGCGGCCTGCCAGATCGTCAGCTGGTCGATCACGACATACGGGTAGATGCTGTAGGCCAGGCCGATGAAGCCGAGGCAGAACACCGAGATCAGCAGCACGAAGGGCAGCCAGCACAGCTCGCCGCGCACGATGGCCTTGTCGAGGATCAGCCGCGCGACCACCAGCGCCACGCCGGTCATCACCGGGATCACCATCAGCGCGATCAGCGCCGGCAGCGTGAACCAGCGCTCGCGCACCGTCTCACTGATCCACGGCGTGGCCAGCGAGATCAGCAGCATGCCGACCACCACCGGCGCCCAGGCCAGCTTGGCCCAGTGCACCGCCTTGGCCTGCAGCTCGCCCTCGGTCTTCATGATCAGCCAGGCGGCGCCGAGCAGCGCATAGGCGGCCGGCAGCGCGAGTGCGATCGCCGCGGCGAAGACCGGGTAGTTCCAGCCGCCGTCGCCGAAGCCGCTGATGTAGCGCCCGAGCATCCAGCCCTGCGACAGCGAGGCCAGCAGCGAGCCGGCGAAGAAGAGGCGGTCCCACATCGGCTTGCGTGCCGCCTTCGCCTTGACGCGGAAGTCGAAGGCCACGCCGCGCAGGATCAGACCGATCAGCATCAGCGCGACCGGCAGGTAGAGCTGCGTCAGCACCAGGCCGTGCGCCTTCGGGAATGCCACCAGCAGGATGCCGACGCCCAGCACCAGCCAGGTCTCGTTGGCGTCCCAGAACGGACCGATCGAGGCGATCAGCACGTCCTTCTCCGCGGGCGTGGCGCGGTGCATCAAGAGGCCGACGCCGAGGTCGTAGCCGTCGCTGATGACGTAGATCAGCATCGACAGGCCCATCAGGGCCATGAAGATCACCGGGAGCGCTTCGTCGAAGCTCATCAGGCGCTTGCTCCGCCGACCAGGGCCTTGGCGGCGCGACCGCCCGCTTCGTCGAGCGCGTCGGCCTGCAGCACGTCCTCGGGCTTCTCGGCCATGTACTTCAGCACCGTCACGTAGGCGAAGATCAGCCCGACGTAGACCACCATGTACATCGCGAAAGTCAGCGCGATCATCGGCGACGGGACGGTGGTGGCGGCCACGTCGGCGGTGCGCAGCAGGCCGTAAACGACATAGGGCTGGCGGCCGACCTCGGTGACCCACCAGCCGGCCACCGTGGCGACCCAGCCCGAGAAGGTCATGCCGGCCAATGCCCAAAGCGCCAGCCGCGGGATGCGCTCCGGCACCCAGCCGGCGCGGCGCGCGAGGAACCACGCCGCCCAGCTCGTGGCGAGCATCAGCATGCCGACGCCGACCATCACGCGGAAGGACCAGAAGACCGTCGCCACCGGCGGGTGGGCACCCGGGAAGTCGTTCAGGCCCTTGAGCTCGCCGTCGAAGTCGTGGGTGAGGATGAAGCTCGCCATCTTCGGGATCCCGATCTCGAAGCGGTTGCTGCGGGTCTCCTCGTCGGGCCAGGCGAACAGCAGCAGCGGCGCGCCCTTCTGCGTTTCCCAGACGCCTTCCATCGCCGCGACCTTCTGCGGCTGGTGCTCGAGCGTGTTCAGGCCGTGCAGATCACCGACGAAGATCTGCACCGGGATCAGCAGCGCCGCGACCGTGAGGCCGACGCGCAGCACCTTCGGCGCCGAGCGCTCCGACTGCCCGCGCAGCAGCTGCCAGGCCGACAGCCCCGCCATCAGGAAGGCGCAGGTCAGCGCCGAGGCCAGCAGCACATGCGCGAAGCGGTAGGGGAAGGAGGGGTTGAACAGCACCTCGGCCCAGCTCTTGACGTGGAACACGCCGTCGATCACCTCGTGGCCGGCGGGCGTCTGCATCCAGGAATTGAGGACCAGGATCCAGAACGCGCTCATCGTCGTGCCGAAGGCGACGAAGAAGGTCGCCATCATGTGCACCCGCTCGCTGACGCGGCCGTGGCCGAACAGCATGATCCCCAGGAAGCCGGCTTCGAGGAAGAAGGCCGTCAGCACCTCGTAGCCGAGCAGCGGCCCGGAGACGTTGCCTGTCTTCTCCATGAAGCCCGGCCAGTTGGTGCCGAACTGGAAGCTCATCGTGATGCCGCTGACCACGCCGAGCGCGAAGGACAGCGCGAACACCTTGGTCCAGAAGCGGTAGGCGCCGAGCCAGGCCGGATCGCGCGTCTTCAGCCAGCGCCATCGCATGAACAGCAGGAACCAGCCCAACGCGATCGTGATCGTCGGGAACAGGATGTGGAAGGTGATGTTGGCCGCAAACTGCGCGCGGGCGAGGAGCAAGGCATCCATGCCCGAGACTTTAGCGCGCCGCCCCGATAATCGCCGGCATGGGTGAACGTCTCGATCTGGCCGGCAAGCGCCTCGTCCTGGGGCTGACCGGCGGCATCGCCTGCTACAAGGCGGCCGAGCTGCTGCGGCTGCTGGTCAAGGCCGGCGCCGGCGTCCGCGTGGTGATGACCGAGGCGGCACGCCAGTTCATCACCCCGGTGACGATGCAGGCGCTGTCGGGCCGGCCGGTGCTGACCGACCAATGGGACGCGACCGAGCCCAACGCGATGGCGCACATCAACCTCACCCGCGAGGCCGATGCGCTCGTCGTCGCCCCCGCGAGCGCCGACTTCATCGCCAAGCTGGCCCAGGGGCGGGCCGACGAGCTGCTGAGCCTGGCCTGCCTGGCGCGGCCGATCGACCGCTGCCCGCTGCTGCTGGCCCCGGCGATGAACCGCGAGATGTGGGCGCATCCGGCGACGCAGCGCAACGTCGCGCAGGTGACGGCCGACGGCGCCCGGTTACTCGGCCCCGACACCGGCGAGCAGGCCTGCGGCGAGTTCGGCGAAGGCCGCATGCTCGAGGCGGCCGAGCTGTTCGAGGACGTCGTCGCCGCGCTGTCGCCCAAGCCGCTGGCCGGCCAGCGCGTGCTGATCACCGCCGGCCCCACCTTCGAGGCGGTCGACCCGGTGCGTGGCCTGACCAACCGATCGAGCGGCAAGATGGGTTTCGCGATCGCGCGCGCGGCGCGCGAGGCCGGCGCCGAGGTCACCTTGGTGGCCGGCCCGGTGCATCTGCCGACGCCGCGCGGTGTGACGCGCATCGACGTGCAGAGCGCCGAGCAGATGCTGGCCGCCGTGCTGCCGCTGGCGGCCACGCATGGCCTTTTCATCGCCACCGCCGCGGTGGCCGACTGGCGGCCGGCGAGCCTCGCCGAGCACAAGCTCAAGAAGAACGGCAAGAAGCAGCCGCCGGTGTTCGAGCTGAGCGAGAACACCGACATCCTCGCCACCGTCGCCGCGCTGCCGCAGCCGCCCTACTGCGTCGGCTTCGCTGCCGAGAGCGAGCATCTGGCGACGCATGCGCGCGAGAAGCTGGTGCGCAAGAAGCTGCCGCTGGTCGTCGGCAACCTCGGCCCGGCGACCTTCGGCCGCGACGACAACGCGCTGCTGCTGGTCGACGCCGACGGCGAGCAGCCGCTGCCGGCCGGCGGCGGCACGGCCGACAAGCTCACGCTCGCGCGGCAGCTCGTCGCCGAGATCGCCCGGCGCCGCGCCTCGGCCCCGGTCTGAAGCCTCCCCCGATGACGACGATCGATCTGAAGGTGCTGGACCCGCGCCTGGCGGACCAGCTGCCCACCTACGCCACGCCCGGCAGCGCCGGCCTGGACCTGCGCGCCTGCCTCGACGCGCCGCTGCGGCTCGAGCCCGGCCAGACCGCGCTGATCCCCACCGGCCTCGCGATCCACCTCGGCGACCCGGGCCTGGCCGCGATGATCCTGCCGCGCTCGGGCCTGGGCCACAAGCACGGCATCGTGCTCGGCAACCTGGTCGGCCTGATCGACAGCGATTACCAGGGGCCGCTGATGGTGAGCTGCTGGAACCGCGGCGTCACGACGTTCACCGTGCAGCCGATGGACCGCATCGCGCAGCTTGTGATCGTGCCGGTGGTGCAGGCCGGCTTTCGCGTCGTCGCCGACTTCGATGCCTCGGCGCGCGGCGAGGGCGGCTTCGGCTCGACCGGCAAGGGCTGAGCCGGGGCCGGCTCAGTGCAGGTGCGGCGACGGCGGCGTCGGGCTCAGCACCGTCACGGCCGGCTGGGCGACCGAGCCTTGCTCGATCTCCGCGTCGCTGGCCGCGCGCACGTCGCGCACCTTCAGCGCGAGCACCAGCGCGATGCCGGCGAGCGGGTGGTTGCCGTCGAGCACGACGTGGGTGTCGTAGACCTCGGTGATGGTGTAGATCGCGTCGGGCGGCAGGTCGCGCGCGGAGCTGCCTTCGGGCAGGCCGTCGAACTGCATGCCGGGCTCGATGTGCTCGTCGAAGACGCCGCGCTCCTCGAAGAACACCAGCCCCGCGTCGTACTCGCCGAAGGCGTGCTCGGGCTCGAGATGCAGCGTCGCCTCGAAGCCTTCGCCCTGGCCGACCAGCACCTCCTCGACCTTGGCGAGCAGGTCCTCGCCGCCGACGAAGAACTCGACCGGCTCGACCAGCTCGTCGATCAGGACGCCGTGGGCGTCTTCGAGTCGCCAGCTCAGGCTGACGACGCAGGGCGCGGTGATGAGCATCGAAGGATCATCGCACAATGATTTCCATGATCCGGCCCCACGCCATGGCGTCCGAAGCGCCGCCCGAGCTCGACGCGCCGACCCCGCTGCTCGGCGGGCTGAGCCCGCGCGGCTTCATGCGCCGGCACTGGCACAAGCGCCCGCTGCTGATCCGCCAGGCCCTGCCCGGCGTGGTGCCGCCGCTGGGGCGGCCGGCGCTGTTCGCGCTGGCGGGGCGGGAGGAGGTCGAATCGCGGCTGATCGTGCGCCAGGGCGACTCGTGGGCCCTGCGCCACGGCCCGCTGCCGCGGCGTGCGCTGCCGCCGGTCGCGCAGCCGGGCTGGACGCTGCTGGTGCAGGGCCTGGACCTGCACCTGCCGGCGGCGCGCGCGCTGCTGGCGCGCTTTCGTTTCGTGCCCGAGGCGCGGCTCGACGACCTGATGCTGTCCTGGGCCAGCCACGGCGGCGGCGTCGGGCCGCACGTCGACTCCTACGACGTCTTTCTGCTGCAGGTGCAGGGCCGCAGGCGCTGGCGCATCGCCCCGCCGGGCGATGCCGCGCTGCAGCCCGGGCTGCCGCTGAAGATCCTGGCGCGCTTCGAGCCCACCGAGGACGGGCTGCTCGAACCCGGCGACATGCTCTACCTGCCGCCCGGCTGGGGCCACGAGGGCACGGCCGAAGGCGAGTGCATGACGGCGTCGATCGGCTTTCGCGCGCCGGCGCGCGACGAGCTCGCGCGCGAGCTGCTCGGCCGGCTCGCCGACACGGCCGACCTTGCCGCCTCGACGCGCTACCGCGACGCCGCGCAGCCGGCCACCGCCGAGCCCGGCCGCATCCCGGCGGCGCTGCAGCGCTTCGCCGCCGATGCGGTGGCGCGGGCGCTGCGCGGCGCGGGCGCGCTGGAGGCGGCACTCGGCGAGGTCCTGACCGAGCCGAAGCCGCAGGTCTGGTTCGAGCCCGGCGCGGCGCCGGCGCTCGAGCATGGCGTGCGTCTCGATCCGCGCACGCGCATGATGTACGACGCCGCGCGGGTCTACGTCAACGGCGAGTCGTGGCGCGCCACCGGCCGCGACGCGAGGACGATGCGGCGGCTCGCCGACGCGCGCCGCCTCGAGCCGGGCGAGGTCGCGTGCGCGAGCGCTGCGGCCCGCGCGCTGCTGCTGCAATGGGGCGAGGCCGGTTGGCTGCAGCCGCTGCAGCCGCTGGAGCCGGCCGCGCCACCCCAGGGAAGGAGCCGACGATGAACGATGCCGTCTTGCCCCCGGGCCGCCCGCCCGAGCCCGAGATCGACTCGCGCGACGCCTTCCACGCCGCGCTGCTCGACACCCTGATCCTCGCTGCCGAGGCCGACTGCCCCGAGCTGTGGTTCTGCGACCGCGACTTCCTGGGCTGGCCGCTGGGCTCGCCGGCGGTGGTCGACGCCCTCGGCCGCTGGGCCGGCTCACGCCGCCGCCTGACGCTCCTGGCGGCCGACTTCGACGGCTTCGCACGGACCGCGCCGCGCTGGCACGCCTGGCGGCGCACCTGGTCGCACATCGTGCACTGCCACGCGGTGCACGAGGAACTGGCCGGCAGCGTGCCGACCCTGGTGCTCGCGGCACCGCGGCTGGCGATCCGGCTGCACGACCGCGAACGCCACCGCGGCCGGATCCACCGCGAGTCGGGCGAGCTGGCCGCCTGCCGCGAGCAGATCGACGCGCTGATGCAGCGCGCCTCGGGAGCGCTTCCCGTCACGACGCTCGGACTCTAGGCTGACGGTGCCTTGTCAGCTTGGTAAGGCTAGAATCTGCGTTTTCCTGGAAAGCAACCCGCGTTTTCCAGGAGATGCCGTGGCCTCGGGTGCATCCCCTGCGAGGACTCCGGTGTCGAACCCGATCGCTTTCCCGTCCACTCTTTGAGGAATACCACGATGAAGACGTCGCTCCTGCTCGCCACCCTGATCTCCGCCGCGGCCCTGGTGGCCTGCGGCAAGAAGGAAGAAGTGGCCGCCCCCGCGGCTGCTCCGGCCGCCGCCGCCATCAACGCTGCTGCCTCGGCCGCCGCCGGCGCCGCGTCGGTTGCCGCTGACGCCGCCTCGGCCACCGCCGCCGCTGCTTCGGCCGCCGCCACCGCCGCGACCGACGCGGCTTCTGCTGCGGTCGGTGCGGCGGTCGGTGCCGCCGCCGACACCGCCTCGGCGGCCGCTTCGGCCGTCGACGCGATGAAGAAGTGATCGTTCGCGGGCCCGGCCCGCGCGTATCGCTGTGCCAAGAAAAAGCCGCCCCGAGGGGCGGCTTTTTCATGCCCGCCTGCGGTCGGCGGCGCTCAGCCGAGATCGAGCCAGGTGCAGCCCTCGCCCGGTCCGGCCACCACGATGTCGTCGGGCCCGGCGCCCAGCGCCGTCGCCAGCGCCGCCGCGGCGAGCGCGGGGCGGTTGTTCTGCTCGCTGAGGTGGGCCGCGACGACGTGCCGCAGCCGCGCGTGCCGGCAGGCTGCGAGCAGCTCGGCCGCGAGTTCGTTGGCGAGATGGCCGAGCCGCCCGCCGATGCGCTGCTTGAGGCTGGCCGGGTAGGCCGAGGCCGCGAGCAGCGCGCGGTCGTGGTTGCACTCGAGCAGCAGCGCGTCGCAGCCCTGCAGCGACTCGACCATGTGCGGCGTCAGCGAGCCGGCGTCGGTCAGCACGCCGAGACGGCGCGCACCGTCGCCGCAGCGCAGTTGCAGCGGCTCGGCGGCGTCGTGCGGCACGGTGTAGGGGG
>ERZ1066135.909-NODE-909-length-12951-cov-6.300248_pt1 | contig 12951 bp, 13 predicted proteins | sample MGYA00382782_ERZ1066135 | MGnify/ENA primary metagenome ERZ1066135 (study PRJEB33369, sample SAMEA5778365) | biofilm metagenome | biome: Industrial cooling water; feature: Water cooling tower basin; material: Biofilm | place: United Arab Emirates | collected...
TAGTACTCGGTCACCAGGCCGATCGCGATGCCGGCGAGTGAGCCCGCCACGACGGCGAACCAGGGGCCGAGCGTCGGGTACAGCGAGCCGTCGGGGCGCGTCATGCCCAGGGGCAGCGCGTTGGTGACGAAGTACGCGAGGGTCAGGAACAACCCGGCGGCGATGAACGTTGTATTGCGCAGCGCGGCCGCCGGGTCGCCCTTGGCCAGGATGCGCATGATGAAGATGGCGACCAGCGACGCGACCAGCCCCACCGCCGAGTACACCAGGGGCAGCGTGATCGCGCGGCTGAGCATGCCGGGCGCGATGGCGGTCGAGGTCGCGGCGATCGCGATGGTGGCGATCACGCCGCCGACGTAGGACTCGAAGATGTCGGCGCCGAGGCCGGCCACGTCACCGACGTTGTCACCGACGTTGTCGGCGATGGTCGCCGGGTTCCGCGGATCGTCCTCGGGGATGCCCGCTTCGACCTTCCCCACGAGGTCCGCGCCGACGTCGGCGGCCTTGGTGTAGATGCCGCCGCCCACGCGGGCGAAGAGCGCGATGCTCGACGCGCCCATCGCGAAGCCCGAGATCACCTCGGCGAACAGCTTCGCCGCCGGGGCATCACTGATGCTCCCGCCGAGCCACAGGAAGATGGCGCCGACGCCGAGCAGGCCGAGCGATGCGACGGCCAAGCCCATGACGGCGCCGCCGTTGAAGGCGACGCGCAGCGCCGCTGCCTGCCCGGACGCGCGGGCGGCCTCGGAGGTGCGCACGTTCGCGATGGTCGCCGAACGCATGCCGATGTAGCCGGCGCTCACCGAGGCCAGACCGCCGATCACGTAGGCGATCGCCGTGTTCCAGCTGATGAGGAAGCCAAGGAGGGCGGCCACCACGGCGAGGAACGGCAGCAGCACCGTGTACTCGCGCTTGAGGAAGGCCATGGCGCCTTCCTGGATGCGCCCTGCGAGCACCTGCATCGCAGCGGAACCTGCGGGCTGCTTGGCGATCGCGCCGTACGTCACGAGGGCGACGATCAGGCCGACGGCGCCGATGCCGACGCTGAGCAGCGGGAGGTTGTCGAACATGGGATCGGGGGTTGCGGTGGAGGGCGGATGCGTCGGCGATCAGGCCGAGGCATTGTGGAGATTCATCGCGCGCTCGATCCCGTCCCGGATCCAGCACGCGCACGCGTCAGCGACGCGTGGCAACAGGTCCTTGACCAACTGCGCGTCCAGCCGCCCGAAGGGCGCGAGGACGAAATCGGCGAGATCGCCGATCGCCTGCCGTGGTTCGGTCGGCCCGACGCCGAGGCGGAGCCGGGCGTACTCGCGAGTCCCGAGGGTCCCCTCGATGCTCTTGAGGCCGTTGTGTCCCCCCGCCGACCCTTTCGACCGCAGCCGCATCGTGCCGGCGGGCAGGGCGACCTCGTCCGAGATGACGAGAAGATCGTGGGTGGGGTCCCACCCCTCGCGACGCATGAACGTCGTGAGGGCACTGCCACTCAGATTCATATATGTCTGTGGCTTCACCAGGCGCACGACCTGGTCGGCCACTCGTCCGCTGGCCACGAGGGACGGCCCGTCCTTGCGCCATCCCTCGAAGTGCCAGTGCTCGGCACAGTGGTCCACGGCCCACCAGCCGACGTTGTGCCGGGTCGCCACGTACTCGCGCCCGGGATTCCCCAGGCCGACGATCACTTTCATCGTCGGCTCGGGGACTTACTTGGCGTCGGCGTCGTCCGCCTTGGCCTTGCGGATCACTTCGGGCTCGGCCTGCGCCGTCTCGTCCGTCGAGGCGGCCGCACGGGACGCCGAGACCAGACAGACGGTCGCGTCGGCATCGGTCAGCAGCGTGACGCCGGCGGGCAGCGCGACATCGCGAGCGTGCAACGAGTGCCCGATCGTGAGCGCGGTGACGTCGAGCGTCAGCTTCTCCGGGATCGCCGACGGGTCCACCTCGAGCTCCAGCTCGTGCATGGTCTCCTCGAGGATACCGCCATCCATGCGAACGCCGGCCGGCACGCCCTCGAAGACGAGCGGGACCTTGACGGTCACCTGCTCACCGGCCACCAGCTCCTGGAAGTCGATGTGCAGGATGTTGCGCTTGACCGGGTGGCGCTGGATCTCACGGATCAGCGTGCGGGTGGTCGTGCCATCGACGGACAGCTCGACGACCGTGCTGGCGGCGACGATGCGCTCGAGCAGACGCTCGACCGTGCGGGTCTCGACGGCGAGGGACTGCGGCGCGCGGCGGTGGCCGTAGATGACGGCGGGGACGTGGCCGGCGGCGCGGAGCTTACGGGCGACACCCTTGCCGGTGTCAGTGCGGGAGGCCGCGGACAGAGTAGCGGTAGCCATGATAGGAACCTTCGGGGCGAACGTGCGTGAGGAACGAACGACGGATCAGTCGAACAGCGAACTGACCGACTGGTCGCTGTGCGTGAAGCGGATGGCCTTGGCCAGCAGCTCCCCGACACTGAGGACCCGGAGCTGCGGGAAGTGCCGCTCCGGGGGCAACAGGATGGTGTCCGTGACGGTCACCTCCGTGATCGGCGCGTCGCGCAGGCGTTCCACGGCAGGGCCGGAGAACAGCGCGTGCGTCGCGCAGACGTACACATCTTTCGCGCCCATCGCCTTCAGGGCGCGGGCCGCCTCGCAGACGGTGCCGGCGGTGTCGATCATGTCGTCGGCGATGAGGCAGTCCTTGCCCTCGACGTCGCCGACCACGTTCACGACCTCCGACACATTCGGCGCCGGGCGGCGCTTGTCGATGATCGCCAGGGACCCATCAAGGCGCTTGGCGAACCCACGTGCCATCTTCGCCGATCCCACATCTGGCGCGACGACGACGATGTCCTGCAACTTCTTGCGGCGGTAGTGTGCGGTGAGCACCGGCGCCGCATAGAGATGATCGACGGGCACGTCGAAGAAGCCCTGCAACTGGTGCTGATGGAAATCGAGTCCCAGCACCCGGTCGGCGCCCGCCGCCTGGATCATGTTGGCCATCAACTTCGCCCCGATCGCGACGCGCGGCTGATCCTTCCGGTCCTGCCGCGCATAGCCATAGTAGGGCAACACCACCGTCACCCGTGCGGCCGAGGCGCGGCGGGCGGCGTCGATCAGCAGCAGGAGCTCGATCACGTTCTCGGCGGGCGGGTTCGTCGGTTGCACGATGAACACGTCCGCGCCGCGCACGTTCTCGTCGATGCGCACGAAGATCTCGCCGTCGGCGAATCGCGTGACCGTCGCACGGGTCAGCTCGACGGCGAGGACCTTCGCGATCTCATCGGCCAACGGCGCATTCGCCGTGCCCGTGAGCAGCTTGATCCGATGACTTCCTGTTGCCGACCCGTCCATGCGACGACCTTGAAGGAGCGAAGAAAAGAACAGCCCGCGACCGACCCCCGTGGGGCCGCCCGCACCTGCATTGCCCCCGGTGGATTCGAACCACCATTCCCTGATCCAAAGTCAGGTGTCCTGCCATTGGACGAGGGGGCATTGAACCGACAGCCCTTAAAACTAGCACAATTGAGGGCCGAGCGGGACAGGGGGGCGGTCCGCCGCGTGGGACCGGGGGGGCCGCTCAGACGCCGGTGGCCGTCTCCACGCGCATCCAGCCCGCTGGCAGCGGGATCGCCGCGGTCGTCCCCACCGCGAACAGGGTGCTCCCCGAGCCCGACATCCGGGCGATCCGCGCTCCCGCCGCCTCCAGCGCAGCCCGCACCTCGCCGAGCACCGGGTACCGCCCGAACACCACCGACTCGAAGTCGTTGGTCTGGGCCGCCTCGACCTCCGCCCAACTCCCGAAGCCACGGTCGGTGAACTGCGGCAGAGGCGCGGCGCCACCTGCGGCCTGTCGCGCCTCGGCCAGTGCCCCGTAGGCCTGCGCGGTGTTCACCCCGAAATCCGGCAGGATGACGCTCACGGGCTGACTCGGCAGCGGGGGGAGCGGGTGCAACCGTTCACCGTAGCCGGTCCCCAGCGCCAACGCCGCCCCGCTGAGGGCGAAGGGCACGTCGGCCCCGAGGCGGGTCGCCAGCGCATGGAGCGCCACTTCGTCCAGCGGTGCCGGGGCGAGGTCGTTCAGGATGCGCAACACCGCCGCCGCATCGGCGCTGCCGCCGCCCAGACCCCCGCCCGCCGGGATCCGCTTGGACAGCCGGATCTCCCAGCCCGCGGGCCAGCCCGTCAGGGCGGCGAAGCCCTCGGCGGCCCGCCAGGCCAGGTTGGTCGGCGCCGGACCCAGAGACACCGCCCGTGCGCCCTGCCACTCGACCTCAAGGCCGCGCGACCCACGCGTCGGACGCAGCACCACGGTGTCCGCCAAGGCGAGACGCTGGAACAGCGTCTCGAGGCGGTGATACCCGTTCGCGTCCCGCGTGAGGATCCGCAGGGCGAGGTTCACCTTGGCGTGGGCGTCCGCGCGGCCCTCCATGCTCATGTGCCGCCGCTCGCCTCTCGCACGGCGCCCATCGACATCCCCAGGCGGATGAAGTACCACGCCCCGATGAGCGTGATGGGAATGAAGCTCAGGATGTGGAAGCCCAGCGCCCAGGACACGGCGTCGGTCTCGGCCACCCCGTAGAGCACCAGCGCGGTCTTCCCGGCGATCTCGAAGACGCCGAAGAAGCCCGGCGAGCTGGGGATCGACACGCCGATCGCGATCACGCCCTGCACCAGCAGCGCCGCCGACATCGGGACCTCGAGCCCCAAGGCCTTGAAGCCCAGCCAGAACGCCGCAGCGTTGGTGAGCCAGTGGGCCAAGGTCCACGCGAACACCGACGCGAAGCGCGCGGGGTCGCGGAGCACGCCCAACCCGTTCGTGACGTTCGTGATCAGCAGCCGCACGCGCGGCTCCCAGGCCGGTCGCAGCGTCCGGACCATGCCCGACCCGAGCGCAACGACCCGGGCCGGAGCGAACGCACCCACGGCCAGCACCGTGAACGCCGCGACGACGAGCAGGGTGGAGGTCGCCACGACCGCGCCGATGGTCCGGTCGCCCAGCGCGGTGGCCGTGCCGAACGCGGGGTCCAGCGCGGCCAGCGCGAGCAGCATCACGAGCACGGCGGCGTCGAAGGTGCGGTCCACGGCCAGCGAGCCGAGGGCCGCCGTGAACGGCACCTGCGGGTCATAGCGTCCGATCGCATAGGCGCGGGCCAACTCACCGGCGCGGGCCGGCAGCACGTTGTTCACCATCATCCCGATCGCCGTGGCGCGCCACAGGGCGCCGAGCGGGACGTTCGGGGCCAGCGGGTGGAGGATCACCCGCCAGCGCAGCGCCCGGAGCGGGAAGATCAGCTGGGAGACGATGGTCGCGACGGCCCACAGCGGGAGGTCGCTGTCACGCAGCGTGGCCCAGATGTCGGTCCACCGCTCGTTCCGCAGGGTCCAGTAGAGGAGGCCGACGCTCAGCAGGATGCCGAGCGCCGCGCGCAGGGATCGTGTCACGGGCTACTCGGTGCGCGCGAGTTCGAGCAACGCGAACAACTCCTCGACCGCGTCGGGCGAGGGTGGCGTCGCCTCGCGCTGGAACAGCTCCCGCAGGGCCATGGCCCGCTCCAGGGCGGCCTGCCCGCGGTACAGCAGCTCGTCGATGGAGATCAGCTCTTCTTCGAGCACCACCGGCGGCGACAGCGGCGTGGCGTCGAGCCCACCCAGGCCCTCGATGCCGCGATCCAGGAGCGCGTGCAACTCGGCGCCGTGCGTGCCGGAGCGCCCCCGCGTCACGACCTTCGTGGGCACGGACCGCCGGGCGGGCGTGAGCGCGGGCACCGGGCTCGGCGCCGGGGTCGCGATCGGCTCAGGGGCCCACGCCGGCGGTTGCGCTGCAGCGGGCGCCGGGGCCGTAGCGGGCACCGCGCCCGCAGGGGCCAGCGACTCGATCGGGATCGGGTCGCCACGCAGGATCGCTTGGAGTCGCTCGGCGAGCGGCGACGCGTCGCCCGCGTCGCTGAGGCTCAGTCCGATCCGGTCCGCCGTCTGGAGGACCTCGGGCGAGAGGGCATGCGCGCCGGCGCTCACCGTGTCGAGCGCGCGCGCGACCGCGGGCTCGCTGAACGAGGTGGCGAGGGCCGAGATGGTCCCGAGCGCACGTCGCAGGGCCGCGACGTTCACCGCATGCGCCGGCCCATCTGCGCCGCGGGCGGCGTCGGCCACGACCCGGCGCAGGTGTTCGGCGGGTGCCACGACCTCCGCACGGAAGCGGGCGGCGCGGGAGGTCGGGGGGGCACTCGAGGCGACGATCAGGTGCGGCCCTTCGTCGCCGAAGAACAGCGCTTCGATGGGCTGGATCGTGACCGCTTCGGTCTCCACACTGAGCGTCGCGTCGCTGACGTCGGCGAACTCCTGCAACGCGTCGGAGCGCGTCGGCGGTCGCTCGCCCCGATGCATGGCGGCCGCGGCTTCGGTCAGCACGCGGGCCACTGCGGCCATCAGCGGCCGGTCAGCATCGCTGGACGCCGGCGGGGATTCCTCGAGCTGTGCGAGGCGGTCGTCGAGGACCGCGATGACCTCACCCACCGGGGGGAGTTCCTGCAGGGCCGCCATGCCGCGCAGGGCGCGGACCCGCGGCGTGCAGGCACTCCAGGCGCTGAGGTCGTCGCCGCGCAGGGCCTGCGCGCAGAGGTCGAGTTCGCTCGCGATGAAGGCGCGGACCGCCGGCGCCGCCGTGCCCAGGGGGGTGGCCGCGGCGCGCTGCGGTGCGACGCGGGCCAGCTCGTCGCGGCGACGGCTGGCGCGGGCGTCGTCGTCGGACGACCAGGTCCGCACGTTGCGGACGAGGATCTTGAGATCGTCAATGGTGCTCACCGCGGTGCCGCGCACGGCCACGTTCCAGGGGATGGCGCCTTCCCGGATGCCCTTGGCGAGGCGTTCCAGTCCGATGGCGACGGTCGCGATGGGCTCTTGCCGAGCCATGACGGCGGCGCCACGCAGCGCCCGCGCCTCGGTCAGGAACTCCGCCCCGTCGAGCGGCGCCGTCGCCGACGCCGCGACCAGCGCGTCGAGCCGCTCGAGGTAGTCCGCCGCTTCGAGGGTGAAGAAATCCAGAAGTCCAGTGGCGCCCATCGTCACTCCGGTGATCGTGCGAATCTGCTCTCCGGGGGCGAGCGGGTCAACGCGGCCGCGCGGCGTCCATCGCCACCCGCATCGCCCGCACGGCCCCGTCCATCCCGAGGAATACCGCTTGAGAGACGATCGAGTGGCCGATATTCAACTCCTCGATCTCGGGGATCGCGGCCACCGGGCCCACATTGGCCACGGTGAGACCGTGCCCCGCGTGGACGGCGAGGCCGAGGCGCGCGGCGTACTGCGCGGCGTCCCCCAGCGCCCTGAGGCGGGAGGCCTCCTGCGGCGCCTCGGCATACGACCCGGTGTGCAGCTCGACCGCATCCGCACCGGCGGCGACGGTCGCCTCGACGGCCGCCGGGTCGGGATCCACGAACAGCGCGCTGCGGATCCCCGCCGCCGCCAGCTGGGCGCAGGCGTCGCGGATGGCCGAGGCGTGCCGGGCGACATCGAGGCCACCCTCGGTGGTCACTTCGTCGCGTCGCTCGGGGACCCAGGTGACCTGGAAGGGGGCGAGGGCCACGGCGATCGCGAGCATCTCGGGTGTGCACGCGAGCTCGAGGTTGAACGGGGCCGGCAAGGCGCGCAGCGGCGGAAGGTCGCGGTCCTGCAGGTGCCGGCGGTCCTCGCGCAGGTGCCCGGTGATCCCGTCGGCCCCGGCGGCCAGCGCCTGCTGGGCCGCGCGCACGGGGTCGGGCTCGAGCCCCCGCCGGGCCTGCCGCAGCGTGGCCACGTGATCGATGTTGATGTAGAGACGCTGGTACGGGAGTGGCGACGGGGACGCTGGCATCGGTGCGAGCGGTGGGTTAGGGTTCCGGCGCACCCTTTGGCGCACGGAGAATCCGGTGATCCGATATATCGTGGTGGCCTGCATCCTGCTGTCGGCCTGTCGCCCCAGCGGGAGCACGCAGGTGATGGGCGCGAGTTCCCCCGAGGCGGCAGTGAACGCCTTCATGACGGCCGCGAAGGCGCAGGACCTGCAGGCGATGTCCGAGGTCTGGGGCAGCGCGCGCGGGTCCGTCCGTGAGACGATGGAACGTACCGAGATGGAGCGTCGGCAGCTGGTCCTGATCAGCTTGCTGTGTCAGGAAGGGTCGAGCCTGGCGGGTTCCACGCCCGGGACCGATGGCCGCCGGATGCTGCGGGTCGAGATGACCCGCAGTGGTCGCACGGTGCCGGTCGTCTTCACGACCGTCCGCGGTCCGGGCGATCGCTGGTTCGTGGAGGACGTGGAGGTCCTGCGCCTGCAAGAGCTCTGCGCCGGCCGCTGAGCCAGGCACCTTCCGGGGGGCGTTAGTATTCAGTCAGTTCGACGAGGATCCCTCCCATGGACTTCGGGTGGAGGAAGGCGATGCGCTTGCCCTCCGCCCCGATCCGCGGGACCTCATCGATGAGCGTGATCCCGGCCTGACGACAGCGTTCGAGCATGCCGTCTAGGTCGTCCACCGCCATCGCCATGTGATGGATGCCGGTCCCGCGCTTGTCGATGTATTTCGCGATCGGGGAGTCGGGGCTCACGGGCTCCAGCAATTCGACGAGGGAGCCGCCCGCCGCGAGACCGGCGATGCGGGCCCCGTCACTGTCGGCGAGTGGGACCACCGGCAGGCCGAGGATGTCGCGGAAGAAGGGCAGGGCGTCATCGATCGCGCGCACGGCGAGGCCGAGGTGCGCGATGGTGGCGCCGCGGGGAGGCGGAGTCGATGGGAGATCCATGGGGGACGCTGCGGGAGGGCGACCTCGAAACGTAATTCGGAACCGGGTCGGCGCGATGGCGTCGGCCGCACTCAGGAGCGGCAAGGTATGGGACAAGCGGTCGCAGTCAGTGATGCGGACTTCTCGACGCGGGTCGAGGGGCAGCAGGGCGTGACGATGGTGGACTTCTGGGCGGCCTGGTGCGGCCCCTGCCGCATGATCGCGCCGATCGTCGAGGAGCTGGCCGGCGAATACGCGGGCCGGGCGCAGGTGGCCAAGCTGGACGTCGACGCGAACCCGAAGTCGGCGGCCAAGTTCGGGGTGCGCTCCATCCCGACCATCCTGTTCTTCAAGGATGGCAAGCTGGTCGATCAAGTGGTGGGTGCGGTACCGAAGTCGGCACTCGAAGCCAAGCTGCAGCAGCACGTGTGAGTGCTGACGGTCCGCGCTGTTGCGCGGGCGTGTGGTGGCACGTTGATTGCGGCGTCAGGGGGTCGATCCCCCTGACGCCGTTCTCCTTTTCGCCCCGCGCCTTCGCATGTCCGCCGCCCGATTCCATGCGTTGCGGTACCCCTACGAGCGTGTGCTGCTCGCCCGGACGCGGCTGGCCTACGCGCACCTGAAGAACCTGCTGTCCGACGCCAAGCGGGACCGGCGGGCCCGGGTGTTCGGCTATGTGGCGGTGTGGTTGGCCGACGAGCTCCTGCTCTTTTACCTGCAGGAAGGCGAACTGGTGACGGTCACGCGCACCCGGGACGGGCAGCGGTTCCAGCGCATCGCGCTGCGCGATGCCATCCGGCTGGTGCCGACGGCCGCGGAGTACGGCTCCATCTGCTTCCACGAGGCCGACGACGAGCAGTTGGCGTGCATGTACCAGGCGCAGGTCGAGCCGCCGCTGCCCTGGCCCGATGAGTTGCCCTTGGCCGATGCCGACGCGATCACTCGCTACCTCGACGCACTGCTCTTCGACGGCGTGCTCGAGGTGGATTGCGACGGGGTCTTGCACTATGTCGTGTATCGTGCCGGGCGCGCCGTCCGCTGTTTCCTGACCGGGATCGAGGGCGTCGATCCGCTCGACGCGCTGGCCGTGCTGTGGCCCATCGATGGACAGGTGACCGTGCGCCGTTGGGGGGTGCCGGTGCCGGTCGTCGAGCAGCCAGCCCCCGCGCTGATCGATGTGTACCGCGCCCTGATGGTCGGCGTGCTGGACGGGTTGCGGGCCGCCGGAGTGCGCGACGCCGACGCGCTGGCCGAGCGCCTTCGACGCGATCATATGGCGCGCTCGCCGTGGTTGGCTCCCTTCGGCCCGGCGCACGCCGGAGAGCCTCCGTCGGCCGACCCGGTGACCACGCCGGCCGAGCTGACCCACGGCATCGCGATGTGGCTGACGGACTTGCTGTGGGCCTGTGCGCTCCCGCCGGAGTCGCCGCCCGAGCTGCTCCTGCAGCAGGTGACGCGGGAGCGGCGGCACGCGCTGCAGTCGGCGGGCTTCTTCGACGAACTGCCGTGGCGCGTGAGCTGAGCGCATCGGTCGACCCCGGGGCGCTCTACGTCGTGAGCACGCCGATCGGCAACCTCGGTGACGTGACCGCGCGCGCGGCGCAGATCCTCGGGGCCGTCGACGAGATCCTCGCCGAGGACACGCGCACCACGCGGGTGCTCCTTGAGCACCTCGGGGTGCGGACCCCATTGCGCGCCCTGCACGAGCACAACGAGGCCGCGCAGTCGGCCGGCGTCGTGGCACGGCTGCAGGAGGGCGCTTCCATCGCGCTGGTGAGCGATGCGGGGACGCCGCTGGTCTCGGATCCTGGCGAGCGCCTGCTGCGCGCGGTGATCGACGCGGGGTGCCGGGTCGTGCCGGTGCCCGGCCCCTCGGCGGTGCTGGCGGCCCTCGCGGCCTCGGGCCTCCCTGCCGTCCCCTTCAGCTTCTTCGGCTTCGTGCCGCGGCGAGGGCGGGAGCGCGAGGTGTTCGAGGCGCAGCTGCGCGACAGTGCCTGGACCACTGTCTGCTTCGAATCGCCGCACCGCGTGGTCGAGACGCTGACGCGGTGGCGGGACAGCGGTATGGCCGACCGACCCGTGGTGCTGGCGCGCGAGCTGACCAAGCACTTCGAGACCTTCGTGCGCGGAACGGTCGCGGAGGTCGCCGCGTATCTTGCAGAGCAGGCGCCGCGGGGCGAGATCGTCCTCGTGCTGGGCGGGGCACCGGTCCGCGCGGGTCCTGATGTACAGGATCTCGCGGCGCAGGTGGCCGCCTGGCGGGCCGCGGGGGACACGCCACGCACGATCCAGCAGCGACTCACGACGGAGTTTGGGGTAGCACGCAACATGGCGTATCGGCTCGCACACGAATGAGGCGTCTCGGGGCATGGAGCGTCGGTGGCGTCGCCACCGCGGTGGCGGCGCTGATCCTGGCGTCGTCGGCGGCGTCGCCAGGCGGGGCGGCGACTGCCGTGCGTGGCGGCGTGACGACTGCCGCGCCTGGCGGGGCGACGCCGGCCGCGACACGCACCGCCGCGCTGGCGGTGGGTCGGCTCCAGTACGAGGGGGGCGGTGACTGGTATGCCAACCCGTCGAGCTTGCCGAATCTCATTGCGGCGATCCGTGCCCGCACCACCATCGCCGTCGCCCCCAACGAGCTGCGCCTGCGGCTCAGCGACGCGCGGCTTTGGGATGTGGGATTCCTGCATGCGACCGGACATGGGAACCTGCGCTTCAGCGACGAGGAACTGGAGCGCCTCCGGAGCTGGCTGGCGAGTGGTGGCTTCTTGCACCTCGACGACAACTACGGGTTCGACGAGAGCGTGCGCCGCGAGTTGGCGCGCCTGTATCCCGATCGCCCGCTCGTGACGGTCGCGCGGACGCATCCCATCTACCACGCGGTGTATGACCTGCCCGATGGGTTGCCCAAGATCCATGAGCACGATGGCAAGCCGCCGGAAGGCCTCGGCATCTTCCTCGGCGAGCGGCTGGCGGTGTTCTACTCCTACGAGAGCGATCTCGGCAACGGGTGGGAGGACCCGGGGACCCATCCCAACGATCCGCCCGAGAAGCACGAGGCCGCGTTGCGGATGGGGGTGAATCTCTTCGTCTACGCGGTGACGAGCCGCCCCGTCTCGTGAGTCTGCACGCGCGCCTCACCGCGATGGCCGCGCAGGTGGCGCGCGCCGATCTGGTCGCCGCCCTGAGCGTGGCGACGGCGGTCGCCTGCGGCGTGGCGGCGGTCGGGGCGTGGTCGCTCGGGGATGGGCGCTGGCTGGACTGGTCCCGCGCGTGGCCTTTCGTCGTGTGGGCGGTCGTGTTCACCGGGACCGGTGCCGTGTGGCGTCGGCGCCGGCGATCGCGGCGATTCCCGGCCTCCGCGCTGGAGATCGCCGCGGCGGTGGAGCGTGAACAGGGCCTGCGGGACGGGGCACTCGTGGGCCTGTCGCAGGTGCGCGAGGACCACAGCGCGCTGGTCGCCCGGGACGTCGCCCGCCTTGCGGCGCGACTTGGCGACGGGGCGTGGGCCCCGGGGCTTGCCCGGGCGGCGGCACGTACGCAGCGGCAGGCCGTGATGGCCGCGGCGGCGACGGTGTTGGTCGCCGGCGCGACGGCCGCGCGCATGCCCGATGGTTGGCGTGCCCTGCTCTCGCCGGTCGCCGCGTGGCGGGGGGAGTTGCTCGCACCGCTCTCGCTGGCGCGGACGCCTCCGCTGGTGGTCCGCGGCAGCGACCTCGTGGTGACGGTCGCCGCCCCCGGCCGACGGACGGTCAGCGTCGCGTGGCGTGCGACCGGCGCGATGTGGCGCGACACGACGCTGCGCGTCCGTGACGGCGAGGCCCGCTTCGTGCTGCCGGGTGTGGATGCGCCGCTCGCGGTGGTGGCCACGGACGGTCGCGCGCGCTCCGACACGCTGGACGTCGGGTTGCGTGAGCGCCCCTACGCGGGCGATGTCCGTCTGTTGGCGACGTACCCGGCGTATCTCGCACGCGCTGCGGAGGAGCTGGCGCTCGATGCGATGCTCCGTCTTCCCGAGGGGACGATCCTCGCGTGGGAGACGCGCACGGCAGGGCTGAGCGCGCTGGCATTGCGCAGTGGCGGGGACACGCTGCGGACCCGCGTGGTGGATGGCCGCGCCAGCGGACGCGTCACCGTTCGCGCGTCCGCCACGTGGGAGTGGGTCGCAGAGCCGGCGGCGGCGGATCTGCCGTCGCCGCTCTGGATCGAG
>ERZ1066135.910-NODE-910-length-12939-cov-6.800838_pt1 | contig 12939 bp, 13 predicted proteins | sample MGYA00382782_ERZ1066135 | MGnify/ENA primary metagenome ERZ1066135 (study PRJEB33369, sample SAMEA5778365) | biofilm metagenome | biome: Industrial cooling water; feature: Water cooling tower basin; material: Biofilm | place: United Arab Emirates | collected...
CCGTACTTCGCGCGCGGCCAGGGTTGGACCTACACGCCGACGCAGCGCACGCTGAGCCTCTCCGAGGCCGGCGACGTGGCCTGGTTCGACGAGCTGCTCCACAACGAGAAATACGGCGAAGTGCGGGGCAGCGGCGTGCTCGTGCGGCGCGGGGGCGCGTGGTGGATCGAGCAGTACGTGATGAGCTTCACGGTGCCCAACGAACTGGCGGGGCGCTGGCTCGAAGTGCGCCGCGCCGCCGCTGAGACGTCACGCTAAGCCGCCTTGCGATAAGGACTTACGGCTTCGAGCGCGCCCGGGACGCAGGGCCCGGCGAAGGTCGGTGGGCTGCGGCGGTGGCGCCGCGAGCTCGTCGCCGACCCGCCGTGCCGCGCTTCGCCCGCGCGGGTGCGCCGCGTCGGGAGGCGCGTGCGGTCCAAGGACATTGCATTTGGCTTCGCGCAGCCCGAGTGGGCGACTTCGAGGGACGCGTGCTGCCCTGCGATCGAGCGCGCGCGAGCGTGAGCAGCAGGTGGGTGCGCGCGGTTCGCACTCGGCTGCGCAGCGGCTGTGCGAGCGATGCACCGCGCGCGCGCTCGGGCGGCGCGCGCTGGATTTCCGCTGGAAATCCGCACTTTTCTCGCCGCGACGCACTGGAAGCGCCAGGAACGTTTCTCTACAACGCGCTCGAACCTACGGGCGCGGTTGCGACCCGAGAATCGTTCAAAACCCCCGCAAACCAAGGAGAAAATCGAATGGCTGCGAAGACGAAGGCTGCGGCTGCCAAGCCGGTCAAGATCACCCCGGCCGCCAAGGTCCGCACGAAGGGCGAGATCTACAACACGATCGCCGAAGCCACGACGCTGTCGCGCAAGCAGGTCGTGTCGGTGTTCCAGGCGTTCGAGCAAGTGCTCGCCGCCGACCTGGGCAAGAAGGGCCCGGGCATGATGCAGGTCCCCGGCCTGATGAAGGTCACCGTCGTGCGCAAGCCCGCCACCAAGGCGCGCGAAGGCATCAACCCGTTCACGGGCGAGAAGACGATCTTCAAGGCGAAGCCGGCCCGCAACGTGGTCAAGGTTCGCCCGATGAAGAACCTCAAGACGATGGTTTGATTCGGCTGCGCCGCGATGCGCGCAGCGCGCGCGTTGTGGCCTGCGTTCCACTCGAAGCCCGTGCGGCCCACCCGGCTGCGCGGGCTTCGAGCTTTTTCTTCGCGCTGTGTGCGAGCGTTTAGCCGCGCCGCCGCGCTCTGCGCGCGCTGCTCACAGCGCATTCGCACGCGTGCGTTGCTCGCTTGAGCCTCACGCTTTCGCACGCGGCGCGGTGTGGTGCGGCGCTGCGCTACGCAGGCTTGCGTGCGGTCGGCGTCACGCCGATCAACACGCCGACCGCCAAGGTCCACGTCGGAAACGCTGCGACGAGCGGGATCGCTTCGGCGACGAGCGCCGGCAGCAGTTGCCAGCGGAAGCCGAGCACCCAGAACAGCAGCACCGCGGTGACGGCGTCGACGCCAAGCTGCGCGGGCGGAGCGAAACTGGTGGCGAAGCTCACGGCGTCGCTCAATGCCGCGATCGCGAAGGCGAGCGCCTTGCGCCGCGCCGAAACGCCCGCGCTGTCGGGCGCGGGTGCTTCCTTCGGCGCGCTCGTCTCTGGCGTCGAGCGCACGGCGCCGCTGGGAGCGATGTCGAGCGTGCGCGACGGCTCGACGCCGTCGTTCTCGCGCGCGCCACCTTCTGCTTGCGTCGGCCGCATGGACCAGAAGCTAGGCCTCGGTCGCGCGGCGCGCCAGGGGCGTTTCTCGGCGGCGGCGCCGTGGAAGAACCGTGCGCCTGCGGCGTCGCAAATGCTGGCGCGCGCTCCGTCGCTGGCGGGCGATCCACAACGCGCGCGGAGAGCGGTCCATCGATCCGCGTGATCCATGCACAAAGGAAAGTTCCTCTGGAGCGTTGTGCGAGTCGGCTGCACGGTGGCGTTGGTCCTGACGGTCGCCGCGGCCTGGACCGCTTGCAGCTACGCGTACCGCGCCACCTCCAAAGAGCGCTTGCCGCACGCGGAGGACACGCCGCAGCCTGTGCAGCGTCTCGGTCCGCCGGAGGTGCAGTTCGAGCAGCACACCTGCGGCCTGCACGCCCTGGCGCTCATCTACCGCGCCCACGGGCTCGATCCGGAGCGAGAGCGGCTGCGCGAGCGACTGGGAGTCGACGTGCCTGCGATAGAAGGCGAGCCGGGCACGACCGGTACGTTGCATCCCGATCTCCTGCGCGTGCTGCGCCAGGATCATTTCGATGCGCGCTGTCTCGACCTCGAGAGGAAGGACGCCGCGCCCGCGCTGCAGAGCTTCGTTTCCGCAGGTCATCCGGCCCTCATCCTGATCGCGTTGCCGGACTCGGAGGTGTTGCACTGGGTCGCAGCCGGGAACGCTGACGAAGCTGGTCGGCTGCGGATCTACAACTCGCTCGTCCGCGAGCCCTACGACGTCGAACTCGACGAGTATCTCGCGCGGCAGGCGCTCTCCGTGGTGACGATCGCCGCCGACGCGAACGTGCAGTTCGTCAGCGCGAAGGCGACCTACTCCGAAGGGCTGGCGGAGATGTGGCGTGTGTGGCGGCGCCTGAAGGCGCGCGCGCAGTGAAGCATGCTGCGGCTCGGCTGCCGCTCGCTCACGGCAGGAAGCTCTTGCGGTTGTCGAGCTTGCGCGGCAAGTACTCTTCGATCACGTAGTTGAGCCCCCACTTGGCGAGCGCCTGCTGCTCGGCGCGCACGCCCATCTTGAGCATCTGGTCGATGGCCTTGATCCAGGGCTTGTGGGCCATGAAGAAGGGGTCGTTCTTGAGCGCGTCCTTGGCGCGCTTGATGTCGACCTCCTGCAGCTTGTGCGTCGCGTCCTGCAGCTTGAAGTCGATGATGTCCTGCGGCGTGACGCCCAGGTACTGCGCCTGCGGCACGCAGAAGAAGCGGTTGATGTGCGCCGCGTTGCCCGAGCCGACTTTCAGCGTGCGGTAGATGTTGGCGATGCCGTACGGGTCGCAGTCGACGAAGGCGTAGACCGGGATCTTCTTGTCGTCGGCGAGGCGCCGCACGAAACGGCGCGTGGCGCGCGTCGGCACGCCCGAGGTCTCGACCAGGATGCAGTTGGCCGTCTTCCAGAACTTGTGGTTGTTCAGGCGCTGGAACATGCCCCCGGTTTCGATCGCGAGGATGAACTTCGCCTTGGTCTCGAACTTCAGATGCTCGACCGAGTGGGGGACCGTGTAGGAACCCGAGCCGAAGTTCGTGCAGTCGATCTCGATCGGCCGACCCGTTTCGCTGTCGACGTCGATCACCGTCAGGTTGCCGGCGATCGAACCGCCGTGCTCCTCGGGGTAGTAGCGCAACTGCTCGCGCGCCAAGCCGTCGAGCGACGCGAGCGCCTCGATGTCGTCAAGCACCGTGTCCGACTCGGGCTGGTCGTTGAACTTCGCTTCGCCCCAGTTCTTCGAGACGTAGTACGCCTCACGCTTGGTGGCGAAGTCGTTGTTCTCGACCATCTCCTTGCTGATCGACATCAATCGCAGCGTCTGGGCGAAGCTCTTGACCGTGTTCACGGTGAGCGCGCGCGCCTTGCGGTTCTTGCCCAGCTCGAAGTAGCCGACCTTGGCGTCGTAGGAGACGTTGCCCAGCGAGCGCTCGGGGAAGCGCAGCTCCGGCAGCACGCGCTTGTCGATCGAGTTGCGCACGCGCTCCGCGGTGCTGAGGATCAGCTTGAGCGTCTTCTTGTCGTTCTCGTCCAGAACACGCGCGGCGCGGGGGCTGGGCTTCTTCTTCTTTTCGTCGGCCATGGCCCGCTTCTAGCAAGCGCGGCGCGCGCTTTCCACAGCACGCGCCGCGCGGTCGATGCGCGCCGCGCAGTCCGCGCGCTACTTGCGCCGGCGGTACTCGAACTCGAGCACCTTCGTGTTCGCTTCGCCGATCATCATGTCGTGCACCTCGAGCACGAACTTGTCCTGGCCGAAGCCGCGGTAGACGTACTTCACTTGCTTGTCCTGCTCGGGCGTCATCGGCTCGTCGATCGTGCCCCACAGGATCAGGTTGTCGCCCGACGCGTCGAAGTGCCCGAAGGCGCCCGTGATGCAGGTCTGCAAGCTGTCGACCTTGCTCCACACGTAGCGCTCCTTGAAGTTGTCGTAGCCGAGGATCGAAAGCCCCTTCGACGGTTGGCCCATCATCGTCATGGTCCAGTTTTCCTGCAGCCACTTGCCCTCGGCGAACCACACGAACTCGGCCGAGCCCTTTTCCTCCATCGGCGGCTGTCCCGGCGCCATCCACATGCGCATGGTGGTGTCGTACTTGCCGACGAGCTCGGCGAGACGCGCGTGCGCGGCGCCGGGCTGCATCGTCGCCATCCAGCGCGCCATCCCGCCGTCGGCGTCCTTCGAGGTGGGGTGGGTGAAGCGCTTGGGCTTTTGGTCCTGCAGCCACAGCGCACCGGCCGTCAGGGTTGCGAGCGAAGCGAAGGCGAGGGTGAGGGCGATCTTCATGGTGAGTGGGGTGAGCCTTGGGAGTCCGCCGCGAGCACGCGGGCCGCGGCTTGAAGTTGGAAGCAGCTGCGCAACTCGCCGCGCTGCTCGGCGGCGAGCACGGCGAGCGCCTGCTCGCGCAGGCTCGGCGCACTCGGCGCCATCGGCAGCACGCAGGCGGCGCCGAACGCGGTGAGCAGCGCGCTCGCGCCACGCACCGCCGGCAGCGGCGACGTCGAGCTTCGCTCGAGCTGCTCGAGACGCGCGAGCAACAGCGCACGCGAACCCAGGAAGGCGCGCAGCTCGGTGGGGGCCGCGGCGCCGGCGGTGATCCACTCGCGCGCCGCTGTGAGCAGCGTCGTACGGTAGTCCGCGGCTTGCTCGCCGAGTGCTTCCGCGGTCGCACGGTCGCAGGCGAGCTCGCTGAGCTGGTGCAGGCGAGCGGCGGCCTGCCACACGAGTGGGTTGAACCAGAACAGCGCACGCACTAGCGCCACGAGCTCGTCCTTCCACAGGTCGCCGCGGCGCAAGTGCATCAGCTCGTGCACGAGCGCGTGTTCGTCCGCTGTCGTCGGTTCGCGCAGCCATGCCGAAGGCGGCAACAACAGCGTCGGTCGCGCGACGCCGCCGAGCGCGGCGCCGCTCAGGCCGGGGAGCGCGGCGACCCTCAGCGTGCGGCGCGATCGGGTGCGCTCTCGCGCGCGCTCGAGTGCGGCGCACCACGCGGGCGAGAGCTGCACCGACTGGAGAGAGCGCGCGAGCTGTCGGCGGCGCACGATCCGCGCCAGCACGACGAACACGGCGCCGAGGACCCACACGCACGCAATGGCCGCCAGTACATTCGCGTGCGGCGTCGTGCGAGCCGCTTCGAGCGCCGTCGCTCCGACTCGCTGCGTCACGCTCAACGGCGAGGAGACGTCCAGCGGAAGCACTAGGCGCGCGAGCGCGAGCCACCACAGACAACTGAGCACCTGCGGCCAGGCGGCGCGCCGCGCGACGAGGTCGATGAGCCCGACGGCGCCGAGGAGCACGCTCGCCTGCAGCGTCGCCGTGACGATCCACGCCCACCAGCTCGCGAGCAGCTCAGCGGCCACGGCGCCTGCCTTTCGACTCGCTCGCGCGCAGGCGCTTCTCGAGTGCGGCGCGGTCGGCTTCGCTCAGGCGCTCTTCCTCAGCCAGATGCGCCAGCAGCGGCCCGGACGCGCCTTCGAACACGCGTTCGATCAGCGTGCGCAACGCCGAACGCTGGGCTTCCCCGCGCGCCAGGAGCGGCTCGTACTGCGCTGCGTTGCCCATCGGTTTGGAGCGCACGAAGCCCTTCTCCTCCATGCGTGTGAGCATGGTCTTGAGCGTCGTGTACGCCCAATCCTCAGCGCTCAAGTCGTCGAGCAACTCGCGCGACGTGGCCTTGCCGCGCCGCCACAGGGCGTGCAGCACCTTCCACTCGGCGTCGCTGGGCTGCGGGCGGGGACTCGGCATGGACGCAGGATACTACAAGTGTAGTAGGCGGCAAGTGGGCGCGGCGAAAAAGGCCGCGGCGCGGGCGTAACGGCGCAACCCCGGCCGTGGATGGGGAACGCAGAAGCGCTCTCTCGACTTCGACCATGACGAGCCTCCGCCGCGTGCTCTCGTTCCTCGCGCCGCTGGCGCTCTCCGCGGCCGCCATGGCCCAAGGCCGCGTCGTGGTGGCGCACGACGCGTGGACGCTCTCGAACAACGGCTTCAGCGCCGCGCCGGCGAGCGCCGCTCCGTTCGCGCGCAACGTGGCCGACTGGTTCACGGGCGGCTTGCCCGGGAAGTTCCGCGCTTGGTCGAGCAATTTTGGTTTCACGGGCTCCGTGTTGAGCCAGACGATGCACGCGGTCTACGACGGCCGCCCTGCGGCGCCGGTCGCGTAGTGCACGGCGAAGCTCAACAGCCTGGGTTGCACGCCAGCGATCGGTGCGAGCGGTGATGCGAGCGTTTCGAACCCGAACCCCTTCAACGTGGCGGCGAGCAACGTCCTCGACCAGAAGCAGGGTCTGATCTGCTACGGCTTCGCGGCAGCCGCAGCTCCGTTCCAGGGAGGCACGCTGTGCGTGCAGCCGCCGACGCAGCGCACGCCCGTTCAAGGCGCCGGCGGCGCGAGCTCGCCGACGAACGACTGTTCGGGCTCGTACTCGATCGACTTCAACGCGTGGATCCAATCGGGCGTCGATCCGTTGTGTGTCGCGGGCCAGGCGATCTTCGCGCAGTACTGGTTCCGCGATCCGCAGTCGCCGAGCACGACGGGGCTGACCAACGGCCTCTCGCTCGTGATCGGCAGCTCACGCGCGCTGAGCCGTGCTGACTTTGGCGCGCTCGGCACGCGCTGGCGACGACTCAGCCGCTGCGCGCGGAGTACCAGGCCCGTGCGCGCTTGACGTGCTTCATCCAGAACTCGAGCTCCGCCATTGGGTCTTTGCCCTTGAGCGCGCCGACCTGGCGGGCGAGGTCGTAGAAGCCCTTGCCGGGAGTCCGGTCCTCGCGGCTGACGACGAGCGCGCTGACGAAGAAACCGCCCTCGCGGTAGCTGTCGACGACGAGCCGTCCGAGGAAGTCACCGATGAGCGTGCGGTCGAGTTCGTCCCAGGTTGCGATCCGGTGCGGGACTCCGCCGCGGACGCTCGCCAGATGGAACTCCACGCCGTCCACCAGCTCCGTGTAGGTCAGGAACCTCTCGGGCTCGCTTCCGAGCGCCTCGATGCGGCGCCGCAACTCGCCGAGTGCGGCTCGATCGCCCTCGGCGTAGCGCCAGGAGATTCGCTCGAGCGCGCGCAGGACCTTGGGATCGACGCCGTCCACAGCGCTAGAACTTGCGCGACTTCTGCAGCACGTCGTCGAGCGTCTTCACCGTGCCGTCGCGCTCGGGGTCGGTCAGGTCGAGGATCTCCTGCAGCGCGATGCCGATGTGCGGGATGTACTTCTCGATGTAGGAGCGCTTGTCGAACTCCGAGCGCAGGCGCTGGCCCTTGCGGATGTAGGTCCCCATGCGTCGGCCGCACTCCTGGAGGCCGAGCTTGATCTCCTTCATGATCTCGTCGTAGGCCGCGATCGCTTCCTTCGACTCGGAGGTGAACGGCACCCACACGCTGGCGATGTGCACGAGCACGGCCGCGGGGCCGATCGGCAGCGCGCCCTTGGGCTGCTGCAGTCCGTACGAACGCCAGTTGGTCTGGATCACCGCCTTGGTGACGGCGCAGGCGGACTGCTGGTGCAGCAGCGGCACGCGGTTGGCGAAACGCAGCACGCGGATCGGCTCGTCGGCGTTGCCCACGAGCTCTTCGCTCGCGACGACCGCCTTGCGCTTCTGGATGCGGCCCTCGTCGGTGAGTTCGAGCCCGACGCCGCCCGGCTTGCCGTACGCGATGCCGACTTCGATCACGAACGGATTGCCGCGGTACACCGCGGGCGGGCGCGAGATCGCGCAGTAGAAGTCGGCTTCGATCTCCTTCTTGAGGCCCGAGAGCACGAGCTCCTCGCCGATGGGGGAGATGCAGTTGGTCGGCGGCGCGCTGATGCGCGTCTTTTGGATCGCGGCGTGCAACGCAGCCGCTTCTTCACGTGCGATGCGGGAGGGATAGGCCTTCTCCGAGACCTTCGCCGTGGAGCAGATGTCCTCGGCCACTTTGCCGCCCACGCGGACGAACTCCTCTTGGAGGAAGCCCGAGAGCGAACGGCAGGTCGTCTCCTTGAGCATCATGATCAGCCGTCCGAGCTCGACGCCGTGCGGGTGCGGCTTGATCTCGACGGCCTCGGGCGGGAGCACCTTGGTCGAGCGCTCGTAGGTCACCTTCACGCCGCCCGGATCGACGTAGTGCAGCGTGAGGTGCGGGTTGGCGATCGCCGTCTGCTTCAAGTACATGTCGACCGAGCGCAGGCCCTTCTGGTAGCGGGCCTCCATCTCGAGCTCGATGCGCGTGCCGTGCTCGCGATGCCAGTTCTCGAGCGGCTTTTCGTCGTGCGTGTCGGCCTTGTTGCGCGCGGTGTCGATCGCCAGTTCGAGCTGCACCGCGTGGTGCTTCTTCGAAGTGCGCGAGATGACGCGCGCCGACTTGCCGGTCGTGAGCTGGCTGTACATCACCGCGGCCGAGATGCCGATGCCCTGCTGGCCGCGCGTCTGGCTGAGCTTGTGGAACTTCGAGCCGTACAGGAGCTTGCCGAAGACCTTGGGGATCTGCTCCTTCACGATGCCCGGGCCGTTGTCCTCGACCGCGATGCGGAAGCGGTCTTCGCCGGTGGGCGTGATCTCGACCACGATCTCCGGGAGGATGCCGGCCTCTTCGCAGGCATCCAGCGAGTTGTCGACCGCCTCCTTGCAGGTCGTGAGCAACGCCTTGAGCGGCGAGTCGAAGCCGAGCAGGTGACGGTTCTTGGTGAAGAACTCCGAGACCGAGATCTCGCGCTGCTTCTCGGCGAGGTCTTGCGCCGTTTTGCGGCGCGGCGCGGGCTCGTCCGCGGCCTGTGCCTCCTTCGCATCCTTCGCGGCCTTGCTCGGCTTCTCAGCCGGCTCTGCCTTGGCGCCCTGCGCATCGGTGTCGTCGAACAGCGTCGCGCTCGTCTTCTCGTCGCTCATCTTGCCCCTCGTGGTGGCGGGCGCCGAAAGGCGCCCGAAGCTTCGTATGTAGCGAGTGGCGCGCGCGAATCAACTCGGCGCTCGCTTCGAGCGCACCCGGCGTCGTCGTTTGCGCGCTCTCCCCACGCTCGGAACGCGATCGAATCGTCGCCCGAAAACGCTCACCGCCCGCCGCACGCGTTCAGCGCACGGCGGGCGGTGGGTGAGATCGAACTCGCCGACTGGTTCAGCGCGGTTCGGACAGCAACATGCCGGCGCCGACGGTCGCGTTGGTGGCCTCGTCGACGAGGATGAACGAACCCGTCGTGCGGTTGCGGCGGTACTCGTCGTAGCAGATCGGCGTCATCGTGCGCAGCGAGATGCGGCCGATGTCGTTCAGCCCCAGCTCGTTGACGCCTTCCATGCGATGTCCGGTGTTGACGTCCATGCGGTAGTGCAGGCCGGTGATCATCGCGCGCGTGTTGCGCGTCGTGTGCTTGAGCGCGTACTTCGCCCGCGGCTGCAGCGGCTTGTCCGTCATCCAGCACACCATCGCCTCGAGGTCCTGGCCGACGATGGGGCGGTTGTTCGGCCGGCACAGCATGTCGCCGCGCGAGACGTCGACGTCGCTGTCGAGGTGCACCACCACGCTCATCGGCGGGAAGGCCTCCTCGACGGGCCCGTCGAAGGTCTCGATCTTGGTGATCTTCGAGGTGATGCCGCTGGGCAGCACGACGACTTCGTCGCCCGTGCGCAGCACGCCGCCCGCGACCTGACCGGCGTAGCCGCGGTAGTCGTGGTATTCCGGGCTCTGCGGCCGGACGACCCACTGCACCGGGAAGCGCACGTCGATCAGGTTGTGGTCCGAGGCGATGAACACGCTCTCGAGGTGCGCGAGCAGCGGCGGCCCGGCGTACCAGGGCGTCTTGTCGCTGCGGTTGACGACGTTGTCGCCGTGCAGCGCGCTCATCGGGATGAAGCACAGGTCGCGCACGTCCAGGCGCGCCGCGAGGCCGCGGATGTCGTTCTCGATCCGGCGGTAGACCGCTTCGTCCCAGCCGACGAGGTCCATCTTGTTGATCGCGAACACCAGGTGCGGGATGCGCAGCAGCGACGTGATCAGCGAGTGGCGCCGCGTCTGCTCGACCACGCCTTGGCGCGCGTCGATCAGCACGATCGCCAGGTTCGCCGTGCTCGCGCCGGTGACCATGTTGCGCGTGTACTGCACGTGGCCCGGCGTGTCGGCGATGATGAACTTGCGCCGCGGCGTCGCGAAGTAGCGGTAGGCGACGTCGATCGTGATGCCCTGCTCGCGCTCGGCGCGCAGGCCGTCGGTGAGCAGCGCGAGGTTGGTGTACTCGTCGCCGCGGCGGCGCGAGACGTCCTCGACGTGCTGCAGCTGGTCTTCGAAGATCGACTTGGTGTCGTACAGCAGGCGCCCGATCAGCGTGCTCTTGCCGTCGTCGACGCTGCCGCAGGTCGAGAAGCGCAGCAGCTCCGCGCCGCTTTGCATCGCGAGCACTTCGTTCGAGGAGGACATCAGAAGTACCCTTCCTTCTTGCGGTCTTCCATGGCGGCTTCGGTGAAGCGGTCGTCGGCGCGCGTCGCGCCGCGTTCGGTGACGCGCGAGGCGGCGACTTCGGCGATGACTTCGTCGATGGTCGAGGCGGTCGAGCGCACCGCGCCGGTGCAGCTCATGTCGCCGACCGTGCGGAAACGGACCACTTCTTTGGTCAGCGTCTCGTTCGGCAGGCGCTGGATGAAGTCCGCCGCGGCGTAGAGCATCCCGTCGCGCAGGAACACTTCGCGCGTGTGCGAGAAGTAGATCGAAGGCAGCTCGAGCTGTTCGCGCTTGACGTACATCCACACGTCGAGCTCGGTCCAGTTCGAGATGGGGAACACGCGGAAGTGTTCGCCCTTGCGCAGGCGCGCGTTGTAGAGCGACCACAGCTCCGGGCGCTGGTTCTTGGGGTCCCACTGCCCGAATTCGTCGCGGTGGCTGAAGATGCGCTCCTTGGCGCGGGCGCGTTCTTCGTCGCGGCGGCCGCCGCCGATGCAGGCGTCGAACTGGTGCTCTTCGATGCAGTCGAGCAGCGCCGTCGTCTGCAGGCGGTTGCGCGAGGCGCGCGGGCCCTTCTCCTCGACCACGCGGCCCTTGCGGATCGACTCTTCGACGCTGGCCACGATCAGGCGCTCGCCGAGCTCCTTGACGCGCCGGTCGCGGTACTCGATCGCCTCGGGGAAGTTGTGCCCGGTGTCGACGTGGACGATCCGGAACGGGAAGCGCGCCGGGCGGAAGGCCTTCTCGGCGAGGCGCAGGAGCACGATCGAGTCCTTGCCGCCCGAGAAGAGCAGGGCGGGGCGCTCGCGTTCGGCCGCCATCTCCCGAAGGATGTGGACGGCCTCGTGCTCGAGGGCGCTGAGGTGGTCTAGCAGGTAGCTGGGCATGGGTGAGGCGTCGTCCTCGCGGGGCGCAACTGCCCGGCGCAAGAGGCCGAAGAGTGTAGTGTCGGTTCGCGCAGGCCGAACGCGTTAGTTCTTCGCAGCGCGCTCCCGCAGCGCCCAGGGCCCGCGCGGCGGCGGCGCGCTGGAAAAGTTGACACAGCCAGGGCTTTCCCGGCGGCCCGGCGGCTGCGATCATCCCCGGCCTTTTGTTCTCCGGCGCAGCGTTCCGCGCGCCGGGCGCGACAGGCAAGCGAGCTCATTCGAACATGGCCAAGGAAACGATCACCGTCTACGACTCCCAAGGGCAACCGCGCGAGATCCCGCGCGCCGAATTCATGGCGCAAGCGCTGCCCAAGCTGCTGGCCGCGGCGTGGAACGATCCGCAGTTGCTCGCGCAGCAGATCACCTACGCGCTCGGCGAGGGGATGCACGCGGGCGTGGTCGACGCCGCACGGCGGCTCGACGAGCTCGACGGCGGCAGCGAACGTTCCAAGGTGCTGCTGGCCGCGGTGCACTTCCAGAACGGCGCCCACGAACCCGCCGAAGAGGCGTTGCGCGAGTCGCTCACCAAACACGGCGAGAGCGCGGTGACGGTCGTCAACCTCGCCCGCGTCCGCGCCGGCCGCGGCGACATGGCGGAGTCGGAGACGCTGCTGGCGCGTGCGCTCGAGCTCGACCCCAACCAGGAGAACGCGCTCGGGTGGCGCTGCCAGATGCTCGCCGAACGCGGCGGCGACGCTGCGGTGCTCGAGTTCCTCACGGGTTTCCGGGAAACGCCCGGCCACTGGCGCGCGCGTCTGTGGCTCGCCAGCCACTTGATGCGCACGGGCAAGCTCGACGACGGTCTCGAGGAGATGCGCCTGTGCATCGCCGATTCGTCGCGCGACGCCGCGGCATTCCTCTCGGCCAGCGCCGAGCTCGGCAAGGCCGGTTGCCTCGAAGAACTCGTGGCCTGGGTCGCGCCGTACTTCGACGAGCGCCGCCACCGACCCGAGTCGGGCTTCCACTTGATGCAGGCGTACCTCCAACTGCAGCGCCGCGATGAAGCGCTGGCCGTCTACCAGCGCCTTGTCGCGCTCAACGTCGCGCCGCTGATCCCTGCGCTGACGCAATTCGCCACGGCGCTCGGCGTCGAGCCGCCGAGCGCGCCCGCGCCGGCCGCACAACCGCAGCGCGCGCCCGCGCAGCCGGCGGCCGCGGCGCCCGGTCAGGCGCAGCAGCAGATCGAAATCCGGCTGTTCGTGATCCAGGGCCCCGTGTGGGGGCAAGGGCTCGGCGCCGCCTGGTTGATCCCCGAGAAGGCGGCCGACGCTCCGATCGTCGCCCTCGCCGCCTTCAGCGACGCGACGCTCAACGTCGGACCCGACGCAGCGCAGCCGCAGGTCGACGAGGTGCGCAACCGTCTCTCGCGCTCGTTGCCGATGTACCTGTGCGAAGCCGTGTGGC
>ERZ1066135.911-NODE-911-length-12938-cov-7.823100_pt1 | contig 12938 bp, 9 predicted proteins | sample MGYA00382782_ERZ1066135 | MGnify/ENA primary metagenome ERZ1066135 (study PRJEB33369, sample SAMEA5778365) | biofilm metagenome | biome: Industrial cooling water; feature: Water cooling tower basin; material: Biofilm | place: United Arab Emirates | collected...
GCTCGATCGCCGACCAGGCGCGCACCATCCGCATCCCGGTGCACATGATCGAGACGATCAACAAGATGAACCGCCTGTCGCGCCAGCATCTGCAGGAGTTCGGCTTCGAGCCCGACGCCCCGACGCTGGCCGAGAAGATGGAGATGCCCGAGGACAAGATCCGCAAGATCATGAAGATCGCCAAGGAGCCGATCTCGATGGAGACGCCGATCGGCGACGACGACGACTCGCACCTGGGCGACTTCATCGAGGACACCAACAACACCGCGCCGATCGAGGCCGCGATGCAGGCCGGGCTGCGCGACGTGGTCAAGGACATCCTCGACAGCCTGACGCCGCGCGAGGCCAAGGTGCTGCGCATGCGCTTCGGCATCGAGATGAGCACCGACCACACGCTGGAAGAAGTCGGCAAGCAGTTCGACGTGACGCGCGAGCGCATCCGCCAGATCGAGGCCAAGGCGATCCGCAAGTTGAAGCACCCGAGCCGGTCCGACAAGCTCAGGACCTACCTCGACAACCTCTGAGTCGCACCGCGCCGCGCCCCGCAGCCCGGCCGCGTGCCGGGCTTTTTCATGGGTGCGCGATAAACTTCATGCCTCCCTGCCGCGCTGCCGATGACCGTCCTCCTCCAACGCACCGTGCTGTTCGCCGACCTGCGCGGCAGCACCGGGCTGTTCGAGACGCTGGGCAACGCCGAGGCGGCGGCGGTGGTGACGCAGAGCGTCACGCTGATGGGCCAGATCGTCGTCAACTGCGGCGGCCAGGTCGTCAAGACGCTGGGCGACGGCCTGATGGCGGTGTTCGAGCAGCCGCAGAACAGCGTCGAGTCGGCCGACGAGATGCACGAGTCGCTCGACCGCATCGTCGCCCAGGCGCCACGCGGCGACGGGCCGATGCCGGCGCTGAAGCTGCAGGTCGCGATGGCGCACGGCGAGGTGGTCGAACTGGGCGGCGACTGCTTCGGCGACGCCGTCAACGTCGCCGCCCGTCTGCTCGACCGCGCCGGCGACAACGAGACGCTGTGCACCGAACAGGTCCTGGAGCGGCTGGCGCCCGAGGACCGCGGCCGCTTCCGCTCGCTGTCGCGGCTGCAGCTGCGCGGCCGCCAGGAGCCGGTGCAGGTGCATCGCCTCGAGGCGCGGCGCTTCGGCGAGACGGTGGCGACGCTGTTCGAGGGCACGGTGCCGACGGTCGAGCCCGACGGCATCCGCCTGATCTGGCTCGACGTCGACCGCCGCTTCGCGGGTCCCGACCTGCCGGCGGTGCTGGGCCGCAGCCCGCAGGCCACCTACTGCATCGACGACACCCGGGTCTCGCGCTCGCATGCCCGCGTCGAGTGGCACGGCGGCACCTTCCAGGTCAGCGACCTCAGCTACAACGGCACCTACGTGCGCTTCACCGGCCGCGACGACGTGGTGGCGCTGCGCCGCGGCAGCTGCACGCTGCACGGCAGCGGCGTGATCTGCCTCGGCGCCGCACCGACCGACCCGACCGCGCCGACCGTCCACTTCGAGGTGCTCGCCCGCTTCGAGGACACCGCCGCCGACGGCCGCTGAGCGCCGTCGCGGCCGGGCGCCCTGCGAACGGGGGATGCCCCCACCGGGGTGGCGGCTCCGCTACATTAGGTGCACCTGTCTGCGAGCGGCACATCCCAGCCCGACCCGACGCATGATGACGGCCCCCTTGCCGGTTCAAGAGGTCGAGCGCCTGCGCGTCCTGCAGGAACTGGTTCGCCTCAACGACCTTGCCGACGACCCGGCGCTGCAAGCGGTCGTCCGCTTGGCCCGGCACCACACCGGCTGGCCGATGTGCGCGATCAGCCTGATCGAGCCCGAGCGGCAGTGGTTCCCGGCCGAAGTCGGGCTTGGCGTCAGCGAAACGCCGCGCGCGATCGCCTTCTGCGCCCATGCGATCCTGGGCCGCGGCGCGCTGGAGGTCGAGGACGCCCGGCTCGACGAGCGCTTCGCCGACAACCCGCTGGTGACCGGCGCCCCCTACATCCGCGCCTACGCCGGCGTGCCGCTGCAGGTGGACGGCCAGCCGATCGGCACGGTCTGCGCGATCTCGCCCGAGCCGTCCCGGCTCGACGAGGCCGCGCGGGAGTCGCTGTGCAACCTGGCCACGCTCGCCAGCGCCGTGCTCGACGCCCGGCTGGCCGCCGCACGCACCCGGCTGCGCGAGGCCCGCGTGCGCGGCGCCAGCCGCGCCAGCAGCGACTGGCTCTGGGAAAGCGACGCCGAAGGCCGCGTCACCTGGGTGTCCGAAAGCGTCGAGACGCACACCGGCCTGGCCGCCAGCACCATCGTCGGCACGCAGGGCCTTGCCGAGAGCCGCGCGCCGCGCGATCCTCTGCACCGGCCGGCCTGGGACGCCTACCTCGCGGCGCGCGCCGCGCGGCAGCCCTTCAAGGACGCGATCGCCGAGCGCGCGGGCCGCGACGGCGGCACGACGCTGGTGGCCTTCAGCGGCGCCCCGGTGTTCGACCGCGACGGCAGCTTCATGGGCTACCGCGGCGCCGCGCGCGACGTCACGCTCGAGCTGCAGCAGCAGGGCCGGGCGCGCCGCAACGAGCTGCTGCTGCGCGATGCGATGGAGCACGTCAACGCGGCGCTGATGATCAGCGACCCGGACGGCCGCATCGTCGCGAGCAACGCCGCCTGGCGCCGCAACATCGCCGACTACACCGACGGCAGCGACACGACCTGGGAGGCGCAGCTGCGCCGCATGGTCGCGTGCGGCGCCTACCCCGACGCCGCCGGCCGCGAGGACGCCTTCATCGCCTGGCGGCTCGGTCTCGTCGAGCGGTCCGGGGAGCGCCACGAGATGCGCTTCGGCGACCGGCATGTGCTGCTGAGCGACCAGCGTCTGGCCGACGGCAGCGTGGTGCATATGGCGGTCGACATCAGCGACCGCAAGCGCGCCGAGCAGGCGCTCGCCGAGGCCGAGATGCGCTGGAAGTTCGCGATCGAGGGCGCCGGCTACGGCGTCATCGACCACGACGAGGAGACCGGCCGCACCTTCTACTCGCCGCGCTGGCGGCAGATGCTCGGCTACGCCGAGGACGACCCCGCCGTCGGCGACCGCCTGCAGGACTGGACCCACCGCATCCACCCCGAGGACCACCCGCGGGTGGTCGACGCGATCCGCCGCTACCGCGCCGGCGAGACGCCGTTCTACGAGACCCAGCACCGCCTGCGCCACCGCGACGGCCACTGGATCTGGGTGCTCGACCGCGGCAAGATCGTCGAGCACCGGCCCGACGGCCGCCCGCACCGCATCGTCGTGACCCACACCGACGTGTCGCGCCAGCGCGCCGCCGAGGACGCGCTGCGCGACCAGCAGGCCGCCGAGATGGCCAGCCGCGCCAAGACCGAGTTCCTCTCGCGCATGAGCCACGAGATGCGCACGCCGCTGAACGCGGTGATCGGCTTCACCCAGCTGCTGCGGCTGCACGGCGGCCAGGACCGCGCGCGCCTGGCGCAGTACAGCGAGCACATCCTGCAGGCCGGCCGGCACCTGCTGGCGCTCGTCGACGACGTGCTCGACCTGCAGCAGGTCGAGGAAGGCCGGCTGGTGCTGCAAGCCGCGTCGCTGCCGCTGCACGAGGTGGTGGAGGGCGCGGTCGACATGGTCCGGCCGCTGGCCCAGCCGCGCGCGATCGAGGTGTCGGCCGAGGTCGACCCGGCGCTGCGCGTGCGCGCCGACGCCCAGCGGCTGCGCCAGGTGCTGCTCAACGTGCTGTCCAACGGCGTCAAGTACAACCGCGACGGCGGCAGCGTGCGCTGCCGCGTCGAATCCGCCGACGCCGCGCACTGCGTGCTGTGCATCGACGACGACGGCCTCGGGCTGACCCCGGCCCAGCAGAGGCGCCTGTTCCAGCCCTTCGAGCGGCTCGGCCTCGAGACCTCGGCGATCGAAGGCACCGGCCTGGGCCTGATCATCGCCCGGCGGCTGGTGCACGAGATGGGCGGCACGCTCGAACTCGCCAGCCGTCCCGGCGCCGGCACCACCGTGCGGCTGACGCTGTGCCATGCCGATGCGGCCGACGCCGACGGGCAAGCCGACGCCCCCCCGCCCCCCGGCATGCGGACCCCGACCGAGGCCCGCGGCCCCGTGCCGCTGCGGGTGCTGTACGTCGAGGACAATCGCATCAACGCGCTGCTGTTCGAGGAGGCGCTGCGCCTGCGCAGCGACATCGAGTTGCGCATCGCGGAAGACGGCGAAGAGGCGCTGGCGCTGGTGTCGCAATGGCTGCCCGACGTGCTGGTGCTCGACGCCCACCTGCCCGGCATCAGCGGCCACGAGTTGCTGCGGCGCCTGCGCGCGCTGCCGGCGCTGGCGCAGGCGCCGGCCTACATGTGCTCGGCCGACGCGATGCCCGACGACGTGCAGCGCGCCCTGGCCGCCGGCTTCGCCGGCTACTGGACCAAACCCATCGACCTCGCGCGCGTGATGACCGACCTCGACGCCCTGCCCCGACGCCCGCCTGGATGAAGCACGCCGCCGAACCGCCCTACCGCCACGGCAGCGCCGAACGCTGCGCGGTCCTCCTCGTCAACCTGGGCACGCCCGACGAACCCACCGCCCCGGCCCTGCGCCGCTACCTCGCCGAGTTCCTCGGCGACCCGCGCGTCGTCGAGATCCCCCGCCTGCTGTGGCTGCCGATCCTTCACGGCGTGATCCTGCGCGTGCGGCCGGCCAGGTCGGCCGCCAAGTACGCCAGCATCTGGACGCCCGAAGGCTCGCCGCTGGCCGCGTGGACCGCCAAGCAGGCCACGCTGCTGCGCGGCTACCTCGGCGAGCGCGGCCACCCGGTCGCGGTGCGCCACGCCATGCGCTACGGCAATCCCTCGGTGGCCAGCCAGCTCGACGCGCTGCGCGCCGAGGGCGCCACGCGCGTGCTGGTGCTGCCGCTGTACCCGCAGTACTCGGCCACCACCACCGCGAGCGCCTTCGACGCCGTCTACGCCTGGGCGCGCCGGACGCGCCGCCTGCCCGAGCTGCGCTTCGTCAACCAGTACCACGACGACCCCGGCTACGTGCTCGCGCTGGCACGCCGCATCGAGGACCACTGGATGGTCGAGGGCAAGCCCGAGCGCCTGGTGCTCAGCTTCCACGGCGTGCCCGAGCGCACGCTGCGCGAGGGCGACCCCTACCACTGCCATTGCCACAAGACCGCGCGGCTGCTGGCCGAGCGGCTGTCGCTGCCGGCCGAGCAGGTGCTGGTGACCTTCCAGAGCCGCTTCGGCAAGGCCAAGTGGCTCGAGCCCTACACCGAGCCGACGCTGATCCAACTGGCCCAGCAGGGCATTCAGCGCGTCGACGTGGCCTGCCCGGGCTTCACGTCGGACTGCCTGGAGACGCTGGAGGAGATCGACCAGGAGGCCCGCGAGGCCTTCCTGGCCGCCGGCGGCCGCGAGTTCCGCTACATCCCCTGCCTGAACGACCGCCACGAATGGATCGCGGCACTCGCCTCGGTGGCGATCGCCCACATGCAGGGCTGGCCGACCAAGGCCCCCGACGCCGCGGCGCTGCAGGCCCAGGCCGACCGCGCGCGCAGGCTGGGGGCGCCGGCGTGAGCGGGCGGGCCGAGCGCCGGGCCGCACCCAAGCCGGCCCGCATCCCCCCGGGGGATCGCACGACGTACCCGGCGGGCGAGGGGCGGTCATGAGGTTGGACAAGTGGCTCTGGGCCGCGCGCTTCTACAAGACGCGCAGCCTGGCGGCCGAGGAGATCGGGCGCCAGCGCGTCGAGGTCAACGGCCACCCGGCCAAGGCCGCGCGCGAGCTGCGCGTCGGCGACACGCTGCGGCTGCGCCAGGGCGCGGTGGCGCGGACGGTGGTCGTCCGCGGCCTGAGCGACCTGCGCGGTCCGGCTCCGGTCGCCCAGGCGCTGTACGAGGAGACGGCCGAAAGCGTCGCCGCGCGCGAGGCCGCCGCCCAGCAGCGCCGGCTGGCCCCCGAGCCGGCGCTGGCGATCGAGCAGGGCCGGCCGACCAAGCGCGACCGCCGCCAGCTCGCCGACTGGGACCGCTGGAGCGCGGCACTCGACGACCCGCGCCGCTGACCGCGCCCCGACGCCGGTGCGGCGCCGGCCGGCCGCCGGGCCAAAAACCCTCTTGAAATCGCGGGCAGCGCCCCAAGCTCTGCCCGGTTGCCGTCAAAGCGCCGCCGGCGCCCGCCCTCCGGACCATGGACACGCCTGACCCGAAAGCCACGCCCGCCGCCGAGCCCGCGGCCCCCGAGGCCGCCAGCGCCGAACAGCGCCTCGCCGAGCTCGAAGCCAAGCACGCCGAAGTCTCCGACGCCTACCTGCGCGCCAAGGCCGAGACCGAGAACATCCGCCGCCGCGCCGAGGACGAGATGGCCAAGGCGCGCAAGTACGCCGTCGAGTCCTTCGCCGACAGCCTGCTGCCGGTCAAGGACAGCCTCGAGGCCGCGCTGGCGATCGAGAACGCCACCCCCGAGCAGCTGCGCGAAGGCACCCATGCCACGCTGCGCCAGCTCGTGCAGGCGCTGGAGCGCCACAAGGTGCTCGAGATCGCGCCGCCCGCCGGCACCCGGTTCGACCCGCACCAGCACCAGGCCATCAGCATGGTGCCGGCCGAGCAGGAGGCGGGCACCGTGGTGGCCGTGCTGCAGAAGGGCTACCTGATCGCCGACCGCGTGCTGCGGCCGGCGCTGGTCACCGTCGCCGCGCCGAAATGAGCCGCGCGGCCGGCGGCCTCACCGCTTGAAGAACCCGAAGTTATCCACAGCTTCCGGGCAACCGTTCATCCGTCTCTGAAGGAGTTTCGACCATGGCCAAGATCATCGGCATCGACCTGGGCACGACCAACTCGTGCGTTGCCATCATGGAAGGCAACACCACCAAGGTGATCGAGAACAGCGAGGGCGCGCGCACCACGCCGTCGATCATCGCCTACCAGGAGGACGGCGAGGTGCTCGTCGGCGCCTCGGCCAAGCGCCAGGCGGTGACCAACCCGCGCAACACGCTGTACGCCGTGAAGCGCCTGATCGGGCGCAAGTTCACCGAGAAGGAAGTGCAGAAGGACATCGACCTGATGCCCTACACGATCGCCGCCGCCGACAACGGCGACGCCTGGGTCGAGGTGCGCGGCAAGAGGCTCGCGCCGCCGCAGGTCAGCGCCGAGGTGCTGCGCAAGATGAAGAAGACCGCCGAGGACTACCTCGGCGAGACGGTCACCGAGGCCGTCATCACCGTGCCGGCCTACTTCAACGACGCGCAGCGCCAGGCGACCAAGGACGCCGGCCGCATCGCCGGCCTGGACGTCAAGCGCATCATCAACGAGCCGACCGCCGCGGCCCTGGCCTTCGGCCTGGACAAGGCCCACAAGGGCGACCGCAAGATCGCCGTCTACGACCTCGGCGGCGGCACCTTCGACATCTCGATCATCGAGATCGCCGACGTCGACGGCGAGAAGCAGTTCGAGGTGCTCTCCACCAACGGCGACACCTTCCTCGGCGGCGAGGACTTCGACCAGCGCGTCATCGACTACATCATCGCGGAGTTCAAGAAGGAGCAGGGCGTCGACCTCGGCAAGGACGTGCTCGCGCTGCAGCGCCTGAAGGAGGCCGCCGAGAAGGCCAAGATCGAGCTGAGCAACAGCACGCAGACCGACGTCAACCTGCCCTACATCACCGCCGACGCCAGCGGGCCGAAGCACCTCAACATCAAGCTCACGCGCGCCAAGCTCGAGGCCCTGGTCGAGGACCTGATCGAGCGCACCATCGCGCCCTGCCGCACCGCGATCAAGGATGCCGGCGTGTCGGCGAGCCAGATCGACGACGTGATCCTGGTCGGCGGCCAGACCCGCATGCCCAAGGTGCAGGAGAAGGTCAAGGAGTTCTTCGGCAAGGAGCCGCGCAAGGACGTCAACCCGGACGAGGCGGTGGCGGTGGGCGCGGCGATCCAGGGTCAGGTGCTCGGCGGCGAGCGCAAGGACGTGCTGCTGCTCGACGTGACCCCGCTCTCCCTGGGCATCGAGACGCTCGGCGGCGTGATGACCAAGATGATCACCAAGAACACCACCATCCCGACCAAGTTCGCGCAGACCTTCAGCACCGCCGACGACAACCAGCCGGCGGTGACGATCAAGGTCTTCCAGGGCGAGCGCGAGCTGGCCGCGGGCAACAAGATGCTCGGCGAGTTCAACCTCGAGGGCATCCCGCCGGCGCCGCGCGGCATGCCGCAGATCGAGGTCAGCTTCGACATCGACGCCAACGGCATCCTGCATGTCGGCGCCAAGGACAAGGGCACCGGCAAGGAGAACAAGATCACCATCAAGGCCAATTCCGGCCTCACCGAGGACGAGATCCAGAAGATGGTGCGCGACGCCGAGGCCAACGCCGCCGAGGACAAGAAGAAGCTCGAGCTGGTGCAGGCCCGCAACGCGGCCGACGCGATGGTGCACTCGGTCAGGAAGAGCCTGGCCGAGCATGGCGACAAGATCGACGCCGGCGAGAAGGAGAAGATCGAGGCCGCGCTGAAGGACGCCGAGGCCGCGCTGAAGGGCGAGGACAAGGCCGAGATCGAGGCCAAGACCGAGGCGCTGATGACCGCGAGCCAGAAGCTCGGCGAGAAGGTCTACGCCGAAGCCCAGGCCGCGGCGGCGGCCGCGGGTGCTGCCGGCGCCGCGCCCGGCGCGGCCGCCGAAGCCGACAAGCCGGCCGACGACAACGTCGTCGACGCCGACTTCAAGGAAGTGAAAGACCAGAAGTGACCCACCCCCGTTGCGGCTTCGCCGCTCCCCACGGCCACGAAGGGGCCCCTTCGTGGCCCTTGGGGAGCACCGCTGGCGGACCGGCAGAGCCGGTCCGCGTCGGTCGCTTGGCAACTCGCACCTGAGACCTGCTCATGGCAAAGCGTGACTACTACGAAGTGCTCGGCGTCGCCAAGAACGCCAGCGACGACGACATCAAGAAGGCCTACCGCAAGCTGGCCATGAAGCACCACCCCGACCGCAACCAGGGTGACGGGGCGAAGAAGGCCGAGGAGCAGTTCAAGGAGGCCAAGGAGGCCTACGAGATGCTGTCCGACGGCCAGAAGCGGGCCGCCTACGACCAGTTCGGCCATGCCGGCGTCGACCCGAACATGGGCGCTCGCGGCGCCGGCGGGCCGGAGGGCTTCGGCGGCTTCGCCGAGGCCTTCGGCGACATCTTCGGCGACATCTTCGGCCAGCAGGGCGGCCGGCGCGGCGGCGGCCAGCAGGTCTACCGCGGCAGCGACCTCAGCTACGCGATGGAGATCACGCTCGAGGAGGCTGCGCGCGGCAAGGACACGCCGATCCGCATCCCCAGCTGGGACGAGTGCGGCAGCTGCCACGGCAGCGGCGCCAAGCCCGGCACCAGCGCCAAGCCCTGCCCGAGCTGCAACGGCAGCGGCCAGGTGCACCTGCGCCAGGGCTTCTTCAGCATCCAGCAGACCTGCCCGCAGTGCCGCGGCAGCGGCCGCTTCATCCCCGAGCCCTGCACCACCTGCCAGGGCGCCGGCCGCATCAAGAACAGCAAGACGCTCGAGGTCAAGATCCCGCCCGGCATCAACGAGGGCATGCGCATCCGCTCGGCCGGCAACGGCGAGCCGGGCACCAACGGCGGACCGCCGGGCGACCTTTACATCGAGATCCGCGTCAAGCCGCACGACATCTTCGAGCGCGACGGCGACGACCTGCACTGCACCGTGCCGGTGGGCATCGCCACCGCCGCGCTCGGCGGCGGCATCGAGGTGCCGACGCTCGGCAGCAAGGCCGAGATCGAGCTGCCCGAGGGCACGCAGCACGGCAAGACCTTCCGGCTGCGCGGCAAGGGCATCAAGGGCGTGCGCTCCAGCTACCCCGGCGACCTGTACTGCCACGTCTCGGTCGAGACGCCGATCAAGCTCACCGAGCACCAGCGCAAGTTGCTGAAGGAGCTCGACGACAGCTTCAAGAAGGGCGGCGACCGCCACTCGCCCAACGCCAAGAGCTGGACCGATCGGGTCAAGGACCTGTTCAAGTAAACCGGCGCCGCGCCGGCCGCCTCAGAACAGCCGGCCCTGCGCCGCGTCGGCCGACGGCGGCCGGAAGCGGCCGGCGTCCAGCGCCACGCCCTGACGCGCAAGGCCGTGGCGCGCCGCGGCCTTGTCGATGCGCTGGCGGATCAGCTCGGCCCAGATGCCGCGGCCCTTCATGCGGGTCGCGAAGTCGGCCGCATAGTCCTTGCCGCCGCGCATCTCCTGCACCCGCGCCATGACGCGCGCCGCGCGCTCGGGCAGATGCTGCGCGAGCCACTGGCGGAACAGCGGCGCCACCTCCCACGGCAGGCGCAGCACCGTGTAGTGCAGCGAGCGCGCCCCCGCGGCCGCAGCGGCCGCGGCGATGCGCTCGATCTCGGGTTCGTTGACGAAAGGAATCACCGGCGCCACGTTGACGCCCACCGGCACGCCGGCCTCGGCCAGCCGCCGCACCGCCTGCAACCGGCGCGCCGGGGCCGCGGCGCGCGGCTCGAGCCGCCGCGCCAGCGCCGCGTCGAGGGTGGTGACGCTGACGAACACCATCGCCTGGCCGCGCCGCGCGGCCGGGGCGATCAGGTCGAGGTCGCGCTCGATGCCGGCCGACTTGGTGACGACGGTGTAGGGGTGCGCGCAATCGCCCAGCAGCTCGAGCAGCGCGCGGGTGATCCGCAGGCGGCGCTCGATCGGCTGGTAGGCGTCGGTCGCGGTGCCGATCGCCACCGGGCTCGGCCGGTGGCTCGGGCGGCGCAACTCGGCGCGCAGCAGCTCGACGGCGTTGACCTTGGCGACCAGCCGGGTCTCGAAGTCCAGCCCCGGCGACAGGTTCAGGTAGCCGTGCGTCGGCCGCGCGTAGCAGTAGACGCAGCCGTGCTCACAGCCTCGGTAGGGGTTGATCGACAGCTCGAAGGGCACGTCGGGCGAGTCGTTGACGCACAGCAGCGACGTCGCACGTTCCTCGCGCACCTCGGTCGGCGGTGGCGGCGGCGCGCCCTCCTCGGCCGGCGGCTCCCAGCCGTCGTCGCAGGCCTCGCGCTGCTCGGCGACGAAGCGGTGCGCGATGCGCACCGGCGTGCCGCGGCCCTTCAGCGGCGTGGGCGCGGCGAGCGGGTGGGTCGGCATCGGCGGGATCGGAATACTGTGTTTCCATCCAGTTTACTCCACGCTCCTCCACCCTGCGGCCGGGCCCCCGCGATGGCGTGCCCGGGTCGCCTGCGATCGGCGGCCGAGGCGCGCGGCGCGCCCGCTACACGGCGCCGTCCAGCGCCGCGCCGATCTGCGCCCGCAGCCGCTCGGCGAGCGCCCGCCGGTCGGCATGGGCGCTGGACTGCAGATCGAGGAAGCGCACGCGCACCCGCAGGCCCTCGGCGCAGACCACCCACCACAGGCTCTGCAGCAGCGTCGTGTCGCCGACGTAGGCGACCGCCGGGCTGACCGCGTGCTTGGCGTCGGAGAAACGCAGCGCCACCGGCTGCACCGGCGTGCCGGTGGCGATCGCCGCCTGCAGCAGGTTGGCATGGAAGGGCAGCAGCTCGTGGCCGGTGCCGGTCGTGCCCTCGGGAAAGACCGCGACCGCGTCGCCGGCGGCCAGCGCCTCGCCGATGTGGTGCATCACGCGCATCGCGTCGCGGCGGCGTTCGCGCTCGAGGTAGAGCGAGTCGGCGGCGTCGACCAGACGGCTCAGCACCGGCCAGGCCTTGACGTCGGCCTTGGACACGAAGCGGGCGCGCGGGCACAGCGCATGGATCGCGACGATGTCCAGCCACGACACATGGTTGGCCACCAGCAGCACGCCGCCGGGCCGCGGCGTGCCCCCGGCCTCGAGCGCCACACCGGTCACGCGCAGCAGCTTGGCCGCCCAGCCGCGGATGAGATCCTGCCGCGCCGCGGCACCGAGCGAACGAAAGCGCAGCAGCACCACCGCCACGCCGTGCAGCACATGCAGCGCGATGCGCAACAGGCGCCACGCGCCTCGCCAGGGCCGCATCACGGCCGCGCGCAGGCCCGGGGCCTCATGCCGCCTCGTGGGCGAGCTGGCCCGCCACCAGCGTGCAGCGCACCCGCGCCGGCAGCTCGACGCCGCTGACGTCGAAGGCGAAGGGCGTGTGCTTGCCCTGGCTGCGCAGCGCCGCCGGCGTGACCGCCCAGCGCGCCGCCGGGTCGAAGATGCAGACGTCGGCGACACCACCCTCGACCAGCCGACCGGCACTGGCGGCCAGCGAGCCGAGCGCGCCGCCGAGCACGCGCACCGGCGCGCTGGTCACGCTGTCCAGCGCCCGCGGCAGGCCGACGCCGGCGTCCCCGCCCCACTTCAGCGCCAGGCCGAGCAGCAGCTCCAGCCCGGTCGCGCCGGGCTCGGCCTCGGCGAAGGGCAGGGTCTTGGCGTCGGCGTCGACCGGGGTGTGGTCGGACACCAGCGCGTCGATGGTGCCGTCGGCCAGCGCCGCGCGCAGCGCGTCGCGGTCGCGCTGCTGACGCAGCGGCGGCACGAGGCGCATCGCCGGGTTGAAGTAGCCGATGTCGACATCGGTCAGGTGCAGCGAGTTGATGCTGACGTCGGCCGTCACCGGCAGACCCTCGGCCTTGGCGGCGCGCAGCAGCTCGACGCCGGCCGCGCTCGACAGCCGGCCCAGGTGCACGCGCGCCCGGCTGGCGCGCACCAGCTCGAAGATCGTGTGCAGCGCGATCGTCTCGGCGCCGACCGGCACGCCCGCCAGGCCCAGCCGGGTCGCGACCGCGCCGCTGGCCGCCACGCCGCCGCCCAGCCAGGGGTCGTTGGGCCGCAGCCAGACGGTGTAGCCGAAGGTCGCCGCGTACTGCAGCGCGCGCGCCAGCACCTGGGTGTCGCGCACCGGCGCATCGGCCTGCGAGAAGCCGACGCAGCCGGCCTCGGTCAGCTCGGCCATCTCGGTCAGCACCTCGCCCTTCAG
>ERZ1066135.914-NODE-914-length-12916-cov-7.477801_pt1 | contig 12916 bp, 10 predicted proteins | sample MGYA00382782_ERZ1066135 | MGnify/ENA primary metagenome ERZ1066135 (study PRJEB33369, sample SAMEA5778365) | biofilm metagenome | biome: Industrial cooling water; feature: Water cooling tower basin; material: Biofilm | place: United Arab Emirates | collected...
GGTCGACGTGCTGCCCAACGGCAACCTCGTGATCAGCGGTCGGCGCGAGATCCGCATCGACCAGGAGACCAAGCTGATCGAGTTCAGCGGCGTCGTGCGGCGCTTCGACATCGCCGCCGACAACTCCGTGACGAGCGAGCTCGTCGCCAATGCGCAGGTGCTCTACAAGGGGACCGGCCCGATGACCAAGCACACCAACCGCCAGGGCATCGGCAGTTGGTTCCACGACGCGATCTCCTGGCTGTGGCCCTTCTAAGGCGAGGCGAATCCCATGCGTTGGATGCAAAGCCTCGCGATCGTGTGCGTCGGCGCCCTCGCGCTCGCGCAGCAGCCTGAGGAGTCGCCCACGGCGCGCCGCGCGCGTCCCGCGCGGCCCACGGTTCCGACCACTCCGCTCGCTCCCAAGCCCGCCACTCCGTCCTCCGGCGACGGCGCGGCGAAGCCGGGTCCGACGCGGCCGCAGCGCCGCGAGATGATCCGGCGCATGGCGCAGCCGACGGAGGCCTCAGCGCCGCAGTCCATCGACTCGACCGACCCGGTGCGCGTCGACACGGCGCCGGAGATCACGCCCGAGGAGCAGCAGCGGGCGAACCTGCGTCTGCTCACCGGCGACGGAGTGCAGGCCCCCGCGCAGCCCGACACGCGCTCGACGGCGACGTACGAGCGCGGCGAGCGTTTCGTGCCCAAGCCGGGCCGCGGCGCTTCGGGCCGCGCGGGGACGACCACCGTGCAGACGCTGTGCGACGTGCGCGGCCAGGAAGACAACGACATCTTCGGCATCGGCCTGGTGACCGGCCTCGCCGGCACGGGCGACTCGCCGCTCATGACGCGCCAGCTGATCGACAACGTGCTGCGCGTGTCGAACATCCGCATCGACCTGAACGCGATCGCGTCGAAGAACGTGGCCTTCGTGCGCGTCGAAGCGAAGCTGCCGGCCGGCATCCAAGCCGGGCGCAAGATCGACGTGCGCGTCTCGACGCTCGGCGACGCCAAGAGCTTGCAGGGCGGCACGCTGCTCTTCTCCGAGCTCACCGACGTGAACGGCGTCGTGTACGCGACGGCCTCGGGCCCGGTCGACGTCGGCGGCTTCCTCGCCAGCGGCCAGGGCGCGAGCGTCTCCAAGAACCACGTCACCGTCGGCACGATCGCCAGCGGCGGCAAGGTGGAGCGTTCGCTGCCGGTCGACATCGTCAGCGAGCTGGGCTTCATCTACCTCGATCTGCGGCCCTCGCAGAGCTCGTTCACCAACCTCGTGCGCATCGCCGAGGCGGTCAACACGCTCTATCCGCGAACTGCGGAGGCTGCGACCGACGGGCGCAGCGTGAAGGTCGAAGTGCCGCGCGATCTGCCGCAGAACGCGCACATCGCGTTCCTCGAGTCGATCCTCAGCCTCGAAGTCACGCCGCAGGTTCAGCCGTACGTGGTCGTCAACGAGCGCACCGGCACGATCGTCATGGGCGAGGGCGTGCGCCTGCGTCCCGGCGCGGTTGCGATGGGCAACTTGACGGTCTCCGTCGCCGAATCGCCGGAGACGAGCCAGCCCGGTCCGCTGTCGAATGGCCAGACCGCGCAGCAGCCGCGCACCGACATCAAGGTCAACGAAGACTCCAACGGCCTGGTCGAGATTCCGGGCGCGGTTTCGCTGCAAGAGGTCGTCGACGTGCTCAACGTGCTCGGCCTCTCGCCGCGCGAGCTGATCATGATCCTCGACGCGATGCACCAGGCCGGCATGCTGCTGGCGGAAGTCCGGAGGATGTAGCCATGCCGCTCGACGGACTGGGTTCAGTGACGGCGCAGGCCGGCGCGCTGGCGAGCTCGAGCGAGCTCGACCGCGCGATGTCCGCGGCCGCCAAGGTCAAGGCCGGCGCCAACGGCAAAGCCGGCGCAGCGGAGAAGGCTCGCGAACTCGACGACGCCGCCAAGCGTTTCGAGGAGCTGCTGTCCACGATGCTCGTGCGCGAGCTGCGCCGCGGCGTCGAGCAGGGCTTCTTCGGCGAAGGCGCGGGCGCCGACGTGTTCGAGGGATGGCTCGACGAGCACCTGGGACGCAGCCTCGCCCGCGAGGGCGTGTTCGACCTCGCGCAAGCCGTGCGCATCTCGCTCGGCGCCAATCAAGCCGCTGCGGACGCGGAGAAGACCGGAAAGGAGTCAGTGCAATGAGCAACGTGACGACCTGGCTGCGGCAGCTCGAGGCCTACGTTCAGGAGGAACTCGGCGCGCAGGGGCGGCTGACCGGCTTGCTCGAAACGCAGGAGCGCGCCTTGCTCACGCACGAGCGCGACGCGCTCACGTCGGCGAGCGAAGCGCTGCAGGCGGAGATCGCCGGCAGTGCGGCGCGTGCGCGGCGACGCGACGAGCTCGTCGCTCAGCTCGCCCGCGCGTGGGGCGTCGACGCGTCGACGCTGACGCTGGCGAGCATCGCGCTGCGCTCGGGCGGCGACGGTGAGCGGCTCACGCGCCAACGCGCGGAGCTGCAGCGGGCCAGTCAGCGCGTGCAGAAGCTCGCACGCCGTGCGAACTCGGCGGCGCGGCTGCACTCGCGCCTTTCGGGAGACATCGTGCGCGCCTGTCTCGCCGCGGGCGGCGAAGCGGACGTCGACGCCGGCGGCGCCCTCGTGAACGCGGAGGCCTGACGCATGTCCTCGCTCGGACTCAACATCGGTCTGAAGTCGCTGCTCACGGCCCAGGCGCAACTGGAGACGATCGGGCACAACGTCTCCAACGCGACGACGCCCGGCTACTCGCGTCAGTCGCTGCAGACCTCCGCCTCGTCGCCGCTGCGCCTGCGCGGACTGCTGCAGGGAACCGGCGTGCAGGGCGACGTGATCAACCGCACGGTCGACTCGCTGCTGCAGGCGCGCATCAAGACGCAGGTCTCGTCGCTGGGGCGCATCGACGCGCGGCTCGACACGCTGTCCAACATCGAGAGCTTCCTGGGCGGAGCGAGCGACAGCGGCGCTCCCGCGTTGCTCAAGAAGATGTTCCAGAGCTTCTCGTCGCTCTCGACGGCGCCCGAGGACTCGGTGCTGCGCACCGGCGCGATCCAGTCGACGGTCAACTTCGTGAGCCAGGTGAACTCGCTCGCGACGCGCGCCGTCGAACTCGAGCAGAACACCTTCCTGCGGCTCCAATCCAACGTCGAACAGGTCAACGTGCTCGCCGAGAAGATCGGCGCGCTCAACGCGCAGATCGCCAACGGCGAGTTCGGCTCGAGCACGGCCAACGACTTGCGCGACGCGCGCGACCAGGCCGTGCGAGAGCTGGCGCAGTTCGTCGACGTACGCGCCGTGGAGGACGCACAGGGCGCCGTGCGTGTGCTCGTCGGCGGCCGCATCCTGGTCAGCCCGACGACCGTCGAATCGATGTCCGTCGCTGGCGACCCAGCGACCGGCAGCGTCGAGCTGCTCATCTCGGGACAGTCCGTGACGCCCAGCGGCGGCGCACTCGGCGGCCTGCTCGGCATGGTCCACGAGAACCTGCCGCAGTTCCGCGGCAGCGTCGACGAGTTCGCGCGCAACCTGATCCTGGAAGCCAACCGCGTTCACTCGACCGGCGTGCCGACCAGCGGCTCGTTCCGCGTGTTGATCGCGAGCAATCCGCTGCAGGACCGCAACCGCGACGGGCTCGTGGCCGACGAGTTGCTCTCCAGCGCGGGGCTGCCCTTCGAGCTGCGCGCCGGCGATCTGTTCGTCAACGTCGTCGACGAGGCGAGCGGCGACATCACCAAGCACCAGCTCACGATCGACCCGCAGCGCACGACGGCGGCGCAGCTCGTCAGCTCGCTGAACGCGATTCCGCACCTGTCTGCGAGCATCGACGCGCAGGGCCGCATGCAGGTCGTCGCCGACGCCGGCAAGCGCTTCGACTTCAGCCCGCGCCTCGATGCGCGGCCCGACAACATCGGCAGCTTCGGGGGCGGGCGCGCCTCGCTGGGCAGCGCGGGAGCAGAGCCGTTCGCGCTCGCGCTCGGCGACACGCTCGACTTCAGCGGACCGTCCGGCGCGTTCACCGTCACCTTCGGCGCCGGCGGGTTCGCGCAGATCGGTGCGGCCACCGCGAAGGAACTCGCCGCCGCGCTCAACGCCGATCCGAGCTTCGCCGGCAACAGCTTGGTGGCGACCGATGTCGCCGGACGACTCGTCGTGCAGACGCTCGGCGCCGGAGCGAGCGAGAGCTTCCAACTCGTCGGCGGCACGGCGGCTGGGGCGCTCGGTTGGAGCGCCGGCACGACCGTGTCCGGCCAGGACAGCGCGGTGAATCCGCAGATCAGCGGCGTCTACACCGGCGCCTCCAACGGCGAGTTCATCTTCCGCCCCAACATGGACGGCGTGATCGGCACGACGCCGGGTCTGCGCATCGAGGTCTTCGACGGCGCAGGCGTGAAGCTGACCGAACTCGACGTGGGTCCGGGCTACACGCCGGGCGACCAACTCGACGTGCTCAGCGGCGTGCGCGCGAGCTTCGGCTTCGGCGCGCTCTCCGCCTCCAACAACGACGTGTTCAAGCTCGACGTGGTGGCCGACTCCGACACCAGCGACGTGCTCGTCGCGCTGGGCTTCAACTCGCTGTTCGTCGGCAGCGACGCCGCGAGCTTGGCCGTGAATGGCGACCTGCTGCGCGACAACTCGCTGTTCGCCGCGTCGTACTCCGGCGCGGCCGGCGACGGCGGCGCGCTGCTCGATCTGCTGCAGGTCGAGTCGCGCGGCCTCGCGTCGCTCGGCGGCGCTTCGCTGGACGAAAACCTCGCCGACATCGTCAGCGGCGTAGCGCTGCAGATCGACTCCGAGTCGGGTGCGCGCGACGCCGAGCAGTTCCTCCTCGACGGCCTCGACACGCGCCGCGACCAACTGTCGGGCGTGAACACCGACGAAGAGCTCGTGCGCATGATCGAGCAGGAGCAGGCCTACAACCTCGCCTCGCAGTACCTGCGCGTCGTGAACGATCTGATGACCGAGCTCATGAACATCCTCTAGAGCCGCACCATGCCCGTACGACCGACCCAGCAGGCGACCTTCGCGCAGATCCAGCGCGGGCTCGAAGCGAACTTCCTCAAGCTCTCGCGCGCCCAGGAGCAAACGGCCACCGGCAAGCGCATCGTGCGCCCCTCGGACGACCCGGTGGGCGCTTCGTTGAGCCTTGCGTACAAGCGTCAGATCGCCGTTGCGGAGCGCTACCGCACCGCGGTCGACGGCGCGCGGGTGATGCTCGACACGGGTTCGAGTCTGTTGCAGGACGCCGGCGGTTTGCTCGCGGAGGCGCGCGCAACGCTGCTCACGGCGATGAACGGCACGCAGTCCGACGACGACCGCAAGTTGCTGGGCAATTCGATCAAGTTGATCCGCGACCGCATGCTGGAGCTCGCCAACGCGCGCACCGGCAATCGCTACCTGTTCGGCGGGGCCGCGACGTCGACCTCGCCGTTCGAGGAGACCACCAGCGCCGGCGTGAAGAGCGTGCGGTACCAGGGCGCGAGCCAGTCGCAGCAGGTGCTGGTCGGACTCGAGTCGCGGCTGGACGTCACGCTCCCCGGCGACGAGATCTTTGCGGCGAAGCAGCGCACGGGCACTGGCTTCGCCGGTTTGACGGGAGTCGCGAACGGAGATTCCGCGGACCAAGGCGTGGGCTACGCGTACCTCACGGTTCGCCATGACTCGACGACGGCGCTGGCGCTCGGCGGCGGCATCGCGCTCGCAGCAGGCGGCGCGAACGACACCATCCTGGGCGTGCACAACTTCGTGGTCGATCCGGTGACGAACACCGCGCGGCTCGGGGCTGGCCCCGACGTTCGTCTGCCGGTCGCAGGTTCGCCGGCGCTCGCGTCCGTGCGGCTCACCAACGAGCACGGCGCCGAAGTGAACCTGGACTTCTCCGCCTGGAACGGCGCTGCTGTGAACGGAACGCTCAGCGGAGCGGGCTCGATTTCGCTCGACGGGACGAACTTCACGCCGATAACCCTGACGGAGACCGACCTGCAGCTCACGGCCGACGGAGGGCAGACCGTGCTCCACCTTGACACCACAGGCATGCACCGCGCGGGCGTGGAGCTCGTGACCTTCTCGGGCACGGTCAACGTGTTCGACGTGCTCCAGGGCATCGTCGACGACCTCGAAAACGGCGACGGACTGAGCGCGCGCGAGCTGCGCAATCGACTCGATGTGTGGCTCGGCGAACTCGACCGCAACCACGAGAACCTGCAGATTGCCACCGGCGAACTCGGCTCGCTCTCGTCGCGCGCCACGAGCTTGTCGACGAGTTTCGAAGACGAGCAGCTCGCCGTCCGCGGCTTGCTCTCGGGCGTCGAGGACGTCGACTTCAGCCAGGTCGCGCTCGACATGACGCGCGCGGAGCAAACGCTCCAGCTCGCGCAGGCGACCAGCTCGCGCCTGCTCCAGTCGTCGCTGCTCAACTTCCTGCGCTGAGCGCAAACCGCGCAGAGACCATCCCCATGAACGAATCACTGCCCATCAAGTCCATCGGCGTCGCCGCCGCCGGCGCGTCGAGCGCGCCGCAGTCCAAGGCCGTCGACGGCGGCAGCGCGGTCGCGTTCAAGGCCTTGCTCGACGAACTCGAGCAGCGCGCGCAGGCGCTCGAGCTCGAGAGCCGCAAGGACCTCTCCAAGGACGACCTCGCGGGCGCCGTGGACAACGCCCGCATCTCGCTGCAACAGATGCTGTCGCTCAAGGACCAGCTGTTGGAGGCTTGGCAGGCGTCGCAGCTCGAACAACCGCAGGCGCCGGGCGCAGAGCGCACGGCGTGAGCTGCTGGGTCCGCGCCCTTCCTACCCGTACGCTCTGAATCCATGGAACAACTCGCTGCGAGCGTGAGAGCGCGCGCCATCACACTGATGGAGCAGGTGCTGCGCGGCGGCGCGCCGCTGGCGGCCGAGTATCCGCTGGTCTTGGATCCGCGCTTTCCAGGACGCGTGCTCGCGATCGAAGAACGCGGCGTGGTCGTGAGCGCGTGCGCCGCGCTCGTGCGCGACTTCGTGGTTGGACAACACACGGTGCGCGCCGGCCTGATCGGTTCCGTCGCCACGCATCCCGAGCACCGCGGGCGCGGGCTCGCCACGGAGCTCCTGGCGCGCGCCGAGCGCGCGCTCGCCCAAGACGGCGCGTGGCTCGCGCTGCTGTGGGCCGACGACCCGGTGTTCTACGACGAACGCGGCTGGCGTCCGATCGGTTGCGAGCTCGACTTCGTGCTCGAATCCTGGCAAGAAGGCCGCCTCTCTGGCGCCAGCGGCATCCGCGCCGCAGCGCCCGACGACTGGGGCGCGATCCACCGTCTGTACACGCGCCAACGTGAGCGCGTCGACCGTTCGATCGACGAAACGCGGGCGCTGCTCGCCGGACCGGGCATCGAGACGCTCGTGATCCAGCGCGAGCGCGATGTCGTGGCGTACTCGTGCCTTGGCCGCGGAGGTGACTTCGCGCGCACGATCCACGAGTGGTCCGGCGCCGACCAAGACGTGCTCGCGCTCGTGCGTGCGCACATGCAGCGCGCCAAGGCGCGCGGCGCGAGCGGCCCGACCTACTTGCTCACGCCGCCCACCGCGCGCACGCTGCACGAACGCCTGCGCGGCTGCGGACTGACTTGCGCGGAGGGCGTGCTCGCGCAGGGCAAATTGCTCGATCCCCAGGCTGCCTGCGCGTTGCTGGCGTCGCTCGCCGGCCCGCAGGCGCTGGTGTCGATCGAAACGCTGGTCGAGTCCGCCGATTCGCGCCCGCACATCGTGGTGCGCGGCCCCGCTGGCGAGAGCACTTTGCCCGAGAACGACCTGCTCGACGTGCTGCTCCCGGCGCGTGGCCGGCGCACGCGCGTCGAGGCGCTGGCGCGCGAAACAGGTCTCGCGCTCGATGCGCTTCCGCTGCCCCTCTTCGCTTGGGGGCTCGACTCCATCTGACGCATAACGTATGAACGCGCGGGCCCCGTCGTCGCGGCGCGGGCCGGTTTTGTCTTCTGCCTCCTGATTCCCGACCAAGATCCACTCTGCCGATGAGCGCTGCCTCGATCCGTTACCAGACCCCTGAAACTCCCGACGGGATCGTGCGCAAGGTCGAGCCCAGCACGGCGCGCAACGGCGCGCTCGAGACGGTGATCGAGTTTCGCGTGTCGGCCGATTTCAAGGCGCGCTGCGAAGGGCGTGCGGAGCACGTGGCCTTCGCAGCGCGCAGCCGCATCGCACGTCTGGGCATCGACGTCGAGCCGACCAGCCGCATCCACTTCGAAAACGGCAAAGCGCTGCTGAGCGCGCGCATCTCTTCGAACGTCCAGGCCTACGGCATCGATCGCTTCCTCGATTGCCTCATCACCCGCGATCTGCACCTGGGTCGGCTCGTGCTGTGCCCGCCGGACAACCAGCTCTCGAGCGATGAGATCTACGCCGAGCTCGAACGCAACGAGTTCCAGCTGCCCAGCGGCTATTCCATCGGCGCCGACGGCTCGTTCACGATCCAGACGCACAAGCTCTACTACGAACTCTCCAAGCAGCTTTCGCTGGAGGACGCGCTGGCGATCCTCACGCAAGAGGGCGGCAAGAGCATCCTCAACCGCCTGCAGATCCCGCGCAACGTCGACAACCTCGTGATTCCGGCCGGACAGGGCCTGATCACGTCGTGCTCGATGTTCCTGCACAAGCACTACGCCGTGATCAACCCCGTTGCTGGCGCGCACGGCCGGCACTTGCACGCGATCGTGCTCGATCCGGTTCTGACGCGCGGCACGCGCGTGTTCCTCGAGATCTCCAACAGCTCGCAGCGCCAGATCGTCAACCCGTTCGTGACGGCCAAGATGTACACGGCCGAGGAGAAGCTCGGCTCGACGCGCGTCTTCGCTGCGCCCAAACTCGACGAACTCGCCGCCGCGCGCGAACCGAGCGTGCCGAGCTACGAAGCGCTCTCGTCGTACTACCAGGCGCAGATGCCGCCCTCCAAGGAGCGCAGCTACCAGCACCGGCCGTTGATCGTCGTGCCCGACCTCGCCGCGATCACCGACAAGCGCCTGCCCTCGCTCGTTTCGACGCGCCCCGAGCCGCAGAACGCCGCGAAGATGCTGGCGAGCTTCCGCTCGACGGTCGACTACTCGGTGGTCGGCTCGAACTCCGATCTGTTCGCGACGCGCGTGCTCACGCAGCTGCCCGAGGGCAAGCAGCAGTGGCTCCTGCTCGAGTACTTCCCCAACCTGCTCGAGCACATCGCGATCTGCAACGCGATCCTCACCAAGCGCGTGGGCGGCGTGATCTTCCGCCGCGCGTCGTTCGAACACGGCCAGTTCTTCTCGGGCCATGACCACACGCGCCTGGCTGACTACGAAGCGCTAGGCGCCAAGGTGCTGTGGGTGCACGACGAACGGCGCCACGTCGCGAGCCACGCCTTCCGCGGCCTGCGCGGCTACTTCGTCGAGCCCGGAAGCGAGCAGCGCTTCCGCAACTCGCTGGTCGTCGCGGTGTACGGCTCGGCGGCCAAGCTCAACAAGGAGCACGAAGACGGCCTGCGCGAGTTGCTCGTGCAGATCAAGGAGCTGTTCGGCGGCGCGGTCGCGATCCTCACGGGCGGCGGGCCCGGCGCGATGCAGCAGGGCACCGACATCGCGCTCGAGCAAGGCTTGCTCGTCGGCGCGAACTACATCGAGACCATCGACCAGGGCACCAACAAGGTCGCGCACTTCTACCAGTGCTTCCAGGACCGCAACCGCCACAACCGCCAGCGCTGGTTCGACATCGCCAGCTTCACGGTGTTCTGCGTCGGCGGCCTGGGCACGCTCGAAGAGGTCGGCCTCACGCTGACCGACATGAAGCTCGGCATGGTCGAGCGCGGCCCGGTCGTGTTCTTCGGCAAGTACAAGGACGACGCGTACTGGAGCTACATGAAGCAGCTCTTCGAACGCATGGTCGCCGCCGAGCGCGCGCCGCAGTGGGTGATGGACAACATCCTCTTCACCGGCGACGCGACGCGCCTGACGCCGTTCTACAAGCGCGTGCTCGGCCTGGGCTGAGCGGGGGAGCGCCGCAGCAGCGCGGGCGCGGCTGCGGCGAGTCCGATCGCGGCCGGCGCCAATTGCACGCTCAGCAACGGCGCGTCGAGCGTGCTCATGTACAGCAAGTGCGCGCACGCACCGAGCACGCCCCACAGCCATAGCGGCAGCCGCAACCACGGTTCGCCGTCCACGAGCAGCTGCGAGAAGCTCCAGCCGAGAAAGACGCCGACGCGGGCGCGCGGCGCGCGCAGCACGACGAACACGACGCTCGCGGTGCTCGCGCCGACGAGGAACAGCGGCTGGACCGACGCTTCAGGGAGCAGCGCGAGTTGCGCCACACCGGCCGCGAGCAGTCCGCCGAGGAACAGCGCCAGCGTTCGTGCGTGGCCGAGCAGACGTTCGGCTGCAGCGCCGAAGGTGTGGACGAGCCACAGGCCGCCGAGCAGCAGCCACAGGCTCGCGCCGGGGTGGAAGGCGCTCTCGAGTGCGATGTTCACGAGGCCGAGCAGGCCCGCGCGCGCCGGCGCCACGTTCGCCTCGGCGTAGCCGAGTTGGCTCATGAGTTGCCGGCCGGCGTCGTCGTAGTCCGTGTGGTTCCACCACGCCCAGGCGCCGCTGCACGCGGCCACGAGGCACAGCGTGTGCGTGACCCACGGACGTACATCGCCGCGCTCGAACAGCAGCACGTCGAATCCAAGCGCGCCCGGAACGGTGTCCAGCGGCGTCGGCTGGGGGAGCTGCGCCTCTTCGTAGCGCTCGCGGCCGAGCTCCGCGTGCATGCGGCCGAGCGCATCCTGCGCCCGCGGGCTCAGCGGCTTCACAGCGTCATCAGAGTGCTTTCGCAGCAAGTGTTGGGGGCGTCGGCTCATGGATGTTGTGCGGATGTCGCGCGGCGCCGTCTCACCAAGGCGTCAGCGCGAGCAACGCGACGCAGGCCGACACCAGGAGCGACGCGATCAGCGTCGCGGCCTGGACACTGCGGTGGCGTCGCGGCCGCATGGGCAACGCGCGCGCCAGCTTGAAGTAGCGCGGCGCCAAGATCAGCGCGAGTGGCGACAGATACCCAAAGAGGGCCGAAGCGATGATGCGGTCGCCGAGGCGTTGGACCTCGCGCAGCTCCCGCTCGAGCGCATCTTCACCGCCGTCAGGCATCATCGCGCCGGCCGCAGCGTCGAGTTCGAGAATGTAGCGCGCCCGTCCCCATTGTCTGCGTTCCACGAGCACGCGCAGCTCGAACACGTTGCCACCCGTGGCGTCTGCGTCGACGTAGCGCAGGTTGCGATCGGGCACGAAGGCTCGCACCCCGTGTTCGCGCAGCCGCGCGTGGACCATCTCGGCCACCGCGGCGTTGCCGTGGTAAACCTCGACCCAATCTTCGGAGAGCGACTTCAAGCGGCGAGCCTTTCGTCAGCGCTTCAGGCTAACGCCGTCGCGGCGCAACGTTTCGATTCGGAGCGCTTTTGGCCCTGCGGCCTTGGCTCAGGCCTCGAGGAAACGCCCCGCACGCGCCGCGGTGGGCGCGCCGCGTTCGGCGGCGAGCATGCCGTTGACGAACACGGCCGCGATTCCCTCCGGGAATTGCTGCGGTTGTGCGAAGGTCGCCCGGTCGCCGATCGTCGACGCGTCGAACAGCACCAAGTCCGCGAAGGCGCCGACCTCGATGCGGCCGCGGCCGGCGAGTTTCGCGCGCTCCGCGGGCAGTGCGGTCATCTTGCGCACCGCGGTTGCGAGGTCGAACAGCTTGCGTTCGCGGCAGTAGCGGCCGAGCACGCGCGGGAACGTGCCGTAGGAACGCGGATGCGGGCGGTCGTTCAACGCGCTGCCGGTGGGGGCCATGCTGCGGCCGTCGGAGCCGATCATCACCAGCGGATGCGCGAGCACACGTTCGACGTCGGACTCCTGCATGCCGTGACCGACGAAGCTGACGCTGGAGTTCGAACCCTCGAGCAGGCGCGCGAAAGCTTCGGCCGGCTCCACGCTCCACATCTGGGCGATCTCGAGCAAGTTCTTGCCGACGCACTCCTGATGCTCGCGCTTGTCGAGCGAGGCGATCACGACGAGCTCCCAGCCGCCGGGCTCGCGCTCGACGTGCGGACCCACCTCGCGCAGGATCTTCGCGCGCGTCGCCGGATCGCGCAGCCGTGCGAGCACCGCCTCGGCCCCGCCCTCGCGCGACCATGGCTCGAGCAACATCGTGAGCGTCGTCGAGTAGGCGGTGTACGGATACGCATCGGCCATCACGTCGACACCCTCGGCGCGCGCGCGTTCGAGCTTGGCGAGCGCGCCGTCGAGCAGCTTCCAGTGCGCGCGCCCCGCAGCCTTGAGGTGCGACACCTGGACGCGCACGCCCGTGCGGCGGCCGACGTCGAGCGCTTCGTCGACAGCCTCGAGCAGCGCTTCTTCTTCGCTGCGCATGTGCGACGCGTACAGCTTGCCGCGCCGCGCGACGGCGCGCGCGAGCTGCACGATCTCCTCGGGCGGCGTAAACATGCCGGGCACGTACTCCAGGCCGGTCGATAGTCCCAGCGCGCCCTGGTCGAGGGCGTCTTCGAGCAGAGCGTTCATGCGCGCGAGCTCGTCTGCGGTCGCCGGGCGGTCGACGCTGCCCATCACGGCGCGCCGCAGTGTTCCGTGTCCCACGAGCAAGGCGTGGTTGAGCGCCGCGCCCTGTTGCCGCCACGCCGCGATGTACGAACGCACGTCGCTCCAGCGCGCGCTCGTTCCCGCGTCTTCGTCGTCCGCCACGCGCGGCGCCGCGGAACCGCCGCAATTGCCGGTGATTTCGCTCGTGCAGCCCTGCAAGACGCGACTCTCGGCGCCGGGCCACTCGAAGATCGTGCGGTCGGAGTGCGTGTGGATGTCGACGAAGCCTGGCGCGAGGCAGAGGCCGCGCGCGTCGAACACGCGCGACGCTTGTGCGTCGCCGAGCGCGCCGATCGCTGCG
>ERZ1066135.918-NODE-918-length-12858-cov-6.898149_pt1 | contig 12858 bp, 7 predicted proteins | sample MGYA00382782_ERZ1066135 | MGnify/ENA primary metagenome ERZ1066135 (study PRJEB33369, sample SAMEA5778365) | biofilm metagenome | biome: Industrial cooling water; feature: Water cooling tower basin; material: Biofilm | place: United Arab Emirates | collected...
GGCCTGACAGGCCGCGCAGGTCATGCCTCCCACGGGCAGCTCGATGGTGGCGACGTGCGGCGCGGGTGCCTGAGACGGCGGCGCGGCGGGGACGGGCGGCGCCTCATCCGCCTCAGGCATGACGGGCAGGGTGCGTGTCATCCGGTCACCCCCACGACGTGATAGCCCGCATTCTCGATCGCGGCCGAGATGTCGCCGGTGGGCGGCGAGTCGGGGGCGGCTTCGATGCGCACCGTTCCCAGCCCCACCTCGAGGACGGTGATGCCTTCGACGGTCTCGAGGGCATTCCGCACGGCCCGGATGCAATGGGTGCAGGACATTCCTTCGACGACGTAGGTCTGCGTGGGCATGGTGGTCACCTGGGTGAAGCCGTTGGTCTCACACTGCGGGATGCAGGATACAGGGCGCTCCGGGCTCGGGGCCCCGCATACGCATCGGACCCGCTTCTGGTATTATACCCATACCCCCTACCGGTACGCAAGGGCCCCGTGTCCAGGCACCCCTGCCAAGGCGCCCGCCTCGACAATGGCCTAACTTCGGAGCGTGACCTCGCTCGCCGACCTCCGCCGCGACTACGCGCGGGCCGCCCTGTCCGAATCGGACGTGCTCCCCGACCCCATCGCGCAGTTCCGTCTCTGGCTCGACCAAGCCATCGCCGCCCAGCTCCCCGAACCCACGGCGATGTCGTTGGCCACCGTCTCAAGCGACGGGCACCCCTCCGCGCGCATGGTGCTCCTCAAAGCCGCCGACGCCCGCGGGTTCGTGTTCTTCACCGATCACCGCTCGCGAAAAGGTCGCGAACTCGAAGCGACGCCCCGCGCGGCCCTCTGCTTCTTTTGGCCCGAGCTCGAGCGGCAGGTCCGCATCGCCGGCCCGGTCGAGCACATCGCGCGCGCCGACTCGGCGGCGTACTTCCGCTCCCGGCCCATCGGGTCACAGCTGGGGGCCTGGGCGTCGCACCAGTCGTCCCCGCTCGCCTCGCGCGAGGAACTGGAGCAACGGCTGATCGAGGTGGGCGCGCGCTTCGGGGACGAAGACGTGCCGCTGCCGGAGCACTGGGGTGGCTACCGCGTGATCCCGCAGGAGATCGAATTCTGGCAGGGACGACCGTCGCGCCTGCACGATCGTCTGATGTTCCGGCGTCGCGACGGGGGCTGGGAGCTCGTGCGCCTCTCGCCGTGAGCGGGCATCGCCGCGATGTGGGCGACCCGGGCCCTGCGCGGCACTAGTTTCCTTCGGACGGACCCACTTCACCGGAGCACCCGATGCCGATCACCCGACCGCTCATCGCCGTGGACCTCAGCGATGCCGGCGAGGCGACCACACGGTGGACCGCCAATATCGTTCCCGCCGGCACCACCGTCGTGCTCGGCCACGCCGTGGACGTCCCGGAGCCGCCGGGCTTCTTGCGAGACCTGTTCCCGGACACGGACGCGGTCGTCGCGCTCGCCGAGCAGGGCGCCAGACGCGAACTGACCGCACTCGCCGCGCGCGTGCCGATTCCCGATGTCGTGTGCGACGTGCGTGCCGGCCGTGCGGTGGACGTGCTGCTGCAGATCGCTGAGGATCGGGGCGTCGATTCGATCGTCCTGGGACCGCACGGTGCGCGGGAGGGGCTGGGGCAGGTGATCGGGTCCACCGCGGTCAAGTTGGCGCGTCAGTCCGCGGTCCCGGTGATCGTGGTGCGCGGGCCGAGCGTCGCGCGGAAGCCCGCGCGCCTCCTCGTCGCGATCGACGAGTCCTTCGCGAGCGCGGCCGCGCTGCGCTGGGCCGCCCTCTTCGCGGTGGACATGGGCGCGTCGCTGCATGTCTGCACCGTGGTGCCCCCGCTGCTGACGAACGCCTTGAGCATCGCCGCGACCGACGCCGAGCGCGCCGACGCGATGCGACAGGTGACGGATGCCACGGCCCTGTGGCTCGACGAGATCGTCGCGGCGGTCCCCGAGGTACGCCCCACCATGACTTCGAGCGTCCACCTGGGCCGACCCGCCGACGTGATCACGGCACTGGCCGACGCGCAGGCGGCCGACCTTGTGGTCGTCGGCCGGAACGCTGGCGGCATCGCGAACATGCTCTTGGGCTCGGTCGCCGACGCGATCCTCCGTCACGGCGCGACCTCCACGGCGGTGATCCCGGGCTGAGCGGCTGATACCGCACGGCGCGTGGCGCCGCGCGATATCAGCGCTCGGGTCCGTCGCCGAGTCGGCGGTCGGGCTGCAAGTACCGCTGCACGTAGTCCCGCACCGACTCGGTGAGCGGCGTGACCTCCACCGTGTAGCCCGAGCGCCGCAGGCCCGCGATCGACGCCCGCGTGTGGTACTGGTATTTGTCGCGGATGGCAGCCGGCATGTCGATGAACTCGACCTCCGGCGGGCGGTCCATGGCCGCAAAGATCGCGCCGACGAGCTCCAGCCAGGTCTGCGCCACGCCCGAGCCGACGTTGTAGAGGCCGGCCACGCCGCTGGCCGTCGCGAGATGCAGCGTCATCGCGACCGCATCCTTGACGTAGAGGAAGTCGCGCCGCTGACCGCCGTCGGTGAACTCCGGACGATGGCTCTTGAAGAGCTTGACGCGCCCGGTGTCGAGGATCTGCTGGTGCGCCTTGTGCACCAGAGAACGCATTTCGCCCTTATGGGCCTCGTTGGGGCCGAACACATTGAAGTACTTGAGGCCGATCACGCGGTCGAGCAGGCCGGCCTGCGCGGCATACAGGTCGAACAGGTGCTTGGAGTAACCGTAGGCATTCAGCGGGCGCAACTGCCGCAGCACAGCGAGATCGTTCGACGCCTCGACGTCGTCGGCCAGGTCGCCATAGGTCGCCGCCGACGAGGCGTACACGAAGCGCGTCTCGTGCGCGACGGCCCAGAGTGCGAGCCGCTTCGTGTACTCGAAGTTGTTGTGGATCAACGACGAGACATCGCGCTCCATCGTGTTCGAGTTGGCCCCAAGATGCAGCACGAGGTCGAAGCGGCCGAGCGCGCCGGACTCGAGCGATGGCAGCAGGGCCTCAGCCTCGAGATAGTCGGCGAAGCGCAGGGCGACGAGGTTGCGCCAGCGATCATCGGTGCCCAGGCGGTCCACGACGACGATGTCGTCGATGCCGTGCCGGTTGAGCCCCCAGACCAGCGCACTCCCGATCAGCCCCGCGCCGCCGGTCACGAGCACGCGACGGGGACGAGAGTGGAGCTCAGGCAACACGGCAGTGGGATGCGGCATGGGACGGGGCGCGAGGGAACGGACCTGAGCGAAAGCTACCGCTGCTGCAGGGCGGCGGTCGATACCACACTGCGGTAGTACGCGGCGACGGCCTCTTCGAGTCCCGGCCGCGTGTAGGCCTCACCCACGCGCGAGTCGATGACCTCGGCGATCACCGCCGCGACCTCGGCGGCATCCTGCGGCGAGGGCAATGTGCGGGAATCGGGGCCCCCGTGCATGGCATTGCGTCCGAAGTCCGTCGCGACGATCCCGGGCATCACCAGCGAATACTGGATGCCGGGGTGCTTGTACTGCACCTCCATCCGGAAGTTCGTGGTGAGGGCGTTCAGGAAGTGTTTGGACGCGCTGTACGCCGAGCGGATGATCGCCGTCGGGAGCCGGGCGAGGATCGATGAGACGTTGATCACGTGCCCCCGGCCCCGCTCGCGAAAGTAGGGCAAGGACTCCTGCATGCCGTACAGCGCGGACTTCACGTTGACGCGCATCATCTCGTCGATGTCGTCGTCGCTGAGCTCACTGGGCTTGCGGGTGATCCCGCGCCCGACGTTGTTGACCAGCACGTCGAGCTCCCCGAAGTGGCCGAGGGTCTCGTCGATCGCGCGGCGCATCGCGTCGCGGTCGGTCATGTCGCCCACGATCGCGAGGGCCCGTTCATGGCAGCGCTCGACCACGGCCTGCAGCGCGTCGCGGCGGCGGGCGACCACTGCGACGGTGTCGCCGCGCGCCGTCAGGTGTTCGGCGAGTGCGGCACCGATGCCCGAGCTGGCACCCGTGATGAGGACGGTCTTCGGCATGGTCAGCGTGCGCGTCGGTCAGCGTTCGAGACGGAACCCGGGGACCAGCCGCGGACGCTGGTCCGCATTGGCCACATGCCAACCGGTGAGGTACAGCCACTGCGTCATTCGCGTGAGCTTCGCGTAGTCGATGCTCTCGGGATCGTCCTTGGGCGTGTGATACTGCGGGTGCAGGTTGCTGGTGAACATCACGGCCGGCACGTTGAGGCGCGCGTACGGCAGATGGTCCGAGCGGAAGTACCAGCCCTCCGGGTGCGTGGGGCGGTCCCAGAGCGAGTCGAGCTGGAACTTGCCCGTGACGTTGTTGGCGCGCAGGGCATGGTCGACCAGATCCGCCGAGTTGAGATGCGGCGGCTGGATGCCGAGCAGCGACGCCGAGTCGGGGTGGTTGCGACCCATCATCTCGGCGTTGAGCACGGCGACGATGCTATTGAGCGGTACCACCGGCGAGCGGGCATGGTAGTTGGAGCCCAGCAGGCCGCGTTCCTCGGCGCCGTGATACACGAAGAGCGCTGAGCGCCGACCTGGCTGCTGCTGGAAGGCCCGTGCGGCCGCGAGCAGGGCGACCATGCCCGTGCCGTTGTCGTCCGCGCCGTTCCAGATCGAGTCGCCCTGGATGTCGTATCGCACGCCGTCGTGATCTTGATGCGTGCTGAACAGCACATGCTCGTCGCGCAGGCGCGCATCGCTGCCACGCACCCGGGCGACGATGTTGACGCTGGGGTAGGTGAAGGACTCGAGGTGCAGGGCGACGTGCATCGGCTGGCCGGCGAGTGCGCGGAGCGCGGCCCCCTCGCGCTGGCGGACCAGGAAGGTCGGCGCCGGGGCAGGGGCGGCGGCTCCACGGCCCCCCGCTCCGGCCGCGGCACCTGCGGCCCCTGCGCCACCGCGCCCACCGCCACCGGGCGGGATGGCATCGACGCGGTAGGTCCCGCGCGAGGCGATGTTCGCAACGCCCTCGAACGCGATCTCCGCCGTGGAATCGGCGATCAGCACCACGCCGACGGCGCCACGTCGCGTCAGGGCGAGGCCCAGCGACTGCATGGCCGAGCGGGCGTAGCGGTACTCGGGCGAGTTGACGGAGGTCTCGCGGCCGCGCGTGGTGGGTGGGACGAGTTGGGCGATCGCGACCTTGCCACGCACATCGATGCTGGTATCGCGGCCATCGCCGGCCCAGACGGTCGGTGCCTCGAAGCGGCTGGTGTTGTTGGACGCGACGGCGATGTCGTCCCACATGGTGAACGCGCGGTCGCCGATGCGCACGACGGACGAGCCGCCGACCCGCGTGCGGCGGATGTCCCACCACTGGAAGTAGGAGCCCGCATCGCCCATGGGCTCGAGGCCGATCTTGCGGAGCTCCTCGGCGACCCAGACGGACGCACGCAGTTCGTCGATGCTGCCGCCCTCGCGGCCGCGGTACGCGTCGCCGGCGATGATGTGCAGGTCCCGCCGGAGGTCGGCCTCGCGGATGGCGGCGAGGCCCGGCGGCGCATTCTGTGCGCTCGCGGCCATAGGGAGCGACAAGAGGAAGAGCATGGCCCGACGCATTCGAGGACTCCGCTGAGGGGGATGCAGTAAGGATACATCGACCGTGGGCCAACGCAGCAGGCGATGGAGGCGTTGGCCGGGAACCCGTCGAGCGGGCTGACGTTCGTTGGGTATGACGTATGTGATCATCGGCGCCGCGGGCGGGATCGGGTCCGCGCTGGCGCAACGATTGGCGGCCCGAGGGGCGCGGCTGGCCTGCTTGGGGCGCAGCGCAGCCGCGCTGGAGGCGCTCGCGGCTGGGCTGCCGGGGGCGCAGGTCTTCGTGGCGGACGCGCGCGACCTGTCGCAGCTGGAATCGGCGGTCACCGAGGCGGCGGCGGCGCTGGGGCCCATCGCCGGCGTCGTCAATCTGGCGGGCTCGATCCTGCTGAAGCCGGCGCATATCACCAGCGCGGAGGACTTCGCAGAGGTGATGGCGCAGAACCTCACGACCGCGTTCAACGCGGTGCGCGCGGGGGCCAAGGCGATGCCGAAGGGCGGGAGCATCGTCCTGATGGGCTCGGCGGCGGCCCGGACCGGGCTGCCGAATCACGAGGCGATCGCGGCGGCCAAGGGCGGGGTGATCGCCTTGGCGCGGTCGGCGGCCGCGACCTATGCGGCGCGCGGGTTGCGGGTGAATGCGGTCGCGCCGGGCTTGGTGCGGACTCCGCTGGCGGCGCGCATCACGGGTAATCCGGCCTCGGAGGCGGCGTCACTGGCGATGCACCCGCTGGGCCGACTCGGTGAGCCGGACGATGTGGCCCGCGTGATCGAGTGGTTGCTGACCGATGACAGCGGATGGGTGACGGGCGAGGTGATCGGTGTGGATGGGGGGTTGGCCTCGGTGCGTCCGGCGCGATAGTCCGCGGCAAGCGGGTGGCCGAATGCGAGGCGGGGCGGCGATGGATGCATCGCCGCCCCGCCGTCGTTCATTCGCGGCCGTTGCCGCCGCTGCCCCACGCGATGCGCGGCGTGGGGGGCGGGGCCTCGATCATCTGCATACGCACTGTCGACGGACCGCGATCGAACCACGGCGGTGAATCGCGTGTCGAGTTGTCGACGACGTAGCCGAGGTCGAGCAGGGAGAGGATCGTGAGCGGGCTGAGCGGGTTGGTGGCATCGATGAACCCCGTCATCAGTTCGCGATCGACCACCGACTCACGCCAGTGTGCATTGCGGGTGCCGTCGCCGAAGCAGTTCTCGACGGGGACGGTGCGCCCTCCGTACGCGGTCCCAAGGTTCCCGAACGCCCACCTGGCGTTCGTGCCGGTGAAGATCGGGTCGGACGACAAACATGCCGGGCTGGCGAGTGCGGGGGCCGGGTCTTCGAGGAAGTCGCCCCACATGGTGCCGACCCCGAGGACGTGACCCATTTCGTGCAGGATCACCCCCGACAGCGTGCCATTGAGCTCCATCGTCGGGATGTCGGCGATGTCGAACCGCATGACCCCGACGAAGGGGAGACCGCCCGCGCCGCCACGGATCCAGCAGGGCCCCGCGCTCCCGAGGACCTGACCCGGTCCATCGATCGCTTCGACCTTCACGAAGATCAGCAGGTCGTCGATGACCTCAGTGATCGTCGTGCCCTCCGGCTGATTGCCGCAGAAGTCCACGTTCAGTCCCACGGCATTGAAGTCCGCCAGGTCGCCACGGATGATGTCCTGCCAGCGCGCGACGGCCGCGTTGAGGGCTGCTTGGACGCTCCCGCTGACCGCCGTGAGGTTCCGCAGCTCGATGTTGAAGTTGCCGGCCGACGAGCTCACGGTGAGTGGCGAGGAGCCACTCACATCGCCGACGGTCGCAGTGATCTGGGACGAGCCTGCGCCCAGCGCTTGCAACGCCCCGGTGGCACCGACGACACGCACGACCTGCGGGTCCGAGACACTCCACGTGAAGGTCGCGGCGACCGGGTCACCGTTGCCATCACGCGCGACGGCCGTGGCCGTCTGTGTGGCATTGCCCGACACGCTGGGCTGCGGCACGGTGACCTCGATCGTGGTGATCACACCGCCCGCTGCTTGCACGTTGAAGGTGTTCGAGGTCACCGCGAGCGCCGGCGTGACGGTCGTGAACTGCAACGAATGCGACCCCGTGCCGGTGATCGTGAGCCCCGCGTAGGTGACCACACCGCCCACGGCGTTGACCGCCGTGGTCCCCGACAACGTGCCGCCGCCGGTCTGCTTCGCCGCCGTGACTTGGAGGGTCGCCCCGGAGCCCGTGGTGACCAGCACACCCGCGTTGTCGAGGATGTGCACGACGGGCTGGGTCGTGAACGGGGCACCGGTCGTCGCACCGGACGGCTGCGTCTGGACCTGCAGCGACGTGGCGACCTGCGTGACGGTGATCGTCGGCGAGTCCGCGCTGCTCAGACCCGGCGACGTGAAGCGCAGCACGTGTGCCCCACCGCCGTTGATCTGCAGGCCCGCGAAGGTCGCCACGCCGTCCACGGCCGCCACCGTCGCGGTACCCACGAGGCTGCCGCCGCCGCTGAACACCGCCACGGTGACGCTCGCCGTACTGCTGACCTTGGTGTTGCTACCGTCGCGGATCTCGACGACAGGTTGCGTGGCGAAGGGAATGCCGCTGGTCGCACTCGCCGAGGGGTTCGTCGTCAGCACCAGCTGCGTGGCGGCGGCAGCGCCGACCGTGAACTCCGCCGAGTTCACGCTCAGCGCCGGCGACGAGGTCGTGAACTGCAGCGTGTGCGCGCCGGCGCCGGTGATCGACAGATTGGTGAAGGTGGCGACGCCACCGACCGCGACGATACCCGTCGTCCCAGCCAGCGTGCCCGGACCTGCCTGCTTCGCAGCCGTCACCGTGAGCGTCGCCCCCGGACCCGTCGTGACCAGCAAGCCCGCGTTATCGAGGATGCGCACCACCGGCTGCGTACCGAAGGGGCTCCCGCTCGTCGCGCCCGCGGGCTGCGTGAACACCGACAGCGAGGCCGCCACCTGCGAGACCGTGATGGTGGGCGAGTCCACGCTGCTCAGACTCGGCGACGTGAAGCGCAGCACATGCGCCCCAGCACCATTCAGTTGCAACCCGGCGAAGGTCGCCACACCGTCGACTGCGGCCACGGTGGCGGTGCCGACCAGGGCGCCACTCCCGCTGAAGACGGCGACCGTGACGTTGGCCGTGCTGCTCACCTTGGTGTTGGTGGCATCGCGGATCTCGACGACGGGCTGCGTCGCGAAGGGCACCCCGCTGGTCGCGCTCGCCGACGGAGCGGTGGTCAACACCAATTGCGTCGGCGGCGCGGCCGCGACGTTGAAGCTTGCCGAGTTGGCGCTCAGCGCCGGCGAAACGGTCGTGAACTGCAACGTATGCGCGCCGGTGCCGGTGATGGACAGATTCGTGAACGTGGCGACACCTCCAACGGCGGCGATGCCGGTGGAGCCGGCCAGCGTCCCCGGACCGGACTGCTTCGCGGCCGTCACGGTCAGCGTCGCACCCGAACCCGTCGTCACCAGCAGGCCCGCATTGTCGAGGATACGCACCACTGGCTGTGTGCTGAACGGACTCCCGCTCGTCGCACCTGCCGGCTGCGTGAAGATCGACAGCGAGGCCGCCACCTGCGACACCGTGATGGTCGGCGAATCAACGCTGCTGAGACTTGGCGACGTGAAGCGCAGCACGTGCGCACCCGCGCCGTTGAGCTGCAGACCGGCGAAGGTCGCCACGCCGTCGACCGCAGCGACGGTAGCCGTCCCGACCAGCGCGCCACTGCCGCTGAGGATCGCGACGGTGACGCTCGCGGTGCTGCTGACCTTCGTGTTGGTGGCGTCCCGGATCTCGACCACCGGCTGCGTCGCGAAGGGCACACCGCTGGTCGCACTCGCCGAAGGATTGGTGGTCAGCACCAACTGCGTCGGCGGCGCGGCCGCCACGTTGAAGCTCGCCGAGTTGACGCTGAGCGCTGGCGACGACGTCGTGAACTGCAGCGTGTGCGCGCCCACGCCAGTGATGGACAGATTGGTGAAGGTCGCCACGCCACCGACGGCGGCGATGCCCGTCGTGCCCGCCAGCGTGCCCGGGCCGGACTGCTTCGCGGCGGTCACGGTCAGCGTGGCGCCCGAGCCGGTCGTCACCAGCAGTCCGGCGTTGTCGAGGATGCGCACCACCGGCTGCGTGCTGAACGGACTCCCACTGGTGGCACCGGCGGGTTGGGTGAACACGGACAGCGAGGCCGCCACCTGATTGACGGTGATGGTCGGCGCATCCACGCTCGTGAGGCCAGACGAACTGAAGCGGAGGACATGCGCGCCGCTGCCGTTCAGTTGCAGACCCGCGAAGGTCGCCACGCCGTCCACGGCCGCCACGGTCGCGGTGCCCACGAGGCTGCCGGTCCCGCTGAAGATCGCGACGGTGACATTCGCCGTGCTGCTCACCTTGGTGTTCGTGGCGTCACGGATCTCGACCACGGGCTGCGTCGCGAAGGGCACGCCGCTGGTGGCACTCGCCGAAGGATTGGTGGTCAGCACAAGCTGCGTCGGTGGCGCGGCCGCGACGGTGAAGCTCGCCGAGTTGACGCTGAGCGCCGGAGACGCGGTGGTGAACTGTAGCGTGTGCGCGCCAGCGCCCGTGATCGACAGATTCCCGAATGCGGCCACGCCGCCCACTGCCGCGACCCCGGTGGTCCCACCCAGGGTCCCGGGCCCGGACTGCTTCGTCGCCGTCACGGTCAGCGTCGCGCCGGTACCGGTCGTCACGAGCAGGCCGGCGTTGTCCAAGATCTGCAACACGGGCTGCGTGCCGAACGCGCTCCCGCTCGTCGCCCCGGCCGGCTGCGTGAGCACACTGAGCGACGCGGCCACCTGCGAGACCGTGATCGTCGGGCCATCGACGCCGGTGAGCCCGGACGACGTGAAGCGCAGCACATGCGCGCCCGATCCATTGATCTGCAGCCCCGCAAAGGTCGCCGTGCCATCGACCGAGGCGACCGTCGTCGTGCCGACCAAGGTCCCGCTGCCGCTGAACAGGGCCACCGTCACCGACACGCTGGTGCTGACCTTGGTGCCGCCCGCATCGCGCACTTCCACCACGGGCTGTGTCGCGAACGGGACCCCGCTGGTGGCACTGGCCGACGGGGGCGTCACCAAGGCCAACTGCGTGGGCGGCGCACTCCCCACTGTGAACACCGACGACACCACCTCGAGCGCCGGGCTGCTCGTCGCGAAGCGCAGACTGTGCGCGCCGGCACCCGTGATCGACAGATTGCTGAACGTCGCGACCCCGGCGACGGCCGCGACCGCCGTCGTGCCACCCAGCGTCCCCGCGCCCGAGGCGATGGTCGCCGTCACGGTCAATGTCGCACCCGCCCCGGTCGTGACCACCGCACCCGCTGCGTCGAGCACGCGGATCACCGGCTGCGACAGGAACGGCGAGCCGCTCACCGCGCCATTCGGTGCGGTCGCGACCTCGAGCGACGTCGCCACCTGCGAGACGGTGACGGTGCCCGATGTCACGCCGGTCAGGCCGCTCGCCGCGAACGCGATCGTGTGCGGTCCACCACCGGCGATGCGCAGGTTCGTGAAGGTGACGACCCCGTCCACCGCCGCGACGGTCGTCGTACCGAGCAGCGTGCCGCTCCCACTGCCGATGCTCGCAGTGACGGCGGTCCCGGTCGGCACGAGCACGCCGGAGGCATCCCGGATCTGCACCACCGGCTGCGTCGCGAACACGGTGCCGCTGACCGCCGTCGCGGACGGCTGCTGCGTGAGCGCAAGCTGCGTCGGCGCGCCGGCGGTCACCGTGAACGACGGCGAGAGCACCGCGAGCGCCGGTGTCGTGGTCGTGAACCGCAGCACATGCGCGCCGGTCCCGGTGATCGACAGGTTCGCGAAGGTCGCGACACCACTCACCATCGCCACGGTCGCCGTGCCGCCGAGCACACCGCTCCCGGACGCGACTTCAGCCGTGACGTTGAACGCCGCGCTCGCCATCACGAGCCCCGCGCCGTCCACCACCCGCACCACGGGCTGCGTACTGAACGGCACACCGCTGACCGCCCCGCTCGGCGCCACCTGGACCTGCAGCGCCGACGCGACCTGTGTGACCGTGACGGTGGGGGCATCGACGCTCGTGAGGCCGGCCGACGAGAAGCGCAGGGTGTGCGCGCCGCTCCCATTCAACTGCAAGTTGGTGAACGTCGCGATCCCATTCACCGCGTTCACCGTCGTGGTGCCGACGAGCGTCCCCGACCCACTGACCACGGTGGCCGTGACGGCGACCGACGTGACCACGGTCCCGCCGTTCGCGTCCCGCACCGCGATGACCGGCTGTGTGGCGAACGGCACGCCGCTGGTCGCCGCCGCCGACGGCGCGGTCACGATACCGAGCTGCGTCGCGGGCAACGAGGCGATCGTGAAGCTCGCCGACGTCACCGACAAGGCCGGCGAGGTGGTGCTGAAGCGCAGCATGTGCGCCCCCGACCCCGTGAGCGTCAGCCCGGAGAACGTGGCGACGCCGGCCACCGCATTCACGGTCGTCGTCCCGCTGAGCGTACCCGTGCCCGAGGCGACCACGACCGTCACGGCCAAGGTCGAATTGCTGACGACCACACCGGCGGCGTCCACGATGCGCACGACCGGCTGCGCGGAGAATGGCACACCGCTCACCGCGCCGTCGGGCTGGGTGAGGATCGTCAGCGCGGTCGCCACCTGCGTGACCGCGATGGGCGCAGACAGCGCAGACGTCAGGCCCGAGGACGTGAAGCGCAATACGTGCGCGCCACTTCCAGCGAGTCGCAGGTCGGCGAAGGTCGCCGTCCCATTGACGGCCGCGACGGTCGTGGTGCCGAGCAATGTGCCGCTGCCGCTCTCGATGCTCGCCGTCACGCTCGCCGTCGAGGTCACGCGGGCGCCGGACGCATCGCGGATCTCGACGGTCGGGGCCGGCGACAGCGTGACACCGCTCGTGGCAGTGGTCGGCTGCGTCGCCACGCCGAGCTGCGTCGGCGCTCCGGGCGAGACCGTCAATGTCACCGACACCGATGCGGCGGCGACTCCCGACACCGTGCTCGTCACGGGCACCGTCGCCGTGTAGACCCCGGCACTCAACCCCGTCACGCTGGGCGTCACCGTCAGCGTCGTCGGCGCGCTGCTGCCGCCGAGCGCGGCACTGAGCCACCCACTGGCGCCCGCACCATAGCTGATGGTGCCGACCGCGAGGCCGGTGAGCGCGCCGGCGGCGGGCGTGGTGTTCGTCACCGCGACCTGCTGCGGGACCGGCGCCGCCGCGCCGACGGCACCCGCGAACGAGAGCGCTGTCGGCGCAAGCCCGATGGTCGGCGCCGGCGGTGCCACCGCCGTCGCGGTGAAGG
>ERZ1066135.919-NODE-919-length-12847-cov-7.115150_pt1 | contig 12847 bp, 10 predicted proteins | sample MGYA00382782_ERZ1066135 | MGnify/ENA primary metagenome ERZ1066135 (study PRJEB33369, sample SAMEA5778365) | biofilm metagenome | biome: Industrial cooling water; feature: Water cooling tower basin; material: Biofilm | place: United Arab Emirates | collected...
GGCGAAAACTAGCCCCGGCGCCCCCCGCGACAAGCAGTCAGCGCAGCGCCCGCAGATGGGTCACGACGGCCTGCCCCAACCGCGCCGGGGCGTACCCGCCCTCCAGCACACTCACGAGCCGCCCCGCACACCACTGCTCCGCACGCTGGACCAGCGCCTCGGTCAGCCGCGTCACGTCGTCCAGCTCCAGCGTGAACCCGCCCAAGGGGTCGCCCGCCAGCGAGTCGAATCCGGCCGACAGGAGCACCAGCTCGGGCGTCCAGCCCGTCGTCGCGCGGTCGATCGCGTCGAGCAAGGCCTCGCCGTACACGGCGGCGGGCAACCCCGCAGCCATCGGGACGTTCCACACCGAACCCTGCGGCCCCCGGTCGTCGGCCGCGCCGGTGCCCGGGTACCACGGCCACTGATGCATCGACACGAAGCGCAGGTCCGCGTCGTCCTGTACCAGGGCCTGGGTCCCGTTGCCGTGATGCACGTCCCAATCGATGATCAGCACGCGCTGCAGGCCGTGCGCGGCCCGCGCATAGTGCGCGCCGACCCCCACCGCACCGAACAGGCAGAAGCCCATCCCGCCGTCGCGCAGGGCGTGGTGCCCCGGGGGGCGTACGGCGCAGAAGCTCCGCGCCGCGGTGCCCGAGACCGCGAGATCGATGCCGTCCAGGACCGCGCCGGTGGCGGCCGTGGCGGCGAGGTACGAGCCCTCGCTGACCACGGTGTCGGCATCCAATCGGCCGCCGCCCGCGGCGGCCACGCGCTCGACCTCCGCGATGTAGGCCGGGTCGTGCGCGAGCGTCAGCTCCTCGGCCGTCGCATGTCGCGCCTCCCGGTGCTCGAGCGCATGGAATAACTCGGGGTCCTCCCGCAGCGCGCGCGGGATCGCGACGATCCGGCCGACGTGCTCGGCGTGCCCCCACCCGGTGTCGTGCCGCCCGCAGTCGCTGTGGGAGAGGAACGCGACGCGACTCATCCCTCGCGCGTGGGCTGCCGCTGCCGATGCATCACCAGCAACGTTGCGCCATTCACGACCCCCGCCTCGGCCAACGACTCCGTCTCGCGCAGCACCTCGGCCCCGCCGACCTTCACCACGAAGGCGTCGTGGAATTCGGCCGATGGATCAAGGGCGTCGAGCGCCTGCACCTTCACGTTCACGACTGGCTCCGTCGGCGCGACACGCACCCGCACCGCGTCCCAGGCGTGCAGCAGCTGCACGCGGATCACCCACGCCGGGGCCTCGGCGGGGGCCAAGTCGATGCGTCCTGGCCGAGCGCGGAGCATCGTCACCGGCGGGACCACGGCCCCGACCTGGGCGTCGTTCACGAGGTCGCTCCGGCCGGCGCCTCCGCGGCCTCGACCGCGGGGACCGCCGGAGGAAGCGACGCGAGGAAGCGGGCGACTTGCGCGTCGAACAGATACGACGAACCGCTCACGCGCGTCACCCCACCCGTCTCGTCCACCCCGATCGCGATCTCCTCGCCGCCCTGACCGCGCAACACGACGTGGCGCGGACTCTCCTGCTCGGCGAACGCCGCGTAGATCCCGCTCTGCGTCCCGAAGAAGCGCTTGGCGGCCACCAAGACCGCCTCGGGCGCGAGCGTCGTGTGGACCTCTAACAGCGTTCGACCGCGTTGATGATGGCGCACGGGGATTCCAGGGTTCGGGCGCGCGGCGGCGCGCGGGCGGACGGAGGACTCCCGTGAATTTAGCGCGCGGCCCGGCGCGCCGCCCGCATACACGATCGTGACCGTGCGGACACGGCCCCGTGACCCCGGGGGAGGAGCTTCGGGCATCTGTCGGCGTCGACCACCGACGCCTGCGGAATCCCCGTCGACCCCTCTCCGAACCCCATGCTCGCGACCCTCTCACCCTTGGCGCGCCGGCTGTCCCATAGCCTCGTGCTCCTGACCGCCATCGCCTCGCTCGCCCACGCGCAGGGCAGCATCACCGGCGTCATCGTCGACGACGCGACTGGTATCGCGATCACCGGCGCGACCGTCTCGATCCAGACAGCCTCGCGGGATGTCGTGTCCGACCGCACCGGCCGGTTCACGTTCGCGAACCTCCCCGCAGGGACCTATAACATCGCGACCCGCTTCATCGGCTATGTCGCCGAGTCCCAGCAGGTCTCGGTCGAGACCGGACGCACGGCCGTGGTCAACCTGCGCCTGAAGCCCGCGCTCACGCAGCTGGGCCAGGTGATCGTGACCGCGACGCGCAGCGGGCAGGCGGCGGCGCTCAACCAGCAGAAGACCGCGTCCAACGTGTCGAACGTGGTCGCGGCGGATCAGATCGGTCGCTTTCCCGACGCGAATCTCGGCGACGCACTCAAGCGCATCCCCGGCGTCACGGTCGCCCTCGACCAGGGCGAGGCCCGCTTCGGGTCCATCCGCGGCACCGAGCCCCGCTTCAACTCGGTGATGGTCAACGGCGAGCGCGTGCCGTCGGCCGAAGCCACCGTCCGTGAGGTGCAGCTCGACCTGATCCCCGCCGACATGGTGCAGGCCGTCGAGGTCTCCAAGACGCTGACGCCCGAGATGGACGCCGACGCCATCGGTGGCGCCGTGAATGTCGTGACGCGTGCGGCACCGCCGGGGTTCCGGCTGTCGAGCACCCTCGGTGGCAACTACAACCAGATCCGCGAGCAGGGCGGCCTGATCGGCGGCGTGGTCGCGGGCAACCGCTACTTCGCCGACAAGCTGGGCATCATCGCCAGTGCCTCGTACTACGATCAGGATTTCGGGTCGGACAACAAGGAAGGCGTCTGGGCGCAGACAGATGACGGTCGGGCCTACATCGAGGAGTTCGACCTGCGTCGCTACGATGTGCAGCGGACCCGCCGCTCGGTCTCCGGCTCCTTCGACTACAAGTTCGACGCGAACAACACGGTGATGCTCCGCTCGCTCTACAATCACCGCGACGACTGGGAGAACCGCTTCCGCGCCCGCTATATCTTCGGCGAACCCAACGCGCAGGGCGTGTCCACCACCGAGATCCGCCGGCAGACCAAGGGCGGCGGGCCCGATCCGCGGGTCCAGCAGGCGCGGCTCGAGGATCAGCGGACCCAGAGCCATCAGCTGTCTGGTGAGCATCTCCTCGGTGGGCGTGCGACGCTCACGTGGAGCGGATCGATCGCGCGTGCCTCTGAGACGCGCCCCGATGAGCGCTACATCGACTGGCGCGTGCGGAATCTGGCCGTGCAGGGTGACCTGTCGGACGAGCAGAACCCGCGCTACACCGTCGTCAATCCCGCGCTGGAAGCACCCGAGCGTTACACGTTCCGCCGCATCGAGCTGACCAACGGCTTCACGACCGACAAGGACCGGAATGCGCGGGTCGACCTGCTGCTGCCGCTGCGGCAGGGTGAGAATGAGTCGCGGCTGAAGTTCGGCGCCCGGATCCGTTCCAAGGAGAAGGTGCGCGACAACGACTACTTCTTCGCCACGCCCACCGACGCGTTCGGCAACATGCTCGCCGAGGGCGCCCAGGACTTCAGCACCGAGTCGAACCGCGCCGGCGACTACCGCTACGGCTTCTTCTCGACGCCGGCCTTCCTTGCGGGCCTCGACCTCCGCAACCCCGCCCTCTTCGAGCTCGAGGACCAGCCTGGGGAGTACGCCGCCGGCAATTTCGACGCGAGCGAGCGCATCGCCGCGGGCTACGTCCAGCTCGATCAGCGCTTCGGGCCACGCGTCTCGCTGGTCGGTGGCGTGCGCCTCGAGCAGACGCGCATCGAGTATCGCGGATTCGAGTACGACATCGATGAGGACGTCGCGCGGCCGACGCCGACGGCGACGCAGTCCTACGCGAACGTGCTCCCGTCCGTGAACGTGCGCTTCGACGTGGACGCGAACACCGTCCTGCGCGGGGCGGTCACGACCTCGCTGGCCCGCCCCAACTACTTCGACCTGGTTCCGTATCGCGAGATCTCGCTGGAGGACGAGGAGCTGTCGATCGGCAATCCGGACCTCAAGGCCACGCGCGCCGTGAACTTCGACCTCATGGCCGAGCGCTACTTCGAGTCGGTCGGGTTGGTCTCCGCCGGCGTCTTCCACAAGGACATCAGCGACTTCATCTTCGGCTTCACCCAGTTCTCCGCCGTCGATCCGGTGACCGGCCGCGAGTTCCGCTCCATCTCGCAGCCGCGGAATGGCGCCAGCGCCTCGCTCACGGGCGTCGAGGTCGCGTTCCAGCGTCAGCTCGATATGCTGCCCGGCCTGCTGCGCTACGTCGGGCTGTATGCGAACTACACCTTCAACGACTCCAAGGTGAGTGGCCTCGGGATCGAGGGCCGCGACGAGGAATCGCTGCCGCTGCTTGGCACCGCGAAGCACAGCGGGAATTTCTCGCTCTCCTACGACGCCCCGCGCTTCACCGCCCGGATCGCCTTCAACTATCAGTCGGAGTCCCTCGACGCCGGCGAGGGCGGGTACAACGAGGACGCCTTCTTCGACCGCTGGGCCGATCGCCGCACGGACATCGACGCCAACATCACGTGGCTCGTGACGCCGTCGGCCCGATTCTTCGTCGAGGCGAACAACCTCAACGATCGCCCGCTGCGCTACTTCCAGGGCACGCGCGGCCGTCTGATGCAGGATGAGCTGTACGGCCGCCGCATCCAGTCGGGCTTCAAGTTCGACTTCTAGACCGCAGGACTCGCCGGCGGCCTTTAGCCCCGGCGACAGAACGGGCCCGGCAGCGCGATGCGCTGCCGGGCCCGTTCGCTGCGCCGGATCCGCGCGCGGTCAGCGCGTGCAATCCTTCCGCACCCCCGTCGCATCGGCGATCGCGGCCCACGACACGCCGCTGATCGCGGCGTCACCGTGCGCCATGTAGAAGGCACCCGACGGGAACGGGCCGAAGCCCCGCTGCGTGAGCGCGATCCCATCGGTGGTGTTCGTCGCCGCCGCCGCGAACGAGGCCACCCGCGCGAAGCTACGACGGTCATACACGTGGAAGGTGTTCACCGTCGGGCCCTGATCCGTCGCGATCCAGTAGCCACCACCGTCCGCGCAGGCATACAGCGCGATGCCCTCCGCCTGTTGCGGGAAGTCGCCGCGCCCCAGCGTCCGCCCCGTGAACACACCGTCGAGCGTGTACACCTTCAAGTAGGAATCCGTCTCCAGCTCTTCCGCCAGGAGCAGTACATCGTTGTCGGGATCGGCAGCGATGCTCTCGGTGACCTGGATCGCGCCGGCGGCCGTCGTATCTCCGAATGCCGCACCGAACCGGGAGGTCAGCCGACCCGCCCCGTCCAATGCGACGTGGTACCACTTCACGCGGGCCCCCAGCTCGGACAACGGCGGCACGGTCTCCGCGGGCGTCTCGTAGTTGTCGGTCACGTACACCCGCCACCCCCCCTCGCGCTCCAGCACCGTCAATCCGTACGGCTTCTGCAACTCCTCGGCGCCGAAGGTGCCGAGCGGCGCGAACGACGGCAGGCGGAACCCCTGCACCCTCCGGTTGTCCCGCTCCACCACCAGCAGCACCGAGTCGCCCAGCACCAGGATCCCATTGGGCCGCAGCAGTTGCCCTTCACCGCCCCCCTCGACGCCGACGCGCCGCAGCTCCTCGCCGGTGACCGCGTCGAACACCACCAGCTGATGCGTGGCCTTGGCCGTCGCGATCACCCAGTGCTCCCCGTCGCGTCCATGATAGATGGCCGGCGAATCGATGTTGTCGGCCTCCTTGAAGGCCGAGATGAATGCTTCAGCGACGCGCGCCGTGTCGCGGCGCACCGCGACCTCGACCGACGGCGGCGAAAGGTCGCCACAGGCCGCGAGCGACAGGAGTCCGGTCGCCAAGAGCGCCCGGTACCACGAGGGATAGGTGAACATGGATGGCGTGAGAGGAATGGGATCGATGGAGTCCGACGCGGTCGGTCCCATCGTCATCGACGAGCGGCAGCAGCAACGGCGGCCCGCAGCTGCGCCCGCGCACTGTCCGCGGCATACCACGGGCCCACCTCGAGGTCGGCGCCCGGCCCCTTGTAGCTGCGGAAGAACGTCTCGATCACGGTACGCTCGGCCATCGTGCTGCTGTCGCGCGTGTCACCGAGCGCGACCACGAGGAGCTTGTCGTCCTGCGCACCCCGGTCGCGCATGCGCAGCAGACCGATCGGCCGGACCGGCACCAGCGCGCCGGGGACCACCTCGACATCGCTGAGCAGCAGCAGATCCAGCGGATCGCCGTCGCCGGCCATCGTGCAGGGGAACGTCCCGTACGCCGCGGGATACGGATGCGACGGCGGGAGCATCCGGCTGACCACGAGCCGCCCGGTCGTCGCGTCGAACTCGTACTTGGCACGTCCACCGCGAGGGATCTCGATCAACGCCAGCGCGCTGTCCGGCGCACCCGCCGGCTGCGGCGCCACCTGGCACAGCGTCCGGAGACCCGCCGTCGTCCCGACCGGCTCGGGGGGCGGCGCGTCGGGCGCACAGGCGCCGAGCGCGAGCAACAGCAGGCCCCGCAGGGATGTCGACATCCCCGAATCCTAGACGCTCAGCCCAGCACGTGTTCGAGTCCGCGAACGATCGTTACGAAGTCGAGACGCCGACCCGCCACCCGCTGGGCCTGCTCGTCCGCGGTCTCCCGCTGACCCCACCCGAACAGCTCGGCCGCGACCCACGGACCACAGCGCGGATTACGCCACCAATCCTCGTCGAAGCGCGTCCGCAACGCGTCGTCGAGCACCGCCTGCAACTGCCACGCCCGCAGATAGCGCGAGGCATAGAAGCGCGGATCCACGTCCACGAACGCGTCGGCGTGCTGGTAGCGCACGGCGGTCGCCGTCGACAAGCGCTCCACGTAGCGATCCGGCAGCGCGTCCCACGACACCGCGCCCCCGTAGAGCTCCAGTTCATAGAGCAACTTGGCGCAGTAGCGCCGCAGGAACTGCAGCTCCTCGATCGCCGCCTGCCGCCGGTAGGCGGCCAGGCGCTCCCCACGCAGCGGCGTATAGCGCTGCAGCCAGCGCGCGTCCTGCATGCGGTGATCGAAGAGCATCGCATAGCCCTCGGTGACCGAGTTGTCGCCCAGCCAGCGCGCCTCGAAGGGCAGTGCGCGATCCATGTACGCGAAGTGCAGCGCGTGCCCCAGCTCGTGCAGCAGGGTCTGCCAGTCGTTCTGCCCGCCGTGCGGGCGCAGCACGAGGTACACTTCGTCGGGGATGCGCACGGGACTGCAGAAGGCCCGCGCGCGCTTGCCGGGCCGGTCGGCGAGGTCGTAGATCACGCGCCCCTCTGCATCGGGGCTCAGGCCCATCTCGGTCACCTGCCGCCGCACCTCGCGCGTCATCGCCTCCGCGTCGAAGGCATCGTCGAACTCCCGCGCCCGCAACAAGGCCACCGCGTCGGCGCGCGTGGCGTCGCGTGGGTCGATCCCCAACCCGCGGCGCAACGCCGGCGGCCACACCGCATCCCACAGCGCCTGCGTGTCGCGCAGAAAGGCCTCGCACTGCGCCGCGAGCCCGTGCAGATCCACGCCGCTCAGCCGCTCGAACGTCGCCGTGTACCCGTCGGCGAGCCCCAGCGCCGTCACGACGTCGCGCTCGGTCGCCAACAGGTCCCGGCGAAGCGGCGCCAAGCCCTCGCGCACCGTCGCTGCCCGCGCGGCATCCAACGCCAGCCGTTCGCGGCGGTCCGTCGCGTTCGCGATGTCGATCGCCACCTGCTGGTACGCGACCACCCGCCCGTCCGCCACCGGCACCACCGCAGCCGCCTCCCACGCCAGGATGCGCTCCTCCAGCGCCGCCGTCTGCCGCGAGACCTGCGCCTCGGCCAGCGATTCCAGCAGCATGCGCGCCGCGCGCGCGGTCACCGCGTCGTCGGACCCGACGTCGGTGAACACACGTCGCACCGCCGCGAGCGCCTCGGGCCCATTCGCCAACGCATGCCGCGCGTGGATGGCCTGCAGCGGTGCGTCCGCCGCGAACCCCGCATGCGCCGCGTGATACGCCCGGGACAGCTCTTCGAGATACGGCTCCGACACGGCCCGCACGGTCGCCAGCACCGTCGCGGCATCAGCGCTCAGCCCGGCCGCCGCGGCTGCGGGGCCGTCCATCGCCGCCCCCATCCCGCTCAGGCCCCCGCCAGCCGCGCCTCGGCCGTCGCGTGACCCGCCGCGAGGTAGTCGCGCAGGATACGCCCCACCTGCGACGCGTCCACACGGATCTGCTGCAGATCGTCGCGGAAGCGGATGGTCACTGTGCCCTGTGCCACCGATTCACCATCGATCGTGATCCCGAACGGCGTGCCGACCTCGTCCTGCCGCCGGTAGCGCCGGCCGATCGCGCCGCTCTCATCGTGGAACAGCTTGAACTGCGTGCGCAACTCCGCGCCCAGGCGCTCGGCCATCTCGGGCATACCGTCCTTCTTGGTCAACGGGAAGATGCCCGCGGTGATCGGCGCCAGCTGCGGATGCAGCCCCAGCACCACGCGGCCTTCCGCCTCGCCCTCGACCGCCTCCTCGCGGTACCCGTTCACCAGCAGCGCGAGCAGGGTGCGGTTCGGGCCGCAGGCCGTCTCGATCACGTACGGCAGGTAGCGCTTGTTGTTCGCCTGATCCACGTACTCCAGCCGCTTGCCGCTGAACTCCTGGTGCTTGCCGAGGTCGAAGTCACCACGGTTGTGGATGCCCTCGATCTCCTGGAAGCCGAGCGTGCCACCGAAGTCGAACTCGATGTCGAACGCGGCCCGCGCGTAGTGCGCCAGCTCGTTCGGCCCATGGATGTGGTACTGCAGGCGCTCGGCCGTCAAGCCCAGGCTCTGGTGCCAGGCCATGCGCTCCGCCTTCCAGCGCTCGAAGTGCTCCATGTCCGTGCCGGGCTCGACGAAGAACTGCATCTCCATCTGCTCGAACTCGCGCGTGCGGAAGATGAAGTTGCCCGGCGTGATCTCGTTGCGGAACGCCTTGCCGATCTGCGCGATGCCGAACGGCACCTTTTGCCGCATGGCCTGCTGCACGTTCAGGAAGTTCACGTACGAGCCCTGCGCCGTCTCGGGCCGCAGATAGATGGTCGCCGACGAATCCTCCACCGCGCCCATCTGCGTCTTGAACATCAGGTTGAACTGCCGGGCCTCGGTCAGCTCACACTCGCCGTGCTCGCCCGGCTGCTTCGACGGCTTCCGCCCACACTGCGCGTCGCTCATCTTGTCGGCGCGGAAGCGGCCCTTGCAGGTCTTGCAGTCCACCAGCGGATCCACGAAGCCACCCACGTGCCCCGACGCCTCCCACACGCGGGGGTGCATCAGGATGGCCGAGTCCAAGCCCTCGATGTCGTCGCGCGTGCGCACCATCGCGTGCCACCACTTGTCCTGCAGGTTGCGCTTGAGCGCGACGCCCAACGGCCCGTAATCCCACACCGATCCCAGCCCTCCGTAGATCTCGGAGGACTGGAAGATGAACCCCCGCCGCTTGGCGAGGGAGACGAGCTTCTCGAGGATATCAGGGGAGCCGGACATAGCAGGACCGTGACGGACGTGACGAAGGAAGAAGAGGTCGCAGCGGGTTACGCGCGCAGGCCGCGCTCGAGGATCTGATCCCGCCGCGTGCCCACGGACACGTAGCGGATCGGCGCCTCGCTCAGGGACTCGATCCGATCCAGGTACACGCGCGCGGCCGTGGGGAGATCCTCGAGCTTGCGCGCCCCACCGGTGTCCGAGCGCCACCCGTCGAACCACTCGTAACGCGGCTTGATGCCCTCGAGCACCGCGATGTCGCCCGGGAAGTGCTCCACCACCTCGCCATCGATCTCGTAGCCCGTGCACAACGCCAGGCGGTCGAGCGTGTCGAGCACATCGAGCTTGGTGACCGCCAGCTCTGTGAGGCCGTTCACACGCACCGCGTAGCGCACGACCACGCCGTCGAACCAGCCGCAGCGCCGCGGGCGCCCCGTCGTCGCGCCGTACTCGTTCCCGAGCTTGCGCACGAGCTCACCCATCGGCTCGTCGAACTCCGTCGGCAGCGGTCCCGAACCGACGCGCGTGGTGTAGGCCTTGACCACGCCCAACGCGGCGTCGATGGTGCGCGGCCCGATGCCCACGCCGATCGCCGCGCCACCCGCCGTCGTGGACGACGAGGTCACGAACGGATACGTCCCGTGGTCCACGTCCAACAGCGAGCCCTGCGCGCCCTCGAGCAGGATGGTCTTGCCACCCTTCTGCGCCTGATGCACCGCCAGGCCGACGTCCGTGGCCACGCTCAACAGCCGCGGCGCGATCCGCGCCAGCTCCTGCAACGTGAACTCAGCGTCGGCCCGTTTCTCGGACCCGAAACCCTGCAGCAGCTGATTGGCATGCGCACACCCCGCCTCGACCAGTGCCCGGAGCCGCTGCGGATGCCGCACATCCAACACGCGCACGCCGCGCCGCGCCACCTTGTCCTCGTAGGCCGGTCCGATCCCGCGCCCCGTCGTCCCGATCGCCTTGCTCGCCGCACTCTCCTTGTCGACGAGCTTGTGATACGGCATCACCAGGTGCGCGCGGTCGCTCACGAACAACCGCCCCTCGACCCGCACCCCGTCGGCCACCAACCCGTCGATCTCCTCGAAGAGGTTCTCCGGGTCGAGGACCACGCCATTGCCGATCGCGCAGACCGTGCCCGGGTGCAGGATGCCGCTGGGCACCTGATGCAGCACGGTCGAGTCGTCCCCGATGTGCACCGTGTGGCCGGCGTTGGCGCCGCCCTGATAGCGCACCACCCAATCGGCGCGCTCGGCGAGCACGTCCACCAACTTGCCCTTCCCTTCATCACCCCACTGGGCACCTACCACCACCAGGGTGCGCGTCTGCGTGTCGAACATCGGCGTTCCGGTCCAAGAGATCCGTGCGAGCGCGCCCTCCCTCTCAGACGCGCAAAAAAGGCCCGCGAGCGTGCCGCTGGGCCTTTAGTGGAATCTACCATCGGCGGACCCGGACCGCTACGCTCCAGGCCCAGCGTCCTGCGGGATCACGCGCCCAGCAGCCCCGCGGTGCGCAACAGCGCCCGCACCGTGGCCACGCCGCTCGGCGGCAGATCCTGCAAGGGCCCCCGCACCGGTCCGCCCGTGAGCCCCACGGCGTCGTAGGCCGCCTTCACCCCGGCGATGCCGAGCTTGGCCACGATCTCCACCGCGAGCGGCGTGAGCGTCGCCTGCGCCGCCTCGGCGGCAGCGTCCTGCCCCGCCACGTGCTCGCGCAGCACCGCCACGCACAGCGCCGGGGCGTAGGCACTGACCGCGAGGATCCCACCCCGCGCACCCGCCCGCAGTGCGCTCAGGAACTGGGCCCCATTGCCCGTCAGCACGGTGAAGGCATCGCCTTGGCTGCCCAGGAATCCCGCCAACTGTGCGGGGTCCCCCGAGGAGTCCTTGATGCCCACGATGTTCGCGTGCTGCGACAGACGCCCCACCAACGACGCCGACAGCGCGAAGTGCATGTACTTCGGGATCGAGTACAACACCACGGGGATCGGACTCGCATCCGCCACGGCAACGTAGTGCGCCTCGAGCGCCGCATCGGTCATCACGGCGGCCCCGAAGTAGTGCGGTGCCACACACAGCGCGGCATCGGCCCCGGCGGCCGCCGCGGCGCGCGTGCGCGCGATCGTCTGGCGCGTGGACTCCGCCCCCACCCCCATCAACACGGGCACCGAGGGCACGGCCGCCCGGACCGCCGCAAGCAGGGCGACCCGCTCGTCGTCCTCCAGCAGCGGGGCCTCGCCCGTCGACCCCGCGACGACGATGCCCGTGAGACCCGCCGCGACCAGCGTGCGACTGGTCTCCGCGGCCGCTGCGGTGTCGAGGTCCCCGCCCGTGCGGAACGGGGTGATGATCGGCGCGAACACGCCCTGCAATCGGACCGTCACTGACCACTGCCTCCCAAGAAGTCGTATCCGCCACCGAAACCGGCGGCGCTGTTGTCACTCGCCGCGGGCGGCGGCGCCGCGCTGGGCGCGCGCGTCGGGGCGGCCGTCGGGGCCGCCGGCGCAGCCGCTGGCGTCGCGGGCCCGCGCCGGAACATCCGCATCTGCAGCTCGAAGTCCGATGGACGCGTCGACGCGGCCAAGGCGACCTCGTACTCCACCGCCCCGCTCGAGACCAGGTCCATCAAGTGCTGATCGAAGGTCTGCATCCCGTACTGCTCGCGGCCCTCGGCGATGTAGTCCCGGATCTCGCCGATCCGTGTGCCCTCGAGGATCAACTCGCGGATGGTCGGCGTGTTGATCATCACCTCGCAGGCCGGCACGCGCCCATGGCCATCCGCCCGTGGCAGCAGCCGCTGCGACACCACGGCCTGCAGCGATTCCGCCAAACGGATCCGCACCACATCCTGCTCCTCGGGCGGAAACATCGCCATCACGCGCATGATGGTGCTCTGCGCGTCGGGCGTGTGCAGCGTCGAGATCAGCAGATGCCCCGTCTCCGCGGCCTTCATCGCGGTGTCGATGGTCTCGGCGTCCCGGAGCTCGCCGATCATGATGACATCGGGATCCTGGCGCAGCGCCGCGCGCAGTCCGCTGCTGAAGCCCTCCGTGTCCACCCCGATCTCGCGCTGCGTCACCGAGCACTGCAGATCGCGGTGCAGGAACTCGATGGGATTCTCGAGCGTGACGATGTGCTTGCTCTGCCGCCCGTTGATGCGGTTGATCAGCGCCGCCATCGTGCTCGACTTGCCCGAGCCCGTCACGCCGGTCACCAGCACCATGCCGCGCTCCGCTTCGGCGATCTTCGCGAGCGCGGCCGGCAGTCCCAGCCCCTCGAACGTCGGGACCTCGAAGGGGATCACCCGCATCACGATCATGAAGCTCGAGCGCTGCCGCAGGATGTTCACGCGGAACCGACCGACCCCGGCCGCGCCCCACGAGCAGTCGTAAT
>ERZ1066135.923-NODE-923-length-12764-cov-6.989063_pt1 | contig 12764 bp, 8 predicted proteins | sample MGYA00382782_ERZ1066135 | MGnify/ENA primary metagenome ERZ1066135 (study PRJEB33369, sample SAMEA5778365) | biofilm metagenome | biome: Industrial cooling water; feature: Water cooling tower basin; material: Biofilm | place: United Arab Emirates | collected...
GTCGTGCCGCCGCAGGTCGAGATCGTCGCCGAGCAGCTCGACGCGCCGTTCTTGACTCGCACGCACAGGTCCAACTTCGAGTCCACCGTCGAGCTCCCCGGTCTGTGCGCGGGCCGCTATCGCGTGTACGTGAGCGACGTGCTCAGCACCAATCCGGGCGCGCCGCGCGAAGTGGAGTTCAACGGCGACGACGCCGTCACGATCGACTGGGCGCCCTGAGCTACCGCACTTCGAAGCGTGGTGGCCGCCGCAGCCGCACTTGCCGCGCGTGCGCAGACCCCGCTCGATCGGCGCTCCCCTTGCCGCCCTGCGAGGCGCCTGCGAGGATCCGGCGCAGCGGTCGCGGAACGCCGCAACAGACGGAGCTCGTCCGTCTGCGGTTCCGATCCGCATCCACACGCGCGCCCGCAGCGCGCTCTTGCACGACAGCCATGCGCAAGCTCGCCCTTGCTCTCGCGTTCGCGGCGCTGATCCTCGGCCTGGTTTGGCTCGCCACGCGTGGGCCCGACGCAACTCTCGCCACCGCCGGGCCCGCGGCGCGCGCGCCGGTCGCCGCGGCGTCGACGAGCGCCACGCTCGAGCCCGTCAACATGACGCCCGCTGCGCCAGCGCAGGAGGACGCGCGCGCCGTTGTCGACGCGAACGAGCCCGCGGCCGTTGAGCAGAAGCTCAACGACTGTGTGGTGACCGGCCGCGTTGTCGACGAGTTCGGCCAGCCGCTCGGCGAGCTCGTCGTGCGGCTGTGGTCCTTGCAGCCCTGGTCGTCGCGCGCGGCGGCGCCGCGACTGCCCGGTCCGCGTGAGTTGGCGGGCTTCGAAGTTGCGACCGACGCGACGGGCGCGTTCCGCTTCGAAGTGCCGACGCCGACCCAGGAAACGGTGGCGCTCTCGATCACGCAGGACGTTCGCCTCGACGAGTTCCACTTGACCTTCGCGCAGGGCGGAGGAGAGCAACGCGCGCCGTTGGCGCCGGGTGAGAACGACCTGGGTCTTTTCGAGCTGAGGGCGACAGGCGCCATCGAAGGTTTCGTGCGCGACTCGAGCGGGGCGCCGATCGAGTTCGCTGCGGTGACGCTCACGAACCTCCCCGACCCAACGCTGCAGCGCCGAGCGATCACCGATGCGACGGGGCGCTACGTCATGGGACACGTCAGGCCGGGAGAATTCGGGGTCAGTTGCGTGGCGCTGGACCGGCTCGGGCAAGTCAAGAACCCCGTCAAGGTCGAGGCGCGGCGCACGACGTACGGCGTCGACTTCGCGCTCGCGGAGGCGCCGCTGCTGCGCGGCGCCGTCGTCGATGAAGCCGGCGCGCCGATCTCCGGCGCAAGCCTCGTGGGTTGGCCGAGCACGAGCGGCACGCTCGCCCACGGCATGACGGAGATGGACGGCACGTTCACGGTGTCGCTGCCGCAGGACCAGCCCTACTCGCTCGAGTGCAAACGCGACGGCTTCGAGCCGTTCGGTGTGGGCGAGCGCAACCGCACCTACGCGCCGGGCACGAAGGACATCCGAATCGTGCTGCGCACCGCGGCCCGCACGCGCTTCCGCGTCGTCGACGCACGTGACGGAGCGCCGCTCGAGCGCTTCGGCATCACGATCTCCCGCGAGCACTTCACACAACCTCCGCTCGCCGGGCTCAACACGTATCGCGGCGGCGAGGTGGAGCTCGCCGCGACGGCGGGCCTCGATCAGGTTGTGGTGCACGCGCCCGGCTTCCAGGTCACGTTCGGGCCCGTCAAGCACGACACGCCGACCGAGGCCGTGCAAACCGTTCGCTTGAAGCCCGCCAACTCCGTGCGCGGTCGTGTGCTGCGCGACGGCGAGCCGGTCGCGAGCGCGCTCGTGACGCTCGACCAAGTACATCCCGAGATGCGCCTGGTTGATGGAACGCCGACTGTCGTCGCGGGCTCGTTTCGAGCGCTGGAGCACAAGCGCAAGTCCGCGCGCTGCGACGGCGAAGGGCGCTTTGTGGTCGACGGCGTCGCCGATGGCTTGTGCCGAGTGTCCGCTCAAGACGGCAGCGGCGCGCACGGCGTGTCGGCGGTCGTCGAGCTCGCGGGCGGTCAGGAGCACGACTTCGGCGATCTGAGCCTGATTCCGGGCGGCGCTGTGGTCGGGCGCGTCATCCCTCCGCCGGGGTGCGCACTCGACGGCATCGAGATCGCGCTCGACGGACCGATCGGTGGAAGCCGGGTGCGCACGGACGCGGCCGGCGCGTTTCGCTTCGACGGCGTCCAACCCGGCGCGCACAACGTTCAGGCGTTGGAGCGGCTCGGTGAGCACATGGCGAGTGAGCGCGTGCGCTTCGTGCTTGCCGAAGGCGCGACGCACGAGCTCGAAATCGACCTCTCGACGTTGGGCGTCGGACGCCTGAGCCTCACGATCACGCTCAACGGCCAGCCGCTGCCGAATGCGGAGGTGTTGATCGTGCCGTCAACCAAAGAGGCCCTCACCACGCGGCTGGGCAAAACCGACGCGAGCGGCCTCGTTGTGGGCTGGGCGCGGGCGATCGGCCCGTCGACCGTCGAACTCATCACCGCGACCCAGTTCAGGCTGCACAATCGCGAACACGTGCTGGACGTGACCCTCGGCGGCGAGCTCGTCGAACGCGTGGACTTCGCGGCGACGGCGCTCTCCTTGCGACTGCCGACGGGCGTGGATTGGCCCGCGGAAGGCGAAGCCGTGCTCAGCTTCCTCGGCCGCGACGCGCACAGCCTGGGCCGCGCGCGCCTTGAGTTCCGCGAAGGCTCGCTTGTGTCCGCGGGCGCGACGCTCGACCGGTCGAAGGGGAATTTGGTTGTGGAGTTCATCCCGCTGAGCACCGTCACGCTCGAGTTCACGCTCAAGGGCCCGACGCTGGTCGAGCCCAGCAAGTTCGATCCCAACGTCAACGTCCAACGTCCGACGGCTTTGCTGCAGACGCGCGTGCCGCTCGAGTTGCGCGCGAACGCCGCGAACGAAGTGCTCCTGCACTGAGCGCGGCGAAGTGGCGGCGTCACGGGCTTCGCTCGCGGCGCTGCGGTGACGAGTCGCACGAAGGCGCGCTCGTGCGCTTGCGCACGGCATCGGTGGCGAGTTCGCACGTGCGCGATGCTGGTCGTGCTCGATCGTGGGACTCTGTGCAGCGTTCTGGCAGCGAAGCGGAGCCACAGTTCGTGGCAACGCGGCTACTCTGAGCCATCGGCGCGGGCGGCCAGGCACTTGCTTCGTGGCCCGCCCCACACCGCGGAGAGATCGAAATGCGACCAGTTCGAATGCGCGCGCTCGCAGCGCTGCTGATGGTTTGGACGTCGCTCGCGTGCTCGCCCTCCGCGGGCGTCGAACGCGTGGACGCGCTCAAGAGTGAGCCCGCCGCCAGCGCAGCGACCAACGAAGTCGCGCTCGGCTTTGGTCGCGTGGTCGACGAACAAGGCGCGCCAGTCGCAAACGCAACCGTGGAGTTGGTGCACGACGACCGAGTGCTCGGCCGAGCCGTAAGCGGCGCGGACGGCAAGTTCGAAGTGCGCGGACTTAGTGTCAATGTGGACTCGATTTCTCCACCGCTGCTCTACGCTCGGTCGCGCGACGGTCGGGCCGTTCACCGCAGCGCGTTGACCCCGAACTTCGAGCGACCGAGCAGGCTGGAGAGATCACTCGGACCGTTCGACGGGGACTGGAACGACGTTGTCCTCAAGCCAGCGCATGTGCTCGAAGTTCGGGTTGTCGGTGCTCCAGGTTCGGTCAAGGTCGAGGCGCACCTGCTGCAGCGAGGAGCTTGGGGATGGCAAGGATGGTTGCCGGTCGCGGCCAACCAACGCACCGGAGATGGCTTGGTGCTCCTCGAAGGTCTGCCGCCCGGTCGCGTGCAGGTCACGGCGACGGACGGGACTCACGGCGCTTGTGAGTACTTCACCTTGCCGGGCGCGGGGCCGGTCGAACTGAACCTGGAGCCGCTTCGCACCTGCGTGGTGCGTGTCGTGGACAAGGAGACAGGCGCGCCCGTCGTGGGAGCCGAGCTCACGCTTCAACTGATCGCCTCTGAGTCGGGCGAGCCGCCCAGTACCACGAACGACGACCTTGAGCTGGACCCCTTCAGGATCATCTCTGACTCGGGGCAAGAGGACGCAGTGGAGGCGCGCGCTGGCGAGCATGCGGTGTCGACGGACGAAGCGGGAGTGGCGCGCGTCGGCGGACTGCTACCGGGCGAATACTACTCGTGCAAAGTCGACGCGCAGGGCTACCGGCGACGGCCGTGGCCGTTGGAGATGCGCTCGGGCTACTTCGAGATCTCGCCGTCCGAAGACGCCAAGCGACTTCTCGTGCGGCCGCAACACCTCAAGACGATGCGCTGGCACATTCCGGCGGAAGACGGCCCGTTGCCTCCCGATGGCGCCCAGATCGAAGTGCGCCAACGTGCTTGGGTCGGACGACCGAGTCATGGCCCAGCGCTCGTGGGGCGGATGGAACGTCGCACGCTCGTTGTGCACGGCGTGCTGGACGAAGACTTCATGCACTTCGTCGCCACCTCACGCGACGGAGCTCGCGCCCATCTCTCCTACGACGCGGGTGCGTCGGCTGGACACGAGTCCAGACTTACAGCCTCCTCGTTCGTTCCACCGGGTTCACCGGACCCCGCGCTGCGCGAGCCACGCTCCGTCCAAGTCACGTTACGTGACGCTCACGGACGGCCCGCGAAGGGAGTCCGGATCAGCCTGTTCACCTATCTCGCTCCCGCAACGGAGGAATTCGACTGGTCGTCCACGCCACTCGACGCACCGCGCTCCTCGTTCGAACTCCCACCGCTCGCGCCGTACGGCGCCAATCAGTTCCCGAGGCTCATTTCCGATCGTGATCTCGCGGATCTCGACTCCGCCGATCACACCGAAGTGACCGACGCGTCGGGCCGAGCACACTTCGAGGGGATCTTCTCCGAGCAAGTCGAAGCGCTCGCCTCGCACCCAGACTTTCCGCTGTGCGTCGTGAAGCTCGGCGACGCGGATCTCTCGTTCGGCGACACCTCGCTCGAAGCCGTCTGGTCACCGCCATTCCGGGCCATCGCGACAGTCAGCGTGGACGGCCGCGTCGGCCTGCCGACGACCTACCTTTGCCTGCCATCGCCCGCGTTGAGTGAAGCCGCGCTGGGCCGCCTGATGTTCGAGCTGCCTCGTCCGCCTCAGGGCGAGTCTGTGCGCGTCACGCTGACATCTGAGAGCACGGTGACTGCGTCCGCGCTGCTCACGCCAAACTCGGACGGCTCGACGACAGAACTGCGTCTCGACTTGAAGAGCAACCTCAAGTTGGCGCTCACGCTGCCGTGGCAAGCAAGCGTCGACCTAGTCGCGGAACGACTCGATCCCGAGCTCCGTCAGTGGATCTCCTCCAACGTGATACGCGCCACGATCGCGGGTACCGGAGAGAACCTGCAGCTCGAGTACTCGTTCAGCGAGCTGGCCGCCGGCCGCTGGCGCATGCGCGACAAGCAGAGCGGCGCGGTGTCGACGGAAGTCGAGCTCGGCCCTGACCACCGCACTGGGGTCGTGACGCTCCTGGGGCAGTAGACGCGCGACGGCCGCGCGAGCGCTCAGCCGTTCGCGATCGACAGCGAGGCGTAGTCGGCCTCGGCGGCCAGCGAGAGCGCGCGCAGCATCGCGTCGCCGGCGCGGCGGATCAGGGCTGAGTCGTCGCGCTCGCGGCCGGCCGCTAGGTCGGCGCGGGCGGCGGCGATGAGCTGATCGGTTTGGGTGAGGCGCTCGCGCCACTCTTTCTCGAACGCGGGCCAGGCGATCGGTCCGATGCGCTCACGCACGCTCGCCAGACGGCGCTCGATGCGCACCAGATCGCGCTCGAGGTAGATGGCGTGGTTGTCGATGCGCTGCCCGAGCGAGGTCGGTTTCGAAGTCGCAGCGCAGGAGGCAGTGAACAGCAGGGCGACGAGTGCGAAACGGTGCATGGTTGCGTTGGATCTCGAATCGAGTGCGGTGTCCGCCGAGCGTCGATCTTATCCGAAGCGCGACAGCTCGACGGCGCGCGATCGCGCGTGCACGACGAAGTGGTTCAAGCCGACGCCGCCAAGCCCCGCCGGACGCGCTCGAACACCTCCCCCACAACTGCGCACATGCAGGCTAGACTCCAACTCCAGCGCAGCGCTCGACGCACACGCTTCCCCGTCCGCAGTCCTTGCACCTTGAGTTCACTCCGATGCTCAACCTCTCACTCGCTGTCCTGTTGTCCGGGCTAAGTGGCGCAACCGTGCAACCGCATTTCGCGGCTGCATCGGGAACAGCCGAGGAGCTGGCGTCCATTCACTTGGGCTTCGCGCCCGACGTCGACCTGAGCTACATCGCCTCGGTGTACTCCATGCTGCCGCCGCAACCCGAGTACTTCACGGGCCCGCAGTGGGGCGTCCAGGGCGCGCAGACCATCGTGACTTGGAGCCTGATTCCCGATGGGGTCTCGATTCCCGGTCTCTTCGGTGGTGCAGAAGCGAGCACTCTGTTCGCACAAATGGACGCCAAGTTTGCCGCCCAAGGTGGGCGAGCAACGTGGATCGCTCGCCTTGAGAGCAGCTTCGCGCGCTGGGAAGAAGTGTGCGGCATCGACTTCGTGCGTGTGACGGACCCAGGAGTCGACTGGGATACCGGCGCGCCCTTCGGCGCGCCTGGCAACGGCGTGTCCGTCGGCGACATCCGCATCGCCATGCGCAGCGTCGACGGAGTCGCCGGCATCACCGACTACGCCTATTCGCCCGCGAGCGGCGACATCGTGTTGGACCTCGCCGAGGACTGGGCGAGCGCAGCGAACGTCAACCGCTTCCTGCGCAATTCGCTGATGCAGAAGATCGCCTTTGCGTCGGGCATGCTGCCCATGTGCTCGTCCAACTCCAACCAGTTGTGCGAGCCGACCATCAGCACGCTCATCGATGGTCCGCAGCAGGATGACATCCGAGGGATGCAGCGCCTGTACGGCGACGTCTACGAGGCCGACAACGCGGCGAGCGCGGCGACGTCGGTGGTTCTGACCGCGGCGGTCGCGCTCGATCTGGGCCCGCCGCCGCCGCCCCTCGCGGGCGCGAACGATGCACAGGCGTCGACCCTTTCGATCGACGAGAACGGCGATGTGGACTGGTTCAGCTTCAGTGTGGCGCAGCCCACGGCGCTGGACGTCGTGCTGACGCCGATCGGCTCGACCTACAGCCAGGCGCCGAGCAGCAACGGCGCCTGCGGAGTCGCGAGCAGCGTCTTCGCCAAGACCATGTACGACCTCGCCTGCGAGGTGCTCGCATCCGATGGAGTCACGGTGTTGGCGCGCGCCGACAGCGCCGCGATCGGCTTGCCCGAGTCGCTCACCGACGTGGTGCTGGCGGCGCCTGGAACGTACTACGTGCGCGTGTTCGAACTCAGCGGGCCGAGCAACACACAGCTCTACCACTTGCGGCTGCGCGTGGATCCTTGCGTGGACAGCGACGGCGACGGGCTCGACGACTGCGTCGACAACTGCCCGAGCGTGAGCAACCCGACGCAGGCGGATTGCGACAACGATGGGGTCGGCGACCCGTGTGAGCTCGCCGCCTTCACACAATTCGACTTGGACGGCAACGGCGTTCCCGACGCGTGCGACCCGTGCCCGAACATCGTCGCCTACTGCAGCGCCGGAACCTCCAGCGCTGGCTGCGTGCCGAGCATCTCCGCGAGCGGCGCACCGTCCATCGCAGCGACCTCGGGCTTCAACATCAACGTCGCGGGCGTCGAAGGCCAGCGCTCGGGGTTGCTCTTCTATGGCGTCAGCGGCCCCCGCACACCTCTCGTGTGGGCCCCGGGCAGCTCGAGCTTCCAGTGCGTGAAGTCGCCCGTTCAACGCACCGGCGTGCAAGGCTCGGGTGGAGGAAGCGGGCTGTGCAACGGCGGGTTCTCCCTCGACATCCTTGCGTATTGGCAAGGCCACCCAAGCGCCCTCGGCCAACCGATCGGCGCCGATCAGCTCGTCAACCTGCAGGCTTGGTACCGAGACCCGACCGCTCCCGGCGCGACGAATCTCTCGAACGCTCTGCAGTTCAAGACCTGCCCATAGCAGCCTGAGCGCTGGCCGAAGCGATCATGTCGTTGGCGCAACGGCCGCCTGCGCGGCGCGCGATCGCGCGTGCGCGACGAGGTGGTTCACGCCGATGCCGCGCAGCCAGTTGCCCAGCAGCACCAGACTCGGCGGACAAGCGGCTTCGATCGCGGCCACGCGTTCTGGGTGTGCGAGGTCGAAACGCGGCAACGTCGCGCGCCAGCGCTGAACCCGCACGAGTTCGGGTTCGCCGCGCAGTTCGAGCAGCGTGCGCACCTCGCTGCGCACGATCGCCAGGAGCTCCGCCTCGGAGAGGTCGATCGTCTCCGGGCGGCGCGCGCCGCCGAGCAGCGTGCGCAGCACCACGTGCGAGGGCGGGCACGCGTCGGGCGCGATCGACGAGCTGAACAACGTGCCGAGGTGCCGCATGCGCTCGCGTGACGCGACGAGGTAGCCGAAACCGTCGAGCGGATGGCCGACGTCGGCGCGCCGCCAGACGTGCGTCACCGACACCAGACTCTCGCTCGCGATCGAACCGATCGGACGCGCGAGCGCGGGCGCGACGGTCGAGAGCAAGCGCGCGGCGCTCGAAGCGGGCAGCGCGAGCACGAGCCGCGCGGCTTCGAACTCCCCCACCGTGCTGCGCACGCGCCACGTCTCGCCGTCGAACGCGAGCGAGCCGACCGACGCGTCGAGCACAAGCTTGTCGCCCAGCGCGCGCGTCAACGCGCTCACAATCGCGTCGCAGCCGCCGACGGGCTTCATCACGCTCGGCGCCGGATCGCCGCGCGTCTTGAACAGCGCCTTGAACAGGCCGCCGTGCGTTTCGACGAGCTCGACCAAGCGCGGAAAGCAGGCGCGCATCGAGAGTTGTTCGGGGTCGCCCGCGTGGATGCCGCTGACGAGCGGATCGAGCAGCGCGTCGAGCGCCTCTTGGCCGATGCGGTGGCGCACGAAGTCCGCGACCGAGCCGTCGAGCGCGACGCGCGCGGCGCGGAAAGGCTCGCTCGCCAGGCGCAATTTGCCGCCGAACGTGAGCAGCGGCGTGGTGATCATCTTCGGGCCCAGCGGCGCGTCCACGAGCCGCCCGCGGTGCACGAGAAAGCGCTTGGACGCGTTCGCCGGCGGCTTGCGCGCCTCGAGGCCGAGCTCGCGCAGCATGTCGGTCAGGCCGCCCGCAACTTCGAAGCGCAGCGACTCGGGGCCGAGCTCGGCGCGGAACTCGCCCTGCGCGCCGAGGCGCTCGGTGTGCACCAATCCGCCGGCGCGCTTGGCGCCTTCGAGCACCACCAGATCGGCTTGCGGCCCGCGCGCGTGCGCGTACGCCAGGCCCGAGATCCCGGCGCCGACCACCAGCGTCTCGACGCAACGCGTCATATCGTCTTGCTGAAGCGCGGGCCCTCGGGCTTCGACTTGCGCAGGTACTCGTCGAACACCATCGCGAGATGGCGCAGGAACAAGCGGCCCTTGGGGAGCACCGTGACGCCGCGCGCGTCCAGCGCGCAGAAGCCTTGCTCCGCGAGCGGGCGCAATTCTTCGAGCTCGCGCGCGAAGTGCGTCGCGAGATCGCTGCGTCCGAACTCGCGGCCGAGCTCGTCGAGGTCGAGCCGCATGCGGCACATGATCGCCTGGATCGCCGCGCGGCGCAGGTCGTCCTCGGCGCTGCGCACGATTCCGCGCACGGTCGCGAATTCGCCCGAACGGATGCGCTCCTCGTAGGAGCGCGTGTCGTGGTCGTTCTGCACGAACGCGCCGCCGAAGTCGCCGATCGCGCTCATGCCGAACGCGAGCATCTCGTCGGCGGGATGCGTCGTGTAGCCCATGAAGTTGCGGTGCATCGTGCCCGCTTCGAGCGCCTGGAACAGCGGATCGGAGCGCAGCGCGAAGTGGTCGAGCCCGATCACCTCGTAGCCGAACTGAGAGAGCTGCTCGATCGCGACGTAGAACAGGCGCGCGCGCTCGGGCGCGGTCGGCAGCGTGTACTGCTCGAGCGCGGTTTGGTGCTTCTTGAGCCACGGCACGTGCGCGTAGCCGTACACCGCGAGCCGGTCGGGCCGGATCTTCGCAACGGTCTGCAGCGTCGCGGCGAAGGTCGCTTCGGTCTGCTCGGGCAGGCCGTACATGAGGTCGAGGTTCACGCCGCCGCGCATGCCCTTCGCGCGGCAGTACGCGACGAGCGCCTCGGTCTCTTCCGTGGTCTGGTCGCGTGCGATGACCTCCTGCACGTGCGGATCGAGGTCCTGCACGCCCATCGAGATGCGGTTGAAGCCGCAGGCGACGAGCGCGTCGATCTGCTCGAAGGTCGTGACGTGCGGATGCACTTCGATCGACACTTCCGCGCCGGGCAGCAGCTCGAAACGCCGCGTGAGGATCTCGAACAGGCGCGTGAGCTCGGCGGGCTTCAAGTGCGTCGGCGTGCCGCCGCCCCAGTGGATCTGCAGCACCTTGTTGCGCGCGCCGAGCACGTCCGCGGTGCGCGCGACCTCGAGTTCGAGCGCGTCGAGGTAGCTCGCGACCTTGTCGGGCCGGCGCGTGATCTCGACCGAGCAACCGCAGAACAGGCACATGCGCGCGCAGAACGGCAGGTGCACGTAGATCGACAGCGGCTCGTTCGCGCGCAACGCGGCGCGTTCGAGCGCGGCGCGCGCGTCGGCGCTGGTGAACGGCTTCCACTCCGGCGCCGTCGGATACGAGGTGTAGCGCGGCCCCGCGCCCGACATGCGCAGGAGCAGCGCTTCGTCGACGGCGAGGTCCGCGAAGCTCACTTGGCGCGCTCCTTGGCGGCCTGCACGAAGGCGCCGACGCACTCGGGGTCGGTGTCCTTGAACACGCCGTGGCCGAGGTTGAGGACGTGGCCGGGGCGGCCGCCGACTTCGTCGAGCAGCGCGTGCGTGCGGCGCAGCACTTCCGCGGGCGAAGCGAACAGCACCGCCGGATCGAGGTTGCCCTGCAGCGCGCAGCGGCCGCGCGCGCGCTCGAAGGCCTTGCCGATCGGCGTGCGGTGGTCGAGCGCGACGGCCTCGGCCCCGAACTCGAACACGTCGTCGAGGTAGTGCTCGCTGTCGCCCGCGAACACGATGCGCGGCGCGACGCCGGCGAGATCGCGCAGCACGCGCCGCGTCCACGGCGCCGCGTAGCGCAGGTAATCCAGGCGCGTCAGCGTGCCCGCCCAGGTGTCGAACACGACCACCGCGTCGGCGCCGCACGCGACTTGGTAACGCAGGTGCGCCACGACCTGGTCGGCGAGCTTGTCCATCAGCGCCGAGAAGCTCTCGAAGTCGCGGTACATGAGCTTGCGAACGAACGAGAACTGCTTGGTGCCGCCGCCTTCGACCGCGTAGGCCGCGAGCGTGAACGGCGCGCCGCAGAAGCCGAGCAGCGCGGTTTCTTCGGGCAAGCCAGCGCGCGTGAGGCGCAGCGCTTCGCCGACGAAACCCATCGTCTCGCCCGGGTCGACCAGGCGTAGTCCGTCGATTGCCTCGCGCGTGCGCAGCGGCTCGGGCAGCGACGGGCCGTGCTCGTCGAACTTGAGCGCCATGCCCATCGCCTCGAGCGGCACGAGGATGTCGCTGAACAGGATCGCGGCGTCCATGCCGTAGCGACGGATCGGCTGCAGCGTGACCTCGGCCGCGTACTTCGGCTCACGGATCATCTCCATGAAGCCGCCGGCCTGCTGGCGCGTGGCGCGGTACTCGGGCAGATAGCGGCCGGCTTGGCGCATGAGCCACACCGGCGGACGTTCGACGACTTCGCGCCGCAGCGCGCGCATCAGGAGACGGTTCGAGGAGTTCATGTTCGTTGTCCGGCGCGTGGAACGAGCGCGAAAGGCTCGCGGCGCCGCAAATGGATCACGGCGTGAGTCGATACCCCGTGCCACGCACGGTGTGGATGTAGCGCGGCGCCTGCGGATCGGGTTCGAGCACGCGGCGCAGGCGCACGATGAAGTTGTCGATCGTGCGTTCGGTCGGGAAGGCGTTGTAGCCCCACACGCGGTCGAGGATGTCCGCGCGCGAGACGACTTCGCCCGGCCGTTCCGCGAGGCAGCGCAGGATCATCGTCTCCTTCTGCGAGAGCTGCAGTTCGCGGCCGTCGAGCGTGGCGACGTAGCGCTTGAAGTCGATGCGCGCCGAGCCGAGCACGAGCGTGTCGCCGGCGGTCGACGGCGCCTGGAACCAGCTCGTGCGCTTGAGGATCGCCTTCACGCGCAGCATCAGCTCGCGCAGATCGAAGGGTTTGCCGAGGAAGTCGTCGCCGCCGAGTTCGAGGCCGCGCACGCGATCGTCCTGCGTCGAACGCGCGGTGAGGAACAGGATCGGCACGTCGCGGCCCTCGCGGCGCAGCGTGTCGCAGATCGTGAAGCCGTCGACGCCCGGCAGCATGACGTCGAGCAGCACGAGCGCGGGCGCGGCTTCGCGGATGCGCTCGAGCGCGAGCGCGCCGTCGACGACGACCTCGACCTCGTAGCCCTCGAGCTGGAGGTTGTCCGCGATCACCTCGGCGAGGTGCTCCTCGTCCTCCACCACGATCAATCGTTCGCCGCTCATGTTCGTTCTCTGGTGCTCAGCGCTGCTCGCGCGCGAGCGGCAAGGTGAACTCCACCGCGAACCCGCCGCCTTCGACGCTGGGGATCGCCTGCGCGCCGCCGCGTTGCGCACGCGCGAGCTCCGCCAGCATGTACAGCCCCAGCCCCACGCCCTTGCGGGTGCGGACGAGTTCGTCGCCGCCGCGCACGAAGGG
>ERZ1066135.926-NODE-926-length-12723-cov-6.834859_pt1 | contig 12723 bp, 12 predicted proteins | sample MGYA00382782_ERZ1066135 | MGnify/ENA primary metagenome ERZ1066135 (study PRJEB33369, sample SAMEA5778365) | biofilm metagenome | biome: Industrial cooling water; feature: Water cooling tower basin; material: Biofilm | place: United Arab Emirates | collected...
CGTGCTCGCACTACGTCGCGGCGCGCAAGATCCTCGCGCGCTGGCTACGTGCGAGCGCGCAGCGCGAAAGCCGCAGTTCCAAGCGCACGCCGTAGCGGCGCACCGAACGCTTCGCGGCGCATGGCGTACACTGGACGGTTCGATGCGCCTGCTCCCGAAAGACCGCGACCTCTCCAAGCCGCTCGAGAAGGTCGAACTCGCCGTGCGCGCCAGCGATCTGCAGATGCGCGCCGAGCAGGTCGAGATCCGGCTCGACCGTTTCCTCGCGCTGCACATGCCGTGGCGCTCGCGCAACTCGATCCAGAACCTGATCGACGAAGGCTACGTCTACGTCGACTTCACGACGCCCGACCGGCCCGGCGGCACGGGCGAACTCGTGCAGGAGCGCAAGGCGAGCCGCCGGCTGCGCGACAAGAGCCGCGTCGTGATCGTCGTGCCCGAGGGGCTGCGCATCGAAGTCACGCCTTCGATCGAGGACGAGCTTGCGAACCTGCACGAGGATCGCGACGTGCTCGCCGTCGACAAACCGCCGATGTTGCCCGTGCATCCATCGGGGCGGCACATGAGCGACTCGGTGATCCAGCGCATCCACGCGCGCTACGGCGCCGACAAAGTCGACCGCAGCGCGCGACCGCGGCTGTGCCACCGCATCGACCGCGAGACGAGCGGCATCGTGCTCATCGGCCTCCATCCGGAGGCGCACGCCGAAGTGCGCCGCCAGTTCGAGGAGCACGAGGTCGAGAAGGAGTACCTCGCGATCGTGCAGGGTCATCCGCGCAGCGACAGCGGCGTGTGCGACCTGCCGATCGGTTCGGCGCGCGGCAGTTCGATCGGCCTCAAGATGGCCTGTCGCGCCGACGGCGACGAAGCAAAGACCGCTTGGCGCGTGCTCAGCCGACACCGCGGCTGCGCGCTCGTGCTGTGCAAGCTCTACACCGGCCGCCAGCACCAGATCCGTGTGCACATGGAGTCGATCGGCCACCCGCTGGTCGGCGACAAGCTCTACGGCTACGGCGACGAGTACTTCCAGCGCTACAACGACGGCGAACTGACGCCCGAGGACATCGTCAAGCTCGAACTGCCGCGCCAAGCGCTGCACCACCATCGCCTGGTGTTCCACCAACCTTCGAGCGGCGAACGCATCGAAGTGGTGAGCCCGCTCGCGAACGACATGCAGGCGTTCCTCGCGTCGCGCACGGACGAGCCCGGCGCAGCGCGCTGAGCGGCGCTGCGTAGGGGACTCCGAGTGGTGCGGAAGATCTCGCTGTCTGTTCGGTGCTCAAGGATGCCTGTCGTCAGCGCTGCGCGAGCTGGCGCTCCAGTTCGGCGATGCGTTCGCGCAGCGGCGTGATCACTTCGCGCACCTCGGCCTCGCTGTAGCGCGGCGTGATGTGCTGCGGGCAGTTCCAGTCGAAGGCGTGGACGTCGATCACGAACACGCGCTCGATCGGGCTGCGGCCGGCGCTCGGCGCGAAGCGTGCGACCCACTCGGGATGCGCGGCGGCGTCGAGCACGCGCGCTTCGCCCCAGATCTTCAACCGCGCGCGTTGCGGGTAATCCATCAGGAACAGCGCGACTCGCGCGTTGTCGGCGACGTTGCCCGTCGTGACGAGCTGGCGATTGCCGCGCAAGTCGGCGAAGGCCAGCGTGCGCTCGTCGACGACCTGCAAGAAGCCGGGCGCGCCGCCGCGGTGCTGGATGTAGGGCCAGCCATCGGCGTTCACCGAGCCGAGATAGAAGCTGTCGCGCGCGGCGATGAACTCGCGCTCGGCATCGCTGAGTGCGTCGCGTTCGCCGTCCGCATGCGGTTTGGCGGCGCGGCCGTACGCGTGCTGCTGCGCTGCGAGGACAGCGGGTGTGAAGGCCAGTTCGAGGTACTTGTGCGTCATGGTCGTCGCAACGCGCTCGGAGTGCGGCGGGAGAGCGCGCGTGGCTCTCCCGCTCGCGTTCGAACTCAGAAGACCAGCGTGTTCCAACCTGCAGCGATGTAGCCGTGCAGGTTGGACAGGCCCGGCGTGCCCTCGAGCGGCTTGTCGGTGAGCAGCGCCGTGCCGCAAGCTTGCACCGACTCGGTGGCGCCGAACACGGCTGCGCAGCCGCACGACGCGCCCTTCACGCTCGTGCGCACGGCGTTGTAGAGCCCGTTCGCCGGGTGCGTGAGCTTGGTGAGCTCGCTCGGCCAGCGCGTCCCCGCGCCGGCGAACACGACCTCGACTTCGTCGCCCTTGCGTTGCGCCTCGTGCGCGAGCGCGAGGCCGTTGAACATGCGTCCCAGCGGCTCGTCGCCGCCCTTGGGATCGCTCGTGATGATGATGGCCAGCTTCATGGTTGCGCCTTTCGCAGTTGTGGAGCGCTGTTCAGGCCTTCACCGTCGCGAGCCCGGGCTTGACCTCGGGGAAGTCGACCGCGGTGCGCGCGACGTGGTTCACGTAGTTGGTGAACAAGTTGAGCGCGACGTTCGCGATCGTCTCGACGAGCTCCGCATCGCTCACGCCGGCCGCTCGCGCCGTCTTGAGGTCGGCGTCGCTCAACTCGCCGCGCGAGAGCACGATCGCGCGCGCGAGCTTGAGCAACGCGTCGGTGCGCGGGTTCGTCGAACTCGCGGCGCGCGCCTGCGTCAGCTCGTCCGCCGAGAGGCCGAACTTGCCGCCGATCAGCGTGTGCGCGCTCAGGCAGTAGCCGCACAGGTTCGTCTCCGCGACGGTCAGCGCGATCTGCTCGCGCAACTTGCCGTCGAAGGCGCCGCTGCCGAGCGTGTTGCTGAACCCGAGGTAGCCCTCGAGCGCCGCGGGCGCATGCGCCATCACGCGCATCATGTTGGGCGTCATGCCGAGCTTGCCCTTGACGGCGCTGAGCAGTTGTTGGGCCTTGGGGGACGCGGTGGAGGGGTCGAGCGGAGCGATGCGGTTCATGGCGGGTCTTTCTTTTGGAGATTCGTGGTGCGGGCCCTGGATGGGCCGACGACGCTCCCTTAGGCACTTCGTGTGCCGCCGCCCGAGATCCCGGGCGCGAGGACGCTAATATCTGTCCAGAAACGACTTACGAGTTAGCGCGGCAACTACGAGAAGTCGTTGTCTACGTCCATTCGTTGCTCATCTACGACTTTTCGTAGCCTGCCGGGCCGTGAACCGCGACCTCCTGCCCTCGGTCATGGTCGCCATCGCGCGCAGCGGCGACCTCGGCGCGACGCTCGCGACGATCGTCAGCGGCATCGCCCAGTGCCAGCACGTCGCGCTCGCGCGGCTGTGGATGATCGAGCCGGGCGACGTGTGCGCCGAGTGCGCGCTCCGCAGTGAGTGCCCCAGTCAGGAGCGCTGTCTGCACTTGATGGCGAGCGCTGGGAACTCGCTCGAAGCGAACGTCGACCTCACGCGCACCGGCGGCAGGTTCCGGCGCTTTCCGATCGGCGTGCGCAAGATCGGACGCGTGGCGAGTACGGGCGAGCCGCTGCTCGTCGTCGGCCTGCGCGGCGACGAAGCGTGGATTGCCGACCGCGCGTGGATCGAACGCGAGGGCATCCGCAGCTTCGCCGCGCAGCCGCTGATCTACGCCGGCGAGGTGCTCGGCGTGCTCGCCGTGTTCGACCGCAAGCTGCTCGAGGAGGCGGACGTCGAAGGGCTGCGTGTGTTCGCCGACCACGCCGCCGTCAGCATCGCCAACCGCCGCGCCTTCGACGAAATCGCGCGGCTGCGAGCGCGCCTCGAGCACGAGAACAGCTACCTGCGCGAGGAGATCGATGAAGCGCTCGGCGCCGGCGAGCTCGTCGGAGCGAGCGCCGGACTGCGCAAGGTGCGCCAGCAGATCCAACTCGTCGCGCCGACGGATGCGACCGTGCTGATCCAGGGCGAGAGCGGCGTGGGCAAGGAGCTCGTCGCGCGCGCGATCCACGAGGGCAGCGCGCGTGCGAGCGGTCCGTTGATCCGCGTCAACTGCGGAGCGATCCCCGAGAGCCTGTTCGAGAGCGAGTTCTTCGGGCATGTGCGCGGAGCGTTCACCGGCGCGCTCAAGGACAAGCTCGGCCGCTTCGAACTCGCCGACGGCGGCACGCTGCTGCTGGACGAGATCGGAGAAACCCCGCTCGCGTTGCAGGCCAAGCTGTTGCGGGTGCTGCAGGAAGGCGAGCTCGAGCGCGTGGGGGACACGCGCACACGCAAGGTCGACGTGCGCGTGATCGCCGCGACCAACCGCGACCTGCGCGCGGAGGTCGACGCGGGCCGCTTCCGCCAGGACCTTTACTACCGCCTGAGCGTTTTCCCGCTCGACGTGCCGCCGTTGCGCGAACGGCCCGACGACATTCGCGCGCTGGCGGAGCACTTCGTCGCGCGCGCCGCGGCGCGTCTCAAGCGGCCGACGCCGCGCCTGACGGCGGCCGCCGTCGATGCGCTGCTCGAGCACGACTGGCCGGGCAACGTGCGCGAGCTACAGAACGCCGTCGAACGCGCGGTGATCCTCGCCGGCCGCGGACCGCTGCACTTCGAACTCGCGCGAAGCGCACCCAGCGCCGCTCGTGCTGCTCGCTCCGCCGCAGCAAGCGCGCCGCGCGCTCCGCAGAGCGCCGCTGAACTGCGCGATCTCGAACGCGAGATGCTCGTCGCCGCGCTGCGCGAAACTCGCGGCCGCATCTTCGGCGCCGGCGGCGCCGCCGAACGCATCGGCGTGCCGCCGACGACGCTTGCCTCGCGCCTCAAGGCGCTAGGCATCGACCGCAAGAGCGTCTGAGTTTCACGCTCCACCGCCGCGTTCGTGAGGCCGTTCGACGCGGTGCGCCGCGAGCGAGATGGTGGCCGGTCTCCGCCATGCCGCCACGGCCCCGGGTGAGCGCCCTTAGACTCTTCAACCATGGAAGTGCCGGAGCCGAAGGCGAAGCGTCTGCGCACCATCGTGTGGACGATCACGCTCGCTCTGCTCGGGTTGGCGGCGGTTGCGTGGGCTGGCTGGTTGGATCTGGAGCTCGCCGGCGATTGGCGAAACTGGATCGTGCCCGTGGTCATGTTCGCACCTACTGCGCTCGTCACGGTCCTCGCACTTGCTTCACGCCGCCGCGCGTCGCGGGTTGTTGGCTTCTTGACCGTGGCGCTCGTCATCTTCGTTGTGCGCGTTCCGTGGACTCCGCGGAAACTGTTCGTGATGCGCCTGCACTCGATCGACGAAGGCATGGGCGTAGACGAGGTGGAGGCCATCATGGCCGGATACGTGAAGGGTAATGGGTGGGCTACTCCCGACATGCCGCCGCTGCCCATGCTTGGGCCCGGCGAGCAGCACTCTCCGCAGGCGATAGAAGCGGTGGAGCAAAGCGTCCGCGACGCGCAGGCGCGTTATGAGTCGCCGGAGTACCCCGAGGGCGAAGAGCGCGCTCATGCAACGGGGACCATGATCTACCGATGGAACACGACCGACAGCAGCTACAACGCCGACTGGGGCATCGTGGAGTTCAAGGACGGCAAGGTCGTGGCTGTCACGTTCTCGCCGGACTAGAGAGCGTCGTTGTGGCGACTTCCGCGGCCGCCGCGTGCTCCGCGCTCCCCAGGGCTTCGCCGAACAAGTGCTGGCGCGCGGCCAGAGCGTTCGGCAAGTTCGAGGCGCATGGAACGCCATCTGTCGTCGCCGCGAGTTCAACCGGCGCTGAGCCGCCGTGAGTTGCTAGCGGGGCTTGGGGCCGGCGCGCTCGCGGCCTGCGCTGCGCCGAGCGCGAACGACGACGCGCAATCGAGCGCACCGCCGCGCAAGACGCCGCGCCATCTGTTCGTGATCGTGGCCGACGACTTGAGCCGCATCGACCTGGGTTGCTACGGCAACCGCGACGTGCACACGCCGCACATCGACTCGATCGCGGCGCAGGGCGTGCGCTTCGAGCGCGCGTACACGCCGGTGGGGGTGTGCAAACCCTCGCGCAGCGCGCTCTACACCGGTTTGATGCCGCACAAGAACGGAGCGCTCGGTTTTCAGCCGATTCGCGACGGCATTCCGACCTGGCCGGAGCTCCTGCGGCCCGAGCTGTGCGCGACCGGCATGCTCGGCAAGCTCAACACCGCGCCGATTCCGCGCTTTGGGTTCGAGCATTGGATGCGCCCCAAGGAGCTGGCGGACACGCGCGACCCGCAGGTGATGCGCGCTGCGCTTGGGGCGACGCTCGAGCGCTTCGAAGGGCGGCGCATGGCCGTGGTGGTCAACCTCAAGGATCCGCACCGGCCGTTCCGCGGGCCGTTCGCCGATCCGGATGCGCCGGACCAGCCCGTTCCGCACGATCCGGCGAAGTTGACGCTGCCGCCGCACCTGTTCGACACGCGCGAGACGCGCGAAGAGCTGGCGCAGTACTACGACGCGATCTGGCGCCTCGACCGCACGGTCGGCGCGCTGCTCGCCGAGCTCGACGCGCGCGGCCTCGCCGAGGACTCGCTCGTCATCTTCACCAGCGACAACGGCCAGGGTTTTCCCTTCGCGAAGACGACGCTCTACGAAGCGGGCATCAACTTGCCGTTCCTCGTGCGTTGGCCGGCGGCGCTGAAGGCCGGCAGCGTGCGCCGCGAGTTCGTCAGCCTGATCGACTTGCTGCCGACCGCGCTCGACATGTTCGGCGTCGAGCCCACTGGCCCGCTCGACGGCGGCTCGCTCCTGCCGCTCCTCGCTGGAACAGCGCGCGACTGGCGCACGTCGATCGTCGGCATGCACACGCTGCACCGCGTCGGCTCGGAGACGCCTTCACGCTCGCTGCGCGACGAGCGCTGGAAGTTCATCCTCAACCTGCCTGTGGACGGCGAGTTCCACAGCAACGTGATGTCGTTCAGCCTGGCCTGGAAATCCTGGATCGCCGTGGCGCGTGAAAACCCCGAGCTCCGTGCGCGCATGGAGCGCTTCGTGCGCCGCCCGCCCGAGGAGCTCTACGACCTCGAAGCCGATCCGTTCGAGCTCGTGAACCTCGCGGAAAAGCCGGAGTTCCAGGCTCAGCGCGAAGCCATGAAGTCGCGCTTGCTCGCGTGGATGCGCCGCGAAGGCGATCCCTACTTGCCGGCCTGACGCTGCGTCGGTCGCAACTCGCCTGCGGACATGCTGCGGTCGAGCACGCGCTCGTACGCGAGCAGCGCGGCCGTCCCGAGCGCGCTCGCCGACCACGAATCGAGGTAACGCGTTGCGCCGAGCGACGCGAGCAGCAGCGCGATCGCGACGACCGCGAGTCCTCCGAGCCAGTCGTTGTTGATGAACAGCTGATCGTGCGGCACCGACAGGGGGCCGTCGACCACGCAGACGCGCCACACGAAGCGCAGCACCAGCACGGTGCACAGGAACGCGGGCGGCGCGAGCTGCAGCGTGAGTTGCCATTCGCCCTGCAGGCAGCCGATCAGGACGAGCACCGCATACAGCGGCGCGAGGAAACGTGCGACCACGGCCTTGAGCACGCCGTTGTGAAGTTCGCCGAGCTCCACGGGCGCCGTGTCGAGCAGCCAACGCGCCCGATGCGAGTTCGAGCCGGGTGTGTGCGCGGCGAGCAGCGGCGCGTAGGCGCCGGGGATGAACAGGAGCAGCGCGAGCAGCGACTCGCGCGAGCTTCCCGCAGGCGATTGTGCGCCGAGCACGAGGAAGCCGAGCGGAACGGCGAGCAGCGGGTACGCGCGCACGACAAACTCGCGTTCCTTGGGCAACGCGTCGAACACAAGCTCGAACGTCGCGCGCTCGCGGCCGCGCACCCACACGCGCGCGAGGGCGCGGCGCAGCGGCGCGAGCAGTGCGCCGACGAGCGTGGAGTTCGAGTTCGCGGCCGCCGGCGGCGGCGCCGGGACGCCGAGCACGAGCGCGAGTGCGAGTCCCGTGCACACGAAGGCGGCTGCTTGCCACGCGCCCGGGAGCGCCTCGTTCGAAAACTGCGCCGCAAACCACGCGGGCGGGTAGTAGGTGAGCGTCGAAGCGGCCGAGGGGCCCGTCCAGGTCGTGATGCGCGTCACGAGCTGCAGGCCGAGCACCGCGCCGAACAGTGCGCCGACGAGCCACACGCTCTGCAGGGCGACGAGCAGCGCGTGGCCGCGGCCGCGCAACAGCGCTTGCAGTGTGAGCAGCGCCGCGGCGAGGCTCACGCCCAGGCTCCAACCGGCGAGCCACAGCCCGGCGCGCTGCAGGAAGTCGAAACTGTCGGGCGCGAACACGAGCGCCGGCGCGAGCACGCCCGTCGCCAGCACGGTGAGCACGATCAGCAGGTGCAGCGCGCGTGCGACGTGGATCTCGAAATCGCGCACGGGCAGCGCGCGCACCCACTCGCCGGTCTCGTCGGCGGTCAGCAGCGTGCTGAGGTCGCCGAGCAGCGGCACGGCGACGAGCGCGGCGCAGACGCTGAGCGCTGCGAGGGCGTAAGCGAAGGGCTGCGCGTCGTCCGGGATCAGCGCGCAGAACACGCCGGAGACGAACACGAGCATGAGCAGCGGGGCCACGGGCAGCGCGCTGCCGCCGCGCTGCGACGCGATGCGTGCGCGCAGCAGCACCAGGATTCGGCGGATCACGCGGGCTAGAGTACGGGCTTCGATGAGCCTTTTCCTTGCGGGTCCGGCCGGTCGGCTGGAAGCGATTCTCTGGCGGCCGCTCGACGGCGCCGCTCCGCGTGCGGCGGCCGTGGTGTGCCATCCGCACCCTCTGTTCGGCGGCACGATGGACAACAACGTCGTGTTCCGCGTGGCGCGCGGGCTGCAGCACGCGGGCCTCGCCGTGCTGCGCTTCAACTTCCGCGGCGCCGGCCGCAGCGAAGGCGTGCACGACGGCAACGGCGCGGAGGAGGGCGACGTGCGCGCGGCGCTCGACTACCTCGAGCGCGAGTTCCCCGGTCTGCCGTTGTGGGCGGCGGGCTTCTCGTTCGGCTCGCGCACCGTCGGTTCGCTCGCCCGCTACGAGCCGCGCATCCAGCGCGTCGCGCTCGTCGCGCTGCCCAGCAAAGCCTTCGACTGCGCCTTCGTGCGCGAGATCCGCCAGCCGACCTACGTGCTGCTCGCCGAGCACGATGAGTTCGGCACGCCGCAGGATTTCGACGAACGCATCGGGCCCCTGGGAAACAACTTCGAGCGCGACGTCATCGAAGGCGTCGAGCACTTCTTCCGCGGCAAAACCCCCGAGCTCGAGCAGCGCGTCAAGGCCTGGGGCCTGCGCTCGCTCGGCCTACCAGCGAACGGACAGCCATGAACGACCAGCCGAAATCGGCGGCCAGCCACCCGCCCGAGTACCCGAACACTCGCCAGCCGTCGATCCGGCTCGTGATGATGCCGCGCGACACCAACGCGGTGGGGACGATCTTCGGGGGCGTGATCCTCTCGCACATCGACCTTGCGGCCGCGACGGAGGCGCACCTCTACCACCCCGGCAAGCTCGTGACCGTGTCCTTCGACCAGGTCGAGTTCAAACAGCCGGTCTTCGTCGGCGACCTCGTGTCGTTCTTCACCGAGACGCTGCGCGTGGGACGCACTTCGATCACGGTCGGCGTCTCGGTCTGGGCGCAGCGCTCGCGCGACCGCGACAAGCTGGTGCACGTCACCGAGGGGCGGGTGACTCTGGTCGCGGTCGACGAGCAGCTCAAGCCCACGCCGGTCATTCGGCGTTGATCGCGCTGTACGACCGCGCCGCTTGAACCGCGCGCCGCTCCGGCCCAGACCCTGGGCCATGAACGCCTTGCGCGGATTCGCGGACGAAGTGTCGTCGGTGGTGGAGCGGGTCGGGCCCAGCGTGCTGCACGTGCGCGCCATCCGCGAAGGCGGCCGCGGCCGCGCGGGGCTGTCGCACGGCTCGGGCGTGCTGATCGCGCCCGGCGGCTACGCGCTCACCAACAGCCACGTCGTGCACAAGAGCGGCGGCGTCGAGGTCGAGCTCGCCGACGGGCGGGCGCTGCTCGCCGACGTGGTGGGGGATGACCCCGAGACCGATTTGGCGGTGCTGCAGGTGGCGAGCTCCACTGCGTTGCCGCACGTCGAGCTCGGCGATTCGAACCAAGTGCGCGTCGGCGACTTCGCGATCGCGGTCGGCTCGCCCTTCGGGCTCGCGCGCACGGTGACGCTCGGAATCGTGAGCGCGCTGGGGCGCACGCTGCGCTCGCAGACCGGCCGCGCGATCGAAGGCGTGCTGCAGACCGACGCACCGCTCAACCCCGGCAATTCCGGCGGACCGCTGGTCGACGCCGACGCGCGCGTGATCGGCGTCAACACGGCCATCGTGCTCGGCGGACAAGGCGTGTGCTTCGCCGTGCCGTCGAACACCGCTTCGTTCGTGATTCGCCAGGTGCTCACCCACGGCCGCGTGCGCCGCGCGCGTCTGGGCGTCGCGGCGGAAGAGGTCTCGCTCGCGGCCGAGCGCGCGCGCGAACTCGGCTTGCCTTCGCCGCGCGGCGTCGTCGTGCGCGCGCTCGAAGCCGGTGGCCCCGCGGAGCGCGCTGGCCTGCGCGCCGGCGACATCCTGGTGCGTTGCGCCGGCAAACCGCTGCAGACGGTCGCCGACCTGCACCGCCTGCTCGACCACGAAGCAATCGATCGCGCGCTCGAATTCGAGCTGCTGCGCCGCGCGGAGCGACTCACGCTATCCGTGCGGCCGAGCGAGCGCGTCGCGCGTTGATGCGGCGTTCGGCCGCGACGCGTTCGGCGCACAGCGGCGCCGGAGCGATGTGCCGCCGGCGGTCCCGCGCGTGAAGCAGCTGGCGTAACATTTCGGGCGTGCTGCTTGTGTTGGTCGTCGCGCTGGGGGCGTCGCTTCCGGTGCACCGCGAGGGCGTGGCGAGCGTCGGAATCGACGCGCGCGGCGTCGTTGTACGCCGTTCGGAGGAAGGCGAACGTCCGCTGAGAGCGCTCGCGGGACGTGAACCAGGCGAGGTCGTCGACTTGGTTCGCGACCCAACGGGGACCGCGTACGTCGCCGCACGCAACGGGCTGTTCGTCGCGTCGCCGGACTGCGACGTCCTCGACCGCGTGGACTTCGACTGCGGCGAGCCGCCTGGGACTCCGCTCGCCGTAGCGCTCGCAGGAGAACAGCGTGTGCTGCTGCTCACCGACCGCGCTCTGTGCGCCGTCGAGACACGGCAGTTCCTGTGGAGCGAAGTCGAGCTTGCGGCGCTCGAGCCGCCGCTGCGCTCGCTCCGCAAGCTCGACAACGGCCAGTTCGAAGTCGAGGGCAAGTCCGGCGTCGCCCGCTTCGATCTCGAGCGCTCAGGCGTCTCGAACTGGCCGAGCGTGCGTGTGCTGAACGGCGAACTGCGTCCGGACGGCGTGCGGGCGCTGGCCTTCGGCGAGAAGCTCACGCTGGAAGTTCCCGCGCTCGAAGGCGTGCGCTGGATGTGGCGCGAGGCCGGCCGTTTTCGCTGGTTGCCCTTGGACGGTGAGCCCGCGCACCTCGACCTCCCGCGCCCAGGGCGCCAAGCGCTGTGCGTCGTCGCCTTCGACTCGACCATGCGTGCCTCGCCCGAACTGCGCATCGAGCTCGACGTCGCCTTTCCGCCCACGCTCTCCAAGCACGCCGTGCTGGGCGGAATCGCGGCGCCCCTGCTCGCTCTCGTGTTGCTCGCGGCGACGCTGGCCTGGCGCCGCGAGCGCACGCTGCGCGCCGCCTGGCGCGGCCTGCTCAGCGCCTCGCTCGGGTGCTTGCTCGGCTTGCAGCTCCTCGCAGCGCTCGTCCCACACTCCAAGGGCTGGCCGTTCGTCGGGTTCACGATGTACACGCGCGTCTCGGAGCGCGATTCGCTCTCGTACCGACACGAGTTCATGGGACTGACTCCCGACGGCCATTGGCGCGCGCTGACGCCGCCGGGCGGCGCGTTCGGAAAGTACGAGAACGAGCGCGCGTTGCAGCCCTTCATCCACGACGCGGATGGACGGCGCGAGCGCTTCCTGCGCGAGTGGAACGCGAGCCGGCCCGCCGAACGGCTGGTCGGGATCGCGGATCTCTGCCGCAGGCGCCGTCTGACACCGGACGGTCCGGTGGACGTGCCGCGCATCGTGATGTTCGTGCATCCGCCGGAGGTCGCGCGTGCGCTTCCTTGAGCTGTGGCGCGAGTTCTGGTTCCGGCCCGCGCCGCTCACGCGCCTGGCCGTGTTCCGTGTGCTGGTGATGGCGCTCGTGTGCGTCGAGTTCATCGCCTACGAGCCAATGCTGATCGCGGGCAGTGAGCTCGCGCACGCGCGCGTCGAAGGCGCGTTCTGGAACCCGGTCTTCGCCGTCTCTGCGCTCGGGCTCGATCCGCCGACGCCCGAGTTTGCACGGAGCGTGGTTGCGTTCGGTTTGGCGGCGGCGCTGTGCGGGCTCGTCGGCCTTGCGACGAACCTCAGTTGCGCCCTCGCCGGGGCCGCGCTCGTGTACTGCGCTGCGATGGTTTATTCGTTCGAGAAGGTGCACCACGACAAGGTGGCGCTCGCCTTCACGCTCGCGGTGTTGCCGCTGGGGCCGATCGGAGCGCGTTGGTCGCTCGACTGCGCGCTGGCGCGTGTGGTGCGGGCTTGGCGCAACAAGTTCGGCGACGAAAGGCCGGAGTTCAGCGAGTTCGCGCGCTTTCCGCTGCGCTTCACGCAGGCGACGCTCGCGCTCGGGTACGGCGCCGCGGGAATTTCGAAGCTGGTGGTCGCCGGCCCGCAGTGGGCCAATGGCTACACGCTGATGAGCTTTCTGGCGGAGTTCGACCAGCCCTGGTCGCGCTGGATCGGCGGCGATGTGGTGCGCATGACGATCTTCAGCGTCTTCGCACTCGCGGTGCAGCTCTCGTTTCCTGCGCTGCTGTTC
>ERZ1066135.927-NODE-927-length-12714-cov-5.993364_pt1 | contig 12714 bp, 10 predicted proteins | sample MGYA00382782_ERZ1066135 | MGnify/ENA primary metagenome ERZ1066135 (study PRJEB33369, sample SAMEA5778365) | biofilm metagenome | biome: Industrial cooling water; feature: Water cooling tower basin; material: Biofilm | place: United Arab Emirates | collected...
TTCACATGTTTGAGTAGCTTGCGGACGGGGCTGACGATGTGGGTAATGTCGAGGTCGCTGGCGGCTACCTCATGGAGCATCGGCGTAAAAAGGAAAAAGTTCTCGCGGTTAACGAGCGTGACTTCGACATCTTTATTACGTTCGATAGTCCGGTCAAATTCCAGTGCGGCGTACATTCCGCCGAACCCGCTTCCAAGGATCACGATTCTTTTCTTATCTGACATCTTAATGCTCTCGCGGCACACTTCTGCCGGAACTAACAGATCGCGTGAAGTGCCGCATTTATTCCAGCCGCAGACGTGAAAGTAATTGGAATATTCCGGGCAGCACGAAAGATTAAGTTCGGGTGAGGCCTGAGATCGGGTACAGCAGCACGGGGAAAAGATGAGCAACAACAGCGAAATCGGCGGCAACGGGATAGATGGAGCGGGTTCGTTCCTGCGAGAGCGGGCGGCGATCTTCCGCCTCAAGCCTGACCATCGTTCCCGGCAAATGTCATTCGCCGAGTTCGTGGAATACGACAGGGTTCGTTCGGCACTGAAGCGCGCGATCGATCGAGAAGTTGCTCCCGAGTATTTGAAGGAAGATATCCGGAGGAGTATAAAGAGGTAGAAAATGGTTCGGCAGGCGGCGATATTTGACGAGAGTGCGGGACCATCGGCAATGGAACACACGGCCGAAGCAAGTACCGTTGCGTGGAATATCGATCCCGGGAAATGGGTCGATGACCATGGCGATTATCTTTTCCGATACGCGTTCGTGCGGCTCCACGATGAATGCCGTGCCGAGGATGCGGTCCAGGAAACGCTGCTCGCCGCACTGAAGAACTTAAATACCTTTGGCGGGCGGGCGTCGGAAAGAACCTAGCTTACGGGCATCTTAAGAAACAAGATCGTCGATATAATAAGGAAAAGCTGCCGCGAGGTGATGCTTGATCCGGCGGAGACGGACCTTTCGGACTTTGACCCGCTCTTCGAACGCGATGATGAATTCAAAGACCACTGGAGCGACACGCTAAGCCCGCGGATATGGAAACGTTCGCCGGAGGATGCACTGGCGGAGAGCGAGTTCTTCGGCGTGCTGCACGATTGCGTGGCAAAGCTTCCGCAGCGGACCGCCGCCGCTTTTAGCCTCCGCGAAATGGACGAGCTAGAGACCGGCGAAGTGTGCGAAGTGCTCGGTATCTCCGAAAGCAACTTTTGGGTGATAATGCATCGTGCGAGAATGTCACTGAGGAGATGCATCGAGCTTAACTGGTTCATGAGGCCGCAATAATGGAAATGACGACAAGACAAAAATTGCGGCGAGAATTCAATCGCTTTCTGCTGAGGCGGCTTCCGCCGTGCAAGGAGATCGCGATGCTGATCTCGCAGTCGCTCGACCGGCGGCTCGGGCTTCGCGAACGGCTGATCCTGCGGCTGCACCTGGTTGCTTGCCGCCCATGCGAGCGTTATCTTCAGCAATCTGAGTTTCTTAGTTCGGCGATAGATGTAATGAACGACGACGAAAAGGAAGCTCTTTACGAGGGTGCGTTGAGCGCGTCGGCCCGCGAACGCATCAAGTCCGCACTTCGCTCGGCGGCTCCGCTTGCTGCCTTTACCTGCCTTTTCCTGGGCTGAGGCCTGCAGTCCGTCGGGGCGTTTGAGGCCCGATCCCAACCCTTTCGAATCCGTTTGGAATTAAATCAGAGCATCACGTGATAATCCGTTGGAGGAGAAACGTGATGCGAGACGCAGCAGTACTTCACGGCCATAGCCATACCACGAATCGATTTTCGACCATCCCGATCCGCGAAAGGCTCGAAGCCGACAAGGGCCTCTCGGGCCTCGGGGTGAGGATCGCATTTCTTGACTCGGGATTCTTCCCGCATCCGGATATCGCAGACCGCATCGTCGAGTTTCACGACGTAACCGGCGAGGAAACCGAGCTCCGTGCGGACAGCGCCGAAGGCCATCAATGGCACGGCACGCAGACGGCCGTCGTTTGTGCGGGTGGCGGCGATCTTTCGGGCGGAACCTATAGCGGCCTTGCGTCAAAGAGCGAACTCATCTTGGTCAAGGTCTCGCGTGCGGGCCGGATCAGCGATAGCGAGATAGAACGCGGCCTGGAGTGGATACTCGAGAACCACACGCGGCTCGGCATCAGAGTGCTAAATGTATCGCTCGGCGGAGACTGCGACCTTTCGCTTAAAGAGAGCCGGGTGAACCAATTGGCCGAGCAGCTTGTCAGGGCCGGCGTGGTGGTCGTGGTTGCCGCCGGCAATTCGAGCGAGCGGCGGTCGATACCGCCCGCGAGTGCACCTTCGGTCATAACCGTCGGCGGATACTCGGATGAGAATCAAAAAGAGCGGGATCGGTTCGGGCTTTACCATTCGAGTTTCGGTTCAACGGCGGATGGCCATATCAAGCCCGAGGTGATCGCTCCGGCTATGTTCGTCGCCGCTCCGATCTTGCCGCAAACGGAAGAGTATCGGGTCGCCGAGCGGCTGACTGAAATGCTGAACCAGCCGGACTACGCCTTTCGCGAGAGCTTCATCAAGCACTGGGACGCAGCCGGCTTGCCCGAGTATCTGCTCTCGACCGACGTTGCCACCGCGCGTATCGCGGTCGAACGCGAGATGGAGAACCGGAAGATCGTCTCGACGCATTATCAGCACGTTGACGGAACTTCTTTCGCGGCACCGATAACGGCATCGCTCGTCGCTCAGATGCTTGAGGCAAATCCAAAGCTTGGGCCGACAGCGATAAAGGACATTCTGGTCTCGACCGCGACACGGCTTGGCGGCGAGGCGGCGATAAGGCAGGGCTTCGGCATGATCAACGCGGCCGCAGCAGTTCGCAGGGCACGACGCGAACAGCACGCACTGCCGCACGGGACGCTTTGTCCGCCGCGGGTCGCGGGTTCGCGGGTCGTATTCGACTTCCACGACGACCTTGCCCGCGAGGTCTCGCTGGCGGGTGACATGAATGGCTGGGACCGCGAGGCGACGCGGTTTGACCGAACGAGCAACGGGCTTTGGCAGGCCGCGATCGCCGTTCCGCCGGCCGGGCGATACCGCTACAAGTTCGTTGTTGACGGTGTCCGCTGGGTAGAGGATCCGACGCACGGACGGAAGGAAGACGACGGTTATGGCGGATTCAATTCGATCCTGGAGATCGCCTGAGTTCCCAGTGAAAGACAGGTTGGCTGTTCTATGACGCCGGTTGAACGAGTTTCAGCCGGCGTCTTTCATTGCCGACGCGAAGTGGAATAAAGGCGGCGGCGGCGGTGATATCGAGTTCGTGAGCCAGACGCTTTCAAATGCGAAGGGACATTTTCCCGAATATCTGATCGAAGCATGGTGCCTCGGAACATTCATGTTCTCGGCATGCTCTTTCGGTGTCCTGCTCTTTCATCCTTCGTCGCCGGCGGCCGGAATCGAGCCTTCGGCCCGCGGTGTGCTGATGGGCATCGCGATGGGGCTTACGGCGATCCTGATCATCACGTCACCTTGGGGCAAGCGTTCCGGGGCTCACTTCAATCCGGCGGTGACTCTCGCGTTCTACCGGCTCGGCAAGATCAGCGGGACCGATGCCGCGTTCTATGTTCTGGCACATTTCATCGGCGGCGTTCTGGGCGTGCTTTTGGCCTGGGCGATCTTTGGCGAGCGGCTCGCGGCATCAGCGGTGAATTTTGTTGTCACGGTGCCCGGCGTTTATGGCACATCGGCGGCAGCGGCCGGCGAGTTCCTGATCGCGTTCGTGCAGATGACGGTGATACTGGTCATCTCAAATACGATGCGGCTTTCACGATTCACACCGTTCATCGCCGGGGCGATGGTCGCACTTTACATCGCGATCGAGGCCCCGGTCTCGGGGATGAGCATGAATCCGGCACGGACCTTCGCGTCAGCGGCGGTTGCCGGACATTGGGAAGGCTGGTGGATCTACTTCACTGCACCGCCCGCGGCGATGCTTGCCGCAGCCGAGGTGTACGCACGGAGCCGCGGACTGCACCGGGTGCTCTGCGCAAAGCTCGATCACACGGGCCGGTCACGCTGCATCTTCAAATGCGGCTACCACGATGCGGCCCCAGAGGCGATCGAGATAACGAAGGAAACTCCGGCGTTCAAAACTGCGGCGGGGCTTTTCTAGGCATTAGTTGAAATATTATGACGAACGGACATTACGACTTGATCATCATCGGAACGGGAGCGGGCGGTGGAACGCTCGCACGCAAACTTGCACCTTCCGGCAAGAAGATCCTCATCCTCGAACGCGGCGATTACGTAAAACGGGAACCGGACAACTGGAACTCGCGAGCGGTCAACGTCGAGGGCAAGTACAACACGAAAGAGGTCTGGTACGACCGCGACGGCAAGCCGCTCCATCCGCACACGAACTACAACGTCGGCGGGAACACGAAGTTCTACGGAGCCGCTCTTTTCCGGATGCGCGAACGCGACTTCGGCGAACTCAAACACTACGACGGAATCTCGCCGGTGTGGCCGATCACCTACGACGAACTCGAGCCTTTCTACACTCAGGCCGAGCAGATGTACGAGGTTCATGGCAATCGCGGAGAGGACCCGACCGAGCCATGGGCTTCAGCACCTTTTGCCGCACCTGCGGTCAGCCATGAGCCTCGTATATCCGAACTTGCAGAGGACTTCGCGGCCGCGGGAGTTACACCTTTTCACGTGCCGCTCGGGATCCGCATAAAAGAGAATGACCGGAAGAGCAACTGCGTCCGCTGCGCGACCTGCGATGGATTTCCGTGTCTTCTGAATGCGAAATCCGATTCGCAGGTTTGCGGCATCGACCACGCAACCGAGCGGCCGAACGTGACGCTGCTCACCAACGCCAAAGTGACTCGGCTCGAGACGGACGCGGCCGGAAGAAGCGTCTCGTCGGTCCTGGTCGAGCGCGAAGGCCGGATCGAGTCTTACTCGGCGAGCATCGTTGTGCTTTCGGCCGGTGCGATCAATTCGGCAGCTTTGCTGCTTCGCTCGGCAAACGAACAGCACCCGAACGGGCTTGCGAACAGCTCGGACCAGGTCGGACGAAACTACATGGGCCACGTCAACTCGGTCCTGCTCGCGGTCTCAAAATGCCCGAACCCGACGGTCTTTCAGAAGACGCTCGGCGTGAACGATTTCTATTTCGGCACACCGGATTTTCCTTTCCCGATGGGCCATATCTCGTTCGTCGGCAAGCTCGATGGCGTCACGCTTTCGGCCGGTGCCCCAAAGATAACGCCGGGCTTTACGCTCGAAATGATGGCCCGCCATTCGCTCGACTTTTGGTTGACGACGGAGGACCTTCCGCGGCCGGAAAATCGCGTAACGCTAAACAAGCAGGGCGACATCGTGCTCGACTACACACCGAACAACCTGGAGCCGCACAAGCGGCTGCAGGCAAAGCTCAAGGAGCTGATGAAAAGCCAGCGGGCCTGCAAAACGCACGGCCATGAGTGCCACCAAGGCCTATTCTCGCGGAACCTCTACCTCGGGCAACAGATCCCGCTTGCGGGCGTTGCCCATCAGAACGGAACGGTGAGGTTCGGCGATGACCCGGCGACATCGGTGCTTGACCGCAACTGTAAGGCGCATGACCTGGACAACCTCTACGTCGTTGACGGCGGGTTCTTTCCGTCGAGCTCGGCGGTGAACCCGGCTCTCACGATAATGGCAAATGCCCTTCGCGTAGGCCGGCACATTCTGGAGAGGCTGGGATGACACGAGCGAATCTCACAAAATACCTCTTCCGAATGCGGCGGGCAGTTCTTCTCGCTCTTGCCGTGTTTGTCCTGATCGCTTCGGCCGACGCGGCACCGGTAAAGAGAATCGAGTCGGTCGGCTTTACCGTCTCGGATATGGACAGGGCGATCGACTTCTACCGCAATGTGCTGACGTTTGAAGTAGAAAGCGATACGGAGATCCATGGACGCGAGTACGAACTTCTGACCGGAGTTTTCGGGGCACGGTCGCGTATCGTCAGGCTCCGGCTCGGCGACGAGGTGATCGAACTGACCGAGTTCTTAACGCCCCGCGGCCCGCCGATCCCGCAGGACTCGCGGAGCAACGACATCTGGTTCCAGCACGTGGCGATAATCGTATCGGACATGGACGCGGCGTACGCACGGCTCCGAGCGAACAAGGTCGAACACGCCTCGAGCGGGCCGCAGACTCTGCCCGATTACATCAAACCGGCGGCCGGCATCCGTGCTTTTTATTTCAAGGACCCGGACGGCCATGTGCTTGAAGTGCTTGAGTTTCCGCCGGACAAGGGAAAGGAGAAATGGCACCGGCTCGCGAATGGCGACCGGCTTTTTCTCGGCATAGATCACACGGCGATCGCCGTTAGCGACACGGACCGGAGCCTCACATTCTATCGCGATAAGTTCGGGCTCCGCGTCGCAGGCGAAAGCATGAACTACGGCCCGGAACAGGAACGGCTCAACAACGTCTTCGGAGCCCGGCTTCGGATCACGGGCCTCGCGACGCCGGAAGAGGGCATCGCCGTCGAATTTCTCGAATATCTGGCCCCGCGAACGGGCCGGCCATACCCGCGTCCTTCCGCCGCAAATGACCTTTGGCACTGGCAAACGAGCTTCGCAGCAGACGATATTTCTTTGCTTGAAAAGATGAAATGGGAATATGTGTCGAGCGGCGCGGCATATATGAAAGATAGCGTGCTCGGATTCAAACGAGCGGCAATTGTGCGTGACCCGGATGGGCACGCGGTTCGTTTAACGGAACAAGGAGCAAAGTGAAGAAAATGGGAAGAACCGGAATTAGGATCGCAGTATTTGCGTTCATTGCAGCCGCGGCCGTGGGGCTTGCCGCATGCGGCAATTCGTCAATATCCGAGACAGGATTCAACGCCGCCGCCGATGGGCTCGGGCTTCGGGGTTATGATGCGGTCGCGTATTTTGCGGTCAATTCGGCCGTTAAAGGCAACGCGCAATTCGAATACGTTTGGAATGGCGTGAAGTGGCATTTTTCGAGCGAAGAGAATCGCAAGGCGTTTCAGCAGAATCCGGAAAAATATGCACCGCAATACGGCGGTTACTGCGCTTATGCAGTTTCGAAGAACTATACTGCCGACGGCGACCCGGAGGCATGGAAGATCGTGGATGGTAAGCTGTACCTGAACTACAACAAAGAGGTTCAAGCCACGTGGGAAAAAGATCAGGCCGAGCGGATCGTTAACGCAGACAAGAACTGGCAGGAATTGAAGGCTAAATCAGGCATCAGCAAGAGCTGATCGAACGACATTGCGGGATCTGAAATGGGGCGGCCGGCGTGCCGCCCTTTGTTTATGAAGTTTCGGAATAAAGCGTTGGCGTGTTGGAATTGGTGACGTGATGAAAGCAGAAGCGAAACGGCTTAAAGAGGCCGACGAACAAAAGAAGGATTGGCGTGGCTGGGGGCCATATCTAAGCGAGCGATCGTGGGGAACCGTCCGCGAGGACTACAGCTCCGACGGCTCGGCATGGGACCATTTTCCGCACGACCATTCGCGTTCGCGAGCCTACCGTTGGAACGAGGACGGCATCGCCGGAATCTGCGACCGCAAGCAGGAGCTCTGTTTCTCGCTGGCGCTGTGGAACGGCCGAGACCCGATCCTCAAGGAGCGGTTCTTTGGCCTGACAGGCAGCGAGGGCAACCACGGCGAGGACGTAAAGGAACTCTATTACTACCTCGATTCGACCCCGACGCACTCCTACATGAAGATGCTCTACAAGTATCCGCAGAGCGAATTCCCCTACGATCAGCTTCTGGAAGAAAACAAGAAACGCGGCCGCGGCGAGATGGAATTCGAGCTGTTGGACACGGGTATCTTCGACGAAGACCGATACTTCGACGTCTTCGTCGAATACGCGAAAGCGGGCGTTGACGACATCCTGATCCGCGTAATCGCCGCGAACCGCGGCCCTGAGGATGCGGAACTGACGCTCCTCCCGACGCTGTGGTTTCGCAATACGTGGTCGTGGAACGGTATCGATGAAGGAAAGAGCTTGGAGCTTACGGCGCCCGGGAAGATCCTGTCGCGGTCGCCTTTGCTCGGCGAATGGGAACTGCATTTCGAGGCGGACGATGCGGAGCCGATCTTCACCGAAAACGAAACGAACAACGAGCGGCTTTACGGCTCTGCCAACCGCACGCCCTATGTGAAGGATGCTTTTCACCGATATGTGGTCAACGGCGAGGCCGACGCGGTAAACCCGCAGCAACGCGGGACGAAAGCGGCGGTCAGCTTCCGACGGACCGTTCCTGCCGGCGGCGAGGTCTCGATCCGGCTTCGGCTGTCGAAACAGCGACGCGGTGCTTCAGATCCTTTCAAGGATCTCGAAAGCGTATTCGAGAAGCGAGAGGCCGAGGCCAATGAGTTTTATCACGGGTTAAGTCCGGCAGGACTTTCCGCCGATGCTGCGAATGTTCAGCGGCAGGCATTTGCCGGGATGCTCTGGTCAAAGCAGTTCTATCATTACGTTGTTCGCGAATGGCTCGCGGGCGACCCGGCGATGCCCGCTCCGCCGGAGTCGCGAAAGAGCGGCCGCAATAGCGACTGGGGACATCTCTTTAACGCTGACGTCATCTCGATGCCGGATAAATGGGAGTATCCGTGGTATGCGGCCTGGGACCTGGCATTTCACTGCATTCCGCTGGCGTTGGTCGATGCCGGTTTTGCAAAGCGGCAGCTCATACTGATGCTCCGTGAATGGTATATGCACCCGAACGGGCAGATACCGGCATACGAGTGGGCGTTCGGTGATGTCAATCCTCCGGTCCATGCCTGGGCTGCGATGCGCGTTTACCAGATCGACAAGAAGCGCAATGGCAAAGGCGACCGCAAGTTTCTCGCCCGTGTATTTCAGAAGCTTCTGCTCAACTTCACGTGGTGGGTCAACCGGAAGGACGCCGAGGGCAACAACGTCTTCGAAGGCGGATTTCTCGGCCTCGACAATATCGGGGTTTTCGACCGTTCAAGGCCGCTGCCGACCGGCGGGAAGCTTGCCCAATCGGACGGCACAAGCTGGATGGCAATGTACTGCCTCAACATGCTGGCGATCGCTCTGGAGCTTGCGGCCGAGGATGACACCTATGAAGACCTGGCCAGCAAGTTCTGGGAGCATTTCCTTTTCATTGCGAACGCGATGAACCGGCTTGGCGACGAGGGCATCTCGCTTTGGGACGAGGAGGACGGCTTCTACTACGACGTTCTGCATTTTCACGGCGACGGCAACACACCGCTCAAAGTAAGGTCGATGGTCGGGCTGATACCGCTCTTCGCGGTCGGGACCATCGAGCCGGAGGTGCTCGATAAGCTCCCGGATTTCAAGCGCCGGCTCTATTGGTTCATCGAGAACCGGCCCGACCTGATCGGCAACGTTTCGTGTATGAAGACGCCGGGCGAAGGCGAGCGTCGGCTGCTGGCGGTCGCATACCGCGAACGGCTTGAACGCGTGCTGAAAGTTTTGCTCGATGAGAATGAGTTCCTCTCGCCGCACGGCGTTAGGGCACTCTCGCGTTTTCACCTCGACCGGCCGTTCGAGATGCGGGTCAATGGCGAAGTGCACCGGGTGGACTACGAGCCGGGCGAATCAACCAGCGGGCTCTTTGGCGGCAACTCGAATTGGCGAGGGCCGATCTGGTTTCCGGTGAACTATCTGCTGATCGAATCGCTCCAGCGGTTTCATCACTATTACGGCGACGGCCTGCGGGTTGAGTGCCCGACCGGCTCGGGGCGGATGATGAACCTCTGGGAAGTTTCGCAGGAACTATCGCGGCGGCTTTCACATATTTTCTTGAAGGATGCCACGGGCAAGCGTCCGGTTTTCGGCGACGACCGGAAGATGCAGGAAGATCCGAACTTCCGCGACCACGTCCTGTTCTATGAATACTTTCACGGCGACAATGGCCGCGGCGTTGGGGCGAGCCACCAAACGGGGTGGACCGGATTGGTCGCGAAGCTCTTGCAGCAAAGCGGCGAATGAGCGTTCGGACAGATTTGAAATTTAGGGAAAAGAATCATGAAAGCAATAGCAGTTAAACCGGGCGTTCCGGATTCAGTTCATTTGGTAGAAATGCCAAAGCCATCGGTAGATGATGTGCCGAATGGACGAGGAGTTTTGGTGAAGGTGCTCCGTGTCGGGGTTGACGGTACGGACAAAGAGATCAACAACGCCGAATATGGTGCGGCCCCGGAAGGCGAGGACTTTCTCGTGATCGGGCACGAAGGGTTCGGTGTGGTCGAAGAGGTCGGGCCGGCAGTCAGCGAGCTCAAGCCCGGCGACTATGTCGTCGCGACGGTAAGACGGCCGGGCGGCAGCATCTATGACCTGATCGGCACGAACGACATGACGACCGACGATCAGTACTTTGAACGCGGCATCAATCTGCGGCACGGGTTTCTTTCGGAATACTACGTCGAAGATGCCGAGTTTGTCGTGAAGATACCGCGGGGATTGAAGAACGTCGGCGTTCTGCTCGAGCCGATGACCGTGGTGCAGAAGGGCATCACACAGGCCTATGAGATACAGCGGCGGCTTCGCGTTTGGCGGCCACGGCGAGCGGCGGTGCTGGGAGCGGGGACGATCGGGCTGCTGGCGACGCTCGTGCTCCGGCTGAAGGGCATCGAGGTGGTTACGTTCGGACGCTCTCCCCGACCATATTTGAACTCGGACCTCATCGAGGAACTTGGAGCTCGGTACGTTTCGACCGAGGACATTGCTGTTCAGGACTTCGCAGCTAAAAACGGTGCGTTTGACATCATCTTTGAAGCGACAGGGTTTTCGCCGATCGTCTTTGACGCGATGCAGGCGCTCGAAAAGAACGGCGTCCTGGTCCTTTCGAGTGTGACCGGCGGCGAGCGGAAGGTTGAGGTGCCGGCGGACAAGATCAATCTCGACTTCGTTCTCGGCAACCGCGTGATGGTCGGGACGGTCAATGCGAATCGAGAATATTTTGAGAGCGGGGCGAAAGACATGGCCGCCGCCGTGCTCGAATACGGCGACTGGCTCGAACGCCTGCTAACACATCCTGTCGATGGACTAGAAAATTACGAACAGCTTTTCAACGCTCTCACTAACGGCAAGGGCGTAATAAAAGCCTTCTGCGCGGTCGCCTCCGGGTGACCCCTTCAAACTCACCGGGCGAAGACGACGCCGACCGCAACCCGGTAACTTTCCTGCAAATGTTCGTTTTATGGAGCCACCCATCGGACTTGAACCGATGACCTTTCGATTACGAATGGAATGGGCTAGTTTTGGGCCGACCCCGTGAAATCCTGAAAATAAACGCCCAAGGCTCGATAAACATTGGCTTTCGTGACAACTTTTCCTTTGCAGCGTTTCGCACCCGGTATCATGCTGTGGCATAATTAGGACTCAAATTGAGTCCTAAAATGAGTCCTACTAATTGATCGAGGGTGCGTATGGAGATCAAACATTCAATTTTTCGGCGTGGTAAGAAAAGCTCTAAGACGGCGAAACCGTATCAGCGACCCTGGACGCTGCGATTTACGTTCACCGATCAGGATGGGGCCACGAAGCGAAAAACGTATCAGTTTGCAACGAGGAACGATGCGGTTGATGCCAGACAGCTCCTGGAGTCAGATCTAAAGAAAACGCACGGCCAAAGTGCTGTCGGCGACAAGATGACCTTCAGTGACCTTGCCGAGTATTCGAAGGGAACCTTCTACCGTCCCGCGGAGATCGTTGACGGAAGAAAAGTCGCGGGAATCAAGTCGTACAAGCAGACCTACTCGTCGATCGATTCGCTTGTCGGGTATTTCGGAAAGCGCAAACTTGCTTCCCTCACACGCAGCGACCTTGATGGCTACAAATCATGGAGATTGAAGCAAGGCGACCGGCGAGGAGCGAAAGGTCAGCTCAAGCCATCGGAAAGGAATCCGGTCAGGCTCTCGACCGTGAATCGAGACCTTGCGATCTTCAAACACATGGTCAAGTTTGCTCACGCGGAAGGATGGATCAGTCGTGACATAACGTTAGGATCGAAGGCGATAGACGCGGACGCAGAAACGGCAAGGACCCGAACGCTGACGGCGAGCGAAGAAGGCCGTTTGCTCGCATCTTGTGACGGAGATCGGGAGATCATTTACGAACGCAAGGGAAAGACGATTTGCGCCAACGTCGAAGGCTTCAACCAGCATTTGAAAGCCCTTATACTGCTGGGGTTAGATTCGGGCTTGCGACGCGGGGAAATTCTGAAGCTCGATTGGCAGGACATCGACTTTGATCGAGGCGTTGTCCGCGTGCTGGGCACGCATACGAAGACGCAGAAGACCAGGTTGACGACGTTATCAGAGCGGACGCGGAAGGAGCTCGTCAGTTTGCCGAACTTCGGTGCAGAGGGAAAGGTGTTTCCGTTCAATGATTTCAAACGATCGTGGCGAACGGCCCTTAAAGTCGCAGAAATCGAAGGCCTGACGTTCCACGACCTTAGAAGAACATTTGTTACCCGGCTTCAGGCTGACGGTCTCTCGATCGGAATTGCTGCGGAACTCGCCGGACATACGAGACTCGAAACAACGCAAAAGCACTACACGTCGACCGACAACGTGGAACTGATACTTGATGCTGCGAAACGGATTAATGCGGCGAATGATGCCAGAGTGAACAACTGGCCCGATACTATCGAATGATTCAACCGCAATGGACTTACGTTCCGGGATAGCTACAAAACTGACCCCACGCGAATCTCTGGAG
>ERZ1066135.929-NODE-929-length-12674-cov-6.372296_pt1 | contig 12674 bp, 7 predicted proteins | sample MGYA00382782_ERZ1066135 | MGnify/ENA primary metagenome ERZ1066135 (study PRJEB33369, sample SAMEA5778365) | biofilm metagenome | biome: Industrial cooling water; feature: Water cooling tower basin; material: Biofilm | place: United Arab Emirates | collected...
AAACGGCCGCCGACGTTAAAGAGAGCGACCTCGCTGCCGTCCTTTAGCTGAACGGTGGCGCCGCGGCCCGGCGGGACCGCTTCGGCACGGCCGACCGTGATGGTGCGCCCTTCGCGGGGCGGCTTTCGCTTGTTTTCCCTAGACTTTCCCATTTCTCGAACTGCGGCCAAAGTGTGAACTGCATCAAACGCCTGCTCGCCGCCAAAAATATAGGATAACGTACCGGCCGCGGCATCTCACCCCCGCGGGTGGCGAAAATTGTTTTCCTTGCTTTATAAGCCTATCTAAAACAAAATAAAGGAACGGAGCAATTGCGATGACAGAAGCGACAAGAGGCGAGCGCGTTAAATGCCGCGAGATAATGACGGCGAACGTCACGACCGCGACTCGCGAAATGACGCTCCGCGACGTTGCCCGCCTTCTTCGCGAGGGCGATATGGGCTCAGTGCCGGTTGTTGAGGACGGCCGCCTTGTCGGCATCGTAACGGACCGCGACATCGTCGTCCGGGCGATCGCCGAGGGAAAAGGGCCGGAAACACCGGTCGCCGAGGCGATGACCACCGAGATCTTTTCCGTCCGCCCGGACGACTTTGCCTTTGAGGCCGTAAGGCTGATGGGCGACAGGCAAGTTCGCCGCATTCCGGTCGTCGAGGCCGATGGCTCGCTCGCCGGCATCATCTCGATGGCCGACGTCGCGCTCGAAATGGAAGACGAACGCGAGATCGCCGAGACCCTCGAAGAGATCTCAAGCGGCACGGCATTTTGGAGCAAGAAGTAGGTTTTCGCCGCATATGGCAAAGGCATTCAATCGTCATTTTCAGCTTTTGAGCTCGTCAAAGGGAGCGAAGCCCTCGGGGCGTTTGTGGTTTCCGGCGGCGGATGTTTACCAGGTGCCTGAAGGCTGGGTCGTCAAGGTCGAGCTTGCCGGGGTTGCGGCCGAGGATGTCGAGATCGAGGTCGAGGGCAACGTGCTTTACATCACCGGCTGCCGCAAGGATCGCTCATGTGCCGCCGGTGCCTCGTATCACCAAATGGAGATAACCTACAGCAGGTTCGAAAAGACGCTCAAGTTCCCGTCGCCGATCGAGGGCGTCCAACTTGACCATATGTTCGATAATGGTCTGCTGATCATCCGGCTGAGGTCGAAAGAACGATGAGATATTTACTTACGCTCTTCATTGTAATTTCGGCGGCGATGCTCGCTTCGGCCCAAGGTGATCTGGAGCCGGTCTTTCGTAAAGCACCGGAGAAATACCCGCTGGCTGCGGCAGCGGCAAGGGCCGAAGGCGAAGTGATCGTGGCGATAGAGATCGGTCCGGAGGGTAATGTAACTTCAGCAAAGGTGATTTCCGGGCATCCGTTGTTGAGGGCCATCTCTGCCCAAGCGGCAAGAGAATGGCGTTTCGTTCCTGTTACTGGTTCCGACCTCAGATCCTTAGTTATTCAATTCAGGTTCGTAGACAAGGGTTGGGTGCTTATTGACGAAGGCTTCATCGCGATGGAAACAAGAACCGAATCTTCGTTCGAAGGTTCAAATGTGGTGAAAGTTTCGGCTGGATTATATGTTCCCAAAACACTCTTGCTGCCGCGGAAAGATGGTGTGATTGAAGACCGGTATTGCGAAGTTCACAACAGGTTGATGGAAGTAGAGCTGCAGGCCGTATCTTACGGGTTGATCGCTCGTGTCTCAGACGAGGACGATTACTTTGAACGATACGACCGAGCCGAGGAAAGACTTTTCCCGAATGCCAATCTCGATTCGAACCGTGGATGTGTAGACAACGGCATTGAGAATGAAGAGGCATATTTCTGTTCCATTTGCAGGGCAGAACGCGAGAAGTGGCTGGAACAAAACCGAAGGAAATAATGGCAGATGAAACACCCGAAAATCCGACGTTAGTAACGGAGGTAGCGATACCGCAGGTCTCTGAGATGGCGATATTGCCGCTTCAGAACACTACCCTTTTCCCGGATACGGTCGTGCCGCTGGCGGTCGGCCGCGAGCGCTCGATGCGGGCGGTCGAATCAGCACTCGCGACCGAGGAGAAATTGCTCGGCTGCATCACGACGAAGACGGACGGGGTGTCCGGCGACGAGGCGAAGTTTGACGACATTTACACCATCGGCACCATCGTCAGCATCAAGCGGATGATGCGTAACGAGGGCGTGATGCAGCTCATCGTCCAGGGGCTTGAGCGTTTCCGCGTTGTCGAGTGGCTTGAAGAGCAGCCGTATCTCAAGGCCCGTGTTGAAAAGCTGCCGGAGCTTTCGCGCGTTGATGAAGAAGAGATCGAGGCACTCAAGCGGAATATTCACGGTTTGATCCAGGAAGCTCTCGCTATGCTTCCGCAGGTGCCGCCCGAGATACGGATGGCCGTTATGACGCAGCAGGACCCCGTCCAGCTCGCGTATTTCATGGCATCGGTGCTCGACCTCGGAACCGAGACCGAGCAGAAGATGCTCGAATGCGACACCGTCGATTCGCTTCTGACGCTGACGCACGCCGCACTCGCCCGCGAGGTCGAGATCATGCAGATCCGCACCAAGATCGCCACCGAGGCACAGGGCGAAATGGACAAGGCACAGCGTGACTACGTGCTTCGCCAGCAGCTCAAGGCGATCAAGAAGGAACTCGGTGAGGACGGGGACAACGGCGAAAAAGCCGAAGCTGCGCAGCTCCGCGAGCGGCTTGAGACAGCCGATATTCCGGACGACGTCCGCAAAGAGGCCGAGCGGGAGCTCAAGCGGATGGAGGCTCTGCCTCAATCGGCACCGGATTACCACGTTATCCGCACGTATCTCGAATATGTGCTTGAGCTTCCGTGGCGAAAGTCGAGCGAGGAAAAGCTTGACCTGAATGAAGCCCGCCGCATTTTGGACGAAGACCACTACGGGCTTGAGGATGTAAAGGAACGCATTCTCGAATCGCTCGCGGTCGTAAAGCTCCGGCCGGATTCGAAGAGCCCGATCCTGCTTTTCGTCGGCCCTCCGGGCGTCGGCAAGACCTCGCTCGGGCGTTCGATCGCCCGCTCGCTTGGCCGCGAATTTGAGCGGATGTCGCTCGGCGGCATGCGGGACGAAGCCGAACTCCGAGGCCACCGCCGGACGTATATCGGCGCAATGCCGGGACGCATCATCCAGGCCCTTCGCCGCGTTGGCGTAAACAATCCGCTGATGATGCTCGATGAGATCGACAAGCTAGGCAACGACTATCGCGGCGACCCATCGGCGGCCCTGCTCGAGATACTCGACCCGGCGCAGAACAATACGTTTCGCGATAACTATCTCGACCTGCCGTTCGATCTTTCAAAGGTCTTTTTCATTGCGACGGCGAATTCGCTCGGGCCGATCCCGATGCCGCTCCGCGACCGCATGGAGATAATCCAGATCGCCGGATACAGCGACCGCGAAAAGCTGAACATCGCAAAGCAATATCTGGTACCGCGGCAGGTGCGGGAGAACGGACTTGCCGACGGGCAATTCGAGATAACCGACGCTGCGATCAATCTGCTGACCGCTCGCTACACCCGCGAGGCCGGAGTTCGCCAGCTTGAACGTGCGATCGGCAATCTGGCCCGCAAGGTGGCACTCAAAGTGGCGGTCGGCTCAACGGAGAAAGTGACTATAGATGCCGGCGACCTCCGCGAATACATCGGTGCACCGCGGTTCCATCCCGAATCCGCCCGGGCAGAGATGCCGGCGGGCGTCGCGACCGGAATGGCTTGGACCGAGATGGGCGGCGAGGTGCTCTTTATCGAGGCGACGGCACTGCCGGGCGGCAGCGGTCTGACGCTGACCGGGCAACTCGGTGATGTGATGAAGGAATCTGCTCAGGCGGCACGCAGCTACCTGTGGTCGCACGCAGCGGAGTTCGGCATCGAGCCCGAAGCGATCAAACAGAACGGCGTTCACCTCCACGTTCCGGCCGGGGCGATTCCGAAGGACGGCCCGAGTGCGGGCGTTACGATGGCCTCCGCACTTGCGTCGCTTTACAGCGGCCGCAAGGTGCGGTCAGATACGGCGATGACGGGCGAGATAACGCTCTCGGGGTTGGTGTTTCCAGTTGGCGGAATCAAGGAAAAGGTGCTGGCCGCGCATCGTGCGGGCATTCGAAGGATAATCCTTCCCGAGCAGAATGAGGCCGATGTTGACGAGATCCCGGAAGACGTCCGCAAGGAGTTGGAGATCATTACCGCAAAACGGGTCAGCGATGTTCTGAACGCGGCGCTTGAGCCCTCCGGCTCGGCCGATACGCCGCCGCCTGGCTTTATGTTGCCAAAGCAAGAGGGCGGCGAACAGCCCGCGGACCGGCTGATAGCAAAGGACGGCTAGAGGCCGTCAGCACATTGTCGAACTTTTTCGCGACTTTGCGACCGAGCCTTTGATCAGGCATTCGAGCACTTTCATGTCCACATCGGCAAGCTTGTTGACGTAAAGGCACGAAACGCCGTTCTTGTATTTGCCGAGCTTGGCGAGCAGTTCTTCCTCGCCTGGTGCTCCGCAAAGCACGTATAGCGAGAGGTTCTGTTTCCGCGGGCTAAAGCCGGTTACCATCCAGTCTAGCTCGCGGCCGGAAGAGTATTTCATCATTCGGCTCCCGAAGCCGATGATCGAAGGGCCCCACATCTTCGGCTCTTCCTTCGTGATCCGCTTAAATATCTCAAGCAGGCGAAAAGCATCCTCCCGCCGTGTTTCATTCTCGACCGAATTGATGAAATCCTCGACGCTCGCGTCGGTCTCGCGTGTTTTCAGTTCCGCTTTAGCCATCGTTTCACCTCAAAGCTCACTCATTCTTACTTGCAGGTAATCCTTTACCGCCGCCGTCGCCCGGCAGTCGTCCTCATTGTATATCAAGATCCGCTCGAGCAAGGCGGCATCGCCGGTCTCAACGAACTCGTTATACCACTTAATGGATAGCGCTCCCGAGGGCGAGTCATCACGCCAGCGGAAACCGATGAATCCGGCGATCGATTTTATTCCATAACTGCCTAGCGGCCAATCGGTCTTCTTTGCCACGACATCGGTGTAAAGGTCGATCGCGTTCGCGTGGGCAAAGACCGCTTCGACCTCAGTGGCCGGGGCCACTCCCGGATACTTCGCCCGGAGTCGGCGGTAGGCGGTCTTTTCATAGGGCGAATAGAAATAGAGAGCCATCCGCTCCGGATCAAAGCTGCAAATGAACTCGAAGGCGGCGGCAAACGCGCGTTCTTCGTCCGCGGGCTCGGTGCCCGAAGAGAGGAAATGCACGAACCGCTCCTGGCCACCCTCGCGGACCCAAAATCCGTGGAGATAAACGAGGTCGCGTGTCGGGTCGGACTCGATATCAAAGAAAAGCTCGGTCTCGACCTCAGGAAAATCGAACCGCTCATGCATCTTGGGTTCGCCACCTGTGCGGAGCAGCTCAGCCCGGCGAAAGAGCTTCGAAATGCCCGAGGTCCCGATGCCCGGCAGCCGCGACTTGTCTTCGCGTTTGTACGCGATCAGCTCATCGGGGCCGCGAGCGAGCAGGTCCGGAATGCTTGCTATGCCGAGCTCGTCGCGGAGCGTATCGCGGTCGCGGCGGCCAACGGAAAAGACGAGCGTCAGGTCCTCGGCTTGCTCGCACCAACTGCGGCACGAACGCTGCCAAGGGCAATTTCGGCAGGCGGGCGAAATGGCGGGGTCGTTACGGTCCGTGCCCTCGATCAGGCGGCGAACGCTTTCAGCCGAGGCAAAGAAGAGCTCGCGGACCGTTCGGCCCTCTGAGTCATACTCGGCGTCGAGCTCGACCGAGACCCGTTCGCCGGTCGTATCGATCAGCACGCCGCGGCTGCCGCTGCCGATGCCGAGCCGACGAATGACCTCGGCATAAAGCGCAAGCTGGACGGCCCACTCGTTTTTGACGCGCTCGCGGCTGGGAGAGGTGGCCGAGCCTGACTTTATGTCGTGCGGGATATAGCCTTCCTCCGCGTCCAAAACAAGAAGGTCGGGAATGCCAAGGTATTCCCCGGCCGCGATCACGCCCTGATAAATCACCGGCTCGCGGCGGGCGATGGCATCGGCCGTCGCGGCGAGCCGCTCCTCCTCGCTTCCGCGGCTGAGGTCAAGAAACTCGAGCCCCTCAAGCACGCTCTCCTCATGGCGGAGCCCGCGTTCCCAGAGCATCCGCATAAACTCATCGCCGGCATCGGCCATTTCCTCCCTCGGGCCGTGAGCATCGCGCCAGGGGCGGTGCGGGCACTGGAAGTGGTCGTAAAGAAGCGAAGGCGTTATCTTCATCGGGCGGTTCTCGGGCGCGCTGCCCGGCGGCTTCACGGCTGCGTATAAAAGATTCTAACGGCATTACGGCCCGAAGCCGAAGCCCTTGTGGACGCGCTTGACAAGGATTTTCTAAATTCCTATCCTCTAAGTTCGCTCCTAGTGGGCGCTATTCCGCAGTAGCTCAATGGCAGAGCATTCGGCTGTTAACCGAAGGGTTGTAGGTTCGAGTCCTACCTGCGGAGCCAATATTTACAATGAGTTAGCCCGACAAGAATGTCGGGCTTTCTTTATTTTTCCTCTACTTTTTCCTCTAACTTTTCGAAAACCGCATTTTGGGTCCGCCGCTCGTTCAGGTGCTCTTGGCGGGACGGGTAAACAAAATGTGTTGTCTTCCGGCAAGGATTCCTGCTATCTTAACGGACACGAACGGCCGCAATGCAACTCTGGTTCTGCATTGTATCGGTTAGACCCCAAGCTACTTGAAGAACCTGCATTTTGATATGAATGTATTTGACACCCACGCGAGGATCGTAAACGATTACTCAAACTACATAAAAAGCTTCATTAATATTTCAGACGATGACATCCGTCACAAGGTCGAATCGGATCTCAATGAAGGCAAGCTTTGGCCCGACCCGCTTCTACAATTCAATCCAGCGTATGACCAAGCGGGTTCAGTCGAAGATTTGGTCAAGGAACGGTTGCTTCATCCGGATGCTCCAAATATCTTTCGCGGCTATTATCTTTACAGGCATCAACTCGAAGCTGTAAGACTTGGGACCAATAGCCGAGACTTTGTGGTCACATCCGGAACAGGATCCGGAAAGTCGCTTACTTACATCGCTACCATTTTCGACTACCTTCTTCGGCAACCCGATTCCGAAGGGGTAACAGCAATCATCGTTTATCCGATGAACGCGCTAATTAATTCCCAAACAATTGAGTTCAAGAACTACACGGACAATTATGAGTCTGCCACGAGAAAATCGTTCCCGATAACCTATGGTCAGTATACTGGCCAAGAACGTGAGGAGGCGAGGGAACGAATGCGAAGCAATCCGCCTCAGATTCTGCTCACGAACTACATGATGTTGGAACTGCTCTTGACGCGCACCCAAGAGCGACCAATCCGAAACGCGATTTTTAAGAATCTAAGATTTTTGTGCTTTGATGAGCTGCATACATACAGAGGGCGTCAAGGATCGGACGTTTCGATGCTGATCCGACGAATACAGTCGCAGTGTAATAATCCTGTCACATGTATCGGCACATCAGCGACGATGGTTTCTATCGAAAGCGAAAGCTCACAGAAGGAACAAGTTGCCGCTGTGGCATCAACTATTTTTGGAAGGACCTTTATTGCAGAGCAGGTGGTGAACGAAACACTTGCCCGCTCTTTAGCTGACGGTTCAGAAAAATTGAACTATGAGGATTTAGCAGCCTCGGTTAGTAGTGGGATTAACGCTGATGGCAGTGAAGAGTTGCTTCGTAGCCATCCATTGGCCATTTGGCTTGAGGAAAGCGTCGCGCTTGTTGAAAGAGATTCTATACTAGTTCGACGCACGCCGATGACCGTAAGCGAAATAGTCGATTTGCTCGTAAAGGTTACTTCGGTGTCGGAGATCCAGTGCCGAAAAGCACTAATGGACATGTTGGTTTGGATAAGTCGAATCAACCAGACGATACAGAATTCTGGGTCGAGGTATACGATACTTCCATTTAAGCTTCACCAGTTTTTCGCGCAGACCGGTTCGGTTTATACGACGCTCGACTCCGATCGGGAGCAACGCTTCATAACACTTGAGCCCGGATTGTACAAGGCAGATGAGCATCCAAGAAAACCAATCTACCCAAATGTTTTCAGCCGTGAATCCGGCCATCCTTTTATTTGCGTTACGCGTGCTGGCGACCGTCTAGTGCCGCGGGAGTTTCGGATTAGTGCGGAGGATGAATCCGGTTCAGACGACGGATATATCATTGTCGGCGATGACGTTTGGGATCCAGCGACAGATCTCGACTTCCTGCCCGACGCTTGGGTGCGAGTTCGTCAGACTGGGCGTGTTCCGGATACGAAGAAGGCACCATTTTTTCCCAAGAAGATATATTTTGACGAGTTCGGTAATTGCTCAGAATCAGATGAAACGCTGGGAAACTGGGGGTGGTTTATGAAAGCTCCGCTCCTGTTTGATCCAACAGCCGGAGTATTCTTCGATACGAGAACGAATGAAGGGACCAAACTTACAAAGCTCGGGAGCGAAGGTAGAAGTACCTCAACGACGATCACCGCGTTTTCGATTTTAAATCGTCTTAGTGACTCTGGTTACTCGCCTCGCGACCAAAAGCTCTTGAGTTTTACTGATAATAGACAGGACGCCGCACTTCAGTCAGGTCACTTTAACGACTTTGTTCAAGTAATTCGTTTGCGTTCGGCTATCTTTCACGCTCTCAAGCAGGTTCATGGTAATTCACTCGACTACTCGAATATCGGTCGGGCGATATTCGAGGCCCTGAAACTTGATTTCAGTGAATATGCCAATGCAATAGAAAGTCCGTTCCCGCACGTCCGGGCGAATATCGACGAGGTTTTCCAGAACTTTCTGTTTTACCGAGCACTCGCTGATCTTCGGCGTAGCTGGCGGATTGTACTTCCGAGTTTAGAACAGTGTGGATTGCTTTCGGTTGGTTACAAGCATCTAGACGATGTAGCCGAAAACCATTCTGCCTGGTCTGATGTTCCGCTGGTTAGAAACCTGGACCCACGCCGACGAAAGGAGTTTCTGACCTTGATCTTAGACTTTTTCCGATTTGAGCAGGCAATACACAGCGAATCTCTCCTTAACCGCGACCGACTTGGCGAGTTCGAGAAGCGATTTCGCGAACAATTGAAGTTGCCGTGGTCACTCGATGAGAGGGAAAGACTAATGGAACCGGCAGTAATTCGAATCGAGACTCTAAATCGAAGTAGACATTTTTATTCAAAGAGCATTGGGCCAACTAGTTCGGTTGGGAAGTTCGTAAAGCATTACGCAAAGATGCACCCAGACCTAGACTCAAACGAAGTCCAGGGTGACGCTTACCGTAATTTCATCGAGGCAGTTCTTGGAAAACTAGAAGCCGCCGACTATCTAATCCGAGAAACGGTCAGGAATACGGCAGATCAGCCGACTCCGGTATTCAGGCTAAAACTAAGCCAGATTGAGTGGCGGCTCGGTGATGGGGAAACTGTGCGAGCGGATGTTGTAAAACGGAGATCTTATAAGGGTAGTGCCCCTAAACCGAACGCGTTCTTTCGAGAACTTTACGAAAGAGACTTCTCTTCTACTAAGCGTTTTGTAGCAGCAGAGCATACGGGGCAATTGGGAGTCGAACAACGTCGTGATCGCGAGGAACGGTTTCGGGCTGATTGGGACGATGAGAACAAAATCCTTCATGATTCGATAAGCGCATTATTTTGTTCGCCTACGATGGAGCTCGGGGTGGACATCGGTGGGCTTAGCGTAGTTCACCTTCGCAATGCCCCGCCGAATCCAGCGAACTATGCCCAGAGATCTGGGCGTGCAGGACGAAACGGGCAAGGGGCTCTAATCTTCACGTATTGCTCGAGTTACTCTCCGCATGATCGACATTATTTTCTGGCTCAGCCCCAGCTCGTTGCTGGAATTGTCCGGGCGCCTCGCATCGATCTGACCAATAGGGAACTGCTATTAACCCATTTGCATGCATTGGCAATTTCAGAGATCGGACTTCCGGGACTCGACGTAGTTCCGGGCCATGCACCGTCTCTCATGTCTTTGATCGATCCGAACATTAAACATCTCCCGCTTTCTCAAGCGGTTCGGGCCGGACTGAATATAGGTCCCGAGACAAAGAATCGATTACGATTGATTTTTGAACGATCTATTAATGGCATATTGAATCAGTTGGCGAGGCAGGATTGGTACGATGATGCGTGGATTGATCGTAACCTTGAAAACCTCGCAGATAAGCTTGACGAGAGTCTTGATCGATGGCGGGATCTCTACACATCCGCGAAAGAGTTGCTGAGCCGGGCGACACAACAGATCGAGACCGGGTTGCTTGTGGTCGGTTCTGACGATTACAAGAAGTACAAGAGATTGCAGGATCAAGCGAATCGACAGTTGAATCTACTAAGAAATGACCAGCAAGGATTCGGGGACTTGTCAGAATTCTATCCTTTCCGGTATCTGGCTGCGGAGGGGTTTTTGCCTGGATACAATTTCACGCGACTACCGATGCGCGTGTTCGTTCCAAGCGGAACGTCGGGCGGAGAGTTCATTTCCCGCCCACGGAATCTCGCACTTCGCGAGTTTGGGCCGCTCAATGTGCTCTACCACAGTGGTAGCAAATACAAGATTGCACAGATGGTTGTCCAAGACGCCGAAGCGAAACTCGAAGAGGCAGTGGTAAGTAAGAAGTCCGGCTATTTTCTCACGAAGAATGAGTTGGCACTTGAGATTTGTCCGTTTTCAAACGAAAGTCTGCATGACAATGCAAACAAAATCCATTTTCACGATCTCCTGCCGTTGACGGAGTCACGAGCGGAGTCAATTGATCGAATCTCATGCGAAGAGGAAGAACGCGTTTCAAGGGGTTTTGAGATCAAGACTTACTTTTCAGTTGACGGTGGAGATATGTCCCGCGTAAGAAAGGCCCGGGTCCTATCGTCTGAAACACTTTTGTTAAACCTGCGTTACATTCCGTCTGCGCGTCTTCATCACTTGAACACAAAATGGCGTTCACAAAAGGCCGATGGATTTCCGATCGGCCTAATGTCGGGAGATTGGAGCAGTTCGGTCCCGGATCCGGATGAGGCCAGGAAAGAAGAATTTAGGCTCGTGCGACTTCATACTTCCAATGTCGCTGACGCTCTCTACATCGAGCCTATCGCGGGTCTTGGCTTAAAAACGGACGGGGTAATCACACTGCAGTACGCGATCAAGCGTGCCATTGAGGAGGTCTTCCAAGTGGAGCCGAATGAGATCGGCGTAATGGCCGTTGGCGATTCCGATTCTCCGAATATTCTTCTTTTTGAAGCCGCCGAAGCCAATCTGGGTGTTTTGTCACAATTTGTCGAAAGCCCACTCGTTTTCAGTCGAGTAGTTCAGGCCGCCGAGGGAATCTGCAGATTCGATGATGAAGGGTATCTTGCTCCGGCTTCGTACAATGATCTTCTTAGCTATTACAACCAACGAGATCACTCCGTAATCGATCGCTTCTTGATCAAAGACGCGATCCAAAAGCTGAAAATAGCAAGGCTTGAAATTCAAGCCAACTCGCACTTCGGAAGTTATGACGAGCACTATGAATACATGATGGCGAATCTAGATCAGAGTTCTTCGACGGAGCGGAAGTTTATCGAATTCCTTTACAAATCGGGTCTCCGACTGCCAGACTTCGCCCAAAAACAAGTTGATGGAATTTATTGTCAGCCCGATTTCCATTATAACGCCGCCCCCCCTGTTTGGATCTTCTGTGACGGAACTCCGCACGACGACCCTGAAATCCGGAAACGCGATCACGAACAGCGCCAACTCATCATTGGACGAGGTGAGCAGGTATGGTTTTGGCACTATAAAGAAGACTTAGCTGAAAAGGTGGCTCAACGCCCTGACATTTTTTCAAAGATCCGATGATGCCGGCATCTCTCATTCAACCTGGAAAACTGATAAACCTTCGCGGCCGCGACTGGGTCGTCATGCCGTCGGATGACCCTGAAAAGCTCCTTATTGTTAAGCCCCTTGGTGGCTCGGATGATGAGACAACGGGGGTGTACCTTCCGTTAGATGTTGACCATGATCGGCCTATCGATGCGAGATTTGACCCACCGTCGATTGCTGACATAGGAAGTATCGCTACGGCGAAACTCCTATACGATTCCGCCAGGCTTGCGTTTCGTAATGGTGCGGGTCCGTTCCGGTCTCTAGCAAAGCTTTCTTTCCGTCCACGTGCCTATCAGATAGTGCCGTTGATAATGGCCCTGCGGCAAGATAATGTTCGGCTTCTGATCGCCGATGACGTCGGCGTCGGTAAGACGGTTGAAGCTTTACTGATTGTCCGTGAACTTCTCGAACGAAGGAAGATCAAGCGATTTGCAGTTGTGTGCCTTCCACATCTTTGCGAACAATGGCAGTCTGAGATCCGCTCAAAACTTGACATCGAAGCGGTGATCATTAGGTCGAATACTCAGGCTCGATTAGATCGGCAAATTCAAGGTGATACAAGTGTTTATGACTACTATCCCTACCAGATCATTAGCATCGACTTCATCAAGGCCGAAAATCGTAAGGATCTCTTCGTGGAGCAATGTCCGGGTTTAGTTGTCGTCGACGAGGCGCATACATGTGCTCGACCGTCCGGTGCTTCCGATTCCCAACAGCAGCGTTTCGCGTTGTTGAGTCGCATTGCCAGGAAAG
>ERZ1066135.930-NODE-930-length-12669-cov-6.634929_pt1 | contig 12669 bp, 9 predicted proteins | sample MGYA00382782_ERZ1066135 | MGnify/ENA primary metagenome ERZ1066135 (study PRJEB33369, sample SAMEA5778365) | biofilm metagenome | biome: Industrial cooling water; feature: Water cooling tower basin; material: Biofilm | place: United Arab Emirates | collected...
GTCTGGGCCTGGAGTGCGAGGACCGCGGCAACGTCGGCGTGCCCCAGCCCGAGTCGCGCCAGCCGCGCGATCCTCACGCGCGCTTCTTGTTCGAGATCGCCAACTGCTGCCGCCGCCTGCGGGCGCGCGTCGAGAAGGTGCTCGAGGACGGCGCCTTCCCGCTCGTGATCGGCGGCGACCACTCGATCGCGATCGGCACGGTCGCGGCGATCAGCTCGTTCCACCACCGCCGCGGGCAGCCGATCGGACTGATCTGGTTCGACGCGCACGGCGACATGAACACGCCCGACACCAGCCCCTCGGGCAACATCCACGGCATGCCGTGCGCCTCGGTGATGGGCTACGGCGCGCCGGACCTGGTGCGCATGGGCGAGCGCGTGCCGATGGTCGACCCGTCGAAGGCGGTCATCGTCGGCGTGCGCGACCTCGACCAGTTCGAGCGCAACGTGATCCGCGAGAGCGGCGTGAAGGTCTTCACGATGCGCGAGATCGACATGTACGGCATGAACGAGGTCATGCGCCGCGCGATCGCGATCGCGACCGACGGCACGGCCGGGTTCCACCTGTCGTTCGACATGGACGGCACCGATCCGAGCGTCGCGCCCGGCGTCGGCACGCCGGTGCCCGGCGGCACCGACTTCCGCGAGTCGCACCTGGTCATGGAGCACGCCGCCGAGTCGGGCAAGCTGCTCGGGCTCGAGGTGACCGAGATCAACCCGATCCTCGACGAGCGCAACAAGACGGCCGAGTTCGCGGTCCAACTGATCTTGTCCGCGATGGGCAAGCGGATCCTGTAGCGAGGGCGGCGAGGCACGTGTTCGAACTCGTCAGCTCCCTGCGCCGCCACAAGCACTTGGTGCGCGACTTCGTGGTGCGCGATCTCAAGGGGCGCTACGTCGGCTCGACGATGGGCTTCTTCTGGTCGGTGCTGTTCCCGCTGGTCAACCTCGCGATCTACGCCTTCGTGTTCCGGCTGGTGCTCAAGTCGCGCTGGAGCGATCAGCAGCCCGAGGAGCAGACGATCCTGCTCATGTTCGCCGGCATCGTGATCTGGTCGGCCTTCTCCGAGGCGGTGGCGCGCGCTACGACCACGCTCGTCGAGAATTCGAACCTGATCCAAAAAGTCGTGTTTCCCAGCGAGATCTTGCCGGTTTACCTCGGCATCTCGTCGTGGGTGAACATGTGCATTGGCCTGGTGTTCGTGCTGCTCGCGGTGACCTGGTACGGGTACATCGATCCGCTCCCGGCGCCGACCGTGCCGGCCAGGCCTGGCGATCCCGAGTACATGCCGCTCGCCTTTGGCGGCTCGCTCGTGTTGTTGCCGGTCCTGTTCGCGCTGCAGTACGTGTTCGCGCTCGGGCTGGGTTACCTGCTCAGCGCGCTCAACTTGTTCATCCGCGACGTCGCGCACTTGATCGGCGTGTTCCTGATGGTGTGGATGTTCGCCACGCCGATCTTCTATCCGCCGGTCATGGTCGTTCGCGCCCACTACGAGTGGGTGCTCGACCTCAATCCGATGTACTGGCTGATCGAGGCATACCGCGACGTGCTGCTGTTCGGCCAGTGGCCCGCCGTTGGCGGCCTGTTGCGCTTCGCGCTCGTGGCCGCGCTCGCCTTGCTGATCGGTTCGAGCTTCTTCCAGAAGTCCAAACGGCGCTTCCCCGATCTGCTGTGAGCACCCTCGCGACCAAAACTCCGCCGGCGAGCGGCGCGGCGACGCGCACCAGCGCGATCTACGCGGAGAATCTCTCCAAGTGCTACCGCATGTACCGCAAGCCGTCGCACCGGCTGTGGGACATGCTGTTCGGCCTCAAGACCTACCAGGAGTTCTGGGCGGTCCGGAACGTTTACCTCGACATCCCGCACGGCAGCACGGTCGGCATCATCGGAGAGAACGGCGCGGGCAAGAGTTCGCTGCTCAAGCTGCTGACGGGCGTGACCACGCCGACCACGGGCAAGGTCGAAGTCGCCGGGCGCGTGGCGTCGCTGCTCGAACTGGGCGCGGGCTTCCACCCTGAGTTCAGCGGCCGCGAGAACATCCACCTCAACTGCTCGATCCTCGGCATGACCCGCGAGGAGATCGCCGAGCGTTTCGAGTCGATCGTGGCCTTCAGCGAACTGGGCGACTTCATCGACCGGCCGGTCAAGACGTACAGCTCCGGCATGTACGTGCGCTTGGGCTTCTCGGTTGCGGCGAGCGTCGACCCCGACATCCTGATCATCGACGAAGCGCTCTCGGTGGGCGACGAGCACTTCCGCGGCAAGTGCACCAACCGCTTGAACGAGTTCCGCGAGCGCGGCAAGACGATCCTGTTCGTCAGCCACGACATGGGCGCGGTCAAGTCGATGTGCCAGTGGGTGGTGCTGATGGACCGCGGCGAAGTGCTCGAACAGGGCACGGCCGAGAAGGTCGCCGACGAGTACCTGAAGCGTGCGCACGCGCGCGGCAACGAGCGGCTCTCGGCGCTCAACCGCGGTTCGAGCGAGTATCCGCGCTGGGGCTCTGGCGAAGTCGAGGTCACGGGCGTGGAGATGGTCGGCCCCGACGGCGTCGCGAGCCACGTGCTGCGCACCGGCGAGCCGTTCTCGATCCGCCTGCGCTGGAAGGCGAACCAGGCGAGCAAGAACCCCGTGTTCGGCGTTGGGATCTACCGCAGCGACGGCACCTACGTGAACGGCTCGAACCACCACTGGCGCGACCAGCCGCTCGAAGTGCTCGACGTGCAGGCCGGCGAAGAGGGCGAGGTGCTGATCAGCACCGACCAACTCGCGCTGCTCCAGGGCCAGTACTACCTCACGACCTTCTTGTACGACCACTCGAAGGCCGCGCCGACCGCCATCGACCATCGTGAGCACGTGCTGACCTTCGAGGTGCTCGATCCCAAGCGCCACCAGCACGGCATGCTTCGCTTGAACTCACGCTGGCGCGTGACTCGCCGCGGTCCCAGCGGCGAGCGCAACGGAGAATCCCTCGCATGAACGACGCGGTGCTCGCGCTGCCGTTCGACCAGTACCAACGCTACCGGCTCGTGTCGGACCTGCTGCGCCAGTTGCGCGGCGCCGGCCCGCAGTTGCACGTGCTCGACGTCGGCGGGCGCACGGCGGTGCTGCGCGATTTCCTCGAGGACGCCCGCATCGACCTGGTCGACATGGAGCCGTCGAGTTCGCGCGGTCTGGTGCTGGGCGACGGCGCGCGGCTGCCGTTCAAGGACGGCGCCTTCGACGTGGTGTGCGCCTTCGACACGCTCGAACACGTGCCGCCGCCGCTGCGCAGCGCGTTCGTCGCCGAGTGCCGCCGCGTCGCGCGCCGTTGGGTGATCCTCGCCGGCCCGTACGCCGACGAGCGCGTCGCGCAGGCCGAAGCGCTGCTGCAGAGCTTCCTCAAGAACAAGCTCGGCGAAGCGCACCGCTACCTGGACGAGCACCGCCAGCACGGACTGCCCGAGCGCGCCGCCGTCGAGGAGCAACTGCGTGCGAGCGGCGCGCGCACCGCTGCGATTCCGCACGGCAATCTCGAGCGCTGGCTCGTGCTGCAGTGCCTGTCGATGTACCTCGACTACGACCCGGCGCTGCGCGAGCTCGGCCACGATTTCCAGCGCTGGTACAACGCCGCGCTGTACGCCTCCGACCACGCGGCGCCCTGTTACCGGCACGTGGTCGTCGCCGCCTTCGACGGCGCCGAGCTGCCCGACGCCGCGCGCCTGTTGGCGCCGCCGGTCGCGCCCGCAGGCGCGTTCTCGCCGTTCGCGCAGCTGACGCCGGCGCTGCTCGCCTTCGACGCCGAGCGCGACCGCTGGCGCGCCGAGCGGCGCGAGTTCGAGCGCACGGTGGGCGAGCTGCGCGCGGACGTCGAGAGCCATCGCGCGGTGACGGACGGACTGGTGGCGGACAAGCGCCGCCTCGAGACCGACCTCGAGCACGTGGTGGCCGAGCTGCGCGAGAGCCTCGAACGCCAGCGCGTCGAGGTGGAGGCCTTCGTGGCCGACAAGCGCCGCCTCGAGGGCGACCTCGAACGGGTGTGCAAGGACCTCGAGTCCGAACGCAACGGCTTCCGCGCCGCTCTGGCGGCGCTCGAAGTCGATCTCAGCGGGCACCGCGCGGCTCTGGCGCTCGCGCAGGAGGAACTCTCCGGGCTGCGCACGCACGGCGATCGCGCCGGACGTCTGGCGTTCGAGCTGGCGACGCTGCGCAAGGCGTTCGACGAGCGCAACGTCGAGCACGAACGGGACGCCGCCGCCCTGCGGGCGTTGCTGGCCGAGCGCGAGCGCGACCTCGCCGGGCACCGCGCGAGCCTCGCCGCCGTGCAGGTCGACCTCGCCGGCCATCGCGAGGCGCTGCGGGCGACCCGCGTGGAACTCGAGGAGCACCGCCGGGCGGTCGCGGACCTGAGCGCCGACCTCGCCGGCCACCGCCGGGCGCTGGAGACGCTCGAACGCGACCTCAAGGGCGAGCAAGCCGCGCGCGCGCAGGTCGAAGCGGCGCTGGAGCGCTCGGACAGCGAGTTGCGTCGCACGCTGCAACTGGCGAGCGGGCTCGAGAACAGCCTGGCGGAGCGCGAGGTGGTGTACGACGCGCTCCGGCGCGAGCTGCGCAGCCGCTGGCGCAACTTCTTGCGCGTGTTCCGGCCGATGCGCTGAGCGCGCATCCCTCGAAAGTTGCGCCGCGCGGTCCCACAGACTGCCCGCGCGTGGTCGCAGGCGCCGCGACGCGCCGCGTTGCTACCCTACGCGCGCTCGCCGGTGTCTCGGCGCGCGCCGCACTGTCCGTTCGTTCCCCTCTGTGCAGTCACCTCCCGTCGATCCGTTGCGTTTCGCCGAGCGCGTTCCGGCTTGGCTCGTGCCCCAAGGGGTCGACAGCGATGTCGTGGTCTCGTGCCGCGTGCGCTTGGCGCGCAACGTCGCCGGACAACCCTTCGTCACCAAGCTCTCCGACGAGCGCGCGGCGGAGCTCGCGAACGAGCTCAAGCCCCACTTGCTGCGCGTGGGACTCGACGGCGAGATGCTCTGGACGTCGATCGCCGAAGCGCCGGTGCTGTGGCGTCTGCTGCTGCGCGAGCGGCACCTGGTCAGCCGCGACCTCGCGCCCAGCTCGGACGAGCGACCGGCGCAGCCCGGCCGCGCCGTGGCGTTCAGCCGCAGCGAACGCATCTCGGTGATGGTGAACGAAGAGGACCACCTGCGCCTGCAGGTCCTCGCCAGCGGGTTTCAGCTCGAAGAGGCCTGGGAGCGCGCCAAGGAACTCGACAACGCGCTCGAGCGCGCCGTGCCGTACGCATTCGCCGATCCGTACGGCTACCTCACGTGCTGCCCGACGAACGTCGGCACCGGACTGCGCGCGAGCGTGATGCTTCACCTGCCCGCGCTCGCGATGGCGCCGAGCGAGATCGAGAAGGTGTTCACCGCGGCCAGCCGCACTGGCCTCGCGGTGCGCGGGCTGTACGGCGAAGGCTCGCGCGCGATCGGCGACTTCTACCAGATCTCCAACCAGGTCACGCTCGGCCGCAGCGAAGAGGACCTGATCGCGGAGTTGCGCGAGTTGGTGCCCGCGATCCTGGCCTTCGAGCGCGGCGTGCGCTCGGAGTTGCACAAGACGCACCGCCGCGCGGTCGAAGACCGCGTGCGGCGCTCGCACGGACTCCTGCGCACCTCGCGCGCCATGCCGACCGACGGCGCGCTGGCGCACCTCTCGAACCTGCGCCTGGGCCAGGTGCTGGGCATCTTCAGCGACACGCCGCTCGACACCTTGGCGCGCCTGCGGGTGCAGATCCAGAAGGCGCACCTGCAGACGCTGAACCAGCGCGAAGTGGACGCCGAACTGCTCGACCCCGCCGAGCGCGATCGCCTGCGCGCCGAATTCCTGCGCAAGCACTTCGCCTGAGCCGCCCGCGGCCGCGAAGAAGTTTCCCACTCGCCCCGAGGCGAAACCGGGCGCGGCGCGGACGTCCAGCCCGCCGCGAACGCGCGCCGATCAAGTCTGCGCGATGCTGCCCGCGCTGCTGATGTTGACCGCTTTGCCTGGCGATCTGGGCGTCGCGCGGCTCGAACTGTCGACCGGACGCGCCGACATCGTCAGCGCCGCGGGCGTGACCTCGTTGGTCGGGCGCTCCGCTGCGCAGGACGTCGACGGGCGAGCCTACCTGGAGCTCGGCGCGGCTTCGCAGCTCGCGTTGCGTTGGCGCGGCGAGGCCAGCCTGGAGTTGCGCGGCGCGGCGGCGGTGGAGTGGCGCGCTCCCGCCGACCAGCGCGGCGTGCTGTTCACCGCTTGGCGCGTCAGCGAACTCGACTTCGAGGTGCGTCGCGGTCCGCTGCGGCTCGACGTCGGCGGCGGTTGGCGTCTGGAACTCGACGTCGGCGCCGCTGGACTGCGCACGCTGGCCGACGGTCGGCTCGAAGTCCGGCACGTCGCCGGCGCGCCGCTGCGCATCGCCCGCGACCTCGGCGACGGCCTGGTCACGCCGCCCTGGACGTTGCTGCCGGGCGGCGAAGTGCGCTTGGACGCCGGCGCGCTGGGTGCTGCGGCGTCGCGCGGCGCAGCTTCCGGCGCCGAGTTCCGCGGTCGCGCGCTCGGACCGCCCGCACCCGGAGGCGAGCGCTTCGCCCCGGCGGCGCCCTGGTCGCAGTTCGCTTGGCCGTGGGCTGCGCCCGCGCGGCCGGCGCTGCCGGCGCCCTGGCCCGCGCGTTCTGCGAGCGAGCAGACCGACTCTGCCGCGCCGGCGCGCATCGAGAGCGGGCGCATCGCTCCGGCGTCCTCCTCGCACGAGGCGCAGCCCGAACGTTCCGACGCCGCTCGCGAACCTGGTCGCGAGCACACGTTCGAGAATGGGGCCGCGACCGCGCCCGAGCCGCGCATCGAGTTGCCGCAGGTCCGCAGCCGCGCGCGCGATGCTTCGGCGCCTGCTGCGCTCCCGAGTGCAGGCGCCGTTCCGACACCGCAGTCGCCGGCTGCACCCGCGACGCACGACGGCGCGAGTGCGGGCGGCGCTGCGCCGTCGAGCGACGCAACGGACCAACGCGCCGTCGAGCCCGCCGCTCCCGAGTTCGCGCCGACGGTCGACGCTGGGCGCGCTGGTTCGCAGGCGGATTCCGCCGCACAGGCGCGCGGCGCCGCGGAACTCGATCGCGCGCTTGCGTTCGCGCTGCGCATGGCGCTGCTGGTGCAGCGTTCGGCGCCGTGTGGATTCGCGTTCGCCGCCGCACCGACGCCGCCCGCGCCCGTGCGCGTGCGCGTTCCCTTCGACGCATCGCGCTTCGCGCCGCTGCGCCGCGAGGGTGAGTTGGTGCTCACGCCGTTTGGACCGCGCTGGTCCGAGCGTCCCTAGTCGACGCGGCGCGTCGGCGTAAACGAACGAGCGCGCGACCCTGGCGCGTTGCGCCCGGGCCGCGCGACGTGCTCGCGTCGGGGACGCCGCTCAGCGCAGCGCGAACTGATCGCTCTTGAGGAACAGCTCGAGCGCTTCGACCACGCTGTCGACCGTCAGCTCGGGCGCGACGTGCAGCGACTCGTCGCGGCAGCCAAAGCCCGTGCGCACGCCGATCGTCTTGAGGCCGGAACGTTCGGCGGCGGCGATCTCGAGCGTCGAGTCGCCGATCAGGTACGAGCGCCGCAGTTCGATGTGGTCGAACTGTTGCGCGTGGAAGAACACGCCGGTGTCGGGGAAGCGGAACACCGAGAGCTTCTTGTGCGCGCCCTTGCCCGCGATGTCGTCGAGGCAGGCGTAGTTGCGCTTGATCGAGACGCCGTGGCGGGTGAGGTGCTCGAGCAACTCGCGCTCGAAGCGTTGCCATTCCTCGTCGCTGACCTTGCCGTTGGCGACCGCGTCTTCGTTGCCGACCAGGTACACGTTCCAGCCGTTGCGCGAGAGCCGGAACAGCGCGTCGATCGCGGCGCTGGGGATCGCGGCCGGGGAGAAGGGCCGGAAGCCGGCCGAGCCCGGTGATTCGAGCAGCGTGCCGAAGCGATCGATGAACAGGCCGCGCAGCGGTTGTTCGGCGCCAGGGATCGGACGGGGAGTACGGCGACGCGGGAGAGGTGCTTGCATGAGGCTCGGCGGGGTGCGTTGAGGGTCCGAGCGGTTCTCGGCGCGCGCCCCGCGCACTTGAGCGCCCTTCTTTCGCCGGCGCGCGGCGGCGAAGGGGATCAAGAAAGGCTTGCCGACTCTCCGATCCACGAAGTCCCCGCGCCCGTGTCCGCGACCCCAGGAAATCCCCGGGGCGCGCGACGCCGCGCTCCCCACGCGCTCCCATGTCCACCCGTCTGAGGATTGCGGTGCTCGTCGACCCGCTCACCGCGCTGGTCACCGACGCCGCGCATCCGCGCGCGTTGTGCGCGCAGCTCTCCGCGTTGGGGCACGCCGTCGAGCTGTTCGGATCGGCGAACCTCGCGCGCCGCGACGAGGTCGGCGCCGCGCGGCGCGCGCCCGTCGGCGCGTCGCTCACCGCCTTTGCGCCGGAACTCGTGATCGCCTACGACGCGCTGTCGCCGGCCGCCTGGATGGGGGCGCGCGCCGCCTCCCGCGCCGGGGCCGCGCTGGTCGTGGTGGAGGCCGGCGCCTGGGCCGAGGGGCGACCGGCCCAACGGGCGCTGTGGCGCGTGGGCGCACGGCTGTGGGGCCGCTACGTGCGGCGGCGGACCTGGGCGGCGCTGGCGCTCGAACCGCAGGCGGCGGCGCGCCTGCGCGAACAGGGCTTTTCGCACGACCAGATCGAACTGCTGGCCTACGGCGTCGACCTCGACGCCCACCGGCCCGGCCGCGCCAGCGAAGAACTCGCCCGGCGGCGCATCGGCGGCCGCATCCTCAGCGCGCGCACGCACCACGCACGCCCTGAGTCCATCGAGGCGCTGATCGAAGGATTCGCCGCGACGGTCGGGCAACGCGACGACTGGTCGCTGGTGCTCGTCGGCGACGGTTCGCCGCAGCCGCGGGTGCTCAAGTGCGCCTACCGCGCCGGCGTCGGCGGACGCACGCACTTCCTCACGCTCCCCGACGAGGCGCTGGCGCCGCTGCTCTCCTCGAGCACGCTGTACGCCTCCGTCGGCGACGACGGCGCGCAGGCCGTGGGCGACGTCGAGCGCGCGCTCGCCTGCGGCACGCCGGTGCTGGCGGTCGACGGGACGCGGCCGGCGCTGCTCGTCGAGCACGACGTGCGCGGGTTGCGCGTCGAGCGCGGTGACGCGCGCGCCTGGAGCGCCGCCCTGTCCCGCGCCAGCAGCGCACCCCAGGCGCGCAAGCGTTGGTCGCTCGCCGCGCGCCAGTTCGCCGTCGAACAACTCGGGTGGCGCCGCATCTGCGACGCCGTCGTGGAGGCCGCCGCAACGCGGCCGGAGTTGCGCGACGCCGCCGCGGACCACGTGGCGCCGCGCAACGCCGCGCGGGCCTGATACGAAGCGACCCGGACCTGCCCGCGGTGGGGGCGAGGTGTCCGGGCCGTAGGAGAGATCTGAGTTGGCGTGATCCGGGCTGGCGTGATCCGGGCTGGCGTGATCCGGGCCGGCCCCGTCGCGCGCGCGCTCAGGCGCCGGTCGCCTTGCGCAACTCGTCCTTCAAGAACTTCATGTCGGCCGAGTACTGCCGCACCGCCGCCAGCGTCTTGTCGTCGATCTTCGAGAACGCCGCGCCGATCTTGACGCCGTTGTCGCGCTCTTCGACTTCGCTGATCACGGCCAGCGCCTCGCAGTAGCCGCTCTGGAACAGCGGCAGGCGGAACTTGACCTTCAGCTCGATGCCGATCGAGAGCAACTGGCCCATGGCGAATGCATCCAGGCCCGTGTCGCCGCCGTTCCAGGTGAAGTGCAGGCCGCGCTCGTCGAGGCTCGACATGCGGCCGACGCCCGTCCAGTTCGAGCCGAACGCGTGGCCGTGCACCGGATTGATCGGGCCCTTGTTGCGCCGCGCCTGGCTGAGGAAGTGCTCGATGCGCGTCAGGTCCGTGGGGGAGAACAGGAGCGAGCTCTCGTCCTCGGGGAGCACGGGCGCCGCCTTGGGCGCCGGCGCGACGCCGCCGAACAGGGCCTTGACCGCTTCTTCGTCGGTGTCGTGGATCGGCACGACGCGGTCGACGCCGACCTTGGTGATGATTTCGCGGCAGAAGCTCGAGGGGCGCGCGATCACCAGCTTGCCGCCCTTGCCGCTGAGCGACTTGGAGGCCTTGATGATCGCTCCCAGGGCGGTCGAGTTGATGAACTTGACCAAGCGCAGGTTGAGCGCCACGCGCACCACGCCGCTCGAGGCCAGCGCGTCGATCTCTTCCTGCAGCTTCTTGCAGTAGAAGGTGTCGAATTCGCCGCGGAGGTGGAGGGTCGCGTACTGGTCGCCGTGTTCGACGTTGATGTGCATGGGACGGGGCGGCGCAGCGCGCCGGGCTCGAGGTGCGGGGCGTTCGACCGCGTCTGGGCGGGAACGCCCCCGATCGGGGGCCGCGATTCTTCGCGCTCGGAGCGCGGCTGGCAAGCCTTTTTGCTCGGCGTGCGCCCGGGCGGCTAGAGTGGCGAGGACATGTTCTGGCGCAACAAGAAGACCCCGCCGAAGGATTCGGGCGCCGGCCCTTCCAAACCGGCTTCCGACCCCGAAGTCCAGGCCGCCGACGACACGGGCACACGCTTCCTGACCGGCGACGCCGAGGCCGATCGAATGGCCGTCGAGATGCTGCTCGAGACGATCGCGCGGATCTCGCAGTCGCCTGACCTGGATTCGCTGCTCGACTACATCGTCGACAACTCCGTCGAGTTCTCGCGCGCCGAGCGCGGCTTCCTGATCCTGGTCGACGCGAGCGGCCAGCCGAAGGTGCGCGTCGCACGCACGCGCGACGGCCGCAAGGTCGAGAGCGACGTGCGCTTCTCCACCAGTGTGGTGCGCAAGGTGTTGGAGTCGCAAAAGCCGGTGCTGGCGACCGTGCAGAGCGACTCGGACGCGCTCGAGCTGGGGCGCAGCGTGTTCGACCTGAAGCTGCGCGCTGTGATGTGCGTGCCACTGTCGACGCGCAAGGACCGCGAGGGCGGCACGCGCGGCGTGCTGTACGTCGACTCGAAGGCCGCCACGCGCGAGTTCACGCAGCGCGACCTGTCGCTCTTCGACGCGCTCTCGCGTCAGATCGCGATCAAGCTCGAGAACGAGAACCTGCACCTGGCGGCGCTCGAGAAGGTGCAGATGCAGCAGTCGCTGGAGCTGGCGACGGCGATCCAGAATTCCTTGATGGTCCAGGCGCCGGCCAACGTGCCGGGGATCGAGGTGCACGGCTGGTTCCGTTCGGCCGAGCGCGCCTCGGGCGACTTCTACGAGTTCGCCTTCACGCGCGACAAGCGCCTGGCGGTGGCGATCGGCGACGTGTCGGGCCACGGCGTCGGCCCGGCGCTGATCACGTCCGCTGCGCAGGCCAGCCTGCGCTCGTACCTGCGCGTGATGCCCGACCCGGCGGCGGCGCTCTCGATGGTCAACGAGGACCTCTCGCAGCGCATGGACTCGGGGATGTTCATCACGTTGCTGCTCCTGGTGTTCGGCCCCGAGGGCCGCTTCGTCGAGCTGATCAACGCCGGCCATCACGCGCCGCTGATCGTGCGCCGCGGCCAGGTGCTGCAGCCGAGCAAACACGGTCTCGCGCTCAATTTCGCCGCGGACATTCCCTACCAGATCGACGAGCGCTTGGACCTGGAGTCCGGCGACGTCCTGCTCGCCTTCACGGACGGGCTGATCGAAGCGCACTCCGCGACCGACCGCGCGCAGCTGTTCGGCATCGAACGTGTGCAGCAGATCCTGCTCGACCACGCGCGGCGCGGCGCGAGCGCGGAAGCGATCTCGCGCGCCATCGCCGAAGAAGCCTTCAAGTTCGCCGGCGGCAAGCACGACGACGACATCACGCTCGTGGTGGTGCGCAAGCTATGAGCGCCATCGCGAGCGAAGCTGTGCGCGGGCTTGATCTGTTCGTCCGCGGCGCGCGCAGCTACCCGCCCGGACCGCACGAGCGCACGCTCGATGTGCGCATCGTCGGCGGGCGCATCGAGGCGGTCGGGCCGGACCTCGAGCGCGGCGGACTGCCGCAACTGGACGCGCAGGGACTGACCGTGATCCCCGGTCTGGTCGACGTGCACGTGCACTTTCGCGATCCGGGGCTCGAGCACATCGAGGGTTGGGACCACGGCTCGGCCGGCGCGCTGCACGGCGGCGTGACGAGCGTCGTCGAGGTGCAGAACAACGCGCCGCTCACCACCTCGCGCGCGCTGCTCGAGGAACGTCGCGCCCACGTGCAGCGACGCTCGCGCGTGGACTTTGGTTGCCTTGCGAATCTGGTCGAGGCCAGCCTGCCCGAGCTGGCGGCGATGGCCCCGCTCACGCCGGCCTTCAAGTGTTTCCTCGGCGGTTCGACCGGCGTCGGCGGACAGGCCGACGAGGGCAAGCTGCGCGAGCTGTTCGAAGGCGCCGCGCGCGCCGGCCGCATGATCGTCGCGCACTGCGAGGACGAGACCACGCTGCAGCGCGACAAGGCGCGGCTGGTCGACGGCAATCCGGACGCGACGGTCGCGCTGCACCACTTGGCGCGCTCGACCGAAGCGGAGGTGCGTTCGATCGAGACCGCCATCGCGCTGGCGCGCGAGAGCGGCGCGCTGCTCCACGTGTTCCACGTCTCCTCGCAAGAGGGCGCCGACGCGATCCGCCGCGCGCGCCGCCTGGGCCAGTGG
>ERZ1066135.933-NODE-933-length-12611-cov-7.273097_pt1 | contig 12611 bp, 7 predicted proteins | sample MGYA00382782_ERZ1066135 | MGnify/ENA primary metagenome ERZ1066135 (study PRJEB33369, sample SAMEA5778365) | biofilm metagenome | biome: Industrial cooling water; feature: Water cooling tower basin; material: Biofilm | place: United Arab Emirates | collected...
CGGTGTAGGGCGCGAGGCCGTTCACCACCAGATGCCGCACGCCGACGCGCGCGGCGAACTCGAGCAGGCCGGGCAGCTCGTCGACGTTGCTCGTCGACATGACCCAGCGCAGCGACACGTGCGGCGCACGGCCCCCACCGCACTCGAGCGCCGCGGCGCGTGCGATGTTCTCGACCAGCCGCTCGAAGTTCGCACCCAGCCGCACGGCGAGGTACGCATCGCGCGTCACGCCGTCGATCGAGATCTCCAGTGCGTCGAGACCGGCCTCGCTCAAGGCGTGGAGCCGCACTTCGTCGAGCAACATCGCATTGGTGGCGAGCGAGGTCGTGATCCGACCGTTCGAACGCCGCTTGGCCAGCGCGACCATCGCCTCGAGTTCGCGGTTGAGCAGCGGCTCGGCGTTGAGCGAAAAGGAGATGTGCCGCAGCTGCGCGAAGGCGTCGTCCAGTCGCGCGAACAACGCGAGCGGCATGTGCGCCTTCACGTCGTAGTCGCGCTCGAGCGCGCAGATCGTGCAGCGCAGGTTGCACACCGAGGTCGTGTCGATCGAAACGCCGTACAGGGCGCCGGGCTCGCTGTCGCAGGCGCCGGCGGCTGACGGCCTGCGCGGTTGGAACTCGACCTCTTGCGAGGCGAGATCGAACGGCCGCGCCGCGCCAGCGTCACCAGGGCGTTCGACGAGCACCCGCTCCACGACAGAGCCGGTGTGCGACACAAAGCGCAGCGTGAGCGGCGCGGCGCACCTGTCGGGGATGTTGGCCGTCAGCGAGAACCCGCCGAGTTCGGCGCGTTCGGTGCGGGGAAAAGCCAGCGCCAAATCGGGCCGTTCGACCTGGACTGCCAGCGCCGCGCACGCGCCGTCGTTGCGCAGCTCGATGCGTTCGCAGGGTCTGCCGTCGAGCAGCGTCCAGCCGCGCAAGTCGAGCGCGCCGCGAGTGCGCCAAGCGTCTTCGAGCATGCCCTGGAGCTGAGCGCTGGCTTCGGGCGCGCCCGGGGCGCCCACGATTTGGTGCTCGTCGCTCACAGTACAGTAGATCGCCGACTCGTCTCCGTCCGGCGCCAGTGTTCCGCCCGACTGACGTTAGCACGTCGTTCACGGCTCGCAAGCCGATGGCGCGTGGCGCCAGCCGCACGTGCGCACCGTCGCGCCCGGCCCGGATTCGAGCCTCCCAACCAACGCCCGCCCTCCATGAACTCGCAGGCTCCGCTCACTCCGTCCTCAGCCTCCGACGAAGCCGAGTTGCGCGCCGCGAGCGCGCAACTTCTGGCGTTGGGTGCGCACCACCGCGCCCTGCAGCGTCCGCTGTTCCACGGCGAAGAGGACGTCTACCCGTCCTTCGCCGAACGTGCGCAAGGTTGCCGCTTCGTCGACGCCGACGGACGCGAGTTCATCGACTGGGTCAGCGGCGCTGGTTGCGCGCTGCTGGGCTACGCACATCCGGCCGTGCAGTCGGCCATCGTCGCGCAACTCTCCGCCGGTCCGCGGCTCTCGCTGCAGACCCGCGTCGAGGTGCAGCTCGCGCGCGAACTCGTCGAGTTGATTCCCTGCGCCGAGATGGCGGCCTTCGCCAAGAGCGGCTCGGACTGCCTCACGGCGGCCGTGCGCGCCGCGCGCGCCCACACCGGACGCATGCACGTGCTGTATCAGGCGTACCACGGTTGGCACGACTGGTTCGCCGCGCGCATCCTCAATCGCCCCGGCCTGCCGCACGAGAGCTCCAAGCACCTGCGTCACTTCCCCTACAACGACTTGGCGACGCTCGAGGAATTGCTCGCCACTGCAGAAGGCGGAGTCGCGGCGGTCGTGCTCGAGCCGATGAACTTCGAGCCGCCGCACGAGGGCTACCTCGCGGGCGTGCGCGAGCTTTGCACCAAGCACGGCGCGTTGCTCGTGTTCGACGAGTTGTGGACGTGGTACCGACTCGCGCGCGGCGGCGCGCAGGAGGCCTACGGCGTGCTGCCAGACTTCGCCTGTTACGGCAAGGCGCTCGGCAACGGCATGCCGCTCTCTGCGATCGTCGGACCGCGGCGCTACATGCGTTTGCTGCCCAGCGTGATGCTCGGCATGACGCACCGCGAGGAGTCGCTCTCGCTCGCGGCGGGGCTCGCGGTGCTCTCGGTGGTGCGCTCCGAGCCGGTGGTCGAGCACGTTCAGAGCATCGGCCGGCGGCTGCGCCGCGCGCTCGACGAACAGATCGCGCGCCACGGACTGGTGTGTTCGATCGACGGCATGGACGCGCGCCTCGCCGTTCACTTCGCCGACCAGGGCGGCCTGCGGCGTGAGCACCTGCTCGCTTTGCTGCTGCGCGAGTGCGCCGCGCGCGGCGTGCTGACGAGCGGACTGATCGGCCCGAACTACGCGCACGACGAAGCCGCGCTGACGCGTTCGATCCAGGTGTTCGACGAAGCGTTCGCCGTCGTCGCCGCAGCGGTGCGCGGCAACGGCGCAGCCGAGCAAAGCGCGGCGCGCGGCGTCCGCCCGCTCGCCCACGTCGAAGGTCACGTCGATCACTTCGCTCCCGACGGCGCCGGAGCGCTCGAAGTGTCGGGCTGGATGCTCGTCGACTCCGCGGCCGCAGAGCGCGTCGAGTTCGGCTTGCCCGACGGCTCGCTCCTCGAAGCACACGCGACGTCGCGCCCCGACGTCGTGAACGCGTTGCACCTCGCGCCGACGGCGGCGTCGTGTGGATTCGCGGCGCGCCTCCCCGAAGCTGCTGCGCTGCGCGACGGCGCCTGGGACCTCCAGCTGCGCGTGCGCGCCGCGGGCGAAGTCGTGCTGCGCTGCCCGCTGATGCTGCGGCCGGGCTGGCAACGCGCCGTATTGACCGGCCCGGCGTGGCTGGGCATCGGCGTCGGGACCTGATGCGCCGCTGATTTTCTCGGACAGATTCGCGCCAGCGCGGTGTGGAAGGCGTGGAATGGAACGCACGCCGATGCCGCAAGAACTCGGAGCACCGCCGGAAGCCGTACGCGCCCACGGGGCCGCGTTGCGCGCGCTCGCGCGGGCGCTGCTGGGCGACGGCGCAGCGGCGGACGACGCGGTGCAGGACACGTGGGTTCGGTACCTCGAGCGACCTCCGGCCGCGGGCGCGGGGCTCGGCGGCTGGCTCGCGACGGTGCTGCGCAACCTCGTGTCGAACCGTCGGCGCGAGGAAGCGCGGCGCGCGGAGCGCGAACGCGCCGCGGCGCGGCCCGAGCACGTCGACGCGCACGAGCTGAGCGAGCGCGAAGAAGCCCTGCGCGCCGTCGTCGAGGCCGTGCTCACGCTCGAGCCGCAGTATCGGGCCGTCGTGATGCTGCGCTGGTTCGACGGGCTCGCGCCGCGCGAGGTCGCCGCTCAGTTGGGGCTCGCGCCGAGCGTGGTGCACACGCGGCTCGCGCGCGCTCACGCTCAACTGCGCGCCAAGCTCGAGCGTGAGCACGGCTCGCGGCGTGCACATGCGTTCCTGTTCGGATTGGCCGGGCTGCGTGTGGCGCCTCGGCCGTTGACGTGGACCGTCGGAGCAGGAGTGGCGCTGATGACGAGCAAGCTGTTGGTAGCTTCGAGTGTGGCGGTCGCAGTCTTGGCGGCCTGGCTGTGGTTCGGCGCGCGCACGCCGGCCGACGCAACGCACGCGACTGCGCGGCACGACGTCGAGGCGGCCAGCGCTGCGCAAGCTGCTCAACGCAACGATGCGCCGGTCGATGCGCCGGAACGCAGCGCGATCCCGGATCTCGTGGAGCCGACGGAGACCGACGCCGCGCGACCGTCGTGGGAGGCGCCGCGCTTCGAGTACTCGCTCGAAGTGCGCGTGGTGGACGCGCTCGACTCGCCGTTCGGCGGTCACACGCTCTATGCCGCGCCCGCCGGCGTGACGCTCAACGATGTCGGCGCGACCGACGAAACCGGACGGGCCGTGCTGCGCTGGCGCGGCTTCCAACCGACGATGGAGCTCGACCTCGCGCTCGATCCGAGCCATGACGTGCGCCGCGTTCGAGTGGAAGCAGGCGAGCAGATCGTGCACCTGCGCTCCCCCAAAAAGGCGCCCATGCGCACGTCGTCGATTCAGTTTTCGGCGCGGATCGCTCGCTCCGTTCAGGGCCGGGCTGCACCGGTGAAGCTCCTGAGCGAGCTTCCGTTCGCCTATCTGGGAGTTGGGGCGAGTGCGACGGCGGAACGCGACGCTGAGGGGCGGCTGCTGTTCGTCGAACCAGCGTTGACCCGTGCAAGCGCCGTCGAGCTCGACGACGTGCGGTTCGAGGAAGGGGCGCACTTGGCGCAGGCCGTGATCTATACCGAAGGTCGAGCGCTGAACTTGAGCGAGGTCCGCACGAGCGGCGAAGGCGCGAGCATCGTGGGAGTGCTGCGCGACGCGCAGCAGCTGCCGGTGGACGGCGCCACGGTGTACGCCTGGCGCGAAGGGGCTCAGCGTCTCGGCGCGCAGAGCGACGCGCAGGGTGCGTTCGTGATCAACGGGCTCGCCGCCGGCGATTGGCAGGTCTTCGCGGGCGGCGGAGACCACGGCCGCGCGCAGGCGTTGCTCACGGTCGGCGCGAGCGGCGTAGTGGTTTGGAATGCGCAGCTCGAGCGCGGCCTGGAGTTGAGCGGCAAGTTGCTCGACGCACATCGAGCGCCGCTCGCCGGCTGGACGGTCGAGGCGCACGACGAGGACGCGCGCGCGCCGTGGAGCGACGTCGCCACGAGCGGCCCCGACGGCACGTTCGTGATTCCCAACCTCCCCGCGCGAGCGCTGCGGTTGTTCGTCCGCCGTCCGGAGGCGCCGTTCGGCGCCGCGCTGCGCATCGAACAACTGGTCTCCCCCGGCGACGCGTTGCTCGAAATCGCGCTCGACGCAAAGGCCGACTCAGGCCTAGGCGAAGTGGTGTTCGAGCTCACAGGCGGCGAAAAGCGCGGGCTCGAGGTGAGCTGGGTGCGCGCGTGGAACGAGAGCACCGGCCGCGCTGTCGAAGGTCGAATCGAGATGAGCGAGGGCGACGACGGAGGAGCTCGTGTGCGCATCGAGCAGCTCACGACAGGTTGGCAGCGCGTGGAGGTGGCGCTCGCGGGCCGTGAAGTGCTCGTCCTGCCGCGCGTGTTCCTCGCGCCGGGCGAAACGCTGAACCTGGGGCCGCAACTCGCGACGCAGCCGGCGAGGGTCGCGCTGAACCGCGGCGGCGCGGAACTCGTGTCGCTCACCGTCGTGTGGCGCGGCGAGTCCACCGAGCTGCGCCAGCGGCTCGAGGCGCCGCCCGGGGCCGTGCTCGAACTGCGGCCCGGAGACGTGCACGTGACGCTGCAAGCAGACGGCGCGACCACACAACGCGACCTGTCTCCGGCGGCGGGCGAAGCCCTCGTGCTCGACTGACGCTCGTTCAGCGCCGCGCGGCGATGTACGCCTTCGCGCGTTCACCGTACGCCGCGTTGCGCATCCCGATGACCTTCGCTTCGGCGAGCGCGACCTCGAACTCCGCGCCCTGGTCGAGCACGCGGTGCGCGATCCAGATCGGACCGACGCGGTTGGCCGACGCGCAGTGCAGCACGAGCCCGCCCGACGACGGCCGGCGCATCTCGGCGAGCACGGCGTCGAACTGCGCGTCCGTGAGCTCCTCGACGTTGGAGAACGGGATGTTCACGTAGCGCAACCCCAGGCTCTTCAAGTGGGCGCGTTCGTCGAATTCCTTGAGCTCGCCAGGCTTGCGCAGGTCGATCACGGTCGTGACCCCCGACTTCGCGAGCCGTTCGAAGGCCGCTGCGTTGGGTTGCGTCGCGAGGTAGACCTCGCCGGCGGCGTGCACACGTTCGATCCCTTCGATCGTGCGCGCTTCGAGGGGCCCTTCCGGCCGCGCAAGCGGCTGTGACTGACAAGCGGCGACGGCGAGAGCGAAGGCGAACGGGGCAATCCAAGTCTTGATCCGAGGCGTCATCCCGGAATTGTGCCGTCGTTCGAGCACGCCTGGGAGCGCCGGTTCCGGACCCTGGTTTCTGCGCGCGTTCAAGCTTGTCCGCCGCCACGTCGATAGCCGAGGCGAGCGATGTCCGTCCAAGCGCTGCTCCTCGAGGCCGTCGGCGCGCTGCAACGCGGCGCGGTGGGCGAAGCACAACAGCTCGCGGACGCCGCGCTCGCCCAGGCGCCCACGCTCGCCGTCGCCCACGCCGTCCGCGCTCGCGCATTGCTCGAGAACGCCAACTGGCCCGACGCGCTGGTCGCCGCCGAACGCGCGGTCCAACTCGCGCCGCGTTCGAGCGAAGCCCAGGCCACGCGCGCCGCGGCCTTGCTGGCTGCGGGCCGCACCGCGGACGCGGTCGGCGTCCTCGAACAGGCGCTCGCGCTCGATCCGCGCAATGCGGCGCTATGCGTTCGCGCTGGCGCCGCGTGCTTCGAAGCGGGGCAACTCGAACGCGCCGAGCGCCACTACACGAACGCTCTCGAGCGCGGACACGCGGGCGGCGCCCTCGGCCTCGCGCTCCTCGCCGAGCGCCGCGGCAACCTCGCACAGGCCTCCGAGCACCTCGCTCGCCTGCCGTCGTCGCCGACGCCGTCACTCGACGAACGTTGGCTGCGCGCGCGTCTTGCGCTCCGCGGCGCGAATGCCGCGCTGGCGCTCGAGCTGCTGCACGGCGTCGATCCCACGCGCCTCACGCCGGCCCAGGCGAACATGCACTTCCACGCGCTCGGCGCCGCGCACGAGTCCGCGCAGCACTACGAGCTCGCCTTCGACGCTTGGCGTCGCGCGAACGAGCAACGCAGCGGCCACTTCGATCCCGCGGCGTTGCGCCGCGAAGTCGACACGCTCACGACGACCTGGAGCGCTGCAAACCTCGCGAGTCTGCCGCGCGCGACGCGTCGCGACGCCCGTCCGGTGTTCGTGATCGGCGCCCCGCGCTCGGGCACGTCGCTCGTCGAACAACTGCTCGCGACCCACGCACAGGTGCACGCCTGCGGCGAGCTCGACGACCTGCCGCAGCTCGCACGCGGCTTCGATCCGCACTCGCTGGCGTCCGTCGAGCAGCTCGGCCAGCGCTACCTCGCGCGCCTCGACGCGCTCGCACCCGGCGCCACGCGCGCGACCGACAAACTCCCCCACAACGCCTTCCATCTCGGCCTGATCGCGCAATGCCTGCCCGACGCGCGCGTCGTGTTCGTGCGCCGCGCGCCACTCGACGTGGGTCTGTCGATCTACTCGTGCAACTTCCACGCGGCGCACAGCTACGCCACGCGCCTGGACTGGATCGGCGCCTTCCTGCGCGAGTACGCGCGCGCCGTCGAGCACTTCCAACGCGTGCTGCCGTTGCGTTGGATCGAAGTGGAGTACGAACAACTCGTCGCGGCGCCGCGGGAGCAAGCGCAACGCTTGCTCGAGTTCCTCGAGCTGCCTTGGGACGAGCGTGTGCTCGACTTCCACCTCAATCCGCGCGCGGTGAACACCGCGTCCTACGCGCAGGTTCGCGCGCCGCTGAACGCGCGCTCGATCGGCCGTGCGCAACGCTTCGGAGCCGCGCTCGATCCGCTGCGTGCAGCGCTCGGCGAGCGAACTCGCGGCGCGTGACTGCGGTCGCGCTCAGCGCAGCGAAACCGGCCGCACGTCGTCCGCGCTCGCGGGAGCGAGGTCTTCGCCCGGCTCACGCGTCCAGATCGTGTTGGCGATCTTCCACTCGCCGTCGAGCTTGACCATGTCGAAGATGTCGACGCCGCGGTGCGTCTCGCGGCCGTCGAGCGTGAAGCGGTACGGCGTCCACACCACGGCGATCGGCCCGCGGATCAGCACCGTCGGCGACCAGTAGGTCTCGTTCGGCACGCCCTTGCCCGAGCCGAGCCCCGTCGCGAGCGTGCCCTGCGAGCGGCGCAGGAACTCCCAACGACCGTCCTTGAGCGCCTGCGTGAAGGTCATGCCGTCGGCGAGCACGCAGTCGGAGTAGGCAGCCACGTCGCGGCGGTGCATGGCCTCGAAGAAGCGGTCGATCGTGGCGAGGATCGCACGCTCTTCCTCGGGCGCGTGTTGAGCGCCGGCGGGGCGCGCGGGCGCGGCGCAGGAGACGGTGAAGGCGGCGAAGAAAACGGCAGCGAAAGCCAGGCGCATCGGGGAGTTGTGTGGAAGAGGTGGCGTGCCGGGTGCGTTCAGGGCAACGTGTCGAGCAAGTGCAGCAGCTCCTTGGCGTCGCGCCGCACCCAGGCGCGGCCGTCGGAGTGGAACGGCTTGACGAGCAGCGGATCGATCGAATCGCGCGTGCGTTCGACGTAGACGCGCAGCGCGGAGAGCGCGTGCCCGCCGACGCCCGGATCGCGCAGCAGATCGACGAGCAGCTCGAGCACGCCGTCGCCGTTGAGCCGGCCGAGCGCGGTGACGAGCTCCGCGCGCGAGTTGCCGTGTTTGCGCGCCGCGGCGAACTCCATCAACGCTGCGGTGGAACGCTCGTCGGCGAGGACTCCCAAGGCCTGCGCCAACGCGGCCTTGAGGCTCGGCGGCGAGTTCGGCGCGCTGCGGTAGCGCTCGGCGAGCGGCTGGAACGCCGCGTCGCGCGCCCACGGGGCCGCGAGCACCGCGGCGAGGTGCTCGAGCAACTGCGGCGAGTTGGTCTCGCGCACTGCGCTCACGAGCGCCTCGACGAACGGCGCACAGCGCGCGCCGTAGCGCCGCAACTCGGCCACGGTGGCGACCTTCACGCCGTGCGCGGCGGCTTGTTCGAGCAGCGCGGTCGCCGCCGGATCTTTGGGTTGTCGGTGCATGCTCGGTGGAAGTGAGAGCGCGCAGCGTACAGGCCGCCGAGCACGAAGGAAGCCGGCCGACGCTCACGCGCCGGCCGGCTTCACGTCACAACCTGCTGTTGACGGGCGCTATTGGCACACGGTGAAACGCACCGCGTTCGAGAGTCCCGTTGTCGACGCGCTCTGCGGATCGCGCATCCACCACTGCGCGAAGAAGGTCTCCCCCGAGTCCATTCCGAAGGCGTTCATCTGCGCCGTCGTGAAGGTGAACGAGTAGTTGCCCGTGCAGCTGTTGCCGCTGGCGTTGCCGCCCGAGTTGGTGCTCGGCGTGCGCTGCGTCGGCGAGGCGACGCACAACGTGCCGCCCTGGAAGGGCGTCGCGAGCTGCGCCGTGCCGAAGAACAAGAGGCCGAACTTCTGGTTCAGCACGTTGCTGCAGTTGACCGTGAAGTTGCCGCCGCTCTTGGTCGGCTGCGCGCCGTTGGTCCCGATCGACGGGACACAACCCAGCGAGTTGGTCTTGCCCGTGCAGTAGGTCGAAACCGTCGTGGCGTTGACGAAGAACGGCCCGAAGGTCGACACCGGACCCGCGTTGCCGGCGGTGTCGATGGCCCGCACGTGGAAGTAGCGCGCGCTCGTCGACGAGCCGATGTTCTGCACGAACGTCCCGGTGACGTTGTTGACCGTCGTGCCGAGGATCGCCACGGGCGACGAGCTCCACAGGCAGACGTAACCGAGCACGCCCGAGCCGCCGGTGTCACTCGCCGCCGCCCAGCTCGTGCTCACCGTCGTCGTGCAGCTCTGCACGCCGACCGTGTGCGTGCTCGAGCTGAACAGGCCCACGGCGCCGGGCGCGGTCGTGTCGATGCGGATCGGTCCGAAGCTCGCGTGGTCCACGTCCCAGTTGCCGCAGTTGTCGAGCGAGCGGATGTTGAACCACCACGTGCCCTGCGAGAGCGTCTCGTTGAAGCTCGTGACCTCCTCGATGTCCTTGATCGCGGACGGCGCCCCGGCGGTCATCCCCGTGAACAGACCGTAACCGTCGATGCCCGACAGGTTGTCGGTCGCGGTCGTCCAGGTGTAGGTGATGGTCGTGTCGTTGGTCCACTGACCCGCGGTGTGCGTCGACGAGCTCAAGTTGGTGACCGTCGCCGGCGCGGTGCCATCGACGAACACGCCGATCGACTGCGTCTCGTCGAGCGCGTTGTCCGAGCGCGCCTCGACTTGGAACGACTTGAGGCCCTCGGTCGGCCAGCGCACGGTCCAGTTCGCCGTGCGCGAGCTGTTGTGCGCGACGTTGCCGATGCAGATGTCGCGGCCGCTCTGCTCGTTGTTGATCCAGTTCGCGCTCGATCCGTCGGCCAGGTTGCCGTAGGCCGCGATCAAGTTGCTGGCGCTGGACGTCGAGTCGAGATAGACGGCCGAGGCCACGTAGCTGGGATTGGAGTAGACCGCGGTGATGTCCACGTCCTCGTTGGGTTGGACGTAGTAGTCCGCCGCAGTGAGGTTGAGCGTGGTGTTCGGCGTGGTGTCGCCGTACGTGATCACGGCGCAGATGCCGACGCGCACGCTCTCGAACGGGATCGTGGCGCCGGGCGCGATCTTGATGCGCCAGTTGGCGACCGTCGGGCTGTTGAGGATGCGGATCTCGGTGTTGTCGACGCTCGACTGCTGCGCCGAGAAGTCGCCCGAAGTGTTGTTCGCCGTGAACGGCGCGGCGTCGAGCCACGTGTTGAAGTTGTTGCGCAGCGCCTGCGAAGCGCCGGACGACGCTTCGGGCTCGATGTAGTGCACAACCACCGAGAGGCGCGTCGCGCCGCTGTTCACCGGGAACTCGACGAAGGTCGAGTCGTTCCAGCCGAGCGTCGTGCTCCAGAAGTACATGCCCTGCTGGCTGTTGCCGCCGGTCGCCTTGTAGGCGTCCACGCGGCCGGCGCCGTACGTGTTGAGGTGCGCGACCCCGGCCGTGGGGCTCGAGATCACCGTGTCGTCCTTGGTGATCGCGCTCGCCATGAGCACGGCGGCGATCGCTTCGGGGTTGTAGCGGAAGAAGGAGTAGCGGTCGCACAACTGCGCGGCCACGCCGGTGACGTGCGGTGCAGCCATGCTCGTGCCGCTCTTGTGCGTGTACGAGGAAGTCGTCTCCGCCATCACGGAGTAGATGCGATTGCCAGGCGCGCACACGTTCGGCTTCCAGCGCCCGTCGCCGGTCGGCCCGCGGCTCGAGTTGTTCGCCAGATCGCCCGGATCCGTGCTCCAGTCCATCACGGAACCGACCGTGAGCGCGTTCTTCGCCGTGGCTTGCTCACGGCAGCTCGAGGATGTCGGGCCTTCGTTGCCCGCCGCGAAGACGTAGGCCTGGTCGTAGTCCCACACCTCGGCGTCGATCGTGCGTGCGCTGGCTTCGGTCCCGGTCGCGCCATTCGCCGCGAGCCCGTAGGAGTTGTTCACGACGTGCGGCCGCGGCGTGGTGTTCGTGCCGTCGTTGTAGCTCGAGTGCATCGCCGCGAGCGCGCCGGCGAAGTTCGCGTTCTGGCTCGAACCGGCCGAGTTGAAGATCTTGGCGCTGAACACGCGCCCACTGCCCGCCCAGCCCAGTCCAGGCGCCGCGCCCTGGTAGCTGTCGTCGACGTCGTTGTTGCCGAGCACCGTCCCCCACACGTGCGAACCGTGACCGTCCAAGTCCTCGAAAGGCCCGAGGTTTTCGGGGGTGAAATCCCAGCCGACGGTGAATTGATCGAGCGCGGTGTGCCCCAGGTCGCAGCCCGAGTCGATCACGCCCACGATCGCAGCCGAGTTCGTGCCGCCGCTGTACAGGGCGCGCATGCGGTCGGCGTTCACCATCGGCATCGACTCGTCGTGGGCGAAGGTGTTCTCGCCCTCGCGTTCGACGAACTGCACGAAGTCGAGCGCGAGCAGCGCCTCGAGTTGCGACGCGGTGAGCTCCGCGCGGAAGGCGTGGATCGAGTCTTGGTACGAGTTGATCTTCACGCCGAGCTGCTCAAGCGCCCGCTGCTGCCAGCCGTTGCTCATCCAAACGCGCGGCAGCGCGCTCTCGTCCTTGTTCACCGTGACCGTGTCGCCGTCGCCGTGCGCGACGCTGCCGACCGGGCGCGAGGTCGACGCTTCGCACAGGTCCGACTCGAACAGGTTGATGTAGACCGGGACACGTTCGCCGGGACCGCGCTTGGAGAGCTCTTCCACGAGCCGCGGTTGGACCTTCTGCCAAGTCTGCGGCGCGCCGATCCAACGCACGAAGTCGAGGCTGGCGACGCTGTCCACCAGCTGCGGCGCGAGCGCCACCTTGAGCGTGTAGTGCGGGTGGAAGTCGAGCACGCGCACGCCCATGTCGCGCAGCGCCTGAACGCGCTCGGCGGTCATGCGCTTTTGGAACATCACGAAGGCGTAGCCCTCGCCGTTCGCACGTCCGTCGAGCCCGGCCAAGGCGTCGCTGAAGTCCAGCCGCGGGTCGATGCGCTCATCCGCCGGCGGGAAGTGCTTGCCGCCGATGAAGCCCAGGAAGAACGGATCGCCGCTGGCGGGAGCGACCAGCTCGTCCGCGTCCTTGCCCTCCTTCCAGACCGCCGGGTTGGGCAGCGGGACGCCGTCGTCATCGGCCGCGAACGGCATCGCCGGCGCCTCGGCGTAGATGATCTCGGACGGCAACTCCGGCGGCGGAAGTTGAGGTCCCTGAAGCGACTGGACAGTCGGCGCGGCGGCGACGAAGGCAATGGGGAGCAGCATGGTTGGGTTCCGAATTCCGTAGGTGGACCCACTGCACACATCCGTGCGCGCGAAGTGGCTCCAGGAACCCAATCCGGAGGGCTACCGTCCCGTTACCGGCATTCGCCCCCTCGACGCGGTCGTACGGCGCCAGAGCGATTCGTTTCCCGCGGCGGTACGGTGCCAGGATCAAATCCGTCAACT
>ERZ1066135.934-NODE-934-length-12595-cov-5.856539_pt1 | contig 12595 bp, 14 predicted proteins | sample MGYA00382782_ERZ1066135 | MGnify/ENA primary metagenome ERZ1066135 (study PRJEB33369, sample SAMEA5778365) | biofilm metagenome | biome: Industrial cooling water; feature: Water cooling tower basin; material: Biofilm | place: United Arab Emirates | collected...
CTTCGCCGTCGCGGTTGCCGAGAATGTTGGTCGAATACCAGCCGTCGAGCCCGAGCATCCGCGACTTAAGGCCCGGAGCAAGGATGGTCTTCATCAGCGTCTGCCCGGTCTTGAAATCCTTGCCGCAGATCGGGACGCCATTCGCCTCGGCGAGCTTGGTCAGCGCCGGGATGTCGGCCGTCAGGTTCGGGGCACCGTTGGCGAAGGGAACGCCCGACTTGATCGCCGCATAGGCATAGATCATCGAGGGAGCGATCGCCGGATCGCTGTCGTATAGTGCCTGCTCGAAAGCCTCCGTGGTCAGGTGGCACCCCGACGCCTCAAGGTAAACCTCGGTCGAAGCGGCCCAGACCATAACGACACGGTCGCAGCCGTTCGCCGACTTGAACCTCGCAATATCCTCGATGAGCTGCTCGGCAAGCTCCATCTTGTTCTTGCCGGTCTTTACGTTCTCACCGTGGAGCCGTTTTACGTATGATTGCTCAAAAACGGCCGGCATCGGCTTAAGCGAGGCAAGCGGCTCCGAAACCTGTTCGAGCAGATCTTTCTCTAGCACGCCGGCCTTCTTTGCGGCCTCAAAAGCATTGTCGGGAAAGATATCCCAGGCGCCGAAAACTACGTCCTCGAGCGAGGCTAGCGGGACAAAATCTTTGATCCGCGGAACGTTGTTGTCTGTCCGCTTGCCTAGGCGGATCGTGCCCATCTGCGTCAGCGACCCGACCGGCTGCGAGATGCCGCGGCGGATCGCCTCCACGCCCGCAACAAGCGTCGTCGAGACAGCGCCGAGCCCGACGAGCAGAACACCGAGTTTCCCTGTTGCCGGAGCTATCTCCAGCCCATTTGCATTCGTTTCAGCTTCCATGAAAGAGCAATCATAGCTTTACGAAAATGTTAAGGCAAACACGGCACCGTTAGCAGAACTACGGCAGGATCATAACCTTTGATTCACCGGTAACGAGCGTTTCGCCGTTTTGGTTTGTGCAGATGGTCTGAAGCGTGACAATACCTTTGTCCTCGCGGATGTGCGAGACGGTCGAGGTGACCGTCACCGAGTCGCCAATAAAGACCGGTGCCGTGAACCGCATCGTCTGTGAGAGATAAACTATTTTCCGCTCGGCAAATTCCTGCCCGAGCACGGCCGAGATGAACGCACCCGACAGCATTCCATGCGCAATCCGCCGGCCGAACCGCGTTTTTGCAGCAAAATCGTCGTCCAAATGGATCGGATTAAAATCACCCGAAAGCTCCGCAAACGCCCGAACAAGCGCATCCGTAACCTCGCGAGTGCGAGAGAACGAATCACCGATCTTCAATTGTATGTTCGCCATCCGATGCTTCGCTTGCGGCCGTTCTCGTCAGGAACGTGCTATGAGACAAGTTTGTCGTAGTCGGCATGGCTACCGATCCAGAACCATGCAATGCCCTCGTCGGTCTCGCGGCCCAGTGCCCGATATGAGGTCCCGATCCGGACGGACCAAATGCCGTCTTTTCCACCGAGCTTTTTGAAGTGCAGCGAGGGATGTGTTGGGTCGGCTTTCAACAGCTTGTAATTCTTGTCGGCTGCCGCACGAATGTTAGCAGGTAATGAGTTGTAACAATTCCAAAAACGCGGAAGAGCGGTGTGCCTCATATCGGCTTTGCGAGCCCCGCTTCTATCTCTGCATCAACCTCTGCCAGCAATCCATTCAGCCGGCCTGATTCCAGATCACTTTTGATCTGACGATCCCAGAGTTCGGCGTGATAGTCGGAAAACCAGGCCATCAACTCATCGACCTTGTCGAAAGGCAGCTTTCTGATCTCGTTTTCGATCTCTGCAATGCTCATAGGTCCTGATTTTATTGGACAACTAACCTGTGGTCAATCTTTTTCCACTCTAGCGGCAATAGATCCGATGTTCGATCTCCGCAAAGATATTGTCGCGGTGTTCAATTTCCGTCAGGAGTTCGAGTTGCTCTGGGGAAAGAACCTGTCCGTCAGCCGTGGCGGTTGCAACCTCTCCTTCGTATGGAGGCGAGCTTTGTTCGAGCATTTGGGCGAGCAGGTCGAAGCGTTGGATGTGCGATTGGAAGCGGCGGGATGAGTATTCGACCGTCGTGCCTTGATAGATCTGAAACGCCCAGTCGCTTGACTGCGCGAGCAACAACTCGCGGGCCATCTGCTTCAAAATGCGCGTCGTCATCGCCGCGTCGCCGCGTCCGGCTTTCGCCGCGTCGCAATATTGCGTCATCCGCCGTTCGGCGTCGTGCTGGTACGGGTACATCCACGAGTTCCCTTCATTGAGCCAGACCTTGTAATAACCGTTCTCGCCCCAACTTGATGCCGTCGGCCGCTGGACCTGGATCGGCAGGCCGCTGTCGAGAAAGTCACCGGGCGTCATCGCCGCGATCTCGCTCTGGTCCCAATGCATTTTGCGGAAAAGAAAATCGATGAACTGCGGCCCTTCGTACCACCAGTGCCCAAAAAGCTCGGCATCGTATGGCGAAACGACAAGCGGCGGATGGCCCTCGAAGGTCTCGCGGAGCTTGTAGGCCTGCTTGATCCGCTCGCCGATGAAGTGCATCGCATTCTCGGCCGCCTTTTCGGTGGCAAGGGCGGGAATGTAGGGCTCCTTTCGGTTCTGCGGAACGTTGCGGCCCGTTATCCGGTGATACTTGAGCCCGAGGTGACGGCGGTTTCCATCCTCGTGAAGGTGCGGTTTCAGATAGTCGATCGGCAGGTCCCAGCCGATGTCCCGATAGAACTCTCGGTAAAGATCGTTTCCCGGATACCCGATCTCCGCCGACCAGACCTGCTGGCTCGTTTCGATATCGCGGGCAAACGTCGCCACGCCGTTCGGGCAAACGACCGGAGCGTGAACGCCGTATTTCGGCCTCGGATCTCCGTAGAGAATAGCGTGCGTGTCCGAGATGAAATACTCGATCCCGAACTCTTTCAGCAATTCCTCGACGCCGGGCTCATAGGCACACTCCGCAAGCCAGATGCCTCGCGGCTGCCGATGAAAGTGCTTCATGTAATTCGCCACCGCGATGGCGATCTGGGCCCGCCGTGCTTCATGCGTCGAGATCAGCGGCAGGAAACCATGCGTCGCACAGCACGTGATGATCTCAAGCACCCCTTCGTCCTGCAGCTCGCGAAAAGCGTTGATCAGGTTCCGTTTGTAACGGCCGTTCCAGAGATCGAGCGATTCGCGGAGATTATCTGCATACATCCGCGCCACCGCGTGAAATTCGCGCGCCTCTTTGGCCGTTCGGTGAACTTCCTTCTCTGCAAGCTCGAGCAGGTTTTCGAGGTGCCGTGTGTATCGCGTTTGAAGCAGCGGATCGGCAAGCATCTCGCAGAGCGGCGGCGAGATGTTCATCGCGACCCGCGGCGCCGCATCCGCCTCGTGAAGCCGCTGAAAGATAACGATCAGTGGAAGATACACTTCCGTGATGGCTTCAAAAAGCCAGTCCTCTTCCAAAAATTCAGGATATTCCGGATGCCTGACAAAAGGCAGATGGGCGTGAAGTATGAGGCTGAAATAACCTACAGGCATACGGGCGAAAAGAAACAGGATGAACAGGATAAACAAGATATTCGAAATATCCTAGCCATCCCGCTCATCCCGTTCCGTAAATGAAGCCTCCTAGCGTGCCGCCAGGCTGTGCGAAGCCATCGGCTCGAACTTCGAAACGCGGTCAAACCCGCGTGGCCGCGTGCGGAGCCGCGTCCGCTTCGGAAAGTTCACTAGGCTCGCCCCGAACACCGCCGGCCCGAACTCTTCCTCCTCGGCAAGAAGCTCTTCTTCTTCGATGTCGAACTCGCTGCGGAGTGCCGCAAGCGCTTCGGCCTTTGATGCGTCCGCGGTGAGCCGCTCGAGCACGGCAAAGATCCGCTCGCTGACCCGGAAGCGAAGCTGCTCAAGCGTCGCACCGGCGGCCAGAGCCAGCATCGCATAGCGAAGCTCTTCGGTATCGAGCCCGGCGAATTCTGAAGCCGGTTTACCTGAAAGCCGGCCAAACGCCCGGTAGGTCGCATCGCCCGCCGCATCTGCATCATCGCCCGCGATGGCGACGTCAAACGCATCCTGCTTAAAGCCGGCGACATCGAGCACCTGGGCAAATTTCTGTGCCGGCACGCGCCATTCCGCTTCGGCTGCGGTCCGGCGGCTCGGGCTCTTGCGAGGCGTTTCGATGGTGTTCGAGTAAAGAACGCGGACGAAAGGCCGGTTCGGCGCATAGAAGCCGACCTCGGCCCGGTATTGGCTGTCGGCATCTACGTTGAACCACCAGTTGCCCTCGGGGTCAATGCGGTGCAGCTCTTCCGACTCGCGGCGAAGATCGACGAGCCGAACTACCAGTGTGTAATTCGATGTCGCGGCACCGAGAGCCTTGTTCAGCGTTTGAAACGGATTTGACCGCACCGACCAATAAAAGTGCAGGCGGTTCGGCGACTGCATTTGCAGCCGGGCGCGATTCTCGCTCTCAAGCCGCGGAAGGCTCGGCCGTGCCAGCAGCTTGAAGACGGGAGACATCTTTTCTTCATCCAGTTCTGACGGTTCAGCCGATTCTTCAGCTTCAGACACGTCCTCGGCGGCCGCCGAAACGAATTCGCCCGAGCCCGGAAGCCCCGGTTCATCAAGCACGAACTCTAGCGTTTCCTCGCCGGTCGCAATATCTTTCTTCTCTTCGCTCATAACAAAATGCCGCAAATTCGCGGCCCTTAAATAAACGAAGATTATCCTTTGTTTTTAGGAGGTAAACAAGCCGAAGGGCGTAAATGGTGTGTTAATTCCGGCTCACTTTGAAGCTCTTTCGGCCTTGACCGGCAGCGTATTTGCCGCCTCGCGCAGCCTTATCTCGATCGTCCCGAAGTTCGACTTCACCCGCGAACGCACCGGAATGCGGCGGGCGTCGTCGGTGATCCATATCTCCATCGAACCTTCGCGCTCGATCATCCGCTCGGGCCCGAAGACCTGCGGTTCGACCTTGAAACACCAGACATTTCCGAAGATCGTTTTCTGCCTCTCGCGGGCCGTAACTCGGACCGGCACGTAATAAACAAGGCCCGAATCGCTGACCGGCACCATAAAGGCATCCCCGACCTTCATCGGCCGCAAGCGAAGGCTGTAGATCGCCGAAACAAGGTCGTGTGCCTCGCTTTCAAGGTCCGAAGCGATCCGCCGCGGCGGCCGCATCGGTTCTTTTGGGTCGGTCTCAACATAGGTAACGCGACGCTCTGTGTAGTCAAAGAGTGCCTCGCTGTTCCGGACGCGGTCTTTCTGAACGTCAAGTTTGACCGTCTTCTGGGCATAAAAGCCGTCACGCTCGATCGTCGTGTCTATCTTTTGTAGGAAGCTGAAGCGAAAGAGCTTGAGCAGCGTGCCCTTCGAGCGGGCCTCGGCGTTGATGATGAAGTCATTTCCTTCGGTCGTCTCGCCGACGGTGAATGTAAGTTCGGCAACCGATATGCCGCGGATGATCTTGTTTAGCTTGCCCTCGTAGGTCAGAGTTTCACCCGCTGCGAAAGGCAGGCTCGCGGCCGCCGGCTTCGTTGCGGCAACTCCGTTACCGCCGTTCGGCTGGGCAACGGCAATGCCGACGCCGAGTGAAACGGACGCCGCAACTGCCAGCAAAATTGTTTTGAATAGTCCTTTCATCAAACGGACCGCAGGAAGAGCATCTTCGCGACGAGGGCGGCAAGGCCGAGCAAAACTCCTATCGCGGCCTGATATTCCCGGTGCTTCAAGTATAGCTGAAAGTCGAAGCCGGCGTCCATCTTTTTCCACCGCGTCAGCCTCGGCAAAAAGAGCGGCACATTTGCCGCAAAATCATCAAAATCCGCCCCGAAACGCTTCCTCAGGTCATCCTCTTCGACGCGCATCACGGGCAAATAGATGCCCAGGAACAAACCCGCCGCAAGCAATGCCAGCCACCAAACGCCCGACGCTATCGTGAACCCGACCGCCATCACAAAGCTGCCGAGGTAAAGCGGGTTCCGGGTGTGCGAATATGGGCCGGTCGTCGCAAGCTTTTCGTATTTGACGATGTGCCCGGCGGCCCAAGCCCGTATCAAAAGCCCACAAACCGCGATCGCCCCGCCGACCGCAAGCCAAATCGGGGTAGGTGCCGCGAAATACAGAAAAAGAATCGCAAACGCGAAGCCGAGCGGCACACGCATTCGCTGAAGAAGCCGTTTTTTGCTTGAGACCATTCTAAAACGTTTAACAGCGGACTATCCGGCGAAACCTAATTGTCCACTATCCATTCTCAACTATCCACTCCGCGTGGCGAGTCTCCGACGAAGCTCAGTAAAGACGGTATCGACCGAGATGTCCATACAGATCCAGTTGCCGCAGGTCCGCCGGTGACAATCGACGCGGCAGCCGATATCGGTCCGCTCTACGCAGATGTCGTCAGGATTGAGGGTCCCGTTCCGCCACCATTCCGTCGGGCCGAAGATGCCGACGATAGGCGTTCCTGCCGCGGCGGCAATGTGCGTCGGGCCGGTGTCGCCGCCAATGTAAGCCTCTGCTTGCCGAGCGGTTTCGTAGAACGCCTTTAGTGGCAGCCCGATCGTTTTCAGCTTTCCGCTCATCGATGCAGCAACCGCCCTCTCGACGAGCTCCGCATCGCCAGGCCCTGCCGAGATGACCGGCACAAGCCCGAGTTCGTCCGCGATCCGGTCTGCGAGCTGCCCGTACTTCTCTGCATGCCAGAGCTTTGTCACCCAACCGCCGGCCGGATTGAGCAAAACGAACGGCCCGCCGAAGCTCTCGATCGCGGCCTTTGCCTCGCGGATATCGCCCTCCGAGGGCGTGATGCCGTATTCGAGCGGAACCTCGGCAGCACCAATTCCCAGTACCGCACGGACCAGCCCGAGATTCTTTTCGATTATGTTTTGCCGCTCCGGAAGCTTCGCTGTATTTGTGTAAAGCACTCGTGCCGCCGGTTCACGGAGGCCGCTCTTCGAAAATCCCCAACGCTTCCTTGCACCGGAAATGCGGGCGATCGCTGCCGATTTCAATAGCCCCTGAAGGTCGATCGCGATTTCCCACTCACCGCGGCGAAGTTCCTTCGATTGCCGGGCGATATCGAGAAAGATCTCGTCGATCACCTTTCCGCCGCGGAGCGAACGCGTATCGAGCCGAATGAGCATGTCAACATGCGGATTGCCCTCGATGATCTCGGCAAACCGCTCCTCGACCGCCCAGCCTAGCGTCGCCTTAGGAAGGTGCTCCTTGATCAAAGCCGCCGCCGGCAAGGCATGAACGATATCGCCGATCGAACTTAGTTTTACGATGAGTATCCGCAAGCCTCAATATGCTAACTTTTCCCCCTGCGAAAAGCTAAATGCTGCGGCGAAACAAGATTTTCCGACTTTTCGCGCAAAAATTGTGGAAACGCGGCGGCCAATTCGATTATGCTTATAAGGCGGGCAAGTTTTTGCCCGCCCTGCGTTTTAGATGCAAAGTCCTGAACGTTCCAGCCGCGACCTTCGCCCGGCACTCGTGTTTCTCTCGGGCGAGCTTATTGCCGCGCCCATTCCGCTTGACCGCGAAGAGGTGATACTCGGCCGAGCGCTCGAGGCGGACGTTCGAGTCATTGATTCAAAGGTATCGCGGCAGCACGCCCGGATCTACATGGTCGAGGGCGGCGGAATCAATGGGCAAAGCTACGTGGTCGAGGACCTGCACTCACGCAACGGCACCTTTCTCAACGGCCGCAAGATCACCAAAGAAACACTTCAGAACGGCGACAAGATCACGATCGGTGAACATATTCTCCGCTTCGATCTGCTCGATGAGGTTGACCGCGAATATCAAAAGCACATTCATCGCCTTATCTCGCACGACGACCTGACCGGCCTGCTCTCGAGCCGCTCGTTCTTCTCCGAGCTCCGCCGCGAGGCGTCGCGGGCAAAGACCGAAACGCGTCCGTTTTGCGTCCTGATGATGGATGTCGATCATTTCAAGCTCGTCAACGACACTTACGGCCACCTGACCGGCAGCAAAACGCTCGAAGAGATCGGCTCGCTTATCATCAAGATAATGCGGAGCGGCGACGCGGCATCGCGATTCGGCGGCGAGGAATTCTCGGCGTTTCTGCTTGATGCCGACCTTGCCCAGGGAATAGTCGCGGCCGAACGCATCCGCGGCGAGGTCGAAGATGCCGAGTTTACGGTCGTCCGCCACGGCAGTCCCGGCTCAAAGCACAAAGTGACTATCAGCATCGGCGTTGCGTCCTTTCCGGAAGATTCCCGCGACCCGATCGAACTCGTCGAAATGGCCGACACCGCGCTTTACCGGGCCAAACGCGAAGGCCGCAACCGCGTCTGCGCTTACCGCGAGATCTCGCCGGAAGAACTTGCTCAGGGCCTCAGGCCGCGGACGGAATAACTATCGCCGATTTTGGAACAAATTTCCTCGGCCCGCGTTTAAGACCCAGGGCCGTTTTTTGTGCTAAAATTCAGCTTTTGGCTCTTTCGGGTTAGTTTTTTGTGATAACCAAGCTTAACCTTGCAACCAAGCCGTTCCGCAACCGACGCACGCCATATATTTTGGCGGCGTTGGTGGCGTTCCTTTCGGTCATCTCGCTTTTGCTTCTCTATTCGCAGTTTCGCGAGAACGAGAATCGCCGCGAGATCGCCGAACGGCAGATCGAGGAAATGAAGGCCGAGATCGCCGAGCAGCAGGCCAAGGGTCAGGCCGTTCAGCAGCAGCTAAGCCCAATGCAGCGTGACCTGCTCGTGGCCTCGCACAAGCTTGTCGCCAACAAGACTTTCGGCTGGTCACGGCTTTTCTATGACCTCGAGCGCCTTATTCCCGGCAGCGTCAGCGCTTCGCGGATCGCGGTCGAGAATGTCTATCGCGATCGCGACCGCATTCGTGCCGAACTCGAAGTGACCGTCATCAGCCGCGATTACCAGGCCGTAATGGCGATGATCGCCGCAATGAATGAAAGCGGCGTCTTCCGCTCCGAACTCCGCAGCCAGAATCTTCAGGCCGGCCAGCGAAGCACCTTTTCCGAATACACGATGGCCGTCACCTATCTGCCGCCGATCGCATTCAGCACGCCCGCCGATGTTGCACAGAATGAAGGAGGTGCCGAATGAGCGAAGAACTCCACGGCCAGCACCCGCCGGAAGAGCATCCGGCACCGCTCGCTCCGGCACTCGCCGACGAGATCGCCAAGCGTCGACCGCGCAAGGTTTACATGGGAATGTGGGGCCCGCTTGAGATCGGCGTTTTTGGCGCCGCGATGCTTCTCCTCATGGGCGCGGTGCTCTTTTACCTGGTCGTCGTCGGCCCATCGAGCCGCGAACTCGAACGCAGCCGCCTCGAACGCGATCGTCTTGAGGTCGAACTCACCTCCGCCCGCGAACGCTATGGCGACATCACAAATACCGAAACGCAGGTAGCCAAGCTCGTCTCAAGCGTTGAGGATTTCGAAGCTCGCTTCCTGCCGGTCGAGACCATCGGCAAGACCGCTCTATACCAGCGGATCAACGGCCTGATCGCGGCCTATGGCCTTGTCAACACCAACGGCCCGGCGTATGCGCCGCTCGAACCGCAGGACGTCGAGCAGGCGAATCAATCAGAAGAAGAGCGAGGCCGTGCCCGCTTCCGGAGCCTTTTTCCGGGGCTTTATGTGACGATGACGGTCGAAGGCCCGTATCAGAATCTTCGGCGGTTCATTCGCGAAATGGAGACCGGCGAGGGCTTCGTCGTCATCAGCTCCGTCGAGCTTTCGCCCTCGGAGACCGGAAATCAGCCGCAGCGTTCGCAAGCGGTCACCGACCCAAATGATCCGAATTTTGGCCTCGATGCGGCACAGCCGACGCCCGCCCGCGGCAGGACCTACGGCGAACGTGTCGCACTGAGGCTCGAGATGGCAGCATATTTCCGACGGCCGGGCAGCGGTGCACTCGCCGCCGCCGAACCCGCACCGGGCGAATAGCATCAAAGGAAAGTAACGAAATGGCCGAGGCAAAAAGCTTTCAAACCACCGAACGCAACAAGATGATCGCCGCGATCGTCCTTGGTGTTTTGGCGCTTGCAACGCTTTATATGGCGTTCGGTCCGAGCTTTTCCGGCGGCCGGGCACAGACGGCCTCAACACCGACGCCGACTCCGCGCCGCTCGCCGTCACCGGGCTCGCAGCAGAACAACGGCCCGTCTCCGGACGCCGTCATTTTCGAGTATCAATCAACACCGGTGATTTACACCCCCGGAGTTTTCGGTTCGCCCGACCCCGGCCGCAATATCTTCGCCTTCTACGAACCGCCGCCGCCAACGCCGTATGTCACGCCGTCACCTCCAGTAATTGTTCCGACGCTGCCACCTCCAACGCCGCCGCCGCCGCTCTTCGTAGCGTTCGTTACACCACAGAGCGTTTACGCCGGTTCGCGGACTTTCAGGCTCGAGGTCAATGGCGATAAGTTCACGCCGGATTCGCGTATATTTTTAAGCCAGAGCCCGCTGCCGACCACCTTCATCAGCCCGCAGCGGCTGGTCGCCGAGGTGCCTGCCAATATGATCACCGGCGAAGGCCCCCGGCAGATCATCGTCCAAACGCCGGACGGCAAGCTCTATTCGAATCCGCTTCTTCTTTCCGTCCAGGCCCCGCCGCGGCCGCAGTTTCAGTACGTTGGGATGATCGCCCGCCGCCATGCGAATAATGACACCGCAGTGCTTAGAGAGCAGGGCCGTCCGGCGGAATTCACCGCCCGGCTCGGCGACGTCGTCGGCGGACGCTTCCGGGTGGTCTCGATCGCCTCGAACGAAATGATCGTCGAGGATACGACGCTCGGCTTCCGCCATCGGGTCGAACTCTTCCGCCCGCCGCCGCCGGCTGCAGGTGGGACCAATCCCGGCGGACGAATACCGAGCCGCCCGCAAGGCTTCCCGCAGGGTTTGCCGCAAGGCATTCAGCAAGGCATCCCGCAGGGGACGATCCCCGGCATCCCGGCGAACATTCCGCGCTACGTTCCGCCCGGCAGCAATACGAACACTGTTGTTCCGGGCCGCACGCCCGACCCGAACAGCCCGACGAAGCAGGACGAAGATGGAACGGACGGCAACTAGAACCGGCCGCCGCGGCGAACGGGGCATGACGATGATCGCCGTTATGGCGATAATGGCGATCACGACTGTCGCTTTGCTCGCGGCCGCTCCGTCGATCTATCTCCAGATACAACGCGAAAAGGAAGAAGAGGCCATCCGCCGCGGCGAGGAGATCGCCGAAGCGATCAAGCAATACATCATCCACCACAACGGCACAAAGCTTCCCGAATCGATCGACGACCTGCTCGAGGGCCTGCCGCAGGGCACTAAAAAGCGGATGATCCTTCGCCCCTCGGCCGCCATCGACCCGCTCAGCAAGGACGGCCGCTGGCGGCTGATCAAGGCCGACCCGCAGACCATCGCCCGCTTTGCCAAGCGGATCCAGGATTATAACAACGGCCTGCTTCCCTCGAATTCGACCCAGCTCCTCGATCGCTACTCCGTCGTCATCGTCAACTCGCTCAACACCGAAAGCGACGACGACCTGACCGCTCCCGAGGACTTTGACGATTCGACCGACAATACGCCCTTCATCGGCGTTGCCAGCCAGAGCCGGAGCCGCTCCGTGCTGACCTATTACGGCGTTGAGAACCACTCGAAATGGGTCTTCACTCCGCTCTTCCGCGGCGGCGGTGCGTTCACGCCTTCCGTCCGCCCCGGCTTCAACCCCGGCGGCAACGCCCCGGCTCCCCAAGGCCCGACCCGCCCCATCAACCGCTGACCCATGTTCCCGCTGCCATTACCCCATAAACACGGCCAAGACGGCGATACCCGCTTAGCGAACTTTGTGCGCAAGCTTTGCGGCCTTTGTGTTTATCGCCTTGTTAACCACAAAGAACACAAAGGAATTCACAGTGTTAGCATATAGTTATAATAAGGTCTTGCAACAGGTTGACTTTGGTCGCTATTAGATTTAGAATAATTCTAAATCTGGAGGAATTATGGAACTACACGAAACGAAGATCGATATCGCAAAGGGCAAACGGGAAAAACTGGTCGAGATCCTTAACCAATCGCTGGCCGACGCCATGGACTTGAAGTCGCAGGCAAAGCAGGCACACTGGAACGTCAAGGGCGGCAATTTTATCGCGCTCCACGAGCTTTTTGACCAGGTCGCGACCGCGGTCGAAACCCACGTTGATGACCTTGCCGAACGCGTCACCACGCTCGGCGGCACCGCCATGGGCACCGTCCGCATCGCCGCCGAACGCTCGTCGCTCAGCCAGTATCCGCTCGAGATCACCGACGGCACCGCACACGTCGATGCCCTCTCGACCGCACTCGCCGACTTCGGCAAAAAGGTCCGGAAGAACATCGACGCCACCGACGCCGACACCGCCGACCTCTACACCGGCATCTCGCGCAGCATCGACAAACTCCTCTGGTTCGTCGAAGCCCACAACCAAGCGTAACTTGCAGAGGTCCGCCGTGTCAGTAGCCCGACCGTAAGGGAGGGCGCCAATGCAGAGGCCCGCACGTCAGCAAGGGCGTTCATCGAATGATGAATGATGAACGATGAATGCCCGTGTCAGAGGCCCGACCGTAAGGGAG
>ERZ1066135.937-NODE-937-length-12538-cov-6.111031_pt1 | contig 12538 bp, 10 predicted proteins | sample MGYA00382782_ERZ1066135 | MGnify/ENA primary metagenome ERZ1066135 (study PRJEB33369, sample SAMEA5778365) | biofilm metagenome | biome: Industrial cooling water; feature: Water cooling tower basin; material: Biofilm | place: United Arab Emirates | collected...
TCCCTGTCGCCACTGCTCGCCGGCATCCCGCCGCGCGATCTCGCCGTGTTGGTCTCGGGCGATCGCGCGTTCGAGGCCCCCACCGATGCCCGCGGCCAAGAGGTGGTCGTCCGACTCGCTGGGAAGGACGCGCTTCGACTCTCAGGCTACCTCTGGCCCGAATCGTGGGATCGGCATGCCGAGGGGGTGTGGCTGTGGAGCGAGCGCCAGGGCCGCGGCCGCGTGACGGCCTTCGCGACTGACCCCAACTATCGCGATCTCACTCGGGCCCTGATGCCCATCTTCGCTCACGCGGTGTTCTTCGGCGCGTATTAGACGCCGCCGCACCGCGCAGGCGCTAGCGACCGCCCGGTCGCAGGTGCCGCTCGAAGAACGCCCACGTGAGGTTCCACGAGTCGATCTGCTCGGGCGAATCGTCGCGCTCCCAGGTGCGCGTGTTCACGCGGCGACTGAAGGTATGCCCGCCGCTCGTGGGGCCTGGCGTCGGATCGACATAGACCTTCGTCTCAGCGAGATCGGGTTTGCGGGCGCGCAGGGCGTCGATCATCTGCTGGGCCTCGACCCAGTCGACGTCCGTGTCATTGGTGGCGGCGTGCACGAGCAGCGGCACGCGCAGTCCGTCGACGTGGAAGACCGGGGAGCGTTTGATGTACTCCGCGCGTTGCTCGAACGGCAGCCCGCCGATGTGCGTCGAGAAGGCGCGCTGGTATCCCGGGCCCTTGTACGACAGCCGGAACACGAGGTTGGTGACCGGGACGATCGCCGCGCCGGCCTTGAACGGCGTCGTGCCGCGGAACAACAGATGCGCGGCGATGAACCCCCCGTGGCTCCAGCCCATTACCCCAATGCGCTCCGGGTCCACGTGCGCCCGCCCGCGCAGTACCGACACCGCATCGAGCACGTCATCGACCTCCTTTCCGCCGTAGTCGATCGCCCGGTGGAACGCTTCGCCGTAGCCGGTGCTCCCGCGGTATTCCGGCGCGATCACGACGTAGCCGCGCTCGATCGCTTCGAGCACGAAGGGCAGATAGTTCGCGGTCCAGTCGCCATGCACGCCGCCATGCACCCAGACCAGCGCCGCGTGGGCCCGCGGTCCGCGTGGCGCGAGCGGCTCGAACAGATACGCGGGGATCTCGAGCCCGTCGATCGTGCTGCGGTACGTGACCTTGGTGAAGGACATGCGGCCCGCGGACCGGGCGCGGTACACCGAGTCGGTACGCGCTTTGGCGGCGATCTGCGCGGCGTAGTCGGCCGTCGGGTGATCCTCGAGCTTGTTGCTCACGTAGAGCGCGGCCGCGCGCGCCGAGTCCATGGTCACCGTGCGGCGCGCGGTGGGCTGCGCGGTGAGCACGCCGGGGGCGAGGAGGGTGAGGAGGGCGAGGGCGCGCGAGGTCGTCGTCATGCGAACGGAGGGGCGTGTGTGATGACCGGTCGGGCAGACCGACCGACGGGGAGTTCCACTGGCGACTACGGGCCAGTGCGCAGGGGCGCTGTGACCAGTGCCCGACTGCTGAGCAGGACCACCGCGACCCACGCGGCGTCGGCAAGGAGCAGATGCACGAGCTGCATCCACGTCGGCGCCAGCAACGCGAGATTCACGAAGCCCCCGAGGACCTGGACCACCCAGAGACCCATCACCACCACGGCGAGCTGCTGGACGCCGGGCGACGGGCGGTGGACCGCGAGCCATCGGGCGCCGGCGATGGTCGCCACTGCCGTGAGGATCGCGAGGACCGGGTGCCACACCCGCAGCCGCACCAGCAGATGGGCCGTGGGCGCGAAGTCCGCCGCGATCCCCTCGCGCAGCGACCCGGCGGGGAACAGGGTGTCCCCAAGGGCGGTCACGGCACCGGATGCACCCGTGAGCATCGTCAGGCTCAGCAGCCCGAACACCAGCAGCGACGCCAGCCCCTCGCCGGTCCAGCGGGGACGCGCGTTCCCCTGCAGGCGCCAGGCGGTGAGCGCGATGGCCGCGAGCAGAAGGAAGGTGTTCATGAGGTGCAGCGCCAAGGCCACCGCGCGCCGTCCGGAGGCGTTCTCTGCCGTGAGTTCCAACAGCACGAGCCCCGCACCGATGGCGCCTTCGAGCAGCATCAGGACGACACTGGCGATCACCGCGCGGCGTGCGGGTCGTCCGGCCTCGCCGGCGCGGACGACGAGGACGGCGAGGGCGAAGACGAGCAGGCCCGCCAGTGCCGAGGTCACGCGATGGGTGACCTCGATCAGTGTGGCGACCGAGGGGTCCTGCGGGACCACCACGCCGTTGCACAGGGGCCAGTGGCTCCCGCAGCCGGCGCCCGACCCGCTCGCGCGCACGAAGGCGCCCCAGGCCACGACACCGAAGTTGTAGGCGAGGACGCCCCACGCGTATCTTCCAAGCCAGCGCGGCGCGCTGTGGTGCACAGTGGTCATCGAACTCTCATCAGGGACGGGGAAGTGCCAAAGCGCAGTACGCTCATCGGGGTGTGTCTGACCATCGGCTTCGCTGGCTTCCTGTACGTCGCGACCGCGAGCGCGCAGAAGGAGACCTGCGAGGTCTGCGTGCGATTCAACGATCAGGAGAACTGTGCGACGGCGTCGGGCGAGACCAAGGCCGAGGCGGCGCGCACGGCGCAGACGACGGCCTGCGGGCCGCTGACCCGTGGCATGAACGATGCCATCGCGTGCGACAACCGTCCGCCGATCAGCGCCCAATGCCGCACCCGATGAAGCATAGTCAGCGGTCGGCCAGGTCGTGACCCCGCCGTTCTTCTATCGGGTCACGGCGGGCATCCGCGTCACCGTGCGCCCCCTGTACCTGCGCCAGCAGTCGGAGCCGCAGCGCTCCCGGTTCGTGTTCGCCTACCACGTCCGGCTCGAGAACGTGAACGACTTCGCGGCGCAGTTGCTCACGCGGTACTGGCACATCCACGACGACGCCGCGGACGACTCTGAGGTGCGCGGCGAAGGCGTCGTGGGGGAGCAGCCGCTGCTGCGTCCCGGTGGGATCCACGAATACCAATCCTTCTGCGTGCTCAAAGGCCCCTCAGGGTGGATGCAGGGGCGCTACGGTTTCCAGCGGGCCGATGGGTCGCACTTCGACGTCGCGATCCCGCGCTTCGACCTGTCGGTCACTCCGGCGCTCTAGGACGATCGGCGCGCCAGCGCATCGCGCGCAGGAGCCAGGCGCCGAGCACCACGCCGCTGACGGTCACGACCGCGCCGATCAGCCGGAGCACGCGCGCGAGGAGCGTATCGTGCCGCAGCAGGCCCCAGCGGACCAGCAGGAAGCGCCAGTCGTGGTCCCCGCCCTCCGGACTGAAGCTCACGAGGTCCAGGGACAGCGTGCGCGCATCACCCACGTACTCCGCCAAGTCGCCGCAACTCGCGCCGAGCAGACAGGCCGCACACGCGACCCCGAACCAGTCGCGCGCGCGCGCCAGCACCGCGATGGCGCCGAGCGGGACCAGCAGCTGCATCAGGCTGCCGCCGAGGACGGTGAGCAGTTCGCCGAAGGGGGCGAACACCAAGTGCCCCAACTCGTGGGCCCCGAAGATGAGCCCCGACAGCAGCGAGCCCTCGGCGTCCGCGCGCAGGTGTCCTGCGGCGGTCCCCGCGAACCAGACGAGCACCGGCAGGCGCCACCATCCCCAGCGGGTGGCGGCCCAGGTGCGGAGCGCGGCGGTCCAGTGCGGCGGGAACGGCATCCCGGGCAATCTGCGCTTGTCACCGGGGGCTGGCGAGGTGCTGGCCCTTGGACCGCTTCGGTGTTAGTTGTGTAGAGGTGACCACGATGCCTTCTCGACTCCTGCGATCGTTCCGCGCCGCGTTGCTGTGCTCGGGCCTCTGGGTGGTCGCGGCCTGTGATCCGAACGGCACCGCGCCCGCGACCCGCGTGCAGACGGTGCTGGTGACGGTCTCGCCCACACCGTTGTATCTGGGCAGGGCGGGCACCGCCACGGCGCGTGCCCTGGACCGCGACGGCGAGGAGATCGCCGAGGTCGAGGTGGAGTGGCGCTCCTCGGCGGCCACCATCGTGAGCGTGGATGCCAGCGGCCGGGTGCAGGCGCGCTCAGCAGGCACCGCGGTGATCACGGCGACGATCGAGGGCGTGACGGGGTCGGCTTCGGTGAACGCGACGCCCGCGCCGGCGGCCACCATCACCGTCTCGCCGAACGTCGCGACGATCGAGCGCGGCGCGGTCCTGCAACTCGATGCTGTGGCCGTTGACGTGCTGGGCGAGGTCATCACGTCCCGGCCGTTGGCCTGGAGTTCGTCGGCGCCGGGGGTCCCGAGTGTGAACGCGAGTGGCTTGGTCAACGCCGTGAGCGCGGGGACCGCCACCATCTCCTCGACCCTTGATGGCCGATCCGCCTCGGCGACGGTCACCGTGACCCTCCCCCAGCAGGAGGGTGATCCGGTGATCACGGGTGTGTCCCCGGCGATCCTGCTGCCGGGCAGCACGATGGTCCTCACGGGCAGCGCGCTGGTGGATTCAGTGGCGCCGAACGAGGTGCGCGTCAATGGCGTGCCCGCCACGATCACCTCGGCCACGCCGACGATGGTCACGGCGGTCGTCCCGACCGCGACCACCGGCTGCGAGCCGACGCGCGCGGTGCAGGTACAGCTCTCGCGGGGCGAAAGGGCGGCGTCGCGCGAGCATCCCTACCAAACGGTGGCGCAGCGCGAGTTGGAGGTCGGCGCGTCCGTCGTGCTCACGACGGCCGCGGCCAGCAACTGCGTGGAGCTGCCCGCCGGCGGGCGCCGCTACCTCGTGAGCGTGTTCAACGCCGCCACGATCAACGGGGCGACCGCGGCGGCGCGACTGCGGGGGACCCGCGGGATCACCGAGATCGCGCCGCCGCTGGCCGATGCGGTGGAGCATCGCCTGCCGGACGCGTCCCGTGCGCGGTCGGTGCCGCCGAGCGTCGTGCCGGCGTCCGATCTCTCGGCGCCCGCGCCTAGCGCCGCGATGGAGGCACATGCCCGGCTCGCCGAGGCGAATCGTGCGATCCTCGAGCGGACAACGCTGACGGTCGACGCCGCGGCGCGGTCGTATGCCCGGGCGGCGGTCGCCGCGCAGACCCCGGTCGGGACCATCGTGCCGATGCGCATTCCGAACGTCGGTGGCTTCCTCAGCGGCGGCGCGGACTTCTGTCAGAACAACTTCGCGATCCACGCGCGCGTCGTGTACAACGGAACGCGGGCGATCGTGGTCGAGGATACGGCGACCGTGATCGACGGACAGCCGACGCTGGTCGGCCGCAACGACGACGTCTACCGCGCGATCGGGCAGGAGTTCGATGCGACCATGTTCGACGTGGTGGCGCAGAACTTCGGGTCGCCACTGCGCATGGACGACCAGCTCGATGGCAACGGGAAGGTGATCATCTTGCTCTCGCCGCGGGTGAACACGTTCAGTGGCCTCTCGGCCTTCGTCGTGAGCTGCGACTTCTTCCCGACGTCCACCTTCCCCTCGAGCAACCGTGGCGAGGTCTTCTACTCGGTCGTGCCGACGGTCGCCGGCGACGGGACCGGTGTCGGGACGCGGGCCTATTGGTACTGGACCACGCGCTCGACCATCGTCCACGAGACCAAGCACATCGCCTCCTACGCGAACCGCATCCGCGACTTCGGCGGCGCGGGTTCGCTCGAGGAGGCCTGGCTCGAAGAGGGCAGCGCGCGCCTCGCGGAAGAGATCTATCTCCGGCGTGCCGCGTACGATGACCTGACGGCCAAGTCCAATGCGACCTACGCGGCCACCATGTTCTGCGATGTGCGGCCGCAGGGTCAGGGGGGCGGCCAGCGCTGTGTCGGCAAGCCGTATGGCATGTACCGGCACTACGGCCAGCAGGGGTTCTACGACTTCCTCTTGGCGCCCGACCTGCGGTCCCCGTTGGGACCGCGACTGGGGTCCACCGATGCCACGTGGTACGCCTCGGCCTGGTCGCTGCTGCGCTGGGCCATCGACGCGCATGATCTCCCAGAAGCCACGACGCTCACGAATCTGGTGCGCACGAACCAGAAGGGCGTGACGAACCTGACCGCCCGCATCGGGCGCTCGTGGGAGGAACTGATCGGCGAATGGTCGCTCACCATGTATCTCGATGACCTGCCGGGCTTCGCACCGCTCTCGCCACGACTGACCTTCGCGTCATGGAATCTGGGCTCGGTGTTCGCGGGGATGCGGGCCGACTTCCCGACCACCTACACGCGCAGCTACCCGTTGGAACCTCGCGTCGTGCCGTTCGGTGGGTTCGAGCTCAGCGTGCCGGCGATCGGTGCCGGTTCGTTCACCCTGTTCGATGTGAGCGGCGGGACCGCGACCCGACAGTTGCTGGAGTTGGTCTCGACCACGGGTGGGCCGCCGCCGGCGACCTTGCGCGTGGCGATCGCGCGCCTGCAATAGGGGGGACTCCCGCCGCACGGCGGCGCGTCTCGTTCGCCCCGAGACATCGCCGCCTGCGCGCCGCGCTCACTCGCGCAGCGCCTCCATGGCCGTCACGCGGAAGACATCGCGACTGGTCAGGAACCCGATGACCAGTGCCATCGACGCCATGAGGGCCGCGATGCCGAGCGCCGCGGCGGGCGCCGCGTCGAAGGGGAGCTCGAACACCCAGCGCAGCAGCGCCCACGCGCCGCCGAAGGACAACAGCATCCCGGCCAGCGCCCCGAGCACCCCCAGCGCCGCATATTCGCTCAACAGGATGCGCCCGACCTGCGCGCGACTCGCACCCAAGGCCTTGAGCAGCACACTTTCGCGCAGTCGGTCGCGGCGCGTGGCGGCCACGGCACTGAAGAGCACCGGCACCCCCATCGCGAACGAGAAGATCGCGAGGAAGCGCACCGCGCTCGACACCCGCTGCACGATCTGCGCGACCGTGCCCCGGATGAACGTGAGGTCGATGCTCGACACGTTGGGGTAACGCGCCACCGCGTTGCGCTGCAACCGCGCCACGGTCGTATCGGCGCTCACGGCGGCGAGCACCACGTGCTGCTGTGGCGCCCCGCGCAGCGCGGCGGTCGGGAAGACCGCGAAGAAGTTGGGCTCGAATCGGCCCCACTCCACCTCGCGCACCGAGGTCAGCCGCGTGCGGACCGGTACCCCTTGCACGTCCCAGACCACCTCGTCGCCCAGCTCGAGGCGCAGGTTCTCCGCGACTTCGCGTTCGAGCGACAACGCGTACGCGCCGGTGGGATCCGGGGGCGCATCGGTCCACGCGCCGCGGATCACGGACTCGGTCGCGACGATCGTGTCGCGATAGGTCGAACGATACTCCCGGCGCAGAGCCCAGTAGTTGGTCGGCAGGCCGGCGGCCCGCGCGTACGCCGCCGACTCCATCCCCTTGATGCTGCTGATGCGCATGGTCACGATGGGGACCGTCTGCAGGACCGTCGCTCCCGCGTCGCGCACCAGCGCCGAGACCCCGTCGCGCTGGTCCTCTTGCACGTCGAAGAACAGCAGGTTGCCGCGCGAGGTGGCCAGCGTGGCGTCGAACTGCTTCAGGAGATTGGCCTGTACCAGGACCAGCGTGCTCACCAGGAAGGCCCCGAAGCCCAGCGCGATCACCACCGACGTGGTCTGATTCGCCGGCCGATGCAGGTTGGCGATGCCCTGCCGCACCACGTACGGCCACGGACCCCGCGACAGGCGGCGCGCGACCACGACCATCGCCCCCGCACTGGCGGCGAGTGCGCCCAGACTCACCACGATCCCGATGGTGAACCAGAACCCTTCTTCGAGGGTGTCGGCCCGTGCCACTGCGAGGAACACCACGGACAGGGCCAACGCAGCCGTGACGGCCCACGAGGCGGGATCGCTGCGACGCGCGGCCCCGATCAGCGCGGCATCGCGCCGCAGCGTCGTCAGCGGCGAGACGCGGCGCAGTGCCAGCAACGGACGGAGCGCGAAGACCACGGCGACCCACACCCCCAGCGCGATCCCTGCCGCGATCGCGGTGGGCTCGATCGTGATGGTGACATCCACCGGCAGGAAGTCCCCGAGCAGCGAGGGCAGGGCATACTGGATCGCGACACCGAGTGCTGCGCCGCCGGCCGCACCGACGAAGCCCATCGCCGCCGCTTGGACCGCATACACCAGCAGGACCTGCCAGCCGGTGGCCCCCAGACAGCGCAGGATGGCCACCGTCTCGACCTTGCGCTGGACGAAGGCGTGCACGCCGCTCGCGACACCGATGCCGCCGAGCAGCAAGGCCACCAGCCCGACCACGCCGATGAACTTGGAGAGCTGGCTGATGCCGTCCGCGAGATCGTTCTCGCGTTGCACCACCGTCTCGACACGGACCCCGCCGGTGCGCAGCCGGGGCCGCAGGGGCGCGATCCACCGCCCGGGCGCCGTGCCCTCGGGCAAGCGGATCACCGTCTCGAACTCCGCGCGGCTCCCGAACGTGAGCAAGCGCGTCGAGTCCACCCAGCGATCGGCGATGAACACCCGCGGCCCGACCGTCGCGGCCACGCCGGGGTCGCCGGGGATCTGCGTGATCACCCCGGCGATCTCGAAGCGCGCGTAGCCCAGGGCGATGGAGTCGCCGATCTCCGCATCGAGCGCGATGAGCAGCGCGGGGTCCACCAGGGCCCGCGGCCCGTCGGCAAGGGCGGGCCACACCCCTGCGGGGCGCGTGACCACGTCGCCATACAGCGGAAAGCCCGGCGAGACCGCGCGGATCTGGGTGAGGCGCGTATTGCCGCTGCTGGGGATCGTGGCCATCGAGGCGAAGGTCGTGACCTCGGCGATCGGCAGGCCGGCGCCACGCAGCGAGTCGAGCAGCGTCACGACCGGCTCGGCGTACTCCTGCCGGCTCGAGATCGCGACGTCACCGCCCAGGATCGCCCGCGACTGCTCGCGGACCGCCCGTGTGGTGTTGGCGGCGAAGGAGTCGATCGCGACCAGCGCCGCGACGCCGAGCGCGATGCTGCTCATGTACAGCAGGAGCTTGCGGCGCGCCGTCCGGCTCTCGCGCCAGGCCAATCGGAGGAGGGCGAGCATCGGGGCCTACCGGGCCTGCGTGGCACGGTCCTCGACGAGCGCCCCGTCGCGCACGCGGAGCACCCGCTGGGTCCGTTCGGCGAGGGCGGCGTCGTGTGTCACCAGTACGATCGTCGTCCCTTCGTCGCGGTTCAGCTCATGGAGCAGGGCCACGATGTTGTCGCCGGTCGCGCCGTCGAGATTGCCGGTCGGTTCGTCCGCGAAGAGCACCTTGGGATGGTTCGCGAACGCCCGCGCGATCGCGACCCGCTGCTGCTCGCCACCCGAGAGCTGGGTGGGGTGGTGGTCGAGTCGCGCGCCGAGCCCCACGCGTTCGAGCAACCCGCGCGCCCGGGCCGCCGCGCCGCGATCGCCCCGCAGTTCGAGTGGCACTTGTACATTCTCCAAGGCCGTGAGCGTGGGGATGAGCTGGAAACTTTGGAAGACGAATCCCACCTTGTCACCGCGCAGCTTCGCACGGGCGTCCTCGTCCAACCGGTGGAGGGGAGCGCCGTCGAGGAGCACTTCGCCGCTCGTCGGGGTATCGAGTCCGGCCAGCAGGCCGAGCAGGGTCGTCTTGCCGCTGCCCGAGGGGCCGACGATCGCGACGAAGGCACCGTCGGGGACATCGAAGGACACATCGCGCAGCACCGTGAGCGGGTGCGCGCCGGAGGTGAACGTCTTGGTGAGGGAGCGAGCAACGAGCATGCGACGCTGGATGATGGGAGGAGCGCTGAGCGCCGTGCTGGCGTGTGGCGGGGCCGCAGACGAGGTCGCCGAGCGGCCGGTGCTGGCCGACTCGCAAGTAAGCGGGTCGGACACCGCCTCGGCAACCAGTCGAACGCCGCGGCCGCGCGTGGTGATCCTGGGCACGAGTCTGACGGCCGGGTTGGGCTTGGAACCTGCGGAGGCGTATCCGGCCGTGTTGCAACAGCTGGCCGACTCGGCCGGCCTCGCGGTCGAGATCGTGAACGCGGGCCTCAGCGGCGAGACCTCGGCGGGGGCGCTGCGGCGCATCGAGTGGCTGATGCAGCAGCCCGCGGCGCTGTTGGTGATCGAGACCGGCGCGAACGATGGGCTCCGGGGGATCGAGCCGAGCACGACGGCCGCGAATCTGCGGGGGATCATCGCGGCGGCCCGCGCGGCGCATCCGGGGGTGCCGATCGCGCTGGTGGCGATGGAGGCGCCGCCGAATCTGGGGGCGGCCTATACGGACCGTTTTCGGCGGGTGTTCAGCGAGGCGGCGGCTGAGGCGGGCGCGACGCTGTTGCCCTTCCTGCTGCAGGAGGTCGCAGGCCGCGCGGAGCTGAACCAGAGCGATGGGATCCACCCGACGGCAGAGGGCGCGGCGCGGGCGGCGCGCACCCTGTGGCCGGCGCTGGAACCCTTGCTGCGTCGTACGGCCTCCCCGCCGTGACGGACCGCGTTGACCGAGTGGGCGGTCCGAGGTAAGTTTCACGGCTATCTGTTGATTTCGTGGACTTAAATCGGGCAGGCAATCATGGCGTTTCCGGCGACGCAGATCCGGCGTGGCATGGTGATCGTGTGGGAAGGCGATCCGTGCCGCATCATCGAGTTCCGGCACCACACGCCGGGGAATCTCCGGGCGATGGTGCAGGCCAAGCTGAAGAATCTGCGCTCAGGTAACAACTTCGAGCATCGGTTCCGGGCGGACGACTCCATCGAGAAGGCGAACATGGAGACGCACGAGCTGGAGTTCCTGTACCAGGGTGGTGATACGTACCACTTCATGAACACGGAGAACTACGATCAGCTCGAGATGGACGACGAGGCGTTGGGCGATGCGGCGCAGTGGATGCAGCCGGGCCTGAAGATCCTCGCGGAGTACTACAACGGGCGCGCGATCGGGATCCAGTTGCCGGAGCGCTTGGTGCTGGAGATCGTGGAGACGGCGCCGGTGATGAAGACGGCGACCAAGACGGCATCCGCGAAGCCGGCGAAGCTGGAGAACGGGGTGACGGTGAACGTGCCGGAGTTCATTGCGACCGGCGAGCGGGTGCGTGTGAATCCGAACACGGGTGAGTATCTGGAGCGGGCGAAGGCGGACGACTGAGCGTCGCCCCCCAGTTGAACACCGCGGCACCACGCATTATCTTGGTTGGTCTGGGGGCGAATGAGCCCTCGTTTGGTGACTGTAGCTCAATCGGTTAGAGCACCGGATTGTGGTTCCGGGGGTTGCGGGTTCGATTCCCGTCAGTCACCCTGGGGTGTCAGTCGACGCCGCGGGCACTGGCGGCCCCGGAACGCTGTTGAAGGTCCGTAGCTCAATTGGTAGAGCACCGGTCTCCAAAACCGGCGGTTGGGGGTTCGATTCCCTCCGGGCCTGCTCGATCAGTCGGTGTGGTGAAGGTGCAGGAACGCTGGCGGTATCGTCTAGGGGACTAGGACACAGCCCTCTCAAGGCTGGAACACGGGTTCGAATCCCGTTACCGCTACTGTGATCGATCCCCGGGGAAGTACGGCCCCATGGTCTATCGGTTAGGACGCGACCCTTTCAAGGTCGAAGGACGGGTTCGACTCCCGTTGGGGCTATCGTAGGTGGAGTGCAGGCTGTGGTCGCAGGTGTGGTTGGAAGGGGGCGTAGCTCAGTTTGGTTAGAGCACTCGACTGTCACTCGAGAGGTCGCGGGTTCGAGCCCCGTCGCTCCCGTTGTTGGGCCCTGGTGGTGAAATTGGTAGACACGCCATCTTGAGGGGGTGGTGCCGCAAGGCGTCGCGGTTCGAGTCCGCGCCAGGGCATGCTGGACTCCGGTGCGTGCGGGCCGTGAGCAGGTGGAGTTGGCCACAGTAGCTCAGTGGTAGAGCACTCGATTCGTAATCGAGCGGTCGTCGGTTCAATCCCGACCTGTGGCTCTTGATCAATGCGGATGTGGAAAAGGTCGCCAATAGATGGCGACCTTTTCTCGTTTGCAGCGGAGCAATTGTGTTGAAAGTGTGGGAAAGAGTTTTTTATCTACATCAATGTTGATAAATAAACCTTCTACCTATATCATTTATTACCAACGCCTTGAATCGCTGAATTCGAGTATTTCAACTTTAGTGGATGTGGAAAAGTCAGGCTGGGAAACTTTTCCACATTGAAAACCGAGTGGCGTCGACGCGCAAGTTGTCCACATCACGCACTCGCACGGCGATCGGTCAACTCGCCTTGCCAGTCCATCGGCTCGCCACGACCACGACCACCACCGCCATCGCGGCCGCGGCGAACGCTGCGGTCACCCGCGTCAGGCCCGCCGACTCCAGCAGGACCTGCACGAGCCACAGCGCGGCGGCCGTCACGACGCCGCTGAGGATCGCCACGCGGAGCGATCCGACGGGCGCAGACACCGCTGCGCTCGGGTGCGCCGACGTCGGCGGCACCACCGCCGGGATCGCATCGCCTGAGCCCGAGAGGGCCCCGCGCACGTCCGACGTCAGCAGGTTCATCTCCACCAAGGTCAAGGCGTCGGCGAATTCCGCGGCGTCCAGATACCGGTCCTTCGGGTCCATCGCCAGCGATCGTGCGACCACCTTTCGCAGCACCTTGGGCAGGCTGTGGTGCTCCGTGTCCAGC
>ERZ1066135.939-NODE-939-length-12531-cov-6.671369_pt1 | contig 12531 bp, 7 predicted proteins | sample MGYA00382782_ERZ1066135 | MGnify/ENA primary metagenome ERZ1066135 (study PRJEB33369, sample SAMEA5778365) | biofilm metagenome | biome: Industrial cooling water; feature: Water cooling tower basin; material: Biofilm | place: United Arab Emirates | collected...
TGCACTCCTTGATGCGCTTCAAGAAGCTCACGGCCTCGCGGCCGTCGATGATGCGGTGGTCGTAGGACAGCGCGAGGTACATCATCGGGCGGATCACGACCTGGCCGTTCAGCGCGATGGGGCGGTCCTGGATCGCGTGCAGGCCGAGGATGCCCGACTGCGGGGGATTGAGGATCGGCGTCGAGAGCAGCGAGCCGTAGATCCCGCCGTTGGAGATCGTGAAGGTGCCGCCGGTGAGCTCGTCGAGGGAAAGCTTGTTGTCCTGCGCCTTCTTGGCGAGTTCGGCGATGGCGAGCTCGATCTCGGCGAAGCCCAGGCGCTCGGCGTTGCGCAGGATCGGAACGACCAGGCCCTTGCCGCCGCCGACGGCGATGCCGACGTCGCAGTAGTTCTTGTAGACCACCGCGTCGCCGCGGATCTCCGCGTTGACCTGCGGGTACATGCGCAGCGCGTCGATCGTCGCGCGCACGAACAGCGACATGAAGCCGAGCTTGACCTTGTACTTCTCGACGAAGCGCTCCTGGTGCTGCTTGCGCAGCGCCATGGCGTTGGTCATGTCGATCTCGTTGAAGGTCGAGAGGATCGCCGCGGTGTGCTGCGCTTGCACCAGACGCTCGGCGATGCGCTTGCGCATCGGCGTCAGCGGCACGATCTGCTCTTCGCGCGCGCCGGCGAGCACTTGAACCTTCGGCGCCGCAGCCGCGGGAGCCGCTGCGGCCGGCGCAGCAGGCGCGCTCGTGTGCTTAAGCACGTCTTCCTTGAGGAGCCGCCCGCCCGGGCCGCTCGCGGCGACCTGCGTTGCGTCGAGGCCGCGCTGCGCGAGCTCACGCGCCGCCGCCGGCATCACGATCTTCTCCGCGCCCTTGTCCGTGCTCTTCGCAGCGGCCGCCGGAGCTTCCGCCTTCGGCGCGGGCTTGGCTTCGGCCTTCGCCGGCGCGGCCGCGCCCGCCTCCATGTAGCCGATGGTCTCGCCGACCGTGGCCTTGTCGCCCTTCTTCTTGAGCAACTTGGTCACCACGCCCGCGGCCGGCGCCGGCAGTTCGACCGTGACCTTGTCGGTCTCGATCACGACCACGCCTTCGTCGGCGCGCACGGCGTCACCGGCGCCCTTGAGCCAATCTCCGATCTGGACTTCGGTGATCGATTCCCCGACGGAGGGGACCTTCAGTTCGACGGACATCGTGGAGTGCTTCTTGGCTGGGAGGTGGTGGAGCTGCGCCCTAGCTCGCCGCGAAGGCGCGCTCGAGCAGATTGGCTTGTTCGATGCGGTGGCTGGCCGGTGAACCGGTGGCCGGCGAGGCGGCGGCGCGGCGCGCCAGTCCGCGGAAGGTGCGGCCGACGAGCCGCTCGCCGAAGCGCGCGTGCAGGAAGCGCCACGCGCCGGCGTTTTCGGGCTCTTCTTGGACCCACACCACTTCGGCCTTCTTGGAGTACGGCGCGAGCGCGGTCTCGAGGTCCTGCAACTGCAGCGGGTAGAGCTGTTCGAGGCGCAGGATCGCGACGTCGTTCGCGCCGCGCTTGGCGCGTTCGTCGATCAGTTCGTAGTACAGCTTGCCCGACACGAGCAGCACGCGGCGCGCCTTGGCGGCGTCGATCGAACGCTCGTCGGCGATCACGCGCTGGAACATGCCGCTGGCGAGTTCGTCGAGCGACGACACGCACTTGGGATGCCGCAGCAGGCTCTTGGGAGTCATCACGATCAGCGGCTTGCGCCACGGACGCACGACTTGGCGGCGCAGCGCGTGGAAGATCTGCGCCGGCGTGCTCGGCACGATGATCTGGATGTTCTCGTCGGCGGCCAGCGTGAGGAAACGCTCGAGGCGCGCGCTGGAGTGCTCGGGGCCCTGGCCCTCGAAGCCGTGCGGCAAGAGCATCACCAAGCCCGAGAGGCGCTTCCACTTGTCCTCGGCGCTGACGATGAACTGGTCGATGATCGGCTGCGCGACGTTGCAGAAGTCGCCGAACTGCGCCTCCCACACGACGAGCGCCTCGGGATAGTCGAGGCTGTAGCCGTACTCGAAGCCCAGCACCGCGGACTCGCTCAACGCGGAGTTGCGGATGTAGACGCGCGACTGCCCCGGCGCGAGGTGGTTGAACGGCTCGTAGAGCGCGCCGCTCGAGTAGTCGTGCAGCACCGCGTGGCGGTGGCTGAAGGTGCCGCGCTCGCTGTCCTGGCCGGTCATGCGCACGCGGTGGCCTTCCACGGCGAGCGAAGCGAAGGCGAGGCCTTCTCCCGCGGCCCAGTCGAGCGCGCGTTCGCCGCGCGCCATCTCGCGCCGTCCGGCGAGGAAACGCTCGAGCTTGGGGTGCACGTGGAAGCCGTCGGGCGTCGTGGCGAGCTTGTCGAGCAGCCCGCTGAGCTTCTCGCGCGCCACTCCGGTCTCGACGCGCGGCACGTCGGCTTCCGAGCCGCCTTCGTAACCCTTCCAGTGCGCGCCCTGGCTGTCGCGCGGCTGCACGTAGGTCTTCGAGCGCGCGTGTTCGAGCTCCTGCTCGAGCTTGGTGCGGCGCGCGGCCGCGATCGTGTCGGCTTCCTCGCGCGTGATGCCGCCGAGCTTCAAGAGGTGCTCGAGGTAGCCCTCGGCGACCGGCTTGCGGCGCGCGATGGCTTGGTACAGGCGCGGATCGGTGAAGCTCGGCTCGTCGCCTTCGTTGTGGCCGCGGCGGCGGTAACCGTACATGTCGATCACCACGTCGCGCTTGAACTTGCGGCGGAAGTCCAGGCTCAGGCGCACGACCTGCGCGACGGCCTCGGGGTCCTCGCCGTTCACGTGGAAGATCGGGATCTGCAGCATCTTCGCCACGTCGGTGCAGTACGTGCTCGAGCGCGAGTCGCACGGCGCGGTCGTGAAGCCGATCTGGTTGTTGACGATCACGTGGATCGTGCCGCCGGTGCGGTAGGCCGCCAGCTCGGAGATGTTCAGGCTCTCCTGCACGATGCCTTCCCCCGCGAAGGCCGCGTCGCCGTGGATCAACAGCGCGAGCCCGCGGTCGCCCTTGGGATCGTCGAAGCGGTCCTGCTTGGCGCGGATGCGGCCCATCGCCACCGGGTTGACGAACTCGAGGTGGCTGGGGTTGAAGCACAGCGAGAGGTGCAGCGTGCGGCCCGAAGCGCAGGTGTGCGCCGACGAGTAGCCCTTGTGGTACTTCACGTCGCCGCGGCCCATGTGCAGCTCGGGATCGGTGTCCTCGAACTCGCGGAACAGGTCGGCCGCCGGCTTGCCCATGATGTTCACGAGCACGTTGAGGCGCCCGCGGTGGGCCATGCCCAGCACGATCTCCTCGACGTCCTGCGTGGCGGCGTGCTCGAAGGCGAGGTCGAGCAGCGGCGCGAGGCTCTCGGCGCCTTCGAGCGAGAAGCTCTTCGCGCCCAGGAACTTCTTCTGGATGAACTCCTCGAGGATCACCGCGTCGAGCAGCTTGGTGAGCACGCGCACCTGCTCCTCGCGCGAGAGCTGGAGGCGGTTCTCGGTCGCCTCCATGCGCTCCTCGAGCCAACGCTTGATGTTCAAGTCGTCGATGTGCATGTACTGCACGCCGATCGAGCGGCAGTAGGTGTTGCGCATGCGCTCGATCGCGCTGCGCAGCGTGTCGGTCTGCGGCCCGTGGAAGCTGCGCGCCGAGATGCGCTTGTCGAGGTCGGCGTCGGTGAAGCCGTAGAAGGCCGGTTCGAGCTCGGGGTGCGCCGGGCGCGGCAGGCCCAGCGGGTCGATCTGCGCGGCGAGGTGGCCGCGCACGCGGTAGCTGCGCAGCAACTGGCCGGCGCGGTCCTGCACGTCGGCGGCGCTGGCCTCCGCGGCGCGCGGGCCGATGGCGGCGCCCGGCGGGTTGAACAGGCTCGCCGCGGGGAAGTTCGGGCCCAGGCTGGGCGGCCCGTTCCAGCTGCGGCCGCCCTGGCTGTCGAAGTAGGCGCGCCAGTCTGCGGACACCGCCGAGGGGTCGCGCAGGTAGTCCGAGTACAGCCCCTCGACGAACGAGAGGCTCATGCTGTGGTGCCAGGGCGTGTTCTGGGTCATCGCGACGGGGAGCGGACGGGGGGCGCAGGCCCTTTTTCGGGCGGAAGAGGATAGCCGCCGCCAGGGCTTTTTTTTCGCTTCCGGCGCGCGGCGGGCCGCCTGTCGGGGGCCGGGCTCGGAACTCGGGGGCCGGCCGTCGCGCCAGTGCGCGCCGTGGCCTCAGCCGCGCCGCTCGTCGCCGCGCGCGTCGACCTTGACCGGCGAGCCCAGGCCGAGCTCGGCCAGCTCGCGCCCGACAGCGGTCAGGTCGCCCACGACGACCACCAGCAACTCGCCCGGGCGCAGGTGCTCGGAGAGCACGTGCGCACTGGCCGCGGGGGTCGCGTCGGCGAGCCACGCCAGGCGCTGGAGCGGGTAGTCGTCGCGCAGGCCGAGCCGTTCGATCGTCGAGACGAACGCCAGGCGCGCCTGCGGCGACTCGAACTGGCGCGCGAGCGCCTGCTCGAGCGAGCTGCGCACGAAGGCCAGTTCCTCGGGCGTCGCGCCCGCGGTGAAGCCCTCGAGTTCGCGCACGATCTCGCGCAGCGCCGGCGCGCTGTTGCGCGTGTCGACGCTCGTCGCGACCGAGAACGCACCGGGCCGCCGACCGCCGTCGAAGCTCGAGCGGATGCCGTAGGTGTAGCCCTTGTTCTCGCGCAGGTTGAGGTTGAGGCGGCTGGAGAACACGCCGCCGAGCGCGAGGTTGAGCGCGGAGAGCGCCAGCCAGTCGGGGTGCGAGCTGGCGACCGAGGGATGCCCGACGCGCAGCTCCGACTGCGGCGCGCCCGGGCGGTCGCAGACGTACAGGCGCGAGCGCTTGCGCTCGAGCGGCGAGGGCTCGCTCCACGTCTCGCGGAGCGCGGGCTCGGCGGCGGGCGCGGCCTGCGCGAGGCGCGCCTCGAGCGGCGCGAGCCAGGCGAGCAGTTGCTCGAGGCCGCCGCGGCACACGCCGGCGCAGCGCCAGGCGCGCGGCTGCGCCACCGCCGCGGCGTGGAAACGGCGCACGTCGTCGAGGGTCGTGGCGGCGAGGCTCTCCTCGTCGCCGATTCCAGCGCTGCCGAGCGCGGTCGAGCGGCCCCAGTACAGCCGCGACCACACGTCGTGCACGACGCTCTTGGGGTCGTCGGCACGCGAGCGCAGCGAGGCGCGCCGCTGCTCGCGCACGCGCGCGAACTCGTGCTCGCCCAGTCGCGGTTCGAGCAGCAGGTCGCCGACCAGCTCCAAGGCCCGTTCGGCGTGCCGCTCGAGCACGCGCAACTCGAGCGTGGTCTCGTCGTCGTCGCTGTGCACCGCAAGGTGCGCGCCGAGGAAGTCGAGCGCGTCGATGAACTCGACGGTCGAGCGCTGGCGCGTGCCCTCTTGCAGCATGAGCGACGTCAGGGAGGCCAAGCCCTCGCGCCCCAGCGGCTCGCGCACGCGGCCCGAGGGCAGCGCGAGTTCGAACAGCAGCTCGGGCGTCGCGTCGGAGGTCGTCGCGGCGACGCGCATGCCGCTGGACGCGCGGGTGCGTTCGACGCGCGGCAAGGCGACGCGCGGAGTGGGGCCCGCCGTCGGCGGGCCGCTGCGGTCGACGCGGCTCATGCCGCACTCGCTCCGGCGGGAACCACCGACACCACCGTGGGCGGTTGTTCGATCAGGTAGCGCCGCAGCACGGCGTCCAGACGCGCCGGCGTTTGTTCGCGCAGGCTCTCGTACTCGCTCCAGAAACCCAGCGGCGCGCCGCGCAAGACATCCGAGAGGGCCAGCGCGCTGGCGCGGCTCGAGACGTTGTCGAGGCGTTGGATGAACTCCGCCTCCGCGCGGTTGTGCATCCGCTCGAGCATCGCCGCGCTCACGCCGCCGCTGGCGAGGTTGGCCAGCAGCTCGCGGATGCGCGCCTCCAGCCGCGCGAGCTCCACGCCGGACGCCGCGGTGGCCGTGATCTGGAAACGTCCGGCGAGTTCGCCGTGCCACGCGCCGCAAGAAATGCTCTTGGCGAGCAACTCGTCGATGGTCAGCGCGCGGTCGAGCACCGAAGCGCGCGTCGCGGACAGCACCATCGAGAGCAGCGTCAGCGCGGTTTCGTCGGCGTGCCCCAGTTCGGGCGTGGGCCAGGCCAGCGTGACCTGCGGCAGCTGCACCTTGTCCTCGACGGTGCGGCGCTGCTCGACGAGCGCGCGGTGCGGCTGCGGGGCCGGTCGCGTGAAGTTGCCGCCGGGCGCGAGCTCGCCGAACCACGCGGCCACGCGTTCGAGCGCGTGGTCAGGCTCGAAATCGCCGCCGAGCACCAGGGTCGCGTTGTCGGGCCGGTACCAGCGCTCGAAGAACGCGCGCACATCGTCCAGCGTGGCGGAGATCAGGTCCTCGTGCGTGCCGATCGGCAGGTGCGCGTAGGGATGCTCCGGCGGAAACAGCGCGGCGGCGAGCACCTCGTGCGCCTTGGCGTATGGGCGCAGCTCGTAGTTCTGGCGCTTTTCGTTGCGCACCACGTCGCGCTGGTTGTCGAGCTTGCGCTGGTCGAGCCCGCCGAGCAGGAATCCCATGCGGTCGGACTCGAGCCACAGCGCGAGCTCGAGCTGGTTCGAGGGCAGCGTCTCGAAGTAGTGCGTGCGGTCGAAGCTCGTGTTGCCGTTGAGCGTGCCGCCCGCCTGCGTGATCAGGCGGAAGTGCCCGTCGCTCGCGACGTGTTCGGAACCTTGGAACAGCAAGTGTTCGAACAGGTGCGCGAAGCCGGTTTTTCCGGGCAGTTCGCGCGCGCTGCCGACGTGGTAGCACAGCTGCAGCGACACGACGGGCGCGCTGCGTGCGGGGTGGAGCAGCACGCGCAGGCCGTTGGGCAGCACGTGCTCGCGAAGTTCGGGGCGCTGCATGGGGGAGCGCGCAGTCTCGCACACGTCCCGGCGGCGTTCTATGCATCGCTCGCGCCGCGCCGTTGCGCGCGTCGAGCTACTTCCACGAGCGCACGAGCTCGAAGCGCGTCTCGTGGTCGAGCTTGCCGTCGCGCATGGCGCTCCAGGTCGCGTCGACACGCGAGGCGTCGCGGAAAGCGAAGCGCGCGCGGGCCATGTAGACGCCCTTGCCGCGCTCGACGCCGGCGCCGCCGACGCATTCGAACACGAGCTCGTCCGCGTTCTCGCCCGGGCGCGCCACCATGTACGGCTGGTTGCCCAGCGCGCAGTAGTGCGTCATCACCAGGCCGCCGTCGGCGAGGTGGTAGACGCTCACCATCTCGTGCGCCGTGCCCGGTCCGATCGTTTCGACCAGCGCGGAGCCGGCGCCCGTGACTTGGTAGTGCACCTCCGTGCTCTCGGGGCTGTGCGCGCTGCCGTTGAGCGTGACCCACGCGCCGTCGAGCTGCTTGAGGCGCTCGAAGGCGGCCGCGGCGCCGCTCCACTGGGCCTTGGGGGTCGACGCGCAGGCGCCGCAGGCGGCGGCGAACACGAACGGGAGTGCGCTGGAGAGCTTCATCGCGAAGGGCGCGGGCGGCTGCGGGCCGCCGGGTGCTGTGGAACCCTACTCGCTTCCCCGGACGGGCTGCAACCGCGCGCGCGGCCAGTACCTTGACGGCGATGAAACTCCTCAGCCTCGCCGTATCCGTCGCGCTGTTCGCGCTCACCCTGCCGTCCGCTCGCGCGCAGAAGGTCACGCCCCCCGCCGAGCACCTGGGGCGCGCGGTGGGGGTCGACTTCCAGCTCGCCGACTGGAAGGAGGTTTCGAGCTACTTCGAGAAGCTCGACCGCGAGAGCCCGCGCGTGAACCTCGTCAAGGTCGGCAAAACCACCCTGGGGCGCGACATGTTGCTGGCGATCGTCGGGTCCGAGGCCAACCTCGCGCGCCTGGACGAGATCAAGGCCGCGGCCGCGAAGATCGCCGATCCGCGCGGTCTGTCGGTGCAGGAGCGCCAGCGCGCGCTCGAGCAGTGCGTGCCGATGGTGATGATCTCGATCGCGATGCACTCGAACGAAACGGCCGCGCCGCAGTTCGGGATGGAGCTCGCCTACGAGCTCGCCACGAGCGAGCGCGAGCCGTGGAAGAGCGCTCGCGAGAAGCTGCTCGTGCTGATCCTGCCGTGCACCAACCCCGACGGCCTCGACGGCCAGGTCGAGTGGTACCGGCGCATCGTCGGCACACCGTACGAAGCGGCCGGCATGCACGAGCTGTACCAGCACTACTGCGGCCACGACAACAACCGCGACTGGTTCGCGCTCACGCAGGCCGAGACCCGCGTGGTGACGCGCCTGCTCTACCACGAGTGGCGGCCGCACGTTTATTGGGACGTGCACCAGCAGGGCCAGACCGGCGAGCGTTTCTTCACGCCGCCATTCCGCGATCCGCTCAATCCCAACGTCGACCCGCTGCTGATGGGTTCGATCAACACGCTGGGCACGCGCGCGCAGCTCGACATGATGCGCGACGGCCTCTCGGGCGTGGCGACGGGAGTGACCTACGACCAGTGGTGGAACGGCGGCAACCGCAACGTTCCGGTGCGCCACAACATCATCGGACTGCTGACCGAAGCGGCCAGCGTCAACTTCGCCAGCCCCGTGTTCCTCGAGCGCTCGCGCCTGCGCCAACCGGGCGGCGAAGGCGAGTACGGGCCGGCCAACAACTTCCCCATGCCCTGGCCCGGCGGCTGGTGGCGGCTGCGCGACATCATCGAGTACGAGCTGTCGTTCGCGCGCTCGATCCTGCGCAGTCTCGCCGCCGAGCCGAAGGTCTGGCTCGAGCAGTCGCTCGCCATGGCCGAGCGCGTCACGGCCCTGGGCCGCGACGAAGCTCCGCGCGGCTGGATCCTGCCGGCGGACAACGCCGACCGCGGCGCGACGCGGCGCCTCGTCGAAACGCTGCTGCTCGGCGGCGTCGAAGTGCACGTCGCGAGCGGCCCCGTGCGCGCCGACGGCGTCGAACACCCCGCGGGCTCGATCGTGATTTTCGCGGACCAGCCCTACGGTCGGCATGTGAAGGACCTCTTCGAAGTGCAGCGTTATCCGGGCCTCGAGGCGCCGTACGACGTCGCCGGTTGGACGCTGCCGCTGCTGTTCGGCGTGCAACGCGTCGAGTGCGTCGAGCGGCCCGTCGGCGAGGTGCGCGAGGTGAACGACGCGCCGGCTGCTGTCGAAGGCGTGCGCGGCGCGCAGGGCAAGGAGGGTTTTGCGGCGCGCGACAGCGACGGCTGGGCGGCGGCAATCGCGGCTCTGTCGGGCGGCAAGGCGCTCACCTGGGATTCCAACCTCGCGGTGTTCCTCGAGGGCGAGCGGCCCGGCGACGGGCGCAAGGTGCTGCGCCGCATGCCGCGCATCGGCGTGTACGCGCCCTACACCTCGAGCATGAGCGAGGGTTGGATGCGCTGGGTGTTCGACACGTGGAAGCTGCCGTACACGACGCTGCGCAACGAACATTTGCGCGCCGGAAAGCTCGGCGAGCGCTTCGACGTGATCGTGCTGCCCGACATCAATCCGTCGACGCTCGACGAAGGGCGCGACGAGGGCGCGGTGTTCAGCGAGTACGCGCGCGGGCTCGATCCCGAGGGCGCCGCGGCGCTCGAGGAGTTCGTGCGCGCGGGCGACACGCTGATCGCGATCGGCGGCGCGGCGCGTTGGACGATCGAGCTGCTCGAGGCGCCGCTGGTCGACACGACCAAGGACAAGCCCAAGGACGGCGCGGCCGAGTTCTCCTGCCCAGGAAGCGTGCTGCGCGCCGTCGCCGAGCCCTCGCTCTTCACGTCTGGGCTCGATGATTCCGTCGCGTTGATGTTCGCCGGCGGTTCGGCGTGGCGCGTCGAAGAGCGCAAGGGCGCGCCCAAGAGCGCGGCGCCGCAGGTGCTGCTCGAGTACGCCGCGGAGCGCGTGCTGTACTCGGGCTGGATCCGTTCGCCCGAGGTCATCGAGGACCGCGCTGCGTGGGTGCGCCTCCCGCACGGCGAAGGCGCGGCGCACGTGTTCGGCTTCAGTCCGCACTACCGCGGCTGGTCGCAGCAGACCTTCCAGCTGCTGTTCCGCGCGGCGCTGCTCGATGGCTGACGCGGCGCGCGCAGCGGAGCGTGCACACGCGCCGCGAGTGCTGCGCGCGCCCTGGTGCGCGGCGAGCGTCGCTGTGCTCGCGCTCGGCTGCGCGCCGGATTTTCGCGCCGCTTCGCGTTTGCTCGCGAGCGACCTGCCGCCGCCGCGCGAGGAGTTGTTCGAGCGTCGGCGCACGTACTTCGACACGCGCGCCACGCAGCTCTCGCGCGAGCGCGGCGTGTTGATCCTCGCCGACGGCAGCACGCTCGCGCACGGCCTCGACCGCGCTTGGTGGCCCAGCGGCGCGCTGCACTTCGAACGCCAGTTCGAGCGCGGCGAGCCGCGCGGGCGCTGGCGCAGCTGGTACGAGAGCGGCGCGCTCGAGTTCGAAGCCGAGCACGCGCCCGAGCGCATCACGACGATGAGCTGGTGGCGCGCGGACGGAGCGCTTTCGTCCACCGGCCCGCACGTCCTGGGACTGCGCGAGGGCGAGTGGAGCTACTTCCATCCCAGCGGCGTGCTCGCCGCACGCGGCGCGTGGCGGGCGGGCGAACGTTCGGGAGCGTGGAGCTTCTTCGACGAGTTGGGGCGCGTGCTCGAGTGCGGCGAGTACCTCGCCGGCGAACGCAGCGGCGCGTGGGAGGTGTACGAACAGCCGGTCGAAGTGCTCGAGCAGTAACCCACTCGAGCAGGAACTCGCGCAAGTCGGACTCGCGCGGCGCCCTGCACGCGTCGACGCGCGCTCGTCGCCCTCAGTACTCGATGCGCGTGCTCAGCGCGCGCCAGGCTTCGAAGGCCTTCAGGCCCGCCTCGCGCGCCATCTGCAGCGTGGGCACGGCGCGCTGCTCGAGCGGCAGAACGAGCTCGCGGTAGATCCAATCGTCGTCGAAGCCAGCGGCTGCGGCGTCGGTGCGCGAGCAAGCGAACACCAGGCGTTCGACGCGCGCCCAGTGGATCGCGCCCAGGCACATGGGGCACGGCTCGCAGCTGGAGTACAGCGTCGCGCCGCTGAGCTTGAAGTCGCCGGTCGCCTTGCAGGCCGCGCGGATCGCGTTCACTTCGGCGTGCGCCGTCGGGTCGAGCTCGGCGGTCACGCGGTTGGAGGCCGCGGCGAGCACGCGCCCGTCGCGCACGATCAGCGCGCCGAACGGGCCGCCTCCGGTGGCCACCGAGGTGCGCGCCAGCTCGATCGCCTGGGCGATCCAGCGCGCGTCGTCGGGGCGCGCGGCGCGCGCGGCTTGAAGGTCCTGGCTCATGCCGCGAGGGTAAGCGTCGACAGGCCCATTTTCGCCCGTTTTTCCGCGCGTGGCGAGGCGCAGGTCGGCGCGCGGACCCTTAGGCTGGCTGGCCATGAAGCCGCACCTGCGTCTCGCTGTAGCGCTCGCCGCGCTGGGTCTTTCCGCCGCCAACCTCGCCGCGCAGACGGCGTACAAGCTGCCGCCCGCCGAAGTCGTCGAGCTGATCGATGCGCCGACGACGCCGGGCGTGCGCACCAGCCCCGACGCGCGCTGGATGATGCTCGTCGAACGGCCCGCGATGCCCTCGATCGCCGACGTCGCGCGGCCCTGGCTGGGACTGGCCGGATTGCGCATCGACCCGGCGACGAGCGCGCCGGCGGCGAGCGCGTTCGACACCGGCCTGGTGCTGCGCGATCTGCGCGGTGAGAACGTGCGCCGCATCGCCTTGCCCGCGGGCGCGCGGCTCTCGAGCCTGAGCTGGTCGCACGACAGCCGGCGCTTCGCGTTCCTCGTGCACGAAGACGACGACGTCGAGTTGTGGGTCGGCGACGTCGACAGCGGCGCCGCCAAGCGGGTGGCCGAGCGCGTGCACGCGCTGTTCGGCGCCTTCGAATGGATGCCCGATGGCCGGCGTCTGCTGGTCAAGACGATTCCCGCGGCGCGCGGCGCGGCGCCCAAGCCGCCGACGACGCCCAGCGGACCGACGGTCATGCAGAGCAGCGGCCGGCGTTCGCCCGTGCGCACGTTCCAGGATCTGCTCGAGAACGAGCACGATTCCGCGCTGTTCGAGCACCACGCCACGGCGCAACTCGCGCTCGTCGACCCCGTCGACGGCAAGCTCACCGCGCTCGGCGCGCCGGGGCTGATCGTGCGCTTCGACAGCGCTCCGGGCGGCGCGTACCTGCTCGTCACGCGCTTGCAGCGGCCGTTCAGTTACGTGCTGACCTACGACCGTTTCCCCGCGCGCACGGAAGTGTGGCGCGTCGACGGTTCGCTCGCGCACCTGGTGCACGAAGCGCCGCTGCTCGATGCGCTGCCGATCGAAGGCGTGCCCACGGGCCCGCGCTCGATCGCCTGGCGGCCGCACGAGCCGGCGACGCTGGTGTGGTGTGAAGCGCTCGACGGCGGCGATCCCAAGACCAAGGCCGCGCAGCGCGATCGCTGGCTGGCGCAGGCCGCGCCGTTCGAGGCGGCGCCGCAGGAGTGGGTGCGCACCGAACACCGCGCGCGCGGCGTGAGTTGGTTCACCGATCCCGCGCTCGCGCTGGTCACCGACTACGACCGCGACCGGCGCTGGACGCGCTCGACGTTGTACGACGT
>ERZ1066135.941-NODE-941-length-12522-cov-27.738028_pt1 | contig 12522 bp, 12 predicted proteins | sample MGYA00382782_ERZ1066135 | MGnify/ENA primary metagenome ERZ1066135 (study PRJEB33369, sample SAMEA5778365) | biofilm metagenome | biome: Industrial cooling water; feature: Water cooling tower basin; material: Biofilm | place: United Arab Emirates | collected...
AGGCCAACTTCAACGGCAATGCGAGCATCAGTTACACGATCCAAGACAATGATGGCGCAACATCCAACATCGCCACGATTGGCATCACGATCAACTCGGTGAACGATGCACCTGTGGCCGTCAATGACATGGGCAACAGCGTGAACGAAGACAACCCGATAACGGTGAACCTGATTGGCGGAAACGACACAGACGTAGACGGCACGGTAGTACCAAGCACAATCACGTTGATCGATCCGAACGATGGCACTAACACCGGCAACAGCGGCACACCGCTGGTGATCATAGGCGTGGGCACGTACACGGTAGACACAAACGGCAATGTGACGTTCACCCCTGAGGCCAACTTCAACGGCAATGCGAACATCAGTTACACGATCCAAGACAATGATGGAGATGTATCGAACGAAGCGACGATTGAGATAAATGTGATTTATCCATGTGATGGAACAGCTAAAATTTCCGGTTTTGTCATATTGGATTCAGATGGCTCGCCACTTCCAAATGTGCCGGTTACGTTGATTCCGCAGGGATCCACGGCCGGAGGTGTGCAGATGAATATCACGGATGCCAATGGTAGCTATGAGTTTAGCAATCTCTCACCCGGTGAATATTTGGTGCAGGTACAAGATGCCAATTTGAACTCTGCTCAAGGATTGTATCCGGTTAATTCCAGCTTGAAGTTTTACACAGGAGCTTCCGATCTAATAGCTTGTGATCGAGAATTATGGGATTTCACTTACGAGCCAACGCCGCTCCCAGTATTGGGCGATTTGGTGTGGTATGATGCAAACCAAAACGGCCTTCAGGATGAGTGGTATGATGCCAATGATGATGGTGTTGTGACTGAGAATATCCCAGATGCGACCGGTAAAGTGGATTATGCCAATTGGGAATGGATTGATTTAAATGATGACGATAGTTGGGAAGGGGAGGAAAATGAAGGTGAATTGAATAAAGCAGGTATAGGTAGTAAGGCCTTCAATAATATCCAAATCTCCGGACCGAACGGTTATTCCAGAACGGTGTTTGTCGGATTGACCGGTAACTGGCGCACACGGCCATCGGAGGCCGATCCGTACGGTACGTACATTGCCACATTGGTCATGGATGTTGGCATGGCCGAAAACGGGACATTACTGGCAGAATCGGGTTTGGTGAAAACGCTTTCAACCGGTACGCGATTCATTCGTCAGGATCAAGTAAATGCAGAATACGAATGTAGTCCAACGAATAGTCCGCTCAGTGATGTACTTGCCGTTGACAACCGCATCCTCCTCAATTTGGATTTTGGTGTTATCTGTTTTGAAATCTATGAGATTGTGGCAACAGATGATGATTTCACCGAAGCAGCGATCATTGGAATGGATGGCGGCACTACAGCCAATGTGTTGACAAATGATTTGATGGCCGGAAGCCCTGTGGTTGTTGGAGACATCAACCTTACCTTGGTGAGCAGTGGCGGTTTGACAGGGCTCGTGCTGAATGCGGATGGAACATTGACAATTCCTGCCGTGACTCCAACGGGTGACTACACGATCACCTATCAGATTTGTCAAAAAACAGTACCTACCAATTGTGACATGGCCACAGTGCTCGTTCGCGTGATCTCAGGTGATGCAGACGATGATGGCATTCTAGACGATGATGAGGATACCAATGGAGACGGGGACTTTGAGAATGACGATTGTGATTTGGACGGCACGCCCAATTATTTGGATACGACCCAATGTATTGAATTGAAAACACAAAAGGTGATCACCCCGAATGGAGACGACCTGAATCAATTCATGAAGATCGTAGACATAGAGAAATATCCGAACAACATGGTAGTCATCTTCAACCGATGGGGGAATATGGTTTGGGAGATAAAAGGATATGATAACTATGACCCATCCAAACGTTTCGAAGGAAATGCGAATGTACGAGCCAGTGGTCCGTTACCGGATGGCACCTACTTCTATGTCATAGAGAAGGGGGATGGCAGTGCGCCAGTGAAAAATTTTGTTGTGATTAAAAGATAATTAGGCCATGAAGAAGATTAAAATACTACTTTTTGCCCTGGTGTTGAGCATTTCTTCATTTGCCCAGCAGGAGTTTATGATTACCCACTACATGTATAATGGCCTTGTCCTGAATCCGGCTTACGCCGGAGTGCATGAAGGGATCAGCACAGGCGTATTGCTGCGCGAGCAATGGGTAGGTTTTCCGGGCGCACCCAGCACGCAGTTGGCCACCATACATAGTCCGCTGGCGCATCGTCCGGTTTCGCTGGGAGCGGTCATTTTTAGAGATAAGATAGGGTTGGGTACGGAAGTGGGCGCTTATTTTTCCTATGCGTATCGCATTCAATTGAATGAGCAGTTGAAGTTATCCTTTGGATTGCAGGCCAGTGGTCACAATTACCGCATCGACTATTCTGAAGATGAGTTAAGCGATCCGGGAGATAATTTGTACAATATCAGTGAGTTAAAATGGAATTTCGGATCGGGCTTGCTGCTGCATACAGATCGCTTGTATGTCGGATTTTCAGTGCCACAATTGATGAACCAAAAGTTGGATACGGAAGCTACAGATGGCACTTTTTCACGCCTCATTCGTCACTATTATGTGACGGCTGGTTACGCGTTTGATTGGGGTCCCAATTTAGTAGTGAAGCCAAACCTACTCGTGAAAGCTGTGCCCAACGCGCCAGTTCAGATGGATTTGAATGCCAATGTGCTCATCAAGGAAAAGCTTTGGTTAGGTGTCTCCTACCGATCGCTCGACAGTGTGGATGGATTAATTTCTCTGCAGGTGAATCCTCAACTTCAGATCGGCTACTCCGTGGATGTCACTCAAACGGCCATTGATGCCACTTCGCACGAAATCATGGTGAATTACGTATTCCATCTGCCTACGTCAAAAATTGTCACACCTCGATATTTCTAAAGATATGCGCACGTTAAATACTCTATTTTTCAGTCTAGTGCTCGTTGCTTCAGTGTTTGGGGGAAACGAAGGAAGGTATCAGAAGATCATGGATCGGGCGAGTTCCTTCTATGAGCATTTTTCTTATCAGAAGGCTATTGATCTCTACATGGAAGCATTAGAATTGAACGACACACAGGAGGTCAACATTCAGTTGGCCAATTGCTATCGAATGCTGAACAAGCCCGAGGAATCATTGAAATGGTACCAAAATGCGTTGGAAAAAGGCGCTATGAACGATGAAGACATGCTGCACTACGGACAGGTGCTTTCCTCTCTTCAGCAGTACGATTCGGCGCATGCCGTATTGAACAAATACCAACATCAGGAAGAATGGATAGAGGGCAGAGCCGAAGGATTCAAAAATGTGAATAAATTTTTTCATAATGAGCTGGCGTATGATATTCAGGAAGTGATTTTTAACTCTGCTGAATCAGATTTTGCTCCATCCGTCACCCAATCCGGTTTTGTGTTCGTGAGTGGCCGATTGTCTTCGGGTTTGTTCAAACCGAAATACAACACGGATAAATCCTATTTCCTTGATCTTTTCGAAGTGAAGGACGGGCAAGAGCCGGTGAAATTTCAGCGGGGCATCAACACGCGCTATCATGAGGGGCCATCGGTATTTTATGAAAATGACACAAAGGTGATTTTCACGCGCAACAATTACCACCAGCACAAAGCAGGAAAGAGCGAGGATGGGGTGAATCACTTGAAACTCTTTTTCTCAGAAAAGCAGGCCGATGGCGAATGGTCAAAGGCCACACAATTTGAGTACAATAGTGACGAATATTCCATTGGGCACCCCACGCTGAGTTCGAATGGCAAGACGCTGTATTTTTCGTCGGATATGCCCGGAGGAGAGGGAGGCGTGGATATTTACAAATCCTATTGGGAAAAGGGCAAATGGTCAGCGCCTGAAAATTTGGGGTCAATCATCAATACGGGGCGCGACGAAATGTTTCCGTTCGTAAGTCATGATGATTTCCTCTATTTTGCTTCAGACGGACATGAAGGATTGGGCGGTTTGGACATCTTCCGGGTGGACTTGACTGTGGCCAATGCCCTTCCTCGAAACCTTGGTTTTGCGCTGAATACGCACAAAGATGATTTTGCGATCTCGCTGAGTCCTGATGGCAAAAAAGGGTATTTCAGCAGCAACAGAGAAGGCGGCACGGGCGGAGATGACATCTATGAAATACTCATTTACGATTTCATTGTGACGGTGAATCTTCGTGACATGGAGACCAATGAACTCATTACGGGAGATCTGCGTGTGTACGATGAGTTTTTGGATGAATATATCCGCAATGAATCCCAAGTGTCTTCTGTGAAGTTTCCGGCTGTCTTTGGTGACTCTTTCATGGTCAACGGCCTAGCAACCGAGTACATCCCGGACAGCCTAGAGATTCTGACAAAAGAAGCCTCCAGAGACATTCGTTTCTTGACTTATGATATTTATTTGGCTAAACCGATCACAGCCTCCGCGATTGTTTATCGGGTGGAAATCAACGGGCAGTGGCAGCAGGTGATGTACGAAATGGATAGTACGCTGAATTTCCATTCAGGAAAATATGAAGAGTTGGTGGCCAAATTTGAGGCTGACCGTGTGGCCATCGATTCGGTGATAGACTTACGAAATGTCCTTTACGATTTTGACAAGCACGACATTCGGCCAGAAGCGGCAGCCGATTTGGACAAATGGGTGTCATTCTTAAACACCTATCCTGATCGTACCATCACACTTTCGGCACACACGGATATTCGCGGTTCCAATAAGTACAACGAACGATTGGCCAAGCGCCGAGTCAAAGCGGCCAAAGCGTACTTGATAGACAAGGGAATAGACAAAGATCGATTGGTAGATTCGAGCGCCGGCGAGGAGAAATTATTTGTGGATTGCGGTGAGGCTTGCGACGATGTACAACATCAGTATAACAGACGTACGGAGGTGCTGGTCGTGCAGCAATGATTCAATAGGTTTAGAATCTTTGGTGTAAACCCACTTGCACTTGATTTTTTGACCAAAGATCAGTGGACTGGCGCATGTAGCCGAGTTGTAGCCGAGACTTGTCGCTGAGACTCAGGCCCATGCCGCCATACAGTCGGTTCCGATCGAATATTTCCACTTCATTGCCATCATCGATGGTTGTTCGCTCGCCGTTGATGAATAGCTCATTGTAGAACGCTGCATAGATTGCCCCTTTCGTTAAATCCGGTTGATTGACAGGCACATTGACGGATAGAAAGTAACGATAGCGCGTGCGCAAATCTTGATCAGGCAGTTTGCGCTGCTCAAATCGGAAGCGATGCGTGATGTAAAACCGATCGCCTACTTTTTGCGGTAACAAGGCCTCTTGATAAAGTCTATTTTCTCCGAAGTTGGCATTATCCGCTCCAAACGTACCATTTTCGATATACGCATATCCCAACGTAAACTTGACATCTCCGGAACCTGGACGATACGTGATTCCATTTCTGAACATAAATTGCTCCAAATCACCAGCCATATTCCAGTTGCGGTGTTGATAGTCCCCTTGCAGCCCAAAAGGGCTTTCTTTGAAGTCATAGGACCAAAAGAGCATGTACCAGGCGCCAAGACGGTCTTCATCCGGTTGGGCGTAGCTAGCAAGTGCAGCTAATAGGCAGTTTATCAGAAAAAGGAAACTTCGTCTCATAGGTGGTGTAAAGATTGATCGCGCCATGCTGGTTTCCAAATATTCATTCTCAGGTATTTTTAGGCTGATGTACCATCCATTTTTTGATGATATAAGATTGGTCTGGAATTTGCCTAGGACGACTCAACTAATAAATAGCAAGTCATGAGAATATTGAGAATTACTTATCTGCTGTCGATGCTAATGTTGACTACCCTGTCTGTTTTAGCTCAGAAAGGCGAGAATGCAAAGGAAGCCGGTATCAAGTGGACCAAAGTTTACACAGAAGAAGGAAGGCGACTGAACGTGCCTGAGGGGTGGGAGGCCACTGAGAGTGTGCGCGACGGGGTGCGCCAATTGTTGGTAGTAAATCCAAATCAAACAGTGTACATGTGTATGTTTTTCTTTTCAGGAGACGAGACGGCCGGTGAGCGGATGCAAATGATGGTCAGTCATAATAACATAGATGTTGTGGAATCCAGCACGGAAACATTTGGCAGCCTAAAAGTCATGTCCAAAAAGGGTAAAATGACGTATAACAAGAAAAAATTCAAGGTGTTACTTTCCACCTCCGATGATGCCGGCGGTAAATGGAATGTGGTAGGGGCTTTTTGGGGACCCGATGAGGCATTTCAAAAGCACAAAGACAAATTTGAAGTCTTTTTCACGAGTCTCGATTAAAAAAAAATGAATACTTGGACGTACATGATGCCCTGCTAGTCGGGGCTTTCTTTTTGCCACTTCTAGTAACTCCAAGTTTTTTATTGTAGTGAAAAATTGCGTGAATGCTTGCTAACCTTGGTTCTTTTTCGGAGGTTTGTTGGTACAACTTTTGTACACTGCACGAACTTAAAATTACAAACATGAAAAAAGGAATTTTACTCACACTTATTACCGTTCTGTTTTTGTCGTTTACATCGGCAATCGGACAGTCCAAGGGCGAAGGAGGTGGCCTTAAATGGACACGTGTTTACACTTCTCAAGGCCACAAACTTGAAATACCTGAAGGATGGACTGCAGAAGAGTCTGTTAGAAATGGGGTTATGCAATTGCTAGTTGTAAACCCAAATCAAACCATCTATATGGCTATGTTCTTTTTCGAAGGTGAGGACACAGCCGGAAACCGTATGCAAATGATGGTCAGCCACAATAACATCGATGTGATCGAATCAAGCACAGATACCTACGGTAGCTTGAAGGTAATGTCGAAAAAAGGTAAAATGACATACAACAAAGTAACTTATAAGGTGCTGTTGGCTACTGCCGATGGAGCCGGAGGTAGATTTAACGTAGTAGGTGCGCTATGGGGTCCTGGAGAGGCTTTCCAAAAGCACAAAGATAAGTTTGAGCAGTTCTTCTCAAGCTTAGATTAATAAGCAAAAGGAATTAAAGAAAACCTCGGCGAATGGCTGGGGTTTTTTTATGCCTTCTTAACAGCTATTTCCTCCCAAATCACCACGTTGAGCAAAAGCAGAAGCATGCCATAAAAGGGATCTTCTACCGGGATAGTACCTAAACGAATCCCTAGATTTTCTGCATTGTTGTACCAAACCACTTCACCGGGAATCCAACTACCCGTGAGGATGCCATTGATGATAAAAAAGGGTGCGAGTATGATCGCATAGCTCATGAAAAACTGACTGAGGTAGCTTTTCTTTTTATAGCTTAAAAATAGCAAAACGAGTCCCAAGCCCACACCGGTGGTCATCGTGTAGGCTCTTGAAAAATGCCAAAGGCCGATGGCCAATAATAGAAGCCCAAGAATAAAAGTAGCCACATGAAACCTCGGGATTTGAATGGGCTTTAGATGCTTGAAAGCAAAGTAGGTAAACAAACAAGCATACGGAATGCAAATGAAAAACAGCCACTCTTCCACAGGGAGGCCGATGAACCGAGTGCCAATCAAATAGGTGTCATTGAATCCCCAAAAACCCCAGGCCGTGAAGTACACATCCCACACAATGAAAAGCGTCATGGGAAGCAATATGGCGGGTATTATCCGTCTGTAGGTACTTGCAAAGTGCGCCTTGGGATAAAAACTAAAGGCCAATGGCATGCTGATGGCCACCAGATCCAGAAGCAGGTAAAGAAACCGATCAGGCATTTTTCTTGTCGTATTTCTTGGAAGCAAAAAGAAATCCGAATGATTCGCCTTCTTCCTTGGTGTGGGTAGTATGGTGGGCGTAGTGTGCGTTGATCAGCCGTTGTAAATACTTACTCTTGACCTTGGTTCTAAACTTAATCCGTTGATGCACCAGCACGTCGTGGAATAAGAAATAAAATAGACCATATCCCAAAATACCAATGGCCACCGAGGTGAGGTAAAACGAATCTGTGTAATAGGTGGAATAGTAAAACAAGCCGATGGAAGGTAAACTAAAAACAACAGCAAAGAGGTCATTGCGCTCAAAGCGCCCCTTGCGCGGCACATGGTGCGAGTGATGCCACGTCCACATGAAACCGTGCATGATGTATTTGTGCGTGAACCACGCCACACCTTCCATAAAAACAAAAACGCCGATGACGATCAGCACATTGATTACAATTTCAATCATGTCGTAAGTCTTTCATTATTAAGTGAAACCAAAAAGTATAGTCTTCGGGATGAGCTAGCATGTCTTGATGGAGATCATTCATAGGCATGTATTTGAATGCATCCACCTCGTGCGGATTGAGGACCGGCAGGTCATCAGTAGTACCAACAAAAACATAGTCCATTTCGTGCTCGGTGAGCCCATTTTCAAAGTCAATTTTGTATAAAAACCGATGCAAAAATTTTGCTTCGCAGGTCAGGCCGATTTCTTCTGTCAATCTGCGTGTCACAGCATCGGTCATTTCCTCACCGGGTCGTGGATGGCTGCAACAAGCGTTGGACCATAGTAGAGGAGAATGATACTTTCCGGCTGCTCTACGCTGAAGAAGCATTTCGCCTCGGGTATTATAAATCAAAACAGAAAAAGCGCGGTGAAGTGCCCCTTGCACATGAGCCGCCAGCTTTTCCATGTCGCCCACCACCACGTCCTGCTCATCCACCAATATCACCCGCTCTTCGCTCATGACTGCTCTAATTTCTTTTTCTCCTGCTCACTCATATGCCGAGAACTCAAGAGTATTTTTTTGATGCGCATGGCCAAGTCTCTATCCGACGTATGGCTAACATTTCGTAACAAAATGGATTTGTCCGCCTCGATGGATTTATTGTAACCGAGAAATTCAGGCATGTTTGTCTGGCAGGCAAACCGCAGGTAGCGAATCTCGGCACTCGTAGCATCTTCATCCGCTGCTTGATCCAGAAGCGCCGATCCTTTATTGAAATAACTGTATTTTGTCCATGGCATGGATGCATGATCAGCCATAATCAGTTGGGCGGCTCCCAGATAGGCTTTTTCCAAAGCACTCGGCTTTTCGACGCGCTGCAATGAACTAATCATGCGCTCTGTGACGTCTTCGTTATGATAGGCTTTGTCCAGCATGGTACGCCAATCCGTTTGTTGTGTTAAGCAGAGCGAGAGTAAGAAGACACAGACCATGGTCGGCCAAAATTCATCAAAATATATGATTTGACCATGATACCGAGCTTGCGCGTATTGTTGATACGGATACGTTTGTCCAGTACCTTTTCCGGTGGAAGCGACCGGATTTTATTGAACAAACATTGATAATACTTGTAAGCCAGGTACACCCCGAATCGGCTGGACTTTGGCAATTTTTTGATGCCCGTCAGCGCCACTTCAAAGTCTTGCTGAATGTCTGACTCGATTACTTGCTTAGTGGCTATCGTCCATTCATTCTCCTGTAATTCAGGAAAATAGACACGATCAAGCACCTTCATATCGTGATTAAGGTCACGCAAAAAATTCACCTTTTGAAAGGCAGCTCCCAGTCGTTGGGCGGCCGGTTTTAATGCGACATATTGGGCTTGATCGCCATTGACAAATACATACAAACACATGAGTCCGACCACCTCTGCTGACCCAACAATATACTCGTCATAGGAGTGCTTGTCATGCCCATTTTTAGATAGATCCATTTCCATGGATTTGAAGAAGGATTCTATCAATTCATGGTCAATGTTGTAGCGGTTCACCGTGTCCTGAAAACTTTGGAGGATCGGATTTAAACTGATGCCCTCCTCGATGGACCGATATGTTTCCACCTTGAATCGAGCCAATAGTTTCGCCTTGTCAAAGTCATGGAACGTATCCACGATTTCGTCGGCAAAGCGAACGAACCCATAGATGGCGTAAATGGCCGGTCGAATGTCCGGATGCAATAATCGGATGCCCAACGAAAAGCTTGTGCTGTAGCGCTTCGTCGTGATCTGACTGCACGTCATGCAAACCGAATCGTACAAAGACTTCATTTCTGTTTATTAAGATATTGTTTCACATAATTGGCGGCTAGCTCACCAGACACGATAGCCGGCGGCACCCCCGGACCTGGCACGGTGAGTTGGCCGGTGAAGAATACATTTTGGTATCGGCCATGCTTCATGCTTGGTTTTAAAAAGGCCGTCTGCATCAGCGTGTTGGCCAGTCCGTAGGCATTCCCCCGAAAGGCGTGATAATCCTTCTTAAAATCCTCAACAGAGTAATCTTTCCGATACACGATATTTTTACGGATGTCAACCCCAATTTTCTTTTTCAGTCGCTCGCAGACCAACTGGAAATAATGCTCTTTTTGGTTCTCAGTACCCTCAATTCCCGAAGCGATAGGAATCAGTATAAAAAGGTTTTCATGACCAGCTGGCGCAACAGAATCGTCTGTTTTGGAAGCACAACTCACATAGAATTGCGGTTGATCGGGGAATGATTCCGTTTCGTAGATGGCCTTGCTGTGCGCATCAAAATCTGTATCGAAGAATAAATTGTGATGCTCCAGTTCAGGCAGAGTGCCCTTATAGCCAATGTAATACAAGAAGGCCGAAGGCGCCATCACGCGTTTGTTCCAGTACTGCTTAGAGTATTGAGCAGCGGGCATCACTTCCGAATCAAAATGATGATAATCGCCGGCTATCACAAATGCATCTGCGGCGTGTGCACCTGAGGCAGTAGTGGCGGCTTGTACTTTTTTAGGGCTGGTTTCAAAACCCGTCACCTCTTCATTCAATCGAATTTTTACACCCTGTTCTTCGGCAATAGACTGAAAGGCCGCTACGATTTTGGCAAATCCGCCCATCGGATACCACGTGCCGAGCGACAGTCCGGCATAGTCCATCATGGAATAGAGGGCCGGAGTATTCTTTGGATCAGCACCAAGGAAAAGCACCGGAAACTCCATCAATTGAATGATATACGGGTGCTTAAAATACTGGCGAATATGCTTGCTGATGGATTTGATGAGGTGCAAACCGGATGCAGCTTTCATGATTTTCCAATCAATAAATGGCCAGATGCCATCGGGCTGACGGTAGATGATATCATGCACGCCCACCTCATACTTAAACTTGCCATCGGCCATGAAGGCATCTAGCTTTTTGGCACTGCCAGGCTCCAACGATTCGAAGAAAGCGCACAGTTCATCCATGCTGTCAGGGATGTTCACCGCGTCATTTTCAAAGAATATCTTGAAGCCCGGATCCAATCGCCTCAAGTCGTACAACTCTTCTGTTTTTTTGCCGAAATAACCGAAATAGCGATCGAACACATCGGGCATCCAATACCACGATGGCCCCATATCAAAGGTGAAGCCCTGAGCCACGAATTTTCGCGCACGACCGCCCGTTTGGTCGTTTTTTTCCAACAACTCCACTTCATGGCCTTTCTGTGCAATAAGTGATGCGGCGACCAAGCCCGAAAAACCAGAACCTACGACGATGGATTTCAAATGTGTTGGATATTTTGTTTCAAATGGTTAAACAAATAATTGGGCTATTGGTTCCTGATGAAGGTCAACAAATCGTTCGGATTGTTCAATCTCGTGTAGTTGCCGGGGATATCACCGTTAGGTAAGTTAGCGGGATTACCCGAAACAAGCAGGTGTGTTTTTACCTGACTACTGATTTCCATGAATTTCTTCTGTGGTGTCAGTTCGGGTGTAACGAGGAAGGTGACCAGCACATCGGGTTTTACCCGTTCTTCTAGAGTCAGGATGTTTTCGAGCGGCACGTTGGTTCCTAGGTAGAAGGTTTGCCAACCGGCATTTTTCAAAATAAAATACGCCAGCAGCAGGGCTATTTCGTGTTCCTCATGCTCCGGCAAAAAGAGAACGGCACGCTTAGCCTTGTTGGCAGGGGCGGCAATGCCATCAATGGCTGTAAAAAGCTTCCTACGTACCAAATTTGAAATAAAATGCTCTTGCGCAGGCATCACTCGATCTGTGCCCCACAGCACCCCTACTTGGTGCAAGAAGGGATAGATGACCGAAACGATGGTGTCCAAAAGTCCTCTGCGAATCACCGAAATCTGGAAGATTTGTTCGAAACGTACCTCGTCAAATTCGAGCATACTTATGACTAAGGCCATGACGTCCGCATTGCTGGATGAGGTGGTTGTCTGCACATCTAGCGATGCATTCTGCAGGTGCTCATCGGGCATTTTGGCCAACTTGGAAATCTTGTATCCTGCATCTAACAGTACACTCACGTTGAGCAGCGTCTTGAGCTGACGGTCTGAATAGAGCCGGATTTTCGTGTCGGTGCGGTCAGGGATGACAAAGCCGTAGCGCTTTTCCCACATGCGCAGAGTGGGGGCGTGAATGCCTGTAAGCGCTTCTACTTGAGCAATGGAGTACGTTTCCATTTGTTGTGAGTTAGGATTAGTAAAACTAAACAAAATTTTTCGTGCGTCGATTTTGTCTTCATCGCGAGGCTGACGGAAAAGCGAGGATTATCCAAATAGATTATCCCAAAATTGTCATTAGGTATTTTTTCTAATGACCGCCATTAGGATTTTTA